>Ga0180437_10001818_pt1 | contig 35688 bp, 33 predicted proteins | sample SS_ome_4_FD_132410 | JGI IMG/M metagenome (GOLD analysis project Ga0180437, IMG submission 132410) | Hypersaline lake sediment archaeal communities from the Salton Sea, California, USA - SS_3_D_1 metaG | ecosystem: Environmental > Aquatic > Non-marine Saline and Alkaline > Hypersaline >... | reverse complement strand
GTGCACGTCCAAGGCCAGGGCGGAGCCATCGACCGTGCTGTTTCGAGATTGGCACAGGTCACAGAGTTGACCGAGACGACCACGCTAAAGAGCTATGTCCATGCCAAGCAGGACCTGGCAGCGGGCTTTACGACCATCGCCGATATGAGCGCGCGGGGCTATGTGGGTATCGCGCTGCGCGATGCGATCAACGATGGGTTGGTGGAAGGACCGCGCCTTCGGGCCTGCGGGCAAGGGCTGTGCATCACCGGCGGGCACATGGACGGCACCCGGTGGCGGCCAGAGATCTCATTCTCGGATCGTACGGGCGTGGTTGACTCACCATGGGAATTCCGCCGGGCCACCCGTCACCAGATCAAGATGGGTGCGGATTGCATCAAGATCAACATTTGCAGCGGCGCACACCCCAACCGGCACACGCCCGAGGAACCGTTCTGGCAAGAGATGACCTATGAAGAGATCAAAGCCGTGTGCGACGAGGCCCACAAGGCCCATCTCAGGGTATTCTGCCACAGTTCGGGCGGGCAGGGTATCACCGATGCCATCCTGGCCGGCGTTGACTCGCTGGAGCACGCCCACTGGATCACCGACGAGCAGGCCGACTTGATGGCCGAGCACGGCGTGTTCTACGTGCCGACGTTTACCGTGGTCATCAGGGGATTGGAGCTCCGGGAAGCCCAGGGCATCACGGGCGAGCGAGGATACCTGGAAAAGGCCATTGATGTCAAGTACCAGAGCCTGGAAAGAGTTTACAAAGCAGGCGCCAAGATCGCTCTGGGAACCGACGCCGGATTCGTGGTTTGCCACGGGGACAACGCCCGCGAATTGGAGGCCTTTGTGGAGGGCGGCATGACGCCGATGGAGGCCATCATGACGGCCACGAGCGTGGGCGCCGACCACCTCGACATGGCCGACCTGGTAGGTTCACTACAGCCGGGCAAGTTTGCCGACATCGTGATTGTTGACGGCGATCCGCTGCAGGATGTCTGCATTCTGCAGGATATCGATCGCATCAAAACAGTTATCAAGGGTGGGCAAGTCGTCACCCAACGCGACTAGTGCCCAGCCTCTACACCTGAGCAAATGTTGAGGGAGTTGAGGAAGCGCGATGGTTGCCATCACAGCAGGAAAACTGATCGACGGGACCGGTGCCGCACCACTGAAAGATGTGGTCATCCTCGTGGAGGGTGAAAAGATCACCCAGGTGGGTGAGATGAAAGCTATTCCCATTCCGCCTGACGCGCAGGTCATCGATGCCTCGGACAAGATTGTCATGCCCGGCATGATCGATGGCCACGTGCACGTTCAAGGCACGGGTGGCGTTCAAGACGTTGTCTCCGCAAGGCTGGCAGGGGTAACGCAACTGATAGAGACCACCACCCTCAAAAGCTACGTCCACGCCAAACAAGACCTGTTGGCAGGCTTTACGACTATTGCCGATATGAGCTCGCCTGGCTACGTGGCTATAGCGCTGCGCGATGCGATCGACAGCGGGCTGGTGGAAGGGCCCCGCATGCGGGCCTGCGGGCAAGGGTTGTGCATCACCGGCGGTCACATGGATCAGACCCGGTGGCGACCGGAGGTCACGGTTGCGGGCCGCACCGGCGTGGCCGACTCGCCGTGGGAATTCCGGCAGGCAACCCGGCACCAGATCAAGATGGGCGCAGACTGCATCAAGATCAACGCGTGCAGCAGTGGGCACAAAAATCCACGCAAGCCTGACGAGCCTTATTACCAAGAGATGACCTTTGATGAGATGAAAGCCGTATGCGACGAGGCGCACAAGGCCCATCTCAGGGTATTTGCCCACACTGCAGGCGGGCAAGGCATTACCGATGCGATTCTGGCTGGCGTTGACTCGCTGGAGCACGCACACTGGATCACCGATGAACAAGCTGGCCTGATGGCCGAGCACGGCACGTTCTATGTGCCAACGTTCACTGTCATGTTGAGCACGCTCAAGATCGGCCAGGACGCACTGGGAGCCACCGACCACTCGTGGAATTACATCAATCGGGCCATGGAGGCCAAGTGGCGCAGCCTGGAAAGGGTGCGCAAGGCAGGGGCCAAGATCGCCGTGGGCACCGATGCTGGCTTTCGCGCCGCACACGGTGAGAACGCGATCGAATTGGCAGCCCTCGTGGAGGGTGGGTTGACGCCAATGGGGGCCATCATGGCGGCTACGAGCGTCGGCGCTGACCACCTCGACATGGCCGACCTGGTGGGCACCATAGAGGCCGGCAAGTTCGCCGATCTGCTGATCGTTGATGGCGATCCACTGACAGATGTGAGCGTCCTGCAGGATATCGACCGGATAAAAGTCGTGATGAAAGGTGGCCAAGTCGTCATCCAGCGCGGATAGCATCAGGCGAGAAGCCTTGGGGAGGAACGAATGCTCGTTATAAAAGCGGGAAAGTTGATCGACGGCACGGGAAAGGCCCCTTCAGAAGATGTGCTTATCCTGATCGAAGGGGACAAGATTGTGCGGGTGGGCAAGGCAGAAGCTATTCTGCCCCCAGCCGATGCACAGGTCATCGACGCATCGGACAAGACTGTTATGCCTGGCCTGATCGATGCGCACGTGCATGTCAACAGCGGGGGAGGCTTTCAGAGCGCTGCTGCCAGGGGGTTGGCAAGAGTAACAGAGTTGATCGAGACGACGGCCTTGAGGAGCTACGTCCTGGCCAAGCAAGACCTGATGGCGGGTGCGACCACCATCCGCGACATGGGAGCGGCTGGTTACACCGCCGTGGCGCTGCGCGATGCGATCGACAGTGGACTGGTGGCGGGGCCGCGCATGCGGGCCTGCGGGCAAGGGTTGAGCATCACCGATGGGCACATGGATGGGAAGTGGCGGCCGGGGGTGACGGTCGCAGGCCGTACGGGCGTCGCCGATTCACCGTGGGCATTTCGGCGCGCGGCCCGCTACCAGATCAAGATGGGCGCAGACTGCATCAAGATCAACGCCTGCAGCAGCGCGCACAGGAACCGGCACACGCCCGACGAACCGTTCTGGCAGGAGATGACCTTCGAGGAGATGAAGGCCGTGTGCGACGAAGCGCATAAAGCCCACCTCAAAGTCGCTGCCCACACCTCGGGCGGGCAGGGGATTACAGATGCCATTTTGGCTGGGGTCGATTCGCTGGAGCATGGACACTGGCTGACCGATGAACAGGTCGACCTGATGGCCGAGCATGGCACGTTCTATGTACCGACCTTCATCGTCGTGGCCAAGGCGTTGGAGATGGGCCAGGAGGCGCTGAAATATCCAGACGAGAGGTGGGGCTACCTGACCAGGGCCATGGACGTCAAGGCACGCAGTCTGGAGAAAGCGCGTAGGGCAGGGGTCAAGATCGCTGCGGGCACCGACGCTGGCGCCCGAGTCTGCCACGGCGAGAACGCCCGTGAGTTGGAGGAACTCGTCAGAGCTGGTATGACACCGATGGAGGCCATCGTATCGGCCACCAGTGTGGGTGCCGACCTGCTGGACATGGCGGACCTGGTGGGTTCAATAGAGCCGGACAAGCTGGCCGATATTCTGATCGTTGACGGCGATCCCCTAAAAGACATCTGCATTCTGAGAGACACGGATCGCATCAAGATGGTGATAAAGGGCGGTGAGATCGTCGCCCAGCGCGACTAACCCTCCTGCTGCGTGTGCTGGCTCCGCAGAATGTCGCCCAACTTGCATCGTTGGAGCTATGCTTTTTCGCTTCCAATGGCAGAAGAAGGGACTTTGAAGTGAACTGTGAAGCCATCCATCGCTACATCGACGAACATCTGGACGAACATATCGCCCACATCCAAAAGTGGGTGCGGCAGCCGAGTGTCAGTTGGGATAACCTGGGCACGCGCAAAGCTGCAGAAATGGTGGCCGAATCGTACCGCAACCTGGGCTGCCAAGAGGTGGAGGTCATCGAAGGCCGCTACCACCCCGGCGTGTGGGCCTATTACGATGCCGGCGCACCAACCACGGTGCACAACTATTGCATGATCGACACCCGCACCGTGCAGCCCAAAGGCTGGAACTATGACCCCTGGGGGGCGGAGCTGGTGCCCATGGGACCTTACCCCAAGGTACTCGTGGGCCGGGGGGCAATGGGTGCCAAGGGCCCGTACGTAGCCTGGCTCAACGCCCTATCGGCGATCATTGCCGTCGAGGGCACCCTGCCGATGAACATCATGTTCCTGGCCGAGGGCGAGGAGATCATGGGCAGCCCCAGTTACGCCGGCTTTGTAGAGCGGTATGCCGATCGACTCAAGAACGTGGATGCCAGCTTTTGCCCGGCTTGCGCGCAGACGCCGGGCGGCACAGTGTCGGTGGGTCTGGGGCTAAAGGGCATGGTGGTGGTAGAACTGACCGCCAGTGGCGAGTCGTGGGGCAGGGGACCGGTCAACACAGTGCACAGCTCGGTTGCTTCGCTGGTCGATTGCCCACCGTTCCGCCTGGCCCAGGCGCTCTCCACGCTGACAGATGACGAAGGGCTGGGCTGTGAGGTGGAGGGGCTCAAAGAGCTGTGGCATGACCGCAAGCCGCTCAGCGCCAAAGAGCGAGACCTGCTGGAAGAACTGGCTTCCCGCAACCGGGGTCAAGACTGGCGGGACGTCCTCCCGCTGGGTGGGGCCAAGAACGTTTCCCACGTGGCAGGCGGCATGGCGGGCATGGACCCGCTGATCAACTACCTGTACGGGCCCACCTTCAACATCGCCGGACTGCGCAGCGGCTTCCTGGGGCCAGAGACGGCCACCATCCCGTACATCGTTCCTGCCCGGGCGACGGCTACCCTGGACATACGTATGGTCGTGGATCTCTCACCACAAGAGATCATCGGCTATCTGCGGCAGCATCTGGACAGGCACGGTTTCTCTGATATCAAAGTCGAGGTCTACGCGGCCTTTAGCCACTCTCAGACCCCAGTCTCCGACGCAGGCGTACAGGCCGTGCTCAAGACGCTGCAAGACTGGAATGTCGACACGGAGATTTGGCCCATCCAAGCTGGAGGTGGTCCCTGGACGGCGGTGCCCAACGCTTTCGGTGTGCCGTGCATCCGCGGCAGCGCCGTCGGTGGCGGTGGTCGTGGGAACGTGAATGAGTACATGGTCATTGAAGGTGACGGCAAGGTAGCTGGCCTGGCTGACCTAGAGAAGTATCTGGTGGACCTGGTGTACAATTTTGCAGGTGCGAGGCAGGAGGGATAACCATGAAACCGCGAGTACCCTACAAGATGCTGTCCAGGCCCACACCGCCTTTCAAGTTGACCAAAGAGAATGCCGTGCTGCTGCTGATGGACGCGCAGCACTTTACCACCAGCCGGGATCAGGGGCTGGGCCTGGTAGCTGCCGAGCGAGGCATTACTCGCGAGTTCGATGAGTACTATGCCCAGGTCGACGCCGCTATGCGCAACATGCCACGCCTGCTGGCGGCCTGCCGTAGGCATGGTCTGCGAGTGATGTACACCGTTCTCAATGCCCAGCAGCCCGATCGCAGCGACCTGTTGCGTCAGTTGAAGGTGAGCGGGTTGCCGATCCCCGTGGGCTCGCCGAGCGCGGATATCCGCCCGGAGGTTGCGCCCGCAACAGAAGATCTGGTGTTGCCCCGAGGGACTTACAGCCCCTTTGCCGGGACCGACCTGCTGTCGGTGCTGCGAGAAGCCCAGGCCGATACGATCGTTCTGGCCGGGATGCTGGCCAATGTGTCCGTCGCCCCCACAGCCAGAGAAGCCGCCGACCGCGACTTTGGCGTGGTTTGGGTGTGGGATGCTTCGGCCAGCGAAACGTTGGAGTGGCACGAGCACACCAAGACCGGCATCGTGGGTCCGCTTATCCGCATCCGTACCACACAACAGGTGATCGAGATGCTGGAGGGGGTGCGCTCATGAAAATCATCCGAACCGTACGCGGAGACATTGCCTCGCAAGCGCTGGGGGTGACGGCTACCCACGAGCATCTCTACTGCGATCAGCGCCTCTGTCGCTCCGGGCTGGATTTCCCAGGGTCCTATCCCAAGATGGTCATGAGGGACCCTGACAGGGTCGTGGCGGAACTGGCGGATTTCTACGCCGCAGGCGGTCGCGCTATTGCCGAGATGACAGTTCATGGTTGGGGCAGGGATGTCGCGGCTCTCAAAGAGATTTCGGAGCGTTCTGGCGTTCACGTGGTTGCCACCTCTGGATTCTACGTCGAGGACTGCCACCCCGAATTCGTGGCCGATGCCAGTATCGCGGAATTGGAGGAGGTTCTCGTCCAGGAGATCACGCTCGGTGCCGATGGCACGGACATTCGTACGGGTCTGCTTAAATCGGGCATCAGCCGCCCGATCATCGAAGGGCCGGAGGAAAAATGTGCCCGCGCTGTGGCCCGTGCCCAAGTGCGCACCGGTGTAGCCATTACCACTCACACCTCGGCTTCTGCCCGCTTCGAGGTGGAGGGCGGCAACGTAGGCATGCAACACCTGAATATCTTTGAATCGGAGGGGGTAGATCCGACGCGGGTCATTATCGGCCACACGGACGAGAACGCTGACATCCGCCAACTGATTGCCCTGGCCCAACATGGGACCTATGTGCAGTTTGACGTCATTGGCAAGACCCATTGGCTGCTCGACGAGACCCGCATCGACTTGCTGCGCCAGTTGGTCGACAAGGGGTACGCGGAGCACCTGATGCTCTCCTCTGATCGCTGTCGTGAGGTCGAGCTAAAAGTCAAAGGAGGGCCGGGCTACGATCACGTGTTGCACGATTTTGTCCCCCGGTTGCGCGAGGCCGGTTTCGACGAGGCACTCATCCACCGCTTTCTGGTCGAGAATCCAGCCCGAGCGCTGGCCTTTGAACCCCATGACAATCCATAGATTTCAATAGAGAGGATGCTGGACCGTTCGGAAAATCTTTCCGAACGAATGGCGATACAATCCCATGTCAAACAATCAGGTCAAGGTTCTGATCACCTACCGTCTGGCAGCAGAATACGTGAATCGAATCCGAGGTGTGGACCCACGGATCGAGGTGCTCTATGAACCCGAATTGCTGGGGGAACTGCGCTACGCCACCGACCACTCGGCACCCGTCGAGCGCACGCCGGTTCAAGAAGCCCGCTGGCAAGAATTGCTCGCCCAGGCGGAAGTGATGTTCGGTTTTGATTACACCCACCTGTACGACCTTTTGCAGTTTGCACCGCGTCTCAAATGGATACAGGGCACCAGCACCGGGATCGGCCAGGCCGTCAAAAAGTTCGGTTGGGACAAGAGCGACCTCGTGTTTACCACGGCCGGAGGGGTTCACTCCGGCCCCCTGGCCGAGTTCTGTCTGATGGCCATGCTCATGTTTGTCAAGGACGCCTTTCGCATGGCGGCCGAGAAAGAACGAAAGCATTGGGAGCGCTATGCCGGGACCGAGTTGCGGGGCAAGACGCTGGCCGTGATCAGTCTAGGCAGCGGCGGGCGGCAAGTGGCCCGGCTGGCTCGCTGCCTGGGGATGCGCGTCATCGGCACCAAGCGCACTATCGAGGGCTTTGAACCGACCTCCCTCGGCGTGGAACGCCTCTATCCCTGGACAGATCTTTATCCCATGCTGGCTCGGGCTGATTTCGTTGTCCTCTCTGTGCCGCACACGCCAGAGACGGAGGGGCTGATTGGCGAGGCCGAGATTGCAGCCATGAAACCGGGTGCGGTGCTGATCAACGTCGCACGCGGCACCATCTGGGATGAGCCGGCCGTCATTCGTGCCTTGCAGTCGGGACACTTGCGGGGCATGGCGGCGGACGTCTTTGCCGTGGAGCCACTGCCCGCGGAAAGTCCGTTGTGGGATATGCCCAACGTGATCATCTGTCCGCACTCGGCCAGCGCCGCCGACAGTGAGAATGCCAAGCTGACGGAACTCTTGTGTGATAACCTGCGCCACTACCTGGCAGGCGAGCCCCTGCGCAACGTGCTGGATACAGAGCGGTTGTATTAGTCATTGCACCAGGGGCGGGCGCGGCATGCCAGATCACGTTACGGTTTTGATCACATTCGAGCTTGCAGCGGAATACGTCAACCAGGTTTGGAGCGTCGATCCACGGATCAAAGTGCTCTACGAGCCGGGCCTGGTGGGGCGCCCACGTTTCCCATGCGATCACGGCGGGCCCATACACCGCACGCCAGAGCAGGAGGCGCGCTGGCAAGACATGTTGGCTCAGGTTGAAGTGCTGTTTGGCTTTGACCGGAGCCATTGGGTTGACCTCCTGCAACTGGCGCCGCGTCTCAAATGGATACAGAGTACCAGTGCAGGCGTTGGCCAGTGGGCCAAGAGCACAGGTCTGACAGAATCCGGGGTGGTTATCACCACTGCCAGCGGCATTCATGCCACCGCCCTGGCGGAATTCACGCTGATGGCCATGCTCATGTTTGTCAAGAAGGCCTTCCGCATGGCGGACGAAAAGAAACACAAGCATTGGGAACGCTATACCGGCAGCGAGTTGCCAGGCAAGACACTGGCGGTTGTTGGCCTGGGTAGCATCGGCCGTGAGGTGTCCCGTTTGGCTCGCTGCTTCGGGATGCGCGTTATCGGCACCAAGCGCACCACCGAAGGGGTGAAACCTGGCGACCTCGGTGTTGAGCGCCTCTATCCCTGGACGGACTTGCACCCCATGCTGGCTCAGGCCGACTTTGTCGTGATCAGTTGCCCTCACACCCCAGAAACAGAAGGACTGATCGGCAAATCAGAACTGGCAGCCATGAAGCCGGATGCCGTGCTGATCAACATTGCACGTGGCGTCATCGTAGACGAACCAGCGCTCATTTGCGCCTTGCAGTCGGGAGGGCTGGGAGGCGCTGCGTTGGATGTCACGGCGGCCGAGCCACTGCCTGCCGGGAGTCCATTGTGGGACATGCCCCATGTCCTTCTCTGTCCGCACTCGGGCAGCAATGTCGACAGCGAGAACAGAGAACTGACCCATCTCTTTTGTGACAACCTGCAGCGCTACCTGGCCAATGAGCCCTTGCGCAATGTGTTGGATAAAGACCGGTTGTATTAGCGTTGATCCGAGGAAAGCAGTTTTTCCCATGTATTCTCATGCTGTAGAATCATCCTGAAGGAAACGAGCTTGGGAAACGACGTGACTGGCAAAGGATCTGAAGAGAGAGAATCCATTCAGTATGCCCAGGCGGGGGGATCAGCGGATGAACCTGAGCATAGGGCTCGTAGAGTTGTGCACGGTCTGGCAGCCACTGCGCTCCTCTTGATGGCTTTGGTTTCTCTGTTTGCTCTTGTGACGGATGTATCCAACTATGTCGCGGCAATCGAGAGCGCACGCGGTTTACGTTTGGAGATTGCCAGCTTGGAGGTCATAGATGATGACAACCCACGGGCTGTCATTCGTTTCAGAGTACAAAATGACTCTCCTTTGGAGGTTGAACTGGAGAGGTATTTCTTTGATCTCTACCTCAACAAAGAGCTGATTGGCACGAGCTACAGCATGTATTCAGGTACGGATCCCAATGTAAGCCGTGCAGCTCGCCAACAGGCTCAGAGCATTAAGCAATTTTTGGGTCCAAGGCAGTACCTAATGTTGGAATTCACCGTGTACATTTACTCCGCACAGATGGATATCGTCAGGCGTGTACAACGGTCGGGCTCCATGTCTTGGCACGTCATGACCAATTTCACCGCTTACCTACCACATGCGCATGAGGCAGATTTCCTTCGCTTGCAAGCGTGGTATGAGGAGTAAGGTCATGATGCTGAGGCTGAGGCAATGGGCCACCACTGTTGCTGTCGCGATAGTGGTGACCTATGTGGGCACAGTCGCCGTCACCGAAGTGCGAGATGTTGCCCTGTGGCGAGCCGACTTGGCATCGCTGAGTCTAGTTGCTCTCGTTTGCGGTGCCCTGCTTGCTCTGGTCAGTGATCGGGCTGTCCGATCGCTGATCTTTGCATCGAGCCTGGCTGCACTGATATTTGCTGGTGTGTGGACCTTTATCTGGTGGTCGTTCTTGGGAGGCTACTTTTCTTTGTGGGAGCTTATTGGGTCTAATCTCTTTGTGCTCCAGGCCGTCCCTCGGAGTGGGGTGATCTTTTTGACCAGCGTGTTCATGGGCCTGCTCGGGATCGTGGTGGTGACAATCCTTGTCCCATACAATTACCGCTCCCAATAGCCATGCGCTGGGTTTGCTAAAATTGGCAACGGTCTGGCCGGTCCCTGAGAAGGAGTTCCAAGGTTTGATCCATACGGCTGGTGAGATACTTGCGGCGATTGACGAGTGGGGGTATCAAGGTAACGAAGGACTAAAGACTAGGTTGATGGAGTGCAGAATATGGTTGATTGGGGAGGAAGATCAGTGAAGACGAACCCAATGCGAAAGTACTTGCGCAAAGACAGCCTGCCGCACTTTTTTTGCTCGGGGTGTGGCGCGGCTCAGGTGCTGAACTACTTTGTCCAGGCGGCCGACGAGATCGGTCTGGACTTTGACAATCTGGTGGCCATCGGTGGGGTGGGCTGTGCGGCGAGAATCCCGGTATATCTCCACGCTGAAGCGCTGCATGGCGTCCATGGCCGAACGCTTCCCTGGGCCACCGGCATCAAGCTACACAATCCACAGTTGGAAGTGGTGATCTTTTCTGGAGATGGCGACGCGGCGGCCATTGGCGGCAATCACCTTATTCAAGCCGCGCGTCGAAACCTGGATGTGACCATGATCGTGGTCAACAATCTCAACTTTGCAATGACTGGCGGTCAAGTGGCGCCCACGACGTTTCAAGGCCTCACCACAGTGACGACGCCATATGGCAATCGCGAACAGCCTTTTGACTTGTGTAAACTGGCCGTTGCAGCTGGTGCCACCTTTGTGGGCCGTTGGACCACCTACCGGCCTCGCCAGGCCGTCAACGCCATCAAGAAGGCGGTGCGGCACAAGGGGTTTGCTTTGCTGGAGATTATCACACAGTGCCCGACCCATTTTGGACGTCGAGCCATTGGCACAGGCGATCCCGTCCAAGGTGTCCAATGGATCGCCGATCATTCCGTCACGATGAGAGAGGCAAGCAAGCTGTCTGAGAAAGAACTGGCGGACAAGTTTGTCCTTGGGACCTTTGTCGAGAAACTCGAGCCGGTCTTTGAAGGCAGTTCAATCTATTGGCCAGGGGGGGACGAATGATGCGCCACAACCGCGTCACTTTACAGTTCTGCGGATTTGGTGGGCAAGGGATTGTGTTGTCGTCGGTTATCTTGGGGACAGCAGCCGTTGAGCGGGCTGGTCTCAACGCCGTACAGACGCAATCCTACGGCTCTGAAGCGCGCGGTGGGGAATGCCAGGCCGAGTTGATCCTCTCTGAAGGGCCTATCCACTCTCCTCTGGCAGATCAAGTCGATATCCTCGTCGCCATGTCGCAGTTGGCTCTCGACCGATACCTGGGTCGCTTGAGAGCAGGTGGCACGTTGATCCTTGACCCGGAGCTGGTTGAGAAACCAGAGCGCTCGGACATCAAGATTGTACGCGTACCGGCGACCCAGATGGCGAGCGAGATCGGACCACGGATTATCGCCAACATGGTCATGTTGGGTTTTCTGCAGCAAGCAACCGGCTTGGTATCGGAAGACGACCTGTACGAGACGATTCGTGGCAATGTGCAACAAAATTTCCTGAAGATGAATCTTGAAGCGGCAGAACGTGGCATCGCGCTGGCCAAGGAGCAGAACGTGACGGTGGAGGTCTGACAGATGCGTCTCCTCGAATTCCAGGCCAAAAGGATCTTTGCCAAACATGGCATTCCACTCCCCAAGAGTGTGCTCATCACGTCGCCAGCGGATCTGGTCGAGCTGAGGTTGCCTGCTGTGCTCAAAGCCCAGGTCCCGGTCGGAGGACGGGGCAAGGCGGGCGGTATTCGGGTGGTCGAACAGGTGGAGGAAGCGGCTGCCACAGTAAGAGAGCTCTTCAAAAGCGAGATCAAGGGCCATTCCGTGCAGGCGATATTGGCTGAGGAGAAAACTGAGGTTATCCGGGAGATTTACCTGGCTCTGCTTTTCGACAAACATGCCAACCGGCCCATGGTGATGGCCAGTGCTGCTGGCGGCGTCGACATCGAGCAAGTGGCCCGGCAAAATCCAGAGCAGATTGTAGAAAAGCCTATTGACCCCTTCATCGGGTTGCAGCCCTACACGATCCGCTATCTGGCCAGGGCCATGGGGATAGCTGACCTGGCGGGCTTTGGAGCCATCCTCCGGCAGTTGTACGCGATGCTTCAAGCATACGATGCAACCCTTGTCGAGATCAATCCTTTGGCTGAAACGCCGGGTGGTCTGATGGCGTTGGACGCCAAGGTGATTCTCGATGACAAAGCAGCCTCTCGCCATCCCGATCTATTCGCTTCGCTTCGCAAAGAACAAGACGAGCTGGACAGAAAAGAGCTTTCCCCGGCAGAACAACTGGCAAAAGAGAGGGACATCACCTACGTCCTTCTTGATGGAGATATCGGTCTGATCGCCGACGGGGCCGGGACGGGCATGTTGACCCTGGACTTGATTCAAGATGCCGGAGGCCGTCCGGCGAACTTTTGCGAAATGGGTGGATTGGCTGACGCTGAGGTCATGTGCCAGTCTATCGAAGTGGTGCTGGCTAACCCTGAGGTTAGGGCTTTGCTCATCACCCTGATTGGCGGGCTGACGCGCATGGACGAGATGGCGGATGGCATCGTCCACTATGTCAAGCAGAATGACGCCTCTGTGCCGATGGTCATTCGCATGTGTGGCACCCAAGAAGAGGTGGGCAAAGCGACGCTCCGCAAAGTTGGCGTCGACACGTTTGACGATCTTGCCGAAGCGGTTCGAAGCGTCGTGGCCCTGGCGGAGGCGAAGTAGCGATGGCGATACTGATTGATGAAACGACCCGAGTGCTTATACAGGGCATTACGGGGACGGTCGGTTCCTTTCAGACCAGGATCATGCAAGACTATGGCACCCACGTTGTGGCCGGTGTCACGCCGGGGAAGAGTGGTAGAAAGGTGCACGGCATCCCTGTCTATGACTTTGTCGAAGAGGCAACGGCCGATCATGAGATCGATGCCGCATTCGGCTTTGTTCCTGCCCGGTTTGCCAAAGACGCCGCCCTCGAGGTCATTGATGCTGGCATTCCTCTACTGGTGTTAACGGCGGAGGGCATTCCGGATCAGGACATGCTAACCGTCATCAACTATGCGGCGGCCAAGGGTACGACGGTTGTAGGGCCGGATACACCTGGCCTGGTTTCGCCAGGCAAATGCAAGCTGGGCGTCCATCCCAATCGTGTGCTGTCTGAAGGTCACGTGGGCGTGCTCTCCAAGAGCGGGGCGCTGTCGTACGAGGTATGCAAGACGCTAACAGAACACGGCATTGGCCAATCAACCGTGGTCGGCATTGGCGGAGGGCCATTTTGGGGGCTGTCGCAGGTGGCCGTGTTGAGGATGTTTCAGGACGACCCGGAGACCAGGTGCGTCGTTCTGTTGGGCGAAGTTGGCGGGACAATGGAGCAGGAGGCGGCGGCGTTCATAGAAGGGACTATGGACAAACCGGTCATTGCCCTCATTGTTGGCCGAGCCGCACCGGAGGGGGCTCAGATGGGGCACGCAGGGGCAATTATTGAAGGGAAAGAAGGCACAGCCGCGAGCAAGATCAAGGCTTTGGAGAATGCCGGTGCGCTGATCGCCTATCGCCCCTCAGAGATGCCACGAATTATTGCGAAGCTTGGAGTGTGATGGCGATGAGGATAACCATTGATGTGGAGGTTTGTAAAGGCTGTGGTCTGTGCATCTTTTATTGTCCGCGGGCAGTCCTGCAACTCTCGGATAAGCGTAATCAAAAGGGGTACAGCGTTGCGGAAGTCTATGACGCTGAGGATTGTGTGGGATGCAAGCTGTGTGAGATAGGCTGCCCGGATCTGGCAATCTATGTGGAAGATGATACGTAGCATCCCCGAGCTAAGGCAGGGTGCCCTTGTAGCAAAGTGGAAGGAGGTGAGAATATAGCGCCATTTGACGTTCTGTACCAACTCAGATAGAGTCAAATCCGCTGCTAATTGCAGACCATAGGAGGTATACAAATGAAACACTTGGGTTTACTGTTCAGCCTGATCGTGATCGCCTCTTTGCTGGCGGCCTGTGCCACGCCGACGCCTGAGGTCGTCAAAGAGGTCGTCAAGGAGACGGTCATCGTGGAGGGGACGCCTCAGGTCGTCGAGAAAGTGGTCACAGCTACCCCTGAGCCAAAAGGAGGCAAGATCGTCGTCGCTATAGGTGCCGAGCCAGACATGCTTTACCCACAGCGCGGCAGCTCGTCCTGGGCTGGCTTGATCAACGCCACCCTCTATGATACCCTGGTTTACATAGGGCCTGATGGCAACTTCCAGCCCGGCTTGGCCGAGTCGTGGGAATATGCCGATGACGCCATGACCTATACTTTCCACCTGCGTAAGGACGTCAAGTTCCACGATGGGACCCCCTTCAACGCTGAGGCGGTCAGGTTCTCCTTCGAGCGTGTCATGGATCCAGAGGCTCGAGCCTGGGCAGCCTATGCTTACATGGAGGCCGAAAAGCTCGATTCCGTAGAAGTTCTGGATGAATACACGGTGCGGGTGAACTACAAGGAACCTTTCGCCCCCTTTATGACGGCGATTACCACAATGTGGCTGGCCCCCGTGTCTCCCCCGGCCGTCGAAAAGTGGGGTGAGGATTTCGGCCGCAATCCCGTAGGGACGGGTCCCTTCAAGTTCGTCGAGTGGGTTTCGGGCAGCCACGTGACTGTAGAGCGAAACCCCGACTACAAGTGGGCACCTCCCTTCATTGAGAATAAAGGCCCAGCCTATCTGGAACAGATCACCTTCCGTTTCATCACGGACAATCAGACACGCTTGGCGGCCCTGGAAACAGGCGAGGCGGACATCATTGAATCCGTGCCTGCCCCGGAGGTGCCACGATTCTGGAGCGATCCTGGATACCAGATTCTAAAACATATCCCGGCTGGCAACGGGATGATCCTGCAAATCAACCACGATAAATGGCCGGGGAGTATGATGGAAGTGCGCCAGGCCATGAACTATGCTGTCAACCAGGTGGCCATCAACAACATACTCTACACTGGCCTGTACGACCCGGCTTACGGCCCCGTCAGCCCGACGACGCCTTGCTATTGGAAGGGTGTAGAGGATCTCTATCCTCACGATCTGGACAAAGCCAAACAGATACTGGCCGACGCCGGATTCAAAGATACCGACGGGGATGGCATCGTAGAGATGGATGGCAAGCCTCTGGCTATCGACTTCTACTGGAACGCCGGGCTGACCGGTTGGACGCAGTTGGCGGAGGCCGTTCAGGCGCAGATGCGGCAAGCAGGCATCGATCTGGTCCTCTATGGCCTGGAGCGCGACGCCTACTTTTCTGCCGTCCACGATGCGAAACAGGGCATGAATTTCATGTGGTATGAGAGGGATGACCCAGACATCCTGCGCATTCTCTTTCACTCCAAAGGTGCCGTGGAAGGCGGATTCAACCGGGCTTACTACCGGAATGCTGAGGTGGACGTGTACCTGGACAAGGGCGCGCAGACGGGAGACCTCGAGCAGCGTTGCGAGTCGTACTACAAGGCCCAGGAGCAGATCATGAAGGATGCGGCCATTGTGCCGGTCAACAACCGGGTTGTCTTCTGGGGAGCCAAGAGCAGCCTGAAGGACCTCGTCATGCCAAAGCAGGTTCCGTTTTATCATGACGCGTATATCGAAAAGTAGGCCCTGGAAGTAGGCTCTGGGATGGAGGTGAGGGAGAGGCATGATCCTCTTCCTTACCTCCAATCAAGGAGATGCCTCATGCTGAAGGTCATTGTCACACGGCTCATGGCAGCAGTGCCTGTCATCATCGGCGCATCGTTTTTCGTCTTTGCTATGATGTCCCTCATGCCGGGCGATGTGGCGGATATGCTTCTGGACGAGGTGACCGCCAGCCCAGAGCAGAAAGAGGCACTGCGTGAGCAGTTAGGGCTCAACAAACCCTTTCCTATTCGATACGTCAAGTTCCTCTCCGGCGCTGTGCGAGGTGACCTGGGACGCTCTTTTGTGAGCAACCGCCCCGTGTTGGAAGAGGTCATGGAGCAGCTACCCAGGACGATAGAATTGGCTGTCGCCGGCATGACCGTGGCTATCGCTCTGGGCATGACGCTGGGCATCCTGTCGGCCATCCGCCAGAATTCTTGGATTGACACGGTGAGCATGGCGGTAGCGATGGTTGGTGTTTCTATGCCCATCTTTTGGTTGGGACTGCTATTGATTCTTGTCTTTGCCGTTAATCTGCGCTGGTTTCCGGCCCTGGGACAGGGAAGCCCCAGGTCGCTGGTGTTGCCGGCCGTGACTTTGGGCACCCTGCCCGCCGCGTCTATCGCACGCCTCGTGCGCTCCAGCATGTTAGAAGTGCTACGCCAGGAATATATGGTCACTGCCCGTGCCAAAGGGCTGCGAGAACAGACCGTTATCGTCCGCCACGCCCTGAAGAACGCCCTGATCCCTACCATCACCATCGTCGGCCTACAGCTGGGCAGCCTGCTCAGTGGCGCGGTTCTGACGGAGACTATTTTCGCCCGCCAGGGGCTAGGACAGCTAACGGTCAGCGCGATTGTTCGGAAGGATTTTCCCCTGGTTCAGGCCTGTATCCTGGTGACTTCCATCTTTTATGTCTTGGCAAATCTTCTGGTCGATATCTCGTACGCGTGGTTTGACCCCCGTATCCGCTATGAATAGGATCCTGGGGTGACCATAAAGGGACACATCATGGAAAAATCAGATAGAATATCTGGCACTCTCTCACTAGGCATGGAAGCGAAACAAGAGAACAGGATAGCGGAGGCCTTTCGTCGATTGCAGCGCAACAAAGGAGCTATCCTTGGTCTGATCATTCTGGTACTCATCAGCTTGATATCGGTTTTTGCCCCCCTTGTCGCGACACACAATCCCATCGACGCGGTTTTTGAGGAGAGCCTGCTACCGCCTTCATCTGAGCACCTCATGGGTACCGATGTCCTGGGGCGAGATATCTATAGCCGGGTGATCTATGGTTCGCGTATTTCCTTACAGTTGGGGTTTGTCTCTGTGGCCATCGCTGCCTTTTTTGGTACCGTCCTGGGTCTTCAAAGTGGGTATTTTGGGGGCTGGCTAGATATGGTCGTCATGCGCATCATTGATGTCATGCTTGCCTTTCCCGGTCTCCTGCTGGCGATGGGCATCGTGGCCGGGCTGGGTTTCAGCCTTACCAACGCCATGATCGCCGTGGGCATCTCGGCCATTCCGGGATATACCCGTGTCGTGCGCGGTTCTGTCCTGGTTATCAAGGAGAACCTGTACGTTGACGCCGCGCGGGTGATCGGCTGCCGTGATCTGGCCATCATGTTCCGCCATATCTTGCCCAATGCGATGGCCCCTATCATCGTTTTGTCAACTCTAGGCATCGCGCGGGCCATCATCACTGGGTCAGCCCTCAGCTTCCTGGGGTTGGGAGCCCAGCCGCCGACGCCAGAGTGGGGAGCCATGCTTAATCATGGGCGTCAATGGCTTCGCCAGGGCTGGTGGGTGACCACCTTTCCCGGCCTGGCGATCATGATTACGGTTCTGTCTATTAATATGCTGGGGGACGGCCTGCGGGACGCCCTGGATCCCCGGCTCAGAGTTTGAAGTCAAAGGAGATGAAATATGAACGAGAAACGATTTGAGGGCAAGGTCGCCGTGGTCACTGGTGCAGCCTCCGGGATCGGCCGGGCCATCATCACCGCTTTTGTGCAGGAGGGGGCCAGGGGTGTCATCGTTGACGTGGACCAGGAGTGGGCTCATATGGTGGCAAAGAACCTGCAAGCCAAGGGTGGGGAAGTGTTGGTGTGTATCACCGACGTCTCCAAGTCCGATCAGGTGGATGCCATGATGGCATCGGTGCTCAAGGCTTATGGTCGTCTGGACATCTTTGTCAATAATGCCGGCGTTGGTGTCCACAAAGAGGTCGTGGACCTCACCGACGATGACTGGGACTATCAGGTGGATGTCCAGTTGAAAGGGCCCTTCCTCTGCTCGCGAGCAGCGGCCCGCCAAATGATCAAGCAGGGGGGAGGCGGCCGGATCGTCAACATTGGTTCCACGGCGGCCAGCAACGCGCGAATCCACGCAGCGCCGCACTGTGTTTCCAAGGCTGGCGTCGTGATGCTCACCAAGGTGATGGCCTTGGAGTTGGGCAAGCACCAGATCACCGTCAATTGCGTCAGCCCAGGCCTGACCGATGTAGCGCCAGTGTCTCGCCATGGTGGGGCCGAACCCGAGTATGTCGAGGTCTTTTTGCATCAAGTGCCCTTGAACCGTCTTGGCCGACCCGAGGAGATTGCCCATATGGTGCTCTTTATGGCTTCGGACAAGGCCAAGTTCATCACCGGCCAACACGTGCTGGTGGACGGTGGTTACAGCGCAGGCAAGCTCTCCATTCGGGGGCCTCACCGCACTACCCGGGACTAGGTATCGGTTTTGCGTCGCCAGGAAAGGGAGTGCTGTCGCCTTGGAAAAGGGCAATCGTTCTGAGCCCTGGTGAGAGCCGATCTGTAAGGGCCTAGGATCGAGTACGGGAGGGGAGGGCGGATAATACTCGTCATCCATGTCGTGAAACTGCCAGCGGTACATTGTGGTGCATCATCCACAACGAGTCCTGGCAGTGAAAACTAGAGCGATTTAGTCAAGGAGAATACAGGCATGACACTCGTCATAAAGGCTGGGAGATTGATTGATGGTCGAGGTGGCGAGCCGGTATCGGACGTACTGGTCGTCGTGGAGGGCGAAAAGATCGTTCAGGTAGGCAGAGCAGAAGCCATGGAATGGCCTGATGAGGCACAGGTCATCGACGCTACCGACAAGACGGTCATGCCGGGCATGATCGATGCTCACGTGCACATCGACATGCCTGGCAGTGGCGGGCATGGATCGTTTGTTGAGCGTGTGGTCCAGGAATTGATGGGCACTCGGGTCCTGAGAGGTTACGTGAACGGACAGGCGAGCCTCGAGGCCGGGTTCACCACCCTGCGCAGTCTGGGTTCGTCCGCTTACGTGGACGTTGCTCTACGGAACGCCATCAACGAGGGCCTGGTAGAAGGACCGCGCCTGCGAGTGAGTGGCGTACCTCTTTCCGTGACCGGTGGTCACAGCGATCCCTCTCTTGCTCCTCACGTGAGCGTCACTGGACTGGCCCTCTTTAATTCTCCAGATGAAGCCCGGGGAGCAGCTCGCACGCAGCTCAAGATGGGCGCCGATTGTATCAAGCTTAGTGCCACCTCTGTGTCTAACCTGCCAAGGTGGGAGGCAGGCGGCTACAGTGAGGAGGACCCAGAGAGGCCTTACAGGCAGGAGATGACGCTGGAGGAGATCAAGGCCGTCTGTGAGGAGACTCACTGGGCGGGGAAGACTGTGGCGGCCCACAACTCTGGTGGCCGCGGGCAACGCGCTGCCATTCTGGGAGGTGTAGACACCATCGAGCATGGGGTGCTGACGGATGAACATATCGAGTTGATGGCCGAGCGAGGCACCTTCTATGTTCCCACCTTCTCAACTAGCATGCCAGCGCGTACCAGGGAGAAGCCCGAGACTGAGCCGGCCGTCTTGTGGCGCTGGCGGCAGCGTAACCTGGACATAAAGTTTGAGAACTTTTGGAAAGTGTTGCAGGCCGGCGTCAAGGTGGCCTTGGGGACCGATGCTGGCTATTACTTGTGCCCTCACGGGGGCAATGCCTATGAGTTGGAGTTGCTGGTTCTGGCAGGCATGACGCCGATGCAGGCCATCGTGGCTGGCACCAAAACAGCAGCGGAGGCCCTGGGTATGGGTAGCCAGGTCGGGACCATCGAGGCCGGCAAGTACGCCGACCTGTTGATCGTGGCGGGCGATCCCTCCACGGACGTCAAGCTTCTCCAGAAGAAGGAAAGCATTGGGATCGTGATGAAGGGTGGCAAGGTGATGGTCGAGCGGCGGTAGTAGCAAAGCCCCCGCGATTAGGAGGTATCAGCTTATGTCGATCGTTGACCAATTGAAGCGCGTTGGCTGCGTCAGTGAGTTCGAGGAGCGGGAGATTGACGGCGCCCTGCTGGGTGCCATCGTGGAGGCGGCATCATGGGCCCCATCAGCAGCCAATGCTCAGCCCTGGGAGATCATCGCCATTCGCGACCATAGGCAGAAGGCGGCTGTCGTAGAGACCTTGTTGGATTCTCATCTCCGGCCGGGAGCCGGCGGGCATGAGCGTCGCGAGTGGGTAGCTCAGGCGCCGGTCATCCTGGTGGTATGTCTCGACCTTACGCGGGCCAAAGCCCGTTTTGGGGAGATGGGCGAAAAGTTTTTTGGCGTTCAGGACACCGGGGCGGCGATCCAGACCATGCGGCTGGCCGCCCTGGAACACGGGGTAAAGAGCTGCCTGATCCGTGAATTCGATCCCCACCGGGTGGCCGAGTTATTGGAGCTACCCCGTCACGTTCGACCGCTCATCATGATCGTTGTGGGGTACTCTGAGGTCGAGGCGAGACCAAGGCCCCGTCTACCGCTCGAAGACTATTTGCATTACGAAAAGTGGTAGTGGAGGAACAGGGGGCAGAACATCATGGACGTTTTGGAAGCTATTCACCAGCGGCGAAGTGTGCGCAGCTTTGCGGACAAGCCTGTGCCGGACGAGTTGGTCAGGCAGATCATCGAGGCAGGCACGTGGGCGCCCTCAGCCGGCAACATGCAGGCATGGGAGTTCGTCGTCGTCAGGGATCGCGAGGCACGGCGAAAAGTGGTGGACACGACCGACGCTGGCAGCACAGCCCGGGCCGGTGTGAATACCCAGGAGTGGATGATGGCCGCGCCGGTGATCGTCGTCGTGTGTTATGAGGTCAAACGCATGACCGCTCGCTATGGGAAAAAAGGCCGAGAGCTCTTGACCCTCCTCGACTGCATGGGCTGCGTGCAGAATATGCTGCTGGCTGCCACCCACTTTGGGCTGGGGTCGTGCTGTGCCGTCGGCTTTGATCCGCAGGCGCTGAAGGGGGCCTTGCCCATCCCCAAGGAGATCACACCGTTCCTTCTGATCGCATTGGGCTATCCGGCCTATCACCTGCAGCCTCCCTACCGGCTCCCTGTCGAGGATGTCGTGCGGTTGGTAATTTGAATGCTATAGGGGTCGATCAACTTTGCTCCACGAGACGAACCTGGGAGGATATCATGCGTTTTGGAAATCAAGTTGCGATCGTGACGGGCGCCGGAAACGGCATCGGGTTAGGCATTGCCCACGCCTTTGCCGCCGAAGGCGCGCGGGTCGTGATCGCTGACATCAACGCCGCCTCTGGCGCTCGCGCCGTAGCCGAAATCAGAGCGGCCGGCGGTCAAGCGATCTCTGTGCCGGTGGATGTCGCAGATGAGCCACGGGTAGAGCGGATGGTTGGCACGGTGTTGGATGAATGGGGACAGATCGACATCCTGGTCAACAATGCTGGGATCGTCGTTCACCAACGGCTGGTGGACATGAACCGTGAGGCTTGGGACCGCCAACTGGCCGTGCAACTGACCGGTCCCTTCCTGACCTCGAAACATGTGGCACGCCATATGATCCAGCGCGGCGGGCCAGGCAAGATGGTCAATATCTCCTCCGTTTCGGCAGTGATGGGGCGCGTGAAGGGTGGGGCGCACTGTGCCGCCAAGGCCGGCCTGACTCTGCTGACCAAGGTGCTGGCGATGGAGCTGGCCCAGTACCAGATCAATGTCAACGCGGTGTCGCCCGGCCTGATTGATGTACCGGCCCAGCGTGAGGAGGAGAACTTGTCCGAAGCCTACAGAACGCGCTATCTGCAGGAGGTGCCGTTAGGCCGCATGGGCCAGCCGTCCGACATTGCCAAGGCTGTCCTCTTTTTGGCGTCGCCCGACGCCGACTGGATCACCGGCCAACTCTACCTGGTTGACGGCGGGTTGATGGCCGGTCACTTTTCATTCCAGGGTCTGCACGACTTCCAGATGCTGGAGGGGCACTGACCGGTGGGCGCCCGACCGGCCTGAGGAGAGTGAGAAATGAACAAAGAACTGCATTATCTGAGCAACGCTCGCCTGATTGACGGCAGCGGGCAGCCTGTACGCGATGTGCCACATGCCATGGTCATCTGCGGCCCGCGCATCGAGGCCGTCGCGCCGCAGTCTCAGTTGCCCTGCCCAGAAGGGGCGAGGCGGATCGACCTGCAGGGGATGACCCTCATGCCTGGGATGGCCGACTGCCACGACCACCTGGCGAACCTGGGGGGTGGCATGGTGGTACGGGCAGCGATCCCGCCCAGCCTGGCGGTCATAAAGACCGCCCAGACGTTCCACGACACGTTGCTTGGGGGATTCACGTCTATTCGAGATGCCGGGGGCGTTGACCTGGGTATGAAGTTAGCCGTGGAGCAGGGACTCATTCCTGGGCCACGGCTGAGGATCAGCGTGAATATTCTGTCACAATTCGGCGGGCACAACGATCACACCGAGCCGGCAGGCGTTGATTCGGACTTTCCCCGCCTGCCGGGCGTCCCGGATAGCATTTGTGATGGATCCGACGGGTGTCGTCGAAAGACGCGCGAGATGGTTCGCGCGGGTGCCGATTGGATCAAGATCTGTACGACCGGTGGCGTGGGGACGCCGACCGGAGGGCCGCTGATCCGCCAGTTTTCCCTAGAAGAGGTACGGGTGATCGTGGAAACTGCACACGCGGCAGGCAAACCGGTCATGAGCCATGCCTACGGCGGTGAAGGGGTCAAGATCTGCCTGGAAGCAGGCGTGGACAGTATCGAGCACGGTGCGGCACTGGACGACGACCTGATCGAACAGATGGTGCGCCAGGGGACGTGGTTGGTCCCGACGTTCACCGTCCTTCGCAAAATAGTCGAGCTAGGCGAACAAGACCCTTGCCCATTGCCCGAATACATGCCGCGCAAGGCGCGCGCCCTGCTGGAGCAGCAAGCGACGAGTTTTCAGAAGGCGTTGACCGCTGGCGTCAAGATCGCCCTGGGCACGGACGCAGGTGGCTTTGGCCATGGGCAGAATGCCGGTGAGCTGGCCTACCTGGTGGAAGCAGGCATGACGCCCATGCAGGCGATTGTGGCGGCCACAAGCATGGGTGCTCAGTGCATGGGGCTCGGGTCCGAGGTGGGCCTGTTGCGCGAAGGTATGCTGGCCGACCTGTTGGTGGTTGACGGCGATCCTCTAAAAGATGTCCGTATCCTTCAAGATCGCTCGCGGCTGCGCCTGATCATGAAGAATGGAGAGATCGTCAAGGATTCGCTGTAGACAGAATCAGGTGGGATTGCGTTATGGATGCAGAAGAGAGAAAGACTATCGAAACACTCGACACCATAGTTCGGCAGCCTCGTGTGGCCAAAGTCCTCGAGGCAGCGGTCCGTGAGGCTCAGGAGGAGCTTGCCCAAAATCCGGAAGCCGTGTCAGTGTCCGTGGCGGTGCCCCTGGACGTTTACGGTGAGGGGTTGCCGAAAGTCATACAATCCAGCAGGGTTTTCGTCCTTCGGGCTCGAGCCAAGTCGAAGAGGGAGAGACATCCCAATAGTCATCAGCGCGTCTTGTCGTACCGAGGTGCGGGTGAAATTCGAACGCTCGAGGCAACAGCTTGGCGGTCACATTTCATCACCAACGAACCGAGTGCTGGGATTGATAAAAGGTGGGCGTCCGTGGCGGAGCGTATCTGGCATCAGCCCATTGCCGGCAAAGATGACTGGGCTGTCATTGCCTTTCATACAGTGCCCCAAGATGAGCTCATCGACGAGTATCAGGAGGAGTAATCTTATATTTCCCGTCCTGATGTAGATTGTGTAACTGACCGCCAAGGGTTTCGCACGAAAAAGTAGCCGAGATCGGCCGTTTGTGTTGCCTAAAATGATTGAGTGAGTGATAGGAAGGGAGGTGGAACATCGGACAATTCAAAGCTGTGTGTCACTATGGATAGGATATATGGTCAAATCCGCTACTGAAGGCGGGTAAGATGATGCGAAGGAGGTGAGGATATCGTACGATCAGAAGTTCTGAGTCAACATGGGTAGGATCAAGTTTCTTACGATTCGCAAATTGCAGGAGGAGTACAAATGAAACGCCTAGGTTTACTGTTCAGTTTGATCATGGTTGCCTCTCTGCTCGCAGCCTGTGCCACTCCAACACCCGAAGTGGTGGAGAAGGTGGTGACCCAAATCGTGAAAGAAACCGTCAAGGAGACGGTTATCGTCGAGGGAACACCCGAGGTCGTCGAGAAAGAAGTGACCAAGGTTGTAGAAAAGGTGGTCACGACGGTTGTGGAAAAAGTGGTCACGGCCACTCCCGAGCCAAAAGAGCCGACAACTGTGATCGTCGGGGATGCCCAATCGCTCGAGTTCCTCAACCTCATGTACACCCAGGGTGGAAACTCGCTCATCTGCTCCAAGATGGCGCAGCGCGGACTGCTGTGGCTCGACAGGGAAGGCAACTGGATCCCGGAGGGTGCCACAGAAGTTCCCTCAGCGGAGAACGGCGGCATCGTAGGCACGAGCATCATTTACCATCTCCGGGAGGGTATGACGTTTCACGATGGCACACCGGTGACGGCAGACGACTACAAGGCCACCTGGGAAGCGATCATGGACCCGGACAACATGCCCATCACCCGCAATGGCTACGACAAGATCGAGTCGATCGAGACGCCAGACGAACTGACGCTCAAGATCAATTTCATGGAGCCCTTTGCGTCTTGGCCCAATCTCTTCGACTATGTTTTCCCCAGACAGGTCCTTGAGGAGAACTCACCTGGCCTGGAGGAATCTGAGGCCATGCGGCAACCCATCGGCACCGGTCCCTGGAAGGTCGTCGAGTGGAAACCAGACGAGTACGTCGAGTTCGAGGCCTTTGACGACTACTGGCGAGGCCGGCCCAAGATCGACCGCCTGATCTGGCGCGTCATCCCCAGCACGGAGGCTCTGGTGGCCGCGCTGGAGGCGGGCGAAGTCGATGTCACCTGGTCCACACCGTCAGACTATATGCCTCGACTCAGGGAACTCGCAGCCGACGGCATCATCCAGCTCGTCCCGCCGATCGGTGGTGGGGTTGGTTCCGAGCGCTATCACATGAATCCCGAGACGGCCATCTTTCAGAACCGGAACGTGCGCCTGGCCCTGCATCACGCCATCGACAAGAAAATGATCATCGACAAGGTTCTGGAAGTGCCGGCGATCATCCCCTACCCCAGCGAGTGGAACGGCAACCCTTACGTCAACACCGAGCTGGTAGACTATGAGTACGACCCAGAGCTGGCCGAGCAGTTGCTCGACGAGGTGGGCTGGCGGGATGAGGACGGCGACGGCATCCGCGAGGCCCATGGCGTGGGATACGGCGATATCGCAGATGGCACGCCTTTCAGTTTCGTCCACACCACGACGACCGAGAGCACGCGCCGCGAGAACGTTCAGCTCGTGGTCCAGCAGATGTACAAAGACATCGGCGTCGAGATGACGATCGAGAACCGCCGCTCGTCGATCCTGTTCACAACCTGGGGCCAGGGTGGTGGTTGGTCCCACGGCGACTATGAGATGGCTGGCTGGGCAGACTCGATCCGGACCCCTGAGCCGGAAGCCTCGCAGCGGTTCCTGTGCAGCGAGATCGCCTCCGATGAAAACCCGGGTGGCGCGCAGTGGATGCGCTACTGCAATCCCGAAGTGGATGCGCTCCTCCTCGCTCAGCAGACAGAGCTGGACGCCGCGAAGCGCAAGGAGCTTCTGTGGAAAGCCCAGGAGCTCATTCACGACGATGCCTACTCCATCCACCTTTACCGTACCGTAAGCGAGACGGCCATCAACGCCAATCTGGAGAACTTTGAGAACCGCCCATTCACCAGCTTGGCGGGGAACTCCCACGAATGGTCGTGGAAGTGATCTTGAGCTAGCTTGAGACCTCCGAGGACCCTTGGCCGTGAACAGCCAGGGCTTCCTCGGAGGTCCAAACCCTTGCCATCGGGGGTAGAGAAAGAAAGGAAATATTACACTATCGATCTCATAAGGCCCGATGACGCAAGGATCTTGGAGGTTAAAAGTGACTGCCTATATCATTCGTCGGCTCATTCAGGCCGTACCTATCATTATGATTGTATCGATCGTCGGTTTCGCGATTATTCAGGCAACGGGTGATCCATTGGCGGCTTACACGGTCGACTCTTCTTTGACAAAGGACGATATTGCCCGTTTGCGGGCAAAATATGGCCTCGACCAGCCCATGCCCGTCCAGTATTTGAACTGGTTGAAAAACATGCTCACCGGCGATTGGGGCCGCTCTTATTACACCAAGATGGAGGTGAAGGCCTTGGTGTTCGACTGGCTGCCGAATACCATTCTCCTGGCGGGTGTATCCTACATCATGACCTTGTCCATGTCCACAGTATTGGGCATTGTCACGGCTGTTCGCCAGTACTCGCTCTTTGACCACGTCATTACTGCCATCAGCTTTGTCGGCATCGCCACGCCGAGCTTTTGGATGGGACTCATGCTCATTATCGTTCTGGCAGTGCGGCCAAAGGCGGCGGGATTGCCCTACTTGCCTGTTGGCGGGATGTTCAACCCTCGTGTGGGTGAGTCGCTTCCTCAGGTGGTGTGGCACGTGATCTTGCCGGCGTTCACCCTGTCGTTCGTCATGACCGCGAGCTACATTCGATATATTCGCTCGTCGGTCCTTGAGGAGCTTCACCTCGACTATGTGAGAACAGCGCGGTCGAAAGGGCTCAAGGAACGCGTGATTTTCGCTCGCCACGTCTTAAAGAACGCCCTCCTGCCCTTGCTGACGCTGATCGGGCTCAGCGTACCGAGCCTCCTGTCCGGGACGATCGTCATCGAGGCGATGTTTGCCTGGCCCGGCATGGGGCGGCTTTTTTGGCAGGCGGCGGAACGGGTTGACATCCCGGTGTTGATGGCCCTGTTGATGTTTGTCTCGGTGATGACCGTTCTGTCCAGCATCGTGACCGATATTCTTTATGCAGCAGCCGATCCAAGGATTAGATACTCATGATCGAAAGAGAAGAATCACGAATCCAAGCTTCAACTGAATCCACGGCTTCCAACACAAGATCGGACGGGGGACAAGTAGAACGCCGGGTCGCTCCAGAGGTGACTTTGGCGAGGGCGGAAGAGACCATGCTCCATCTGTTCTGGCGGCGGTTTCGACGCCACAGACCCGCTCTCACCGGTGCGGTTGTCTTGCTTGTTCTGGCCGGCATCTGCTTCATTGTGCCTATTTTTGTCTCTGAGGAAGCGGCCAACACGGTGGAAATCGACGCCAAGCTTCAGTCGCCCAGTTCAGAACACCCGCTTGGAACGGATGCGGTAGGGCGGGATATGCTGATGCGCTGCATCTGGGGGGGGCGGATCTCACTGCGCATCGGCGTTCTGGCAGCGCTGATCGCGGTGATGATCGGCGTTGCTGTTGGCTCAGTTGCCGGCTACAACATAGGTCTGATCGACAACATCTTGATGCGCTTCACCGAGGCGTTGATGAGCATCCCGACGCTCTTTATCCTCATCGTGTTGGGCCGGATTCTCGGTCCGAGCATCACCATCACCACCATCATCATCGGCGCGCTGGCGTGGATGAGCACGGCCCGAATCGTTCGTGCCGAGATTTTGTCGCTCAAGGAGCAAGATTTTGTCCTGGCGGCCAGAGCGATGGGTGTGCAGCCGACCCGGATCCTCATCCGGCACCTTTTGCCCAACGTGGTGGCCCCGATCGTGGTGTCGGCGACACTCCGTGTCGGCCAATCGATCATTTGGGAGGCCTCGCTCAGCTTCCTTGGGCTTGGCGTTCAGCCACCAACCGCCACCTGGGGCACCATGCTCACCCGCGCGCAGGGCTATCTGCGCGATGCCCCCTGGATAGCCTTTTTCCCTGGTTTTTTGATCTTGATTACAGTGCTGTGCGTCAACTTTATCGGCGATGGATTGCGCGACGCACTGGACCCCTACGCACTCCGTTGAGTAAGCGAAAGGTCAGGTGAGCCTCAAAGTGGGGTAAAGCGGAATCCTTTGAAACCGATCGCGCCGGTACGCGCGATGAGATAAATAAAAGGAGAAGGTGTGATGCGAATCTATCAAGCAGATGTATTGATCGATGGTAGTGGCAGCGAACCACAGCGCAACGTCGAGATCTTTGTCGATGATAACGGCGTCATTCAGGATGTCTCCCCGGCAGGGACCAAGGAACGGCCTGACGGCGCCACGGTCTACAGCAATCCCGGCAAGACAGTGCTGCCGGGGTTCATCGACGTCCACGTGCATCTGATGTTTGGCGAAGCGGGGCGCAGTTACAAAGACGTGTGGCACAACGATTCCGATGGGTTGATGGTCTTGCGCGGCCCGCGCAATGCCTATCTCCATCTGCGCGCTGGTGTGACGACGCTGCGCGACGCCGGAGCGGTGAACGATGTCGCCTTTGACTTGCGCGACGGGGCAAGGGCCGGTCACTTTCTCTCGCCGCGCATGCTCGTTTCCGGGCGTCCCGTGACGATTACAGGCGGACATTTCTGGTGGTGCGGTCAGGAGGCCGATGGCGTCGATGGCGTCCGCGCTGCGGTCCGACAGCTGGTGAAGCAGGGAGCAGATTTCATCAAGATCATGGCCAGTGGCGGCGGGACCGTCGGCACCGATGGGACGAGGGCTTCCTACTCGGTCGAGGAGCTGAAGGCCATCGTCGACGAGGCGCACCAGTTTGGACTGAGGACAGCCGCTCACTGTATTGCAGCCGAGGCGGTGGCCCGCGCAGCCGAGGCGGGCGTCGACGAGATCGAACACTTTAACTTTATGCATCTAGATGGCAGTAGGGCGTGGGACCAGGCGACAGCTGACAAGATCCTGGAGAAAGGCCTCTTTGTCAGTCCTACCATCCAGACAGGTTGGCGAGCTATCGAACAACTTCAGAAAAAAGAACAAGCAGGCACTCTGACCCCGGACGAGCAAAGACGACTCGACGCCGGGTTGTACAAGACCAACACCAAGCTAGAGTTCATCGGCCGCTTTCATGAGATGGGGGTGCCTATCGCGGCCGGTACGGACTCGATTTCGAAATTTGGCGACTATGCGATAGGCCTACAGTTGCTCCACCGCGCCGGTCTGTCACCGATGGAGGTCATCGTCTCAGCGACGAGCCTGGCAGCAAGGTCGATAGGTATGCAGGACAAAGTCGGCACGGTGAGACCTGGCATGCTGGCGGATCTGGTCTACGTCGACGGGGATCCTCTGGCCGACATCACCGTGCTTGATCGAGTGGAGTCCGTCGTGCTGAACGGACGACTTGCTTTTGACAAGCGCTTCGATGAAATGAAGGTGGGTGGTATTCCAGCCATCGCCGATAGTACGGTTTTCTATTTCAATGAGCGTTAGCTTGTGGGACAGAGTGGCGTACAAGTCGGCTATGCCGCTACTGAATGTCCGCCATCGCTTCTCACGGCCTGCTGGGCCAATTTGGATGCAAAGCCTGAAAGGGCGCACATGCTCGTGATGCCACATCTTGATCAAAGATAAAAGAAAGGAAAGTCACATCATGAAAAAAGAAACGATCTTGGGAAGGCCAGGTTCTCCCTATGCCAAAGCGGTGAAAGCCAATGGCTTTCTATTTGTCTCCGGAAATGTTGGTGTCAACCCAGAGACAGGCAAAGTGCCGGAGGGTGGCATCAAGGAGCAAACCCGCCAGGTGCTGGAGAATCTCAAGGCGACTGTGGAAAGCCTGGGGTCATCGTTTGAAGACGTGGTCAAGGTCAATGTGTACCTGGTGAATGTCCGGGACTTTCCTGGCATGAACGAGGTCTACAAGGAGTATTTTGGCCCCGAGCCGCCGACCCGCACGACGGTCGGCGTCCACGAGTTGGCTCGTCGAGAGTTTCTGATTGAAATCGAACTGATGGCAGCCCTGTAGGCGCATCGGATGCCGGTGCCAGGGTCCAAAGGCAGGACTCTCTTTCAACGTGAGCAAGATGGCATGGCTAAATATGCCGAGAGGGAAAGGATGGTTATCGTGACCAAAGCGCTGGATTTTGCAAACGACTTGATTGATTTTATTCATACAAGTCCCAGTCCATTTCATGTCGTGGCGAACATCAAGGATATTCTCATCGCAGAGGGTTTCAGCGAGCTGGAGCTGACCAACAGATGGGCAGTCTCAAAGGGGAGCAAGTATTTCATAACCAGGAATGATTCGGCAATCATTGCCTTTGCCGTGGGAAACGGAAACGTCGAGAAAGATGGTTTTCGATTGGTCGGGGCTCACACAGACTCACCATCCTTCAGAATAAAACCGTCGCCGGAAATGGTGGTTGAAAAAGCTTATCTCAGGCTCAACACAGAAGTTTATGGGGGGCCTATCCTGAATACCTGGATGGATAGACCTCTATCCATGGCGGGCAGGGTAAGTCTAAAGACCGGCGATCCGTTGCACCCTGAAACGAGACTCGTCAGCATTGGAGAGCCTATCTTGATCATTCCCAACCAGTCTCTCCATATGAATAGGCAAGTCAACGAAGGCATAGAGCTCAATAAGCAGAAAGACATGCTGCCTCTGGTAGCCTGTGTCAACGACGAGTTTGAAAAAGATGGCTTCCTGGCAAAACTACTGGCCGAAGAACTGGGCGTAGACGCAGACAGGATCGTTGACTTTGACCTTTTTCTGCACGAATATGAGAAGGGGCGGGTCGTCGGTCTGAACAACGAGTTCATTTCCAGTACCAGACTGGACGATCTGGCGATGGTCCATGCCGGATTGCACGCGCTACTCAGTACACCAGCGACCCAAGCAACGCGCGTATTGATATGCTATGACAATGAGGAAGTCGGCAGTCGAACGAAACAAGGTGCCGCTTCACCGATCTTGCGCACGCTGCTGGAAAGAATTGTCATCGCACTGGGAAAGGACAGAGAGGATTTCTTTAGAGCGATATACCGTTCGCTCCTCATCTCGGCTGACATGGGGCATGGGGTACACCCTAACGCCGTTGACAAACACGATCCGGTAAACAGGCCGGTCGTCAATGGCGGTCCGATGATCAAAGTTTCGGCTGCCCAGAATTTCACAACAGATAGCAATACGGCAGCCGTCTATGAAGCGCTGTGCCAGGAAGCGGGCATCCCCGTACAAAGGTTTGTCAGCCGTTCGGATCTTAGAGGCGGATCGACGATTGGGCCTGTCTCAGCCACACAGTTGGATCTGCGTTCGCTAGATGTCGGCAATCCGGCGCTGGCGATGCACTCGATAAGAGAGCTATGCGGCGTCATGGACCAATACTATATGAGACAATCCTTTGAGGGGTTCTACGGCACATAAGATGTAAAACAGTCCGACATATCCGTCTTCTGCAGCGCGAGTTTGCCAAGCCACGAGCTTCAGCCGAGGAGGTGTGTGCTGATGGGTATCGCGGTTGATGTCCAGGAGTATTGGGACCTGTCTGACGCTGTTGACGCGCTAGAGTCTGCTCTGCACTCCACAGTCGATGCAATTGCTGAATTTGAGAAGGCGTTCGCCAGTTTCATAGGAGGACTGGATGCTGCTTTCTCGATAAGTGGGCGCGAGGCCATCTATCAAGCGCTAAAGTTGATCGGGGTGGGCAGAGGCGATCAAGTCATCATGTCGGCGTTCAATTGCTCGCGCGTGGCCGATGCTGTGCTGCGGTGTCATGCCGTTCCCGTCCTGGTTGACATCAAACTGCCTGGCGGCGAAATAGACCTGGATCTTGTGCTGCAGGTGCTATCTCCAAGGGTTCGGGCCGTGCTGATTCCCCATCTTTACGGCGTTCCAGTAGACCTTTGGGGAATCAAGAGGGAATTAGAGCGGCGAGATGTGGCGATCATCGAAGATTGCGCTCACTGCCTGGGGGGAAGCATAGGTGGAAAAGTCCCAGGAAGTCTGGGCGCGTTCTCCATTTTCTCCTTCAATACTGGCAAGCCCATTACGCTGGGGAACGGTGGCATGCTGGTTTGTGCGGATCCTGAGAGACTCGAACAGTTCCGACGTCAGAAGGCGCAACAGAGACAGCAAATCTCAACTGACGCCCGCCAAGAGTTCGAGACCATCAGGAAAACACTCGATGCGCTGGCACTTCGACGCAGCCAGATGAGCCGGGTTGGGTCACCCGGGAATCTGGCAGTCTCGAGAAAACGGCCTGTGCAACACTCTCTAGTCCGCGCAGGACAGTGGTTGTGCAATCGTCTCCGTCCTGCTGCCCCGCTAACTCATCCATTCAACGAGGAGTTTAGCAGGGTGGGAGCTGTACGTGCGCATCTTGGGCTGTCCTTGCTGCGTCAATGGCCGGACATCATGGCGATACGCAATCAGAATGCAGCGTATCTGCGGAGCAGGATCGATGAAGGCCCTTGGGGGGAAACGTGCGCCTTGCCACCTGATACTCGGCCTGCGTATTTCAAGTTGAACGTGTTCGCAGGTGAGATGACGGCCCGGCAGGTAGCGCGCGTCATGGCGCAACTCCGTCGCGCTGGTTTTTGGGCAGGGAGATGGCCATTCATCAATCACGTGCCGCACCTTGTGGGACGGCTTCGGTGGGGTTCGAGGCTGCCCCACATGCGCAGGATGGCCGCACACAGCCTGCACTTGCCCATTCATCAGAATATGGCACGGGAGGATCTGGATCGAATGCTTGACGTACTTTGGTCAGTAAAGACCTGACGGGCATGCGGAGCGCTGATCACGGCAAGGGCTCGACATGTCCGCATCAGTGCGAGGAACTGCACGCCTTGAGGAGTAGCGAATCTTCTACCGTAAGACTGCTTGATCGCCTATAGGATGGCTTATGAAAGGTGAGAGGTGAGCAACATGAAAGATGTGGCACAGCGACACAAGGTGCACCGGCTGATCGCGACGCAAATATCAGAAGACGTGGAGCGTCTGCGGGAGTTCCTGGCCCAACCGAGCGTCAGCCAGGAAGGCGAAGAAAATGTCCGGGAGTGCGCAGGCCTCCTGCTGCGCTACTTCCAGGAACTCGGGTGTCAGGAGGCGGAGGTCGTAGAGACACCGGGCTTTCCGGCAGTGTGGGCGCACTATGATGCGGGTGCTCCAAAGACCGTGGCGGTTTACGGCTTCTTTGACACCAACGTGTTGGGCAGCGGCTGGCAGTATCCTCCATATGAGGCCGTGATGGCAGAGCGCCCACCGTTTGAGAAGGTCGTCTACGGACCTGGTTCGGGCAGCAAGGGAGGGCTGGTGGCATTTCTCAACGCGCTGTCTGCGATCAAGTCCGTAGAAGGCAACCTGCCTGTCAACCTGATGTTCGTCTGCGAGGGTGAGGAGTGGTTGGGGAGTCCCCACATACCCTGGCTGATCGAACGTTACAGAAATCACCTGTCCAAGGCTGACGCTTTCCTGAGACCTGGCGCCTGCCAGACAGCTACGGGGGAGGTCGCGGTCTATCTGGGCAACAAAGGCTGCCTGCACATCGAGTTGGAATGCTCCGGTGACCGGTGGGGCCGGGGGCCGGCGGGCGGACCTTTGCACTCTTCGCGCCAGTGTGTGGTGGATTCGCCGGTCTGGCGGCTGGTGCAAGCCCTGGCGACTCTCTATGATCCGGTGGAAAATCGGAGTCTGGTGGACGGCTTCTACGATGGTCTGCTGGAACCTACCGCCGAGGAGCAGTCCCTGATCGATGACCTGGCCGCGCGCTACAAGGGACAGGAGGCCAGCGCGGTTGGCTGTAGTCAGGTGAAGCACCTCATTGGCGATGTGTCTGGGCGGGACGTTTTCCTGCAGATGTGCTATCAACCCACGATGAACATCAGCGGGCTGCGTGCCGGCTACACTGGCCCAGGGACCAAGTTCTGGACGCTGCCCCACGCCGCTTACTGCAACATTGACTGCCGGTTGCCTGCAGAGCTCGACCCTGAGGTGTTGCTGCAACAGATTCGGGATCACCTGGATCGGCATGGATACAGCGATATCGGCATCCAGGTGCTAGAGTCAACACCCAGTGCCCATACGTTGAGCATGGAGGATGACGTTGCCCAGGCAGCGCTGCGCGTGTTCCGCGCCTGGGATGTCGAGCCGGTCATCTGGCCACGTGCGGGATCCGGTGGGCCGACCGGATTCTTCAGTCGCCTCCTGGATCTCAAGACGTTGATCTCTACGGGGATGGGGCACACTGGGCAGTCAGATGATGGTGCGTTCATGGTCGTGGAGGGCGATGGAAAGGTGGGGGGGCTGGTTGAGCTGGAGCAGTCGTTCGCTGACCTGTTGTACAGCTATGCCGCCTATCCTGGCGATTTCTGAGACAGTCGAGAGTTTTGCATCAAAGACCAATCGGTTCATAGAGAAGGAGACATTCTTCTATGCCAAGCATTGTACCAGCAACCAGCAAAGAAACAATGATGGAGCGACTAAAGATCCTATGTGAGATGGTTGCTCCAGCGGGCTATGAACGGCGCGTTAACCGGTGGCTGTTGTCCCGTTGGGAGGACAAGGTGGACCAGGTGTGGTTGACGCCGGTGGGCAACCTTGTGGCACACGTCGAGGGACCGGGACCCAAATTGATGCTCTGCGCGCACGCTGACGAGATCAGTTTCGTCGTCCGCGGCATTTCTAAAGATGGCTTTCTGTGGATCACCATGCCATCGCGTAACTTTCGGGACCGGCCCTACACGCGCGGTCCCGTGATGCTCCCCATCGGGCAAGAGGCTCTCGTCGTTGGCCAGGCGCGAGACGTTCGTGGGGTTTTCGCCGCTGCGCTCGGGCACCTGGCGACTCCCCAGGATGAGCGGCCACTCACCTGGGATGACCTGTTTGTGGACGTGTGGGCTGAGGGTCGGGATGAGGTGCGCGAATTGGGAGTCGACATCGGTGCGCCGATCATCTGGAACTCGCCCATCCGACGCAAAGGCGATTTCGTCACGGGCAAGGCGATGGACGATCGCGTTGGGCTGGCCATCATGGACGTCTTGCTGGATGAGTTAAACAGGACAGAACTCAAGTTTGACCTCTACCTCACGTCGACGATACTTGAGGAACAGGGGCTCATCGGAGCAGCGTCTATCAATCGTGAGCTGCACTGCTCTTACGCCATCGCATTGGACGTCGGTCTCTCGGGCGACATTCCCACGGTAAGCGACAAGGATGTTTCGACCCGTTTGGGGGGTGGTCCATTGTTGGTTCACCGAGATCTTTACACCTACGACGTGCCTCTGACACGGGCCTTGGGAATGGCCGCACAGACACATGGCATGCCCCTTCAGAACGGCGTCTTTCGCTATTATGGCAGCGATGGGGGAGAGCTTATCAGAGGAGGGGCCGCGTCGGCATTGCTGACCGTACCAACGCGGTATACACACAGTCCCATTGAGACAGTCCACCTGGATGACGTCATGCAAACCCTCCAACTGCTGAAGCTATTTCTCGAGACTGAATTCGTGCACGGAGGATAGAAAGTGGCGGATCTAGATCGGCATCAGATTGTAGTCGTGGGAGCGGGCGCCATCGGTGGTCTGGCAGGAACGTATCTCTCTCACGCCGGGTACGACGTCACCTTGACCGACAGGTGGGAGGCGCACGTCGAAGCCCTTCGCACCAAGGGTCTGTATACCGACGGCGCCCGAGGGATCAGGCACTTTGACGTGAAGGCTTGTCTCTCCACAGAGCTCACGGCTCCCCTGGACATGCTGTTCATTGCGGTCAAAAGCCACGACACGGTGGCGGCC
>Ga0180437_10001817_pt1 | contig 35689 bp, 46 predicted proteins | sample SS_ome_4_FD_132410 | JGI IMG/M metagenome (GOLD analysis project Ga0180437, IMG submission 132410) | Hypersaline lake sediment archaeal communities from the Salton Sea, California, USA - SS_3_D_1 metaG | ecosystem: Environmental > Aquatic > Non-marine Saline and Alkaline > Hypersaline >... | reverse complement strand
GTTTTTTATGCATAGTGTCAGTTGAAAGTTTGCGAGAGCGCACTATACTGGGCATAAGACCAACTAACTAGCAGGTTTCCAACATGAGCCGACGTGCCCCCACTGTGGAAGACTTTTACCTCGACCCCGAGGAGTACCTGGCCGCCGCTCGGGCGTACCTTATGTGGCTCGGGGTGACGCGTCAGAACGCCGTGGTGCACAAGCTGCTCTTTGACCTGGAGTCGCCCCGCATCTCCCGGACTCGCAAGGCGCGGGCGGTGCAACACGTCGACAAACTCATGAGCGATCTTGCTGCCAGACTAGGGGTGCCAGTATGCCCAACTTTAAAAAATCCATAAGCGAACACGTGGCCAACGGCACGTACCGCCGGGACCGCCACGGCGACCAGGCATCAGAAGTGATCATCGACCAGAAGCTGCCCCCGTGCCCCGACTACCTCGACCCGGTGGCCGCGGACGAGTGGTCCCGCATTGTAAAGATATTTGCCGACAAGAACGTGTTGCGCGCCACGGATTTCGGGGTAGTCACGCTCTACTGCCACATGTTCAGCAAGATGCGCCACGCGCTGACCAACGGAGACGTGGACGGCCTGATGACTCCCGCCTGGATCACCCAGTTTCGCCAGCTTAGCCAAGAGTTGGGGCTAACCCCGGTTAGCCGCGCAAAGCTTAAAAATGACGGCAAAGACGTCCGCCCGTCTAGCGCTGACCCCTACGCGGATTTCTGATCATGCTGGCCGAGCTGGAAGGGTACCCATATTGCGCCGCGGCACATCAGTACGCCGTGGACGTAGAGTCGGGTACGCTGTCGGCTCCCACGGACGTGGTGCTAGCCTGCCGGCGCTACCTTTCAGACCTTGAGCGCGATGACTTCCCGTATTATTTTGACCCGGACGTAGCAGAGCGCTACTTGCGGTTCATCCAGACACTGCCGCACACCCGTGGCCGCTGGGCGCGCGACTCCCGCAAGTGCATCAAGCTAGAGCCGTGGCAGTGTTTTTTTGTAAGCCAGATATTCGGCTGGCACCAGGAGGATACAGGTCACCGGCGGTTTCGCGAGGCCACGCTTTTCGTGCCTCGCAAAAACGGTAAGTCGCTCCTGGCGGCAGCGATCGCCCTGGCGGAGTTTTGCCTTACGCCGGACTACGCGCCAGAAATTTTTAGCGGCGCAACAACGGAGAAGCAGGCGCTAGAGGTGTTTAAGCCCGCGCGGTACATGTGCCTAAAACGGCCCAGCCTTTGCAAGCGGTTCAACATCTCGGTCAATGCTCGCACGTTGACGCAAGACGACAGCGGCGGCAAGTTCGAACCGGTCATCGGCAAACCGGGCGACGGCTCCAGCCCCCTAGTGTGGATCGTGGACGAATACCACGAACACGCGGACGACGACCAGGTAGAAACCGCCCGCACGGGGATGGGCTCTCGCGACTCCCCGCTACTGCTGGTTATAACAACCGCGGGCCGGAACCTCAGCAGCCCCTGTTACACGCACATGCACGAACTGTCGCAAATGTTGCGAGGGTCTAAGCCCATGAATGACCGCGCTTTTGCCCTAATGTACGCTATGGACCCCGACGAGGATTGGCAGGATCCGGCGGTTATACGCAGGGTAAACCCCAACCTAGGGGTCAGTGTGACCGAGGACTTTCTGCTTGACGCGCTGCGCACGGCCAAAAACCAACCACAGAAGCAAAACGGCATCTTAACCAAGCACATGAACCGCTGGGTTAACTCGGCGGTAAGCTGGCTGTCTATGGCCGACTGGGAGCGCATGCGCGACCCCGAATTGCGCATCGAAGATTTTCGTGCCGACGAAGGGGTGATCGCGGTAGATTTGGCGCGAAAACTGGATCTGTGCGCGCTAGTTGTGTGTTTTACTCGCATAATCGACGAGCGCCGGCACTATTACCTGTTCCCCACGTTTTGGTTGCCGAGCGAAACCATAATTAAGTCGCCCAATCAAGCATATAGCGCGTGGGAGGCGTCCGGAGACCTGCAAGCCATAGAAGGGCACTCGATTGACAACGGCCATATTATAAGTAAAATAAAAGACCTAAAAGCCGCGCACCCCCGTATAAAAGAGGTTGCCGTCGACCCATGGAAAGCCGACGAGCTTTTTCGAGAGCTAGAAGAGCACAACGTTTTTGAGTTTGCACAGCGAGTCAAAACGATGAGCCCGGCAATGAAAGAGTTTGAATCAGCGTTAGCAGATGGGCGCATTCACCACGACGGGCACCCCATCCTCATGTGGAACGTGTTCAACGTAATTACCACTGAGGACGCCGGTGGGCAGCTTTTTCCAAGAAAGACGAATGCTAGTTCCAAAATAGACGGCGCCATTGCCTCCCTAATGGCCGTGCACAGATGCATGGTTGCAGAAGAACCGGAAGGAGAATCCAACGTAGAGCGCTACGGAATAAGGACCTTATGAACTACATAACACTTTTGCTTTTTCTGGCAGGAACCCTTATCCTAGGGGTGGGCATGGAGTTCTTGATACATCCGTATGGCCTCATTATAATAGGAGGCCTCTACACACTTATGAGTATTGTTGATGTCGTTCATACGAAACTTGTTCAGTCAAGAAAGCCGCGCCGATAAATACGACCCGGTTCACCCCAAAGACCCGGCGTTAGCAGAGCTTTTTGGCGGCTTGTTTTCTAACACGAGTTCGGGCGTATCGGTTACCCCTAAAACCGCGATGCGAATATCCGCGGTATATACCTGCGTGTCTATTATTGCCGAGACTGTGGCGCAGATTTCTATAAATACCATAAATATCAATGACAAACAACCGGTAGACCTGCCCATTAGCAACCTGCTGTCTCACAACCCCAATCGGTTCCAGAATTCTTTCGAATGGCGCGAAAGCGTAATGTGGAACTACTTGCTAGGCGGCCGGTCTGTGTCACAAATTTTTACAAACGGCAGCGGTCGGATTACCGAGATTGTGCCCTTGCCGTATGATTGCGTGACGGCATTCCGCGCGCCGGACGGTAGCGTTGCGTATGAGGTTAATTTGCCGCACATCCCCAAATACGTGCTGCTGGCAAGCGAGGTTTTGGACTTGCGCGGCCCGTCGCTAGATGGCGTCGAGTGCATGACAACGATCCAGCTCAACCGCGAGGCGCTGGGGATTGCGGCGGCCACCGACAGCTTTGCAGGCAAGTATTTTGGTTCCGGCGCCAATGTGGCCAGCGCAATTGAGACGTCGGAAAAGCTTACCGACAAAGCTTACCAGCGTTTACAACGGTTTATGCGCAGCAAGCAAGGGCTGGACCAAGCCCACAGCACAATGATTTTGGAAGAGGGGCTAAAGTTCCGTAACCTGTCGCTCAATGCAGAAGACACGCAGCTACTCGAGTCGCGTAAGTTTTCTAAGTCTGAAATCGCGGCGATGTTTCGCGTCCCGGTCAGCAAACTGGGCGACACCGAGGCGAAAACACGTGCGAGCAGCGAACAAGACGCTATTGACTTTATCTCCGACGCGATTACGCCTAAAGTTATCCGTTTTGAAAACGTGCTCAACGCATCCCTCTTGACAACGGCCCAGCAAAAACGGTATAAGATAAATCTTGACGAAACTGAATTATTACGCGGGGACAGCGCAGCGCGCACAGAGAGTGACCGGAAACTGTGGAGTATGGGCGCCTTGTCTCCCAACGAAATCCGCCAGCGCCGGGCATTGCCTGCACGCGAGGGAGGCGACCGCTATTACACCCCCGCGAATATGATTCCGGCGGATTTAGCAGATGACATCTTGCTTAAAGGCCCTGCGGGCATAGCGCAAAGCAGCGGCGAAACCGAAAGCATTGAACCAGGGACACCGGACGCATGACGAATAAAGAAACGCGCTCGTTTCAAACAGTTTTTGAGCTACGGAAGGAAGAAAGTGCCCAGGGACCGGGTTTTATCGAGGGCTACGCAGCCGTATTTAACAGCGAAGCGGAAATTGGCGGCATGTTCCGCGAGCAAATTGCTCCCGACGCTTTTTCAGAGGTTTTGGCGGATGACGTTCGCGCGCTTTTTAACCACAACGTGGACCAAATCCTCGGCAGAACCAAATCTGGCACGCTTACCCTAAGTCAAGACAGCCGTGGGCTTTATTACCGCGTCGAACTGCCAGACACCGAGCTTGGCCGCAGTCTAGCGGAATTGGTAAGGCGGGGCGACATTTCGCAATCATCTTTTGGCTTTGTCGTAAAAGACGAAACCTATTCTGATTTAGACAAATCGCTGCCTTTACGCACGATCACTAAATTTGAGCGGCTACTTGACGTGTCTCCCGTGACATTTCCCGCCTTTGTGGACACCACGGTAGCCAAAAGATCGTTAGAAGAAAAGAAAATTTCGCAATTTGACACCGAGCAAGCCTTGAGGTTAAGATGCGAGTTGTTACGTAAAACCCTGTAATCACTAAAATGAGGCTGTAGTAATGGCGGATAAAATAACCGAACTGAAACAAGAACGTGCTCGACTTATTCAAGAAGCCCGTTCGCACATTGATGCCGCTGAACTGCGGGCAAAAGATGCAGGAAGCGCGAACATTAACGCGGAAGATCAAGCGAAATACGACACAATTTACAGCGATATTAGCAATTTAGAGGGCCGCATTGAGCGCGAAGAGCGTCAGCGCGAGCTTGAGCGCAAAGTAGCCGAGCGCACTGCCGAAGAAATGGACCAGGCCGGCACCCGCGCGGAGAAAAAACACGCAAACGTACGCGAAGAAGTACGCAGCTGGTTGTTGACAGGTAGTCGCCCACAAAGCGGAGAATTTCGTAACCTGCAAGTTGGCAGCGACACTCAAGCTGGCTACTTAGTAATGCCTGAGATCTTTGCTCAAGAACTGATCAAATTTGTTGATGATCAAGTCTTTATGCGTCAGCTAGGCACCTCGTTTCAAGTTCCTAACGCTGAGAGCCTGGGCGCCGTGTCGCTCGACCAAGACCCGGCCGACGCCGATTGGACGACCGAACTGGCCACAGGCAACGAAGACAGCACTATGGCTTTCGGCAAGCGTAGCTTGACCCCTCGTCCATTAGCCAAGCGCATCAAGGTTTCTGAGTCTCTTTTGCGTCGCGCTATGATGGCTCCCGAATCGCTTGTGCAACAACGTCTTGCTTATAAGTTTGCCGTAACCGAAGAAAAAGCGTTTTTGACTGGTAATGGCTCAAATCAACCGCTTGGGATCTTTACGGCTAGTGCTGACGGCATCCCCACTTCGCAAAACATCTCTACGGGTAACACCACTACCCAGATCAAGATGGATAATCTATTTGAAGTTAAATATGCGCTTAAGAGTAACTACCATCCGCGCGCAGCTTGGATTTTCCACCGCGACGCCGTCAAACAAATTGCAAAACTTAAAGACGGCAATGGCCAATACTTGTGGCAGCCAAGCGTTGTGGCCGGCACTCCCGACCGACTTCTTAACAGTCCGGTATATTTAAGCGAGTACGCCCCTAACACGTTTACGACTGGTTTGGTTGTTGGCGCATACGGTGACTTTAGTACTTACTGGATTGCCGACGCAATGAACATGCAGATTAAGCGACTTGTTGAGCTGTATGCTGAAACTGATCAAATTGGTTACATTGCTCGCAAAGAAACCGACGGCATGCCGACCCTTGCGGAAGCAATTGCTCGCGTTACTTTGGCGTAATCCTGACATCCAAAAACTGGAGTAGAATAAATGAAAGATATTGTTAATAACCACGAGTTTTCTGTAGTGTCCAACGCAGTTGCAGCGGGCACCTCAAACGTTAACTCCGCTAGTGTTGACACGGCCAATTGTGAGTCAGTGGCTTTTTTGATCACCATGGGCGCCATCACATCCGGTGCGGTAACTAGTGCGGCGATTGAGCAATCAAGCGACGACGGCGCTGCCGACACGTTTGCCGCCCTCTCGGGCAGCTCCGTTACCATTGCAGACACGGACGACAACAAAGTATTTGTGCTTGAGGTCGAGCGCCCTCGCGAGCGTTACGTGCGCGTAACTGTTGATAGAGGCACGCAAAACGCAGTAATCGAAAGTATTGTCGCTATCAAAGGCGGTTTGAGAAAACTTCCGGCTACTCAGCCCTCTACTGTGGGCGGCACCGATGTAGTCTATAGTCCAGCGGAAGCCTAATCAATAGCTTAGAGGGGAGCCCGCAATGACGGTTCACAACACTAATATCTATAGGGAGCAAGGCGGCGACAACCTCGTCGTCGAGTCTTCTGCAAAGGCCGGTAAAATTGGCGGTGTCTCGTATACCATAGGCGCCGAAGACACTAACGCAATCACGGTCAACGTGCAGTTACAAAAAGCAGACAGTGCAGCTAGCGATATTGATTTTAGCGCATGCGTCTTAATGTTTTTGTCAGACGATTCTGGCGGCGTGGGCGTTTCGGGCACTGCTCCAGACACTAGCGTGGCTGCCGGAACAGACGGCGCACTGATCGTTGAGCACACAGCTGATCTAGTGTGGACCGCCCAAAGCGAGTCTGACGGCGACATAGACATTGTTATCACAGAAACGGGCGCAGACACGTGGTATTTAGTTACCGTGTTGCCGGACGGGTCACAAGTGGTCTCCGACGCAATCACGTTTGCCGCCTAATTAAGTACCAGAACCCACGGAGTTTAAAACTGTGGCCGATACATTTAGCGGATATACACCGAGCATCTCTGACCCCGCGCAAGGTGCCGAAGCGGTAACGCCAGGCACCCCGTTTACTAACACGTGCAAAGCGATCTATGTGGGCGGCGCAGGGAACATCAACCTGACTACTGCTTACGGGGACACGGTAACTTTTTCGTCTGCGGCAGCCGGCGAGATAATTCCTATACGCGCTACTGTGGTAAATTCGTCTTCAACTACCGCAACTAACATGATAGCGTTATACGACTAATGTATTCGTACGGTCTGGCTGTTGTGTCGGTAATCCTTAAATACGCTGCAGTAGCCATAGCAGCGCAAACACTACAAACGGAGGCGCTCGTTAATTTAGAAACCGAGAGCGCTCAAAATCTCGAAACGGGGTAGCCAATGGTTGCGATTAGTGCGCTTACAGAAACGACAGCCCCAGACCACAACGACAATTGGATTCCTATAACGGTCGGGTCCACGACGTTTAAAGTTGACCCGCGCCAACTTCTAGGTGGCGGCCGGGCCGATTATGCAGATTCTACCTACACGTCAGGGTCGCCTTTTTCTTTGTCTGCAAACACTGACACGTTGCTACCAAATGACGGCGTTAACGGCCCAAAAACATATGAGCCGCCCGGGTTTACGCTGTATTCGAGCGGCAAAATCCGAGGAAAAGAGGGCGACGCCCTTACAATAACCGTAGAGTTTAAATCCGAGCCGACTAACCAAACAGCCACTAATTTAGAAATTTGGTTTGACATTGGCGGATCGGTTGGCGAGCTTTACCGCAGGATTACCACGTTCCCAAAAGGCGCGGGCGTCGTAAGAAATATCGTCAACACTACTTTGGTGTATACCCTAGACACGTGGGAGGCCAATGGCGCAGAAGTATATGTAAGGTCAAACGGCCCGGTAGACATCTACAATATACGCTACGTTATAGCGCGGACGTTTAAAGCTCATGACTAAGCACCCTCACATTACCTGGTCGCTAACTGAGACGGCTGCGCCAGCGGTCGAGCCGGTTACGACGGCGGAGGCTAAAAGCCACGGTCGCATCAGCACGAGCGCTGAAGACACGCTAATTGACTCCTATCAGCTAGCGGCGCGGCGGATGATCGAAGAGATTACCGGGCGGTCGCTAATTACTCGTACTTACGAGCTGCGGCTAGACCGATTGCCCTACTCCGATTACTCTGCAATTATCTTGCCGCGCGGCCCCGCACAGTCCGTTGCTTCTGTCCAGTACATCAACACGCTTGGCGCCACTCAGACCTGGTCGTCTGCCGAGTATAGCGTAGACACAAACGGCGATTACTCGCGCCTATACCCGGCGTATAATTCTACTTGGCCAACTGTTCGCACAGAGCCCAACTGCGTCACTATCACATACGATGCCGGCTACGGCGACGCCTCCACGGACGTGCCGCAAGAACTGTTGCACGCGGTTAAGCTATTGTTTCAGCACATGTACGAAAACCGGGAAGCCGTAACGCCGGTTTCTATGGCCGTGCTCCCGATGGCCGTAGAATTTCTTATAGCGCCCTACCGTGTGCGCTGGTTCGGCATAAGCGAGGACTTCTCACCGTGACCATTAGCGGACGCCTAGACAGACAAATAGTCATTGAGTCGCCGGCAGTGGCCCAAGATGCTTCGGGCGAACCTGTGGAGACTTATTCGACGTTTGCTACGGTTTGGGCGAGAAAGCTCAGTATCAAGCGCGCCGCCGAAGCGTTTAAATTCGAGCAACGCGTTGGAACAAAAAACGTTGTTTGGGAAATACGGCACCGCACAGACCTCACTAACCGAATGCGCGTCTTGTTCGACGGGGTTTACTATGATATCGTGGGAATAGAAGAAATTGAGCGGGCAAAGGGGCTGCTGTTACATACTGAGGCGGTATTGGCCTAATGGCGTTTCAAGAAGACTTATACACGCGTTTGTCGGGGTTTGCGGGGTTGACGGCCCTTGTGGGGACCCGCATCTATCCCAACAAATTTCGGCAGGGGACTCGCCAGCAATCGGCCATCCGCTACGCGCGCATAGCTTCTGAACGAGAAAGCACAATGAGCGTAGACGTTGGATTTGTAAGGGAAACTTACCAGTTCGACATTGTTGCTGCAACGTATAGCGCGGCACGAGCAATAGAAAAGCAGCTTTTGGCGGCCATACAAAGATGGCGCGACGCGGGCATTGGTCTGCAAGACACATTTATAGGCAGCGTAAACGACGATTGGGACGACGAAACCGAACAACACAGAATACGCGTAGATGCGGAGTTTATTGTAAACGAGTGACATTATGGCTAAATTTGTAGTAACAGGGCAGAGGCTTTGGTTTGGCACCAATAAACTGTCACAAGACACGGACGCCATTGTTTTAGAATACGCCACCGAGGCCCAAGACACGACTTGCATTGAAGAAGACACGCGCGTCATGACGGGGGGCCTTAAAACCGTGCAATTGCAGGCCAACGGCTACGTCGACTACAGCAGCGCAGAGCCATACATGTTCAACCAAATCGGTGTCGATGATACGCCGATCAGCGTTGCGAATTCTAACGATGTGGGTGCGGTTGCCTATTTTTTTAACGCCACGGCCGGCGGGTTTAACCCAGGCGCGGGAGTCGGGGAGGCGCTCAAGTTTTCGTTTTCTGCGTTTGCTCGCGGAAGGCTGGTTCGCGGTGTGCTGGGATCAACCGGAACAAAAACTAGTTCTGGAACAAACACCGGGGCCCAGTTAGGCGCTGTTGGCGCGTCGCAAAAATTGTATGCGCAGCTGCACGTCATTAGCAGCAGCGGGTCAGGCGACCAAACACTTGACGTTAAAATCACATCTGACGATAACGCGGGGTTTACAAGCGCCACCGATCGTATTACGTTTACTCAAGCAACCACTGCTGCAACTTTTGAGGTTCTTGACACTAGCGGGGCTATTGCAGACGATTATTTTCGAGTAGAATACACTGTGGGCGGAACAGGCAGCCCAACTTTTGACTTTGCGGTAGTATTAGGAGTACTATAATGGCTAAATTTGTGTTAACTAACGCGTTTTTTTCAATCGGCGGCACTGATTTAAGTGATCACCTCGAAAGCGCCACCCTAAACTACGAAGCGGAGTCGCAAGACACTACCGCAATGTCGGACTTAACTCGAATCATGGCCGGCGGTCTCAAGTCGTGGTCAATGGATTTAAATTTTAGGCAAGATTTTGCCGCCAGTAACGTTGACGCCACGCTTTTTCCGTTGGTCGGAACTACCGCAACCGTAATATTGCGCGCGGATGCCGGAAGCGTGTCAGCCACAAACCCCAATTACACCGGAACGGGATTGGTGGCCAGCTACAACCCGTTTACTAACGCCGTAGGTGAGACTGCTAACACTCCTGTAAGCATCGTGTCTGCCGGAACGCTGTCGAGGGCCACATCGTAATGAGTAAATTTCTTGACCGAGCAAAGAGCCAGATAAGTCGAAAAGTGGTGCCGTTTGAGGTCGAGGGAGAGAAGTTTGAAGCAAGGGAATTGAGCGAAGCACATTTTGAAATTTTAGCGTTCAACCACGGCGGGGGCGTTGCAATGCGTCCCGCGCTGGTGGCGCTAAGCATTTATAATTCAAAAGGTACGCCGGAGTTTGGCATAGAAGCGTACCCAGATCTAGTAGAATATTGGGGGCCTCAATTTGCCCCGTTTGTAGAGGCGGCCGTAGAAGCCAATTCTGGTCTCGCAGAAAAAGAAGAGGAAGACCTAAAAAAGCCCTAAGGGAAGCGCCACGCGATCGATTTTTCCTCAAGCTGTTCCTTGAGACGGGGCGATTCCCGAGCGAAATCAAGAAAGAGTTTTCTCCAAGACAACTTGCCCTCTTGATAGCACATTTTGGGCTTTTGCACGACGAAATACAACACGAGACAGTCAAAGCCGAAGCCGAAGCCGAATTCGAACGAAATAAAAGGAAATTTTTGCGTGGCGGTTGATGTAGATCTAAGTTTTGATTTCTCAGAACTGCAAAAAATTCTGACCAAACTGGGGCCGGAGCTTGAAAAAAAAGCAATTGACCAAGCAGTGCGCGCCGGGGCAAAAGAAATTCAAAAAGAGATCAAAAAACAAGCGCCTTACGATTCCCGCCGCAAAAGCGGTACCCATTTGCGTGACGGGGTCATTGTCCGAAAGGGCCGCAAAAATCGTCGAAATCAGTCCGGCAAACACGTGGTCGGCACGCTCTCTCGCAAAGTCCCTCACGCGCACCTTGTTAACTATGGCACTGTAAAATTGCAACCCAACCGGTTTTTTGACCGGGGTTTTATTGCCTCGAAGCACAAAGCCCAGGGGGCGATGATTGATGGCGTTGGCAAGGCGGTCGTGCGCATTAGCAGGAGGCTAGCAAAATAATGGCACAAGCATTTAACCTTTACGGCACGTTGGGCCTAAATACTGCAAAGTTTAAGGCAAACCTAAACAAAGCCGAAAAAAACCTAGATTCGTTTAAGGCCAAATACAAACGCGTAACTAAGCAGTTTAAACGTTCGTTTAAAGAAGCAGAAAAAAGCCTAAAAACTTTTGCCGCTAGCGTAAAAGGGCCGGCTCTTGCCATAGCAGGGTTAACAACCGCTTTTGTTGCGTCACAGAAAGCTGCCCAAGACTCGGCCCGGCAATTTGACGACTTGTCCAAAAGCTTAGACATCAGCGTTGAGCGGGCGCAAGCGCTCACAGCGGCATTTGCCGGCCAGGGGCTAGAGTCCAACGACGTGGGCGACGCAATGAACACTATTGTGGACCGCGCAAAAGATGCCCAAGACGGCATGCAATCATTTGTTGACGACTTTGCCCTAATTGGCATAGAGGTCGACGAACTCAAGAACAAAAACCCAAATCAACTTTTTGATACTTTCGCCGACGCCATAAAAAACACCCAAGACCCCATTTCACGCCAAGCAGCGCTTGTGCGTATCCTTGGCGACGACCTCGGACGCAAGTTGGGCCCGGCGTTAATGCGGGGATCGCAAGGTTTTAGGGATTTGCAAGAAGAAATGCAAGCCTCGGGCGTCCTCATGTCTCAGGAGCTAATTGACAAATCACAACGCGCAAATGAGGCGTTTAACAAACTTACAAGCGTCGTGAAGCTGGGGCTAACTAAAGCATTTGTGGCCTTATCCCCGTATATGGAAGCGTTTGCAAACTACCTCCGCGACAATGTGCGTTTAGGGCCGGATTTTGAAAACAAAATGAAAAGTGCGTTTACTGCAGTGACAAGAGCGGTAGCAGTGTTTGCCGACGGGCTGCACGGGGTAAAAATCCTGTTTCAATCTGCGGTGACGGCAGCCAACGCGTTTGCAACCGGGCTGCTAAAGGGCTTTCAAGCGGTTTTGGACGGTATTGGGGCAGTGGCCACAGGGTTAAAAAACCTTATCGTAGACAATTTATTAAAGCTTGCAGAAAAACTAGCCCCGTTTAACGACATGATGGCTAGCCTAGCGGCCAGCCTTAGAGAGATTGCGGCGGTAGAGGTTGGGTCGCCTCAAATATTAGACGACGCCGTCATTGCCAATGCCGAAGCGTTAAATAAGTCAGTGTCTAAATTGCGAGCCACGTTAAGCGAAGACCTCCCTTCCAAAAAACTCGAGCGTGCTTTGTCCGAAGCTACCGACGACGTTGTTATTCGAGGAGAAGGCGCGCGACAAGGCATGTCGTCGGCAGAAACAGGCGCCGAAAAGGGAAGGGAGTTTTCAAAGGCGTTCAAACGAGAAGTCAACGTTACGCTAAAGGGTTCTGTTGAGTCTGCACTTGAAGGCGACTTCCAATCAATAAGCGACATGTGGAAAAACTTGTTGCGGCGCATGGCGGCAGACGCATTAGCGGCCAATCTATCGTCGGCTTTTGGTTTAGGGGGGGACAACTCCGGTCAGTTTAGCGGCGGCAACGACTTTTTTGGTACGCTAAGTAACGTGGTGTCCGGAGCGTTTGGCGGCTTTGGCGGCGGCAGCGGTAGCGGCGGCGCAGGAAACGTCATCAACAATGCGATCAACATAACCACGCCCAACGCGGCGTCATTTACGCCCAGTCGGGCTAGGATTTTTCAAGAAATGCAACGGGGGAACATGGCGTAATGGCATTTTTAGAAACCCCAAGATTTCCGGTAAACATTCAATACGGGTCGCAAGGCGGCCCTACGTTTATGACCGACGTTGTTAAATACGCCAACGGCGCTGAGTACCGCAACCAGCGTTGGTCTCTGGCGCTGCACAAGTACAACGTGCGCTACAGCGTGCGCCGGTACAGCGACGTTATTAACGTTCATAACTTTTTTTTGGCGTCGGGCGGCCGATTTGATGGATTCCGCGTCAAAGACCTCTTTGATTTTAGCACCGGATCAAACGGCACGGGAAGCCCGGCGTTTGATGATGTAACAATCGGCACAGGCGACGGCAACACAACTTCTTTTCAGCTCGTCAAAACATACACCAAAGGCGCCAACACATACACGCGCACCATAACTAAGCCAGTAGCTAGCACCACTGTGGCGGGCTATAACGGCAGCGCCGAAGCGTTCTCAGTAGACACCACTACGGGAATTGTAACGTTTTCGGTAGCGCCAGGAGTTGGGGAAACTGTTACAGCGGGCTGCGAGTTTGATGTGCCGTGCAGGTTTGACACCGATGAGTTGGACATTATCGAATTTCTTTACTATAACGATAATAGTGCTTCAGATTTAGTAAGCATTCCGAACATACCGCTTATAGAGATAAGGAACGCTTAAAATGACTAGATTCCAACCCGCTTTTGAAAAAATGCTGGAAAATGAAGGGGGTTACCAGCTGCACCACGTGCCCGGGGATCGCGGGGGCCGCACTTACGCAGGCATCTCTGAGCGATCTTTTCCAGATTGGGCGGGCTGGAAAATACTGGCCGAAAAAACCCAAGACCAGCGTGCGCTAGAAGTGCTAACCCAATCGCTGTATCTTAATAAGTTCTGGAAGCCCATACAAGGGAACTACATTAAACATCAACAAGTTGCCAACTCGTTATTTGATTTTGCGGTCAATACGGGGGTGCCTCGCGCGGTTAGGCTAGCCCAAATCGTTGTGGGCGCGCATCCAGACGGCGTTATGGGCCCTAAAACTTTAGAAGCTCTAAACTCCACAGATCCGCACACCTTTCAAGCCGGCTTTATGCTTGCTAAAATAGACCGATATCGTAGGATTGCGGCAGCAGACCCAAGCCAGCGGAAATTTTTGTTAGGATGGATAAACCGAGTTTTTGAGGCGAAATAATGAAATTCTTAGATATTGGTGGGATTATCTCGGGTGTGGGCAAAATTGCAGACAACTTTCACACCAGCGACAAGGAACGGCTAGAGCTAGCACTAGCCGAAAAACAACTTGATGCGTCTCTTGTCCTAGGGCAACAACAGATTAATCAAATAGCGGCCAAGCATAAGTCCGTGTGGGTAGCGGGGTGGCGCCCCGCAATTGGCTGGGTGGGAGCGCTCGGGCTTTTATACCAGTTTATGATATACCCATTACTAATGTGGGCGTTTGCCGCTTTTGCGCCTGAGCTTACTCCTCCGCCAAACGTCGACACTAGTCAGCTTTACCCATTAATCACAGCTATGCTGGGCATTGCGGGCATGCGCTCGTTCGACAAAGTAAAAAATGTCAGTACGGAAAAACTATAATGGCAGTACTCACGGCGGCCCGCCGAACGGCAAAAGACACCAATTTAATGCAAGATTGTGAATGCGTGCGAATTGTGCGGACTGACGGCACAGTGTACCGGTTTACAAACGCCGTTTCTAACCTGACGATGACCACATACAATAACGCAGGCACTGCTACCTCGCTGGCCGCACCCGTGACTTATCAGAGCGACCAAGGGTTTGTTTTAAGCGCGGTGGGGATGGACGAAAATCAAGCCGGCTCAATTGACATAGAAGGCATAGCCAGCTCAACGGGGGTAACCAGAAATGCAATCTTATCAGGATTTTTCGATAAGGCTCGCGTTTATATTTTCCAAACCGATTACACAGCGCCTGTTGAGGATGATGAAGCAATTTTCAGCGGCTACTTTGGCGAAGCAACTATTGAAGACGGCCGCTACGTACTCAAGTTTTCTTCTCTTATCGACGTTCTTAACATTAATTTGGGCGAAAAGCGGACTCGACTTTGCCGTGCAAAACTCGGGGACGAACGTTGCGGTGTTAACCTTAACGCCAGCGAGTGGCAAGCGGCCACGGCGTACGCGGCCACGAGTATAACAGATGCCAAAATAGGAGATGTAGTCAAGCCCTCTACACAAAATTTTTATTGGTTCCGGTGTAGCACGGCCGGGACTAGCGACGCAACAGAGCCCACTTGGACTACGTCGCTTAACGCCACTACAAGCGACAATACCGTTACTTGGGTCGCGGTCCGCCCGCACAGACTAGCGCTCACTGTGGCTTCGGTTGCGGGCACCACGGTCAATATAACCGAGACGGTTCCGGCGTATTTAGACGACCATTATACTAACGGGTACATTACTGTAGGCAGCGGGCCCGGCGTTGGAGAGCGAAGGCGCATAGTTTCGGGCAGCGGCTCCACGTTTGTCGTCGACCGCGCGTTTTTGACAACGCCCACCGTCGGCAACAGTTTGACCTTTGTGGCCGGGTGCACAAAACTTTTGGCGGCAGATTGCAATTCTCGCTTTTTAAACACCTACAACTACCAAGGCGACCCATACAAACCAGGGGCATTAAATGTCAAAGTTGTCGGCGGAACAAAGTAAATTTATGGACCTGGTGCGGGCCAAACTGGGCGCCAAGTTTGTTGAAGGGGGACGGGGCAGCGTTGGGTACGATTGTGCCGGGGTTATATTGGCGTCTCTAAGCGAAATGGGGAGAGACCTAAGCATTCCCAGCTACAGCATCCTGTCGCGCACAGACCCAAAGCCGCACATACTTGAGCATTGCGTTGAAATTCCCTCCGCCGAGCACCCGGGAGACATTATTGTTTGCAACCGCTACCCGGTCACGCATTTGTTAGTGTACGCCGGGGAAGGCTATGCAATACACTGCCACCCACGCGTGGGCAAAGTTGCGCTTACTTGCATAACAAACAGCGTATATTTTAAGCCCTCCCGCTGCACTTATTATAGGATAAAGTTCGATGGGTAAGAGCACTGAGCAGATCGTAGGGACCGCGCTAGGTGCTGTTGTTGGGGCCTTCTTTGGCTCGCCACTTACTGGCGCTCAGGTCGGGTACTCCATTGGAACCGCCTTTACCGAGGTGGACCTTCCGCCCGGGCCGCGCGTCGAAAATCGCGAATTTAACGACGCAGATTACGGCTCCACCATTCCGCTTCTGTTTGGCCAAGACGTTGTGCCTGTTTCCATCGCGTGGATGCAGGGCAACAAGTACATCGAACAATCATCGCGCAACGAAGTATCCAAAAATCAATATCAAACGTCGTACACTTATAAAGCCACCGTTCTCTTAGATCTGGGCGAAGCCGAGTTCGAGACCATAGACAAAGTCTGGTGTAATAATGTTCTGTACTACGACCGATCGCAGCCGAATTTGATCGCGGACAAAGAAAGCGAGGACGAGTTTAAAATAACGCTGCACCGGGGAGAGGTTGACGCTTTGCCCGCAGAAGCGATCGTGGCCGAGCAGTCGACAAACGCAATACCGTTTCGAAACCGATCTACGCTCATGATCGAAAATATGAACCTTAGCGAATCGTTTTTCAACACTTTGCCCACTTTTCGCGTGCTTGCCACTCGCAGAAGCATCGACTACGTTCCGGGATCCTCCGCCACCGTGGTTGATGCAGAGAAACTTTTTCCCGGCGGGCAAATCATCGCCACTATATTTTTACAAGTTCCAGACAGTTATAAATACGACCCTAGCTATGCGGGCAATACCGTTTACGATTTTTTGCCGGCGTCGCCTAATTACACCTCTGATAACGGGATGTATGGCGTTCACCACGTAGAAGGCACACGTATTTGGGCCAGTTCGTATCACAACTCAAAACCGTGGGAGTCTGTAAAAATCCCGTCGTCCTCCGTAAAAGAAGTGCGCTACCTGTTTTCAAACCAAGTGTCGGCAGTTATTCCCGGCACAAAAACATTCCTAGCATATAGGATATCTCGCCAGGAATACGACATCGATGCGATCAGCCGTGTCGATGTCGGTAGCGCAAGCGGGCTGCCTCCTCGCGTAGAGCGAGAAACGTGGCTTTACCCTTTTGATTTACCGGTTGACGGGGACAAAGCTCTGTACGATGTGGGCGGAAGCTTCACGGCCCGGAAGTTTAACGTGTTTATTAAGGCAATTCGCAACACTCAAGACCTGTATTTTATCCGCTATGCGGTCGGAAACACTTTTAACGTTCGTTTTGCAATCGGCAAAGCGATTGGTGACCGCATGTCCGTGGTGTGCTTAAACGGTTTTAATCCGGCGGATTATCAACTATCTACAGATGCCGCCACCTATGACACCGGGTCAATTATTAACAACGGCAAAGCTTTAAAATGCGAAAAATACTTCGACAAAATTTATATTTGGATTGGTTCCGCAAATTCAGGGGGATCCCCGCCAAACGAGGGGTTTGTAGGGACTATCGCCATTGACGCTAACATAAGATTTCCCCGGCCTATTGAATTTTATAAAAAGAAAGGCCTCTTTGATTGGAGAACATTTTTTTACTATCGGAGCGACGAGAATTACGTAGTCAGCGGGATTCCTCGAAACTTTAGCGACTCGTACAAAGTGCTGGGCCGAACTTTTAACCGACTGATCCCGGACTACGAAAATGAACGGCTGTATGCCTACGTTAACGGAGGGTATGACGAGGCCGACACGAACATGACCGCCGAATTTCCTGAAATGTCCGGCGTGGCGGCCAACGGTTTTTATGAAATCGATCGCGGGGATTTTTCAACCATTGCATCATATGGAACAATCACACCGGAAGGTGAAGACTATGACGGCAACGGCTTTGTGAGCGGGGGCAAATATGTAATTTTTCCTGGCCGCATGATAGAAATAGACCGCGACACCACAAGTGTCGTACAAACTACGAGCAGTATTGCAGATGTGCTAGACACTTTGCCGTCTACGGGATACGAAAGTTTAGAGGTTGTGGCGTACCCTCAATATAAAGCGGGCGTCTTTACGGACGCATTAATTGCTACCGGGGGCGCGCTTACTCTTTTGTTTGATTCCACAATTAGCCAGGACATTCGGACGGCTGTTGAACAACACCGGTACTACCACGGACCGAACACAGTGGCTATTAAAGCCGGCACCACCACGACTTTGGACGAGGTCGTGAGCACGTTGTGCCAGCGTACCGGCGTACTAACCGCTAGCGACATAGACGTTACTGACTTGTCCGGCATTACCGTAAACGGCATGGTTGTGGCCGAACAAGCCCCCGCGATCAACTCAATTATGGCGCTGGCCAAGGTCTATCTCTTTGACATGATTGAAGAGGACTATAAAATTAAGTTTGTTTTGCGCGAGAATGCAAGCATTACGCGCAGTATCCCGGCGGCAGACCTACAAGCGCACGAGGTTGGACAAAAGCCGTTTGAAATACAGACGACGACTCCGGCCAATTACAAGTCGCCAAGCGTGTTTTCTGCAACATTCCGGGACATCGAAAGCGACTACCAGCCTGGGACGGTGCAAATTGAATCGCCGTTTGGAGAAAATTCTGCCCGCGTTGATATGCAATTTCCCGTAGCACTAACAACCGGCGAAGCATATACGGCTTTAGAACGTATTTCGCGGGCCACGCATAACGCGGAACAAGGAGACATTAGTTTTCAAACCACGTTCAAGCATTCGGATTTGGAAGTAGGTCAATTTGTGACCGCCACCGCAGAAGACGGTACTTCGTACACAGGGCGCATAGTAAACAAGGAAGCAGGGCGGCCGGGAATCGTCAAGTTTACCATTCGCCCGGATATTCTCGAAAATTACGGCGCCGCGTCAATTGCCTACACCGGGCTGTCGACGACAACAGTCAACCCAAGTTTTTCGTCAGTAGTCCCAATAATCGTTGACTCGCTAGGGTTTACTGCATCGGAGGACGGGCCTGGGTTTTGGATTGGGGCCTACACGGCGGGAGACCAAGACCCCGGCGGCGTAGGTATACAAGTCAGTTACGACGACGGCAACACGTTTTTAGACCTCGTTAACCGTCGGGCAAACGTCTTGGCTTGTCGATGTGTGGACGCTCTTGGAGACGGCGAACCGGGGTTTGTCGACGGCCGAGAGTCCATGACTATACATGTCTTAGACGGCACGCCGGTCACAGTTACGCGGGCACAACTGTTAAGCGATCAGGAAACAAACACGTTTTTCTATGGCGCGCCGGGTCGTTGGGAAATGGTCAAAATCCAAACGTTTACGGATAACGGAGACGGCACATATGAAGCAACAGACTTTTTACGCGGGTACAAAGGTACCGACCATTTTATGGGCCAGCACGAAATAGGCGACATGCTTATAAAGTTTGACCGGTCGTTGATGGTGAGGTATATACCGCCTGCCGATAGATTTGAGGAAACGGCTTTGATTCGCATGGCGGGCTACGGCAACTCGGGCCTGCGTGACGTAGTTGACACTTACGCGCCGGTCACAGGTAACGGCGCGCTACCGTTGCCCCCCACGGCGGTAACCGGGTACAAAGCGGACAATGGGGACTGGGTGTTGTCGTGGAACAGAAAAGCGCGCTACGGCATTGAGTGGAAAAACCGATTTGACGTTATCCAGGACGATAGCATAGAGGAGTATCTAATCTATATACTAGATACGAGTGCGGACAACATTGTTTTGCGTACTATCACTGTAACAAACGATACTACGTACACGTACACCGATGCGTTGCAAGTTACAGATTTTGGGGCTACTCAAGGCACTTTAGAGTTTGCGATAGCTAAAAACAGCGCGCTTTACGGCGCCGGAGATATAACAAGGGTGAGTTTATGACAACTGAAAAATACGGCTTTACGGAACTAGCGTCAGCGGACGCAAACAAATTTGTTACGTACAACCAAAACCTACGCCGGCTAGAGGCGGGTTCAATGGGCGTAATAAGCCGGACGAATTCCGGCCCGCCAGTATCCCCGTCGCAAGGCGATGCCTACATTGTGGATTCGGCTACCGGCGATTGGTCGGCGTTTACCGTAAACGATGTGGCGTTTAGCGTCGGCGGCAGCTGGTTTAATATTACTGCAATAGAGGGCATGCGAGTTTGGGTTAACGACGAAGATGCCCTGGTCGCATATACGGGATCTGTGTGGACAGATGTAGTTATATCCGGCTCAGGTTTGTCGGGTCTTACTAACAACAGCGTCCCCTATATCGCATCGGAGCAGTTGGCTGAAGACGTTAATTTTAACTACGACCCAGGCACCGATACGCTTACCGTGCCCAACATAATAGTCACCGGCAGCGCCACCACGTTAGACACGACTAACTTGACGGTAGAAGACCCGCTCATTGTGCTTGGCGAGGGAAACGCCACCGACAGCATTGATCTAGGTTTTATTGTCGAACGATCAAGTAACAATCAAGGCGTTATTTGGGACGAATCTGCTGACGAATTTGCTTTTATTGACACGACGGAAACGGGCACAACGTCGGGCAACGTGACGATTGCGGATTACGCCGATATGCATGCGGGAAGCGGCACGTTCGACGACGTGCTGTTGTTGTCGGGCGGATCGTCCGGCGCGCCTTCTTACACGTTTACTGGCGACACAGATACCGGCATGTATAGATCTGCGGCAAACGAGCTAAGTTTGGTAGCAGGATCGGTGCAGGGTTTAATTGTTACTAACTCCTCTCTGCGGACAGGGTACACTGGAACGGCAGCGGCTCCGGCGTACTCGTTTGGTGGCGACGTTGACACCGGTATGTATTTAGCTGGAGTTGGGGCCCTTGATTTTTCTGTCAGTGGCTCCGGCATTATTCGGTTAGACACCACTGGGATATCAATGCTAAATTCCGGCGACCAATTTAAGGGCAGCGATGGCGGGGTCAGCACTCCCGACTTTACGTTTAGCTCGGACGCCGACACGGGGATGTTCCGGTACGCTATAAACCAGCTGGGTTTTGCTTGCGGCGGGTCCGAAGCGCTCCTAATGTCTTCTAGTTGGGTAAGAACACAGTTCAACGGGACGGCAGCGGTTCCGGCGTACTCATTTGTTGGCGATATCGACACCGGTATGTATTTAGCTGGAGTTGGGGCCCTTGATTTTGCTGTTGGCGGCTCTGGTATTATTCGGTTAGACACCACTGGGATATCAATGCTAAATTCCGGCGACCAATTTAAGGGCAGCGATGGCGGGGTCAGCACTCCCGACTTTACGTTTAGCTCGGACGCCGACACAGGGATGTACCGAAACGCCATAAACCAGCTGGGTTTTGCTTGCGGCGGCGTAAGCGCCTTACAGTTGTCGGCTACGTGGGCGCGTGTTGGCGATTTTGGAAGCGTGTCTACCCCCGCTTGGTCTTTTGATGGAGACACAGACACCGGCATATACTTGGTGGCAGCCGGCAGAGTCGGGATTGCGTCAGGGGGCGGAGTAGCAGCCGTGTTTGAAGATAGCTCCGACGGGGGCCGGTTGTCCGTAAGCGACACAAACACTTCTTACGCTTCGTCTATCGTGACTGCTCGTGACACAGCGTCTTCGTCTACCACCGCGGACAGCGTCCCTTGTGTAAATGTAACGAACACAACGGCGTCATACACGTCGGGCAATTATATCGGCAAAGTTATGTTTAGCAGGAGCGGCGACTCTTCTGACGGCACTCGCTGCGGCATGGTGGCTCAGTATACGGCTACCGACACTGCCAACAATTTCAGCTCCCGGCTAATTTTTAGGACTTCCGCAAGTGCTGCGGGAGACGGCACCGACAACCTTGAAATTGACGACGACGGTACGCTAACGTTTAACGCGTACGGCGCAGGGACTCTTAGCACAGATGCTAATGGGGTGGTCAGTGCCTCAGACGCCCGGCTAAAAAATAAACTGGCGGACAATGTGCCTGGACGTGACGCCATTTTAGCGTTGTCCCCCACGTGGTACGAATGGAAAGAGGGAACTAAATACTCCTCGGGACTACGTGAGCTGGGGTTTATTGCGCAAGAGGTAGCAAAAGTAATACCAGAAGCGGCGCCAGGAGATGACAGTGTCCCCGTGGAAGAAAAACGACGCAACTACCACGACCGGGCAATAATTGCCGCGTTGGTTAAACACAATCAAGAGCTTGAAGCAAGGCTGTCTGCGTTAGAAAACGAAACTAAAAAATAATTACTGCAAGTTTTGCGCCGAACCCCCACCCTATTCGGCGCATTTTTTTACGCTTTTTTACTTTACAGCTCTTCCCTATGCGCTATCATTAGTAATGTAAACAATTACTGAGGAGGCTTCGCGCATGTTTACAAAACAAGAATTGCACTACCTGTCGATTGCTTTAGAACAAATGGTTAAACAAGGCCTGGCAGGGGGATTTAAAGAACTAACTTTCGTTCACAACTTAGGCGTAAAAATCCACCAGGTTAGCGAGGAGTTGCAAAATGCTACTGATTCCAGTGCAAAACAAGACAGCGTACCGAATTAGCAAAATTTATAGCGAATTCCTCGACAACCGCCCACTTTTAGCATATCTTTTAGAAGGCGAAAATGGTTTATCTAGTCGGCTGTGCGTTCGAAGAACTATGCGCCTAAGCATTGACTTAGATATTCAAGATAATCGGGTATTTGTTAATGACGGAGAATATATAATTTGCGCAGTGGGACGGCCTTTTGATGCTGAAGATGGAGACTTGGGAACCGGGCTAGTATTGGGGCGAACTTTGGACTATTTGCTACGATCGGAAGAAGCAGTAAAAACGTTAAAACGAGAGGTGTTTTTAGGTGATTCCAATTTACGCTTCGGCTCTGCCGCGGATATCCAAATGCTCCGCCAGCGCTAAACTACAGCACGAACTGCCCGACCGCATACCCTCTACAGAGGACGCGGTAGCGGGCACTGAAAGACATGCCGAAATAGAGCAATACATAAAGTCAGGCGGCACGTACGTACCCGAGGATTCTTTAGTACTGCAGGCCGTTGAGCATTTAAAAACAATTACGGACGTAAAAAATTTGGAAGCCGAAGTAAAGGTAAAATCCGAATTTCTAGGCTCCAATGTCATTGTGGATGCGGTAGACCGCAAAAATAAGATAATTATTGATTTTAAATTTGGCTACCAAGAAGTAGAGGTAGATGGCAACATGCAATTACTTGCAGGCATGCAGGCGCTTGGATTTGACCCACATGTGCCTACTACTTTTGTCATCATTCAACCGCGCGTTGAAAGCCCGGTTAAAACAATAAAAGTTAACGCGGAATACGTCCGAGCCCGTTGGGCGGAACTAAAAACGATAGTAAACAACGCGCGCGCACCGCAACCTCAGTATAACGTGGGGCGTCACTGCATGCTGTGCCCCGCGAGGCACCGGTGCGGAGCGATTAACGACGCTCAAAAAGGGCTGACAGACTACGTAGAAGCCAAACGCGCTGAGCTTGATTTGACAGACTTTGAGCTAGGCCAAGAGCTTACAATTGTCCACGAATTAATGGACATAGTCACAGCCCGGAAATCTGCCCTGACTGCTATTGCCGAACACAAGTTAAGGGAAGGCGGGGCAGTGCCGGGCTGGGGCATGCAAAGGAGCCGTGGCCGCCGAGTTTTTAAAGATGCGCAAGCCGCAGCAGAATTTATCAAATCTCAGGGGGTAGATCCGTACAAATCGGAAATGAAAAGCCCGGCAGAAGTGGAAAAGGAAATAAAAAAATCTATACTTAAGGAGCACGTCGAATCAATTCCGGGGCGCACTAAATTGGCGCCGGAACCAACAGCCGCACAACTATTGTCAAAAGGTGCTAAATTATGAGTGATAGCGTTAACTTGTTAACTCCCGTGGGCCGGATAGTTTACGAAAGCATATTCGAACCCAACACAAAAGATATGAAAGGGAAGCCGCTAACCGCTAGGGACGGCAGCCCACGTAAGGAATACGTGCTTAAACTGGCTGTCGAAAAAACCGCGCCTGGGTTAAAGGAATTTGCCGCCGCGCTAAAAGAGTACGCGCGTAACGAGCTAGGTGAAGACGCCCCAAAGCACCCTGGATTTTCGTGGAAATTCGAGGACGGCGACAAACCAAAAGAAGGCCGCGAAATCAAAAGCCATTCTGCAGGTTGCTTGGTTTTTAAATTTAGCAGCGGTTACGCTCCACAAATTGTTAAAGACGCGGGCAGAACTTCAGTATTGCGCGAAGCACTTAAGGCAGGCGACTACGCGCGAGTGTACTGTAAAGTAAGCCCAAACAAAGAAACGAACCCTCAAGGCGGGTTGGGTCTGTTTTTAAATTTAATTATTGTGGAATGGGTAGCGTTTGGCGACGCTCTTTCGTCTGGTCCCGATGCAGAATCGATTTTGAGCAGTTCTCCCGTACACTTGCCAGAAGGCGCCAGTAAAACGCCTAGCGCCGCCGGTGCTACCCCGGACTACGGCATTTTAGACGATCCTTTTGGACTGTAGCTCATGATAATTGATATCGACTTCGAAACCTACTCTGAAGCCGGGATGTATCAAGACGCCGCAGGGAAGTGGCACACGATACAAAAAGGCAAGCCTGGCATCGCGTGCGTAGGGGCTCCTCGATATGCTGAGCACGACAGCACCCGCGTGTTGCGGTTGTGTTATGACGATACCCTGTGGCGCGAGGGGGAACCTCCGCCCACAGATTTGTTTAACGCGATCAAAAACGGGGCAGTGCTGGGAACGTGGAATCTAAGCTTCGAATACTTTGTTTGGCATTACGTTTGTGTAAAAAGATTGGGGTGGCCGCCGGTGTCGTTAAGTCAGTGGTACGACCGTCAAGCCCAGGCAATGAGTTTTTGCCTACCTCCCAGTTTGGAAAAAGCCGGGGCGGCGCTTGGGTCGAACGTTCAAAAAGACAAAAAAGCCGGGCAGATATTAAAGAAAGCCTCTGTGCCTGGACAGCCCCCGCTTACAAACGCAGATCACGCGACGCTTGATCACTACAACAGAGTTGACGTGCAAACGCAAAAATCCATAGCGAAAAACCTTCCTATGCTCCGCCCGTTCATTGAAAAAGTGTGGCGCACGGCAGAAACCATAAACTTTCGCGGCGCACCCGTCGACGTTGATTCTGTGAACGCGTGCATTGTCGAGTATGAAAAAGCTCTTGACGCGGCAAACCAAAAGATCCAAAAACTAACTAACGGCAAAATTGAAACTATCGAGAAAAACCGGCAAATCGTTGAATATGTTAGGGGACGCGGCGTCGATATCGATTCTATATCACAAGATGCGGTAAACGAAATCTTAAACCGAGGGGACCTCCCCACAGATTGTGAACACATATTGCGCACACGACAGCAATCAACAAGCGCGGCCGTCAAAAAGCTGTACGCTTTAAAAAACATGACTAATAGCGACGGTCGCATAAGAAGCATGTTTCGATTTCACGGTGCGCACACGGGGCGTTTTAGCGGAAGCGGCCCGCAACCGCAGAACTTCCCTTCCCGAGGTCTTGTCAAAGGGATCGACGTGGACGAAACTTTAAAACTAGCTCGGGAGTGCCGTTTGTTTGACGAACACCCCAATGACTGTGTTGACAGAATAAAATCATGCATGCGTGGGTTGTTTAAAGCCAGCCCAGGGCGCGAGTTAATCGACAGCGACTATAGTAGTATCGAGTCCGTAGTTTTGTCGTGTCTTGCAAACGAGACTTGGCGCATAGACGCGTTTAAAAATAAACAATGCATTTATTCGTTAACTGCTTCGGCGCTGACTGGTGTGCCAATCGAAGAGTTTCACAGCGACCACCCTTTGCGCAAAAGCGTCGGAAAAGTGGCAGAACTGGGGTCTGGATACGGTGGGAGTTTCGGCGCGTGGAAAAACTTTGGCGCCGATGATTTTATGACCGAAGAGGAAATTAAAGCCGGCGTGGGCGCTTGGCGGGCTAAAAATCCAAACATAGTAAGGTTTTGGTACGGCCTGCAAGACGCGGCAATGCAAGCAACCGAAAGGCCGGGCCGAGTCTTTGAGCATAACGGCATATCGTACAAAGTGCATGACGCGGTTTTGTACTGCCGGCTACCTAGTGGGCGCACGCTCAAATACCACGACCCAAAAATAGGATCGAACCGCTGGGGGGCGCCATGCTTAACGTACATGTTTTCGAACACAAACCCTAAAAAGGGTGGGATCGGGTGGATTCGGGTAGATACTTGGGGAGGTACGCTTACCGAAAACGTCGTGCAGGCGGTGAGCGCCGACATACTAATGAACGCGCTGACCACAATAGAAGAAACCGGCAAGTATCCAATCGTGCTGCACGTGCACGATCAGATTACCGCAGAACCTGTAGCGGGATCGTCAAATCTCGCGGAGTACGAGTCACTAATGTGCGCGTTGCCGCAATGGTGTGAGGGCTGGCCAATTCAAGCCAGCGGTGGGTGGATTGGGGAAAGGTATCGCAAATGAATCTTTTTAACATGTTCGCAAGAGCGGTTTATTGGCCGACAAAAAGTGAGCGCATAGTATTGACGTTTTCTCAATTAGGTTTTCAAACAAAGCCTATAGTCGTACATTATTGCAAATGGGTCGCCGGGGGATCTATGGTTGTGGGGGCTCGCATTTATACTTCGGATCACCCCGACCATTTTTTAGAAAGCGAGGATTTTTTAGAGCAAATAGCGTGGCTGTCGGTCTGGGCCAAGTACGGTGTGCTTACGCCTTTTGCGCTGCTCATGTTTAAAAAATCCTTGCAAACACAGGTAATTGACTTCGCCCAAAAATTACGTAGGAAAAAGCAATAGCGGTTTAATTATTACGATATTTGAGTAGTCACAATATACAAACCAAAGGAAAAATAAACCATGAAGGTGCTAATAATTGGCCACGGGCGCCACGGCAAAGACACAGTAGCGGAACTGCTACAAGAAATGCACGGACTGCGTTTTAGATCGTCCAGTAGATTCTGCGCCGAACAAATAGTCTTCCCTTGGCTTTCTGACCGGTACCGAACCGCAGAAGAATGCTTTGCTGACCGCCACAACGCTCGCGAGATGTGGCGGGATATTATAGCAAACTACAACGCCCCGAGCCCGGCGCGCTTAGCAAAAGAGATATTGCAAGAATCGGACGTGTACGTAGGAATGCGCGCGTTTACAGAATTTACTGCTGCGAAACCTCTCTTTGACAAGATTTTATACGTGTCAGCATGGCCTAGGGTTACCTACCGGGACGCCACTTTTAATATTGCGTATAACCCAACGTGTATGCGGTATATTTCTAATGTTCGAGGTCTAGACTATTTAAAAAGGCAGTTGTATGCACTATAGGCCCTACCAACAAAGCTTGCATGACAGTGTTTTGCGATCGTTTAACGCCGGCGTTAGGCGTCACGCACTCGTAGCCCCGACTGGCGCGGGCAAGACCGTCATGATTTCGGGAATCATAAAAAGTTTGTCTGTGCCTACGTGTGCAATAGCCCACAGGCAAGAGCTAGTTGGCAACATATCGCTGGCGCTGGCTAAGAACGGCTTAACGCATCGGATCATCGGCAGCACAAAAACCGTTAAAAATGTCTGTAGAATCCACATGATGGCGCTAGGCAAAGTGTTTTACGATCCGGGTGCGAGTCTGGCGGTGGCCAGCGTCGACACTTTGTTGCGACGTGCAGACAAACTTGCCAAATGGTTGCCGACAGTAAACTTATGGATCATAGACGAGTGTCACCACGTACTGCGCGAAAACAAATGGGGCAAAGCCGTCGAGCTGTTTCCCAACGCGCGGGGCCTGGGGGTCACCGCCACGCTAGAGCGGTCAGACGGGTACGGGCTCGGGGCGCACACAGATGGAGTTTTTGAAGCGTTTACCGAAGAAGTAAGCATGGGGGACCTAATACAGATGGGGTTTTTGACGCCTTTTGAGGTGTATGGGATCCCCATTGCACGAGATTTACATTTTGATGCAGTGCCCATAAGTGCCAATGGCGACTACTCAAAGAAAAAGCTAACCGAAGTCACTAACGAGTCTCGCCAACTTGTGGGAGACATCGTTAAACACTATAAGAGGCTTGCGGACGGAAAGCGGGGAATCACCTTCGCGCAGAACCGAGAAAACGGCCGCACTATAGCAGAGCAGTTTAACGCTGCGGGGGTGCCCGCGTTGTTTGTAGACGGGACCACGGGCGACGTGGAACGCTTCGAGGCCATCGAGCAGCTAAAAAACGGACAAATTAAACAACTTGTAAATGTAGATCTGTTTGGCGAAGGCGTGGACATTCCTGCCATTGATTACGTGGCACTTGCTCGCCGCACGGCCAGCTTTCCCCTTCACGCTCAGCAAATCGGGCGGGCGGTGCGGTTGTTTGAGGGCAAAACAAAAGCAATTATTAGCGACCACGTAAACAATAGTCGGTTGGGGTTCCCTTTAAAGACGGGGCGCGCTACGCTCGACCGACGAGAAAAAACCAGCAAAAAAACTGATACTGTTTACTTAACCGACTTGGTTGATTGTGAGGCATGTTTCCGACGGTACCCGATTCAAGACAAAATTTGCCCTTCATGCGGGGCCGGCACGCCAGACATACCTAAAGACAAGCGTTCCGATCCCGAATACATAGAGGGCGACCTTGTTCTTTTAGACATAGACGAACTTAATTCCTTGCGCGAGAAAATCAAGCACATTCAAAGCCCGGCCGAAGAGGTGGCCAATAAATTGAGATACGCCGGCGCAAAGCCCGCGGCAATAATGGGGGCCCGATCTAGACACATAAAACGCCAAGAGGCGCAGCAGGGGCTGCGAGACGCCATAGCAAAATGGGCAGGAGTTCAACGACATCAAGGGCTTACCCGATCTGAAGTAATGCGACGGTTTTTTAAATCGTATGGTTATGACATAATGACTGCACAAACACTCACCGCCAACCAGATGACCGACTTGCAGACGAGGGTAGCTAATGGGACAGATATTGACCTTTAAAACCAAAGAAACCGCAGACGTGCTCGAAATGTCCTTAAAAGACGAAGAGAGCTGCCACGTGGATTTTGGAATTTTCTCGATATTGGGGTTTACTGTTGCGCGTCGGTACTTTAAACGACTAAAACAGCAACAACGCCACGAATTTATCGAGGAGGTTTTAGACACCATGCAGATCTACTTTGAATTCGACCGAGAAAGGGGGTACACGTGGCTGAAGATGGCGCTACTTTACGGGATTTGCAACGACTAAGCGACGAACTTTTTGCGCAATGTTTTCCGCAAGCCGGCGACTCTCAAGTTGTCGGCTCAGAAAGTTTGGTAATACAAGAAATTGAAGCGGGGCACGCAGAGCTGGGTTACCGATTATTCCGCAATAACAGCGGGGCCTTTAAAGATGCAACCGGCCGTCTTGTACGGTTTGGTTTGGGCAACCGCTCAGCAAGATCCTGCAAGAGAATGAAAAGCAGTGATTTTATAGGGTTTAGGATTGTGGACGGCAAACCCATATTTGCGTCGATCGAATGTAAGAAAAAAGGCTGGACAAAACCCATTAATGAGCATGAGCGGGCCCAAGCGCGTTGGCTGCACGCGGTAAATCTGGCCGGCGGCATTGGCCGGTTTGTCACTTGTTTAGAGGACTTAAGATAATGCGAAAGTTTATTCCTGTTAAAACCGAACCCGCTACCAACGGAAGGCTAAACAAAATCCCCGTAAACGCTTCTGGGGCGCCGATTAACGCCCACGAATGTTTAAATTGGATGGAGTACAACGAGGCTGCCGCGATTGGGCCGTATGTGGGCCTTGTGTTGACGGAAGAAGACGACCTATTTTGTGTCGATCTAGACGAGTATAGCAAAAGCCCGGCGGTGCAAGACGAAATCCTTTCTCATTTTGAAGGATTTTACATTGAAAAGTCGGTAAGCGGGGACGGGTATCACATCCTAGGGACGTGCGACAAGTCTAAACTGTTTGAGCACAAAACCGACGTTAAACAAAAAGACAGTTCTCTGCATTTGCAATTCTATACCAAAAAACGTTTTATACTGATTACCGGATACGAAAAACGCGGAGATATTAAAAAACAAGACGCCGGCCACATTAATGAATTTCTGTTGCGGTGGGGGCCTTACGCCGATGAACCGGCTTTAAAAAAGGCGTACGGGGCAAAAGGCAGCACAAAACAAATATTAGGGGGCTCTGCCTCATTTGCAGATTTATTCTTTCGCCGAACGGAAAAATTAGCGCGCGTCTACCCTCACGACACCTCAGACAAGGATTTTGATTATTCGGCTGCAGATATGGCCCTGTGTGACCATTTGGCTTTCTGGCTAAAGGGAGATGAAGACAAAGTGCGGCATTACTTTAGTCTCTCGCAACTTGTGCGCGACAAGTGGGAGGAGAGAGAAGATTACCGCAACCAGACGTTGGCAAAAGCATGTGAAAGCCACAAAAAGGAAGTTGCCGAAGACATTAAAGCCGGGTTTCAGTACATGCCTGCGGAAAAACAGCTAGAGTTTTTTAAGGGCTGCACGTACGTAACACAACTCGATAAAGTGGTAGACGCTCAAGGGCTTGAGTATACTCGGCCCCAATTCAACTCGGCTTGGGGTGGGTACGTATTTGAGTTAGATAGCGAGGGGGGACGATCCACAGACAAGGCTTTTGACGCCTTCACGCTTTCTCGATGCTACAAGGCGCCCAAAGTTTACGCGCTACGCTTTAATCCTAAGCGGGCCGACCGGATTTACACCGATGTTGACGGCGTTAAGTGTCTTAACTCTTATGTTCCGACCTTAACTAAGCCGGTAAGCGGGGACGTGTCGTTATTTACAAATCATATGGAAAAACTTTTTCCGGAGGAACACGACAGGCTAATAATGATGGGGTATTTGGCGGGCATCGTTCAATATCCCGGAGTAAAATTTTCTTGGTGTCCGGTCATTCAAGGCACCAAGGGGAACGGCAAATCGTTTTTGTGCGAGTTAATGCGCAGGATTGTGGGCCCGAGACTCAGCTATTCCATAGACAAACAAAGGTTTTTTAAAGGTCGATTTAACGGACAGCTGCGAGGAAAGCTATTCATTATTGTTGAAGAATGTTTTATTGGCAACGATTTGGACGCCGTCGACAGATTCAAGGAGCTGGTTACCTCGTCGTGGTTAGAAATCGAGGATAAGGGAATAACGGCCCGCATGGACGAAGTATTTTTTAATTTTTTGATGACTACCAACCACAAGCACGCTATTGTGGGGGACGAAGATGAACGCAGGCTAGCCGTTATTTTTACCCCCCACCAGAAAGCGCAAGACGTTTTAGACGACGGCCTTGACAACGAATACTTCCGTCGTTTGTTTACGTGGATGCGTGCCGAGCAAGGGGCGGAAAAGGTCTATAAATATTTACTAGATTTTACCATACCAGACAAGTACGACCCAACTAAAGGTACCGCTAACAAAGCACCTAAGCCCACGTGCTACCAAGAGTACCTCGTAAGCAGTCAGATAGACGAGCCAGCCCTACAAAAAAAGAATAACCAGATTTTAGAAAACCTAAAGGATTTGCTAGACTCCGAAGCGCCGGGCATTCGTGGCGGCTATATTAGCGTCCCAAGGCTTTGCAAATTGTATTATAAGGAAACAGGCTCTCGTATCACGGGGCACGCCCTTGTTCCAATTTTAAAACAACTGGGCTATGAAACGCCCCCGGCGTTAGAATCTAATAACGGCCGCCTTAGAGAAACCACGGTATTGGATGAGGGAGTTCGCCCAAGAATCATGATGATGCCCGACCATCCGGATTTTAACGGTACGCAAACACAAATTAAAGACAACTACCTAAATAGCGAGCACTTATAATGACTAATCGCCGAGTTAGACTGCCTGCCGCCGAAGGGATGTTCTGCCCCGAATGCGGCAACGACCGAATGCTGCCGCAACGAGTAAAAGCCGAATCTGGAAAAACCAGATATCGCTGTAGCAAATGCGGGTTTAGGACTACCGCACCGCTAAACAAGCCGCCAGCGCCGGCGCTCCCAAAGCCCAAAGTAACAAAGATTAAAAAACATAAGCGTTACATTATTACGAGCGCGGTTAATGACACCCCAATTGTTGAGGACGCTTTTTTGGGCCTTCTGCAAATGGCAAAAGAGTTGGACGCGTGCGTGCTTGTCATTCCGGGAGTATATAAAAATCCGGATCTAAAACATCAAGGGATCGCCCACACCTATAGCTGGCCGGCGGAAGTCTTGCCCTACACCGTGGACGCCGACGTTGAGTTGTGCCCTACGCTAGTAGTACGGGGAAAAATGCGCATCCAATATACTGCGCTGCGCCCACTCTCCGGCATGAACCACGCGGGCGACTGCAGAAGCGAGATTTTCGGGCACCCCCAGGTAGCAATGCAACTCGTAGCATCGGCCAAACTCGACGCGCCGAAAATGCTGCGAACGACTGGGTCAATCAGCGTCAAACATTACAGCAGCAGCAAACAAGGCCAACAAGCCGAATTCCACCACAAAATAGGCGCGGTATTTGTCGAAACGTCCGGCAAGCGCTTCTGGTCCACAGAGTTAAGTTACGACGGAACCGGTTTTTCCCTGTATGATCGTTATTTCACGGCACGCGGGGAACGCAAAGCGCCGGCAGCAGAAGCTATCGTCTATGGCGACACTCACGTGCGCTTCTTAACGGATAAAACTCGCGAGTTGTTAGAACATGCAGCAAGTCGTTTGCGGCCCAAACTGGAAGTTTTCCACGACCTGCACGACCATCACATTGGCTCGCACCACAGCGACAAAGACGTGCTTTTTAAGATGGCCAAATCCAAGACGCGAGAGCTATTTATCCGCGATGAATTGATGATGTCGGTAGAGTTTTTGCGGGCAAAAAAGAATCCTGTTGTTGTCACAAGCAACCACGACGAGCATTTAACGCAATGGTTTAACCGCTTTAAGCCTCAGGGCGGGGACGTGGCTAACCTCGACTTGTACTATGAGCTGGCCGCACTGGCCCGCAGCCGAGACGACAAAAACCTGTTTAAGTTATTTGTCGAGCAGCACCTCTCGCATGTGACGTTTACTGACCGCAACAAGACGTTTGACGTGGCCGGCATTGACTGCTCGCAGCACGGCGACAAGGGGCCCAACGGGGCGCGGGGCAGCGCACTTGGCTTTGCGCGCACCGGTCATAAGACGGTAATTGGCCACTCACACACCCCCCAAATAGAAAAGGGTTGCTACCAGGTTGGCACAAGTGCAACAGACATGGAATATGCACAGGGCTACAGCTCGTGGGCTAATGCGCACTGCATTATATACAGCAACGGCAAACGCGGCATGCTATTTTTAATAGATGACTTGTTGCCGCCGATTTTGAGATAAATTGCTTGCGGTTTGGCTAATCCGTACTATAGTTAAAATGTCAACAATGACGATCGCACAGGAGCGTTCACATGCAAGCAGTGTTTTTGCGGTGTCCTAAAACAGGAAAGCCGGCCAGCTTTAAACTGTGTGGCGAAACTATCCACGTACAACTGGGGGCGCACGGGGGCATAGTGTGCCGCGCCGGCAGAATGTACGGCAATCGCATACGGTTTACCGGCGACGCAGACGAGTTTTACGAAGTGTGTTCCAACTGGCTACAAGCCCACGTGAGGTTATACGGATATGATAGATTTAACACGGGCGTACATAATGCCCAAAGCACAACGGGAATTTGAAGAACTTTTTACAGATAAAAACTTGCGGCGCGTGCTGCGCGAAGCTACGCTCATTATAAGTAGCACACGCGAAGCGGTCTACGAAGCAAAAGCAGCGGGGGTGCGGTTCGTCTACAGCCCGCAAACCCGAAGCATTGTCAAAGTGTATCAAATTAGCGGTGGGGGCCCTATCCTATGATCGAAACAGTGTATTTAACTCAATCTACTCCCGTTACCGGGGAACCTGCCGCCCTTATCACATGGGCGATTGTGGCAATAGTTGGGTGGTGCGTGTACGCCCTTTTTAGCTGATCTAACATATGCAAGCCTAGTTAAGAGGTTAGACACATGAATGGCTTTTGTTCACGGGCGGGCCGCCGCGATCTTATTGCTTACGTATCCATAACCAAAAAGTCTAACGCCCCGTCCAGTGCCCGCTATAGTTAAATTATACACAGCGCAACGGGGACAACCTAATGAAACGATTAACTACTTTGAGCGACGGTCTCCGCAAGCAAGTTCTATTTGTGCGCGAGGCCAGCGGCGTAATTACTGCGGACGGGGTTACCGTTAGCGCCTACCGTGGCGACAATTACGCCGAGTTCGAACGTATTTGCCGACAATGGTACCGTAAAAATGTTAAGAGCTGAGTTAATCCGCGAGGGCATACAGAGCTTAGAGCACATACCTACCGCGGCGCTTTTGGCACACCTGCAATATGCTGACGATGAGCTGGCCGACCTAATCGGCGATGAAATTATGTACAACCGAGGAGACGCTCCAAATGAGTCCAAAGTATGAAATAACCGGCATTGCCCACCCCACTATTCCGGGCGTGTACCGCATTCGGGCGCTGCGCAGCTTCGGCTTGGTCAAAAGCGGGAGTTTGGGCGGGTACGTCAGTTCTTACAACAATCTGTCGCATAAGGGAATCTGCTGGGCGCATGATGATGTTGTTGTGGACAAGCAAGCTTGCGTGGTTAATAACGCTCAGGCATGGGGCGACGCCCACATAACAGACAATGCCCTAGTGTGCGATGACTCTATAGTGCGAGACTACGTGGTTGTAAATGGGTTTGCTATTGTCGAGGGATCGTCTATAGTGCGAGACCACGTGACGTTAACCGGGAGTTCGATCGTTACTTACCGGGCCGTTCTTAGCGGTAACGTAACTGTCAACAACGGCCTCGTAATGGGCAGTGCCCTCGTCGAAGAGACACTGAACTAGAGGCCCGAGCGGGTCTTCTTATCATGGCAGGGCTTGCAAAGGCTCTGCCAATTGTCTGGGTCTTTCAGTAGCGCCTCGTCCCCGCGGTGCGGAATAATGTGGTCGACTACAGTGGCCGCCACTACTCTTCTCTCAATTATGCAGTACCTGCAAAGCGGTTCGGCCGCCAAGTGCTTGAGGCGCGCCTTGCGCCACCAAGAGCCGTAGCCCCGGCTAGAGGCACTCCCGCGCAAGTCTGGTGCTCGAGGGGCTTTGTGGTCGGCGTGGGCAGGGCAGTAGCGTTCGGTGGTGAGAGCGTGACAGCCGACGCGATTGCAAATGCGTTTACGACGGGTCATGAGAACCGCCCATTTTATGCTTGTGGCTCTCAGATTCGCGTCGGTCCCGGCGGAGCATGAAGTACACGTGTGTGGCAAACGTTAATATAGAAAGGCATATGCCCACTGCGGCAGCCACATCGCTTATAGCCCACGTTCCTATGGCTGCCGTGGCGGCGTTGGTTGCGACTGTGGCGGTCCCTGTGGCGGTGGTTAGTTTGACTGACATCCCTGTTCCCCTCGTCCTGCGAATATTCGCAGGATAACCTTTCGCGTCACATATGTCAACCACACAATATACCTAGTTTGTTGAGGTGTCCCACTTTAGAAATAGGACAAAAGGGAAGTTGGACGCGCCAAGTAACTGATGTTTCTCAAATAAATTTTTGTCCTAATGTCCTACTCACTTTTTCACTCGCTCCCACACACACACAGCACGCACACACGGGGTATTATAGGGTGTCTAACCCTATTTTATATGTATATATATACCAATTACCTTTTAAAGTAGGACAAGTAGGACAAGTAGGTTTATGGAATAAAAACAAGGGGGTGCGACGTCCAACTTTGGTTGGCGCCTTACTTTTAAAGTAGGATAACTAGGACCAAATCTTAGTCGAGACGGTGTCTTAGAGCTAAATCGTTGTTATTGTGGACGCCCCCGCCGGCTAACTGCTTCTGCTATCGGCGCAAGTGGCTGTATTTCCTACAGTTTACCCCCATACCCGTGCAGTTTCCCAAAACAATGCGTTAGCAGGGAC
>Ga0180437_10001816_pt1 | contig 35695 bp, 28 predicted proteins | sample SS_ome_4_FD_132410 | JGI IMG/M metagenome (GOLD analysis project Ga0180437, IMG submission 132410) | Hypersaline lake sediment archaeal communities from the Salton Sea, California, USA - SS_3_D_1 metaG | ecosystem: Environmental > Aquatic > Non-marine Saline and Alkaline > Hypersaline >... | reverse complement strand
TTTCGGGTGCAGGTCCATTGAGCGGGCAGAAGGGATGGCTTAAACTGAGTGAAAGGAGTGAGGGACGATATGAGTGAGGTTCAAAGGGGCAGTGCCGAGTACCGCCAGCAGGAACTCAAGGAGATCGTGAAGGATCTTCACGAGGGAAGCGATATCAAAGCGGTGCAGAAGCGATTCGCCCGGCTGATTCGCAATGTCAGTCCGGAGGAGATCGCCCAGATGGAGCAGGCCCTGATCTCCGAGGGAGTTCCGGTGGAGCAGGTGCAGAAGGTCTGCGATGTCCATGTGCAGGTGTTCGAACAGGCTCTGCAGCGCCGGAAGAAGTCCAAGGTGCTGCCGGGGCATCCGGTCCACACCTACCAGCAGGAGAACAGGGCACTGCGGAAGATCTTGAAGAGGATGGGCCCTCTGCTCAAGCAGGTGCCCCGCGGGGCCCGAAAGCAGGAGTTCCGGAGCGTGCTGGAGGAGCTCAAAGCTATCGAAATCCACTACCGGCGCAAGGAAAACCAGCTGTTTCCCTATCTCGAGCAGGTCGAGTTCACCGGCCCTTCCAAGGTGATGTGGGGAAAACACGACGAGATCCGGGCACAGCTCCGGGAGCTGGAAAACACCTACGAGCAGGAGGACTGGAGCCGCTTTGCAGCCGTGGGCAGGGGACTGCTGCGGGCTGTTCGGCGAATGATTTTCATGGAGGAAAAGATACTCTTTCCCACCTCTCTCAAAAAGCTCTCCGAAAGACAGTGGGCGGAGATCCGCCGTGGCGAGGAAGAGATCGGTTACGCCTGGGTTCGTCCGGGGAATCTCTGGGACCCCTCGGTGGTGATCGCCGGCTCTGTGGCCAAACAATTGGCAACGGCTCAAGGCTCCGGGGCTGCTGGATCCGATGAAGCCTCCCCTGCAGCTCCCGCGGAGATTCCCCTGGATGTAGGTGCGCTACTCCCACAGCAGATCAATCTGATGCTGAAGAACCTTCCGATCGATATGACCTACGTGGATGAGAACGACAGGGTGCGCTATTACTCCCAGGGGCGGGAAAGGATCTTTCCCCGCAGTCCGGCGGTGATCGGGCGGGCGGTCCAGAACTGTCATCCCCCGAACAGTGTGCACGTTGTCGAAAAGATTCTGGAAAGTTTTAAGCAAAAGGAGAAAGATACGGCGGAGTTCTGGTTGACCCTGAACGACCGTTTTATCCATATCCGCTACTTTGCCATCTACGATCAGGAAGGAGTGTACCGGGGAGTGGTGGAGGTCAGTCAGGACGTTACCGACATCCGGGCGCTGAAGGGACAGAAGCGGCTGCTCGACTGGTAGCGGCAGGTTGGTACCCGGGTGCCGCGGACGGTCCGGATGTGGCATTCTCTACCAGGGCAGATCCAGCGCGTCAGTGAGGAATCTCATGAACGGCCCGGCTCTATCACAGAGCCGGGCGTAGCGATAGAGGAAATCCGGGGTACAGGCATCGTCTTCCGAAAGCTCCACATGGGCGATGAAGTCTTTTCGCTTCAAATCATCTATCTGCGGATGGTTCGGATCGTATCCCTGGGGTGCTCTCTTGAGGGATTCCCCACTCAGCTCGTACAGCTCGCAAAATCCCGGATCGGATTTGGCGCCCAGCCAGGCGGCGGGATCGGAGGCAATCGCTTCACGAATCCGTCCCAAGGCGGCGGAATCGGGGTGCCAGATCCCGACTGCGGCAAATACATTGGCCGGCTCAAGATGCAGGTAGAAGCCCGGGGCATGAACATCCCTTCCCTGCTCGTGGCGGAACTGTATCCCCCCATGGGTCTTGTAGGGGCTCTTGTCGGGGGAGAAGCGGACATCCCGGTAGATACGGAACAGAGAGCCTCCTACCGGACGGGGATCCGCCCGGAAGTGGGGGCTGATCCGCCGCAGGGGCTGCTCGAAATCCATGATGAAGCGCTGCAGGGGCACACGAACCTGGCGCTCATAGCGCTCCTTGTTGCCCAGGAACCACTCTTTGTTGTTGTTTTGCTTGAGCTCTCGAAAGTATGCGAACAGCTCAGGCGTGATGTGTGAGGTTTCCAACTTACTCTCCGGAATGCCAGATCAGCGACGGATCGTCCTCCGTGCCGGCCCGGGCCTGAGCGGAGGAGGAATCGGCCAGATAGCTGTAGCGCCGGGCCAGATCCGGGGAGCTGCTGCGGACCTTGTCCAGATACACAGAGGCTCTGCCCGGCTCTCCCTTGCGATTGTGGTACATAGCCAGGAAGACGTTGAGCAGAGCAGAATCGGGATTGCGCTCCAGGCCGGCCCGGGCGACCCCGGCCGCCTCCTCCAATTCGCCCCGCAGCAGCTTCAGGTTGGCCAGGTTGAGATAGGCCGCGGTGAAATCCGGTTCTTCGGCCAGGCAGCGGGAAAGAGCCGCCTCGGCTTCCCGATCCCGGCCGAAACGAGCGTGGAGCACTCCGATCTGGTTTCGGACCCTGACCGCCGCGATTCCCCGCTGATTTTTCAGCCTGCCCTCCAGGAGCTCGAGGCTCTCCCCGTAGAGGGTGTCTTCCACCGCGTCGACGGAACGGCTGAAAACCGCGCCGAGTTCCTGCTCGAGGGGTTCGAATACGCTCAGGTCGGTGGCCGGGAGGGGCAGGGGCGGAAAGCGATCCCGTTGATCCCGCACCGGAAGGAACTCGGTCTTCCCTCGATGCTTGCGCAGCAGCTCCGAGGCGCTTTCCCAGGCCGGCAGAAATCCCTCCTCCAGAATCGTGGTTTCCACCGGAAGCCAGACCGTTCCCTGGTGGACAAGGGCCTGCAGGTTCCGGTGGGTGAACAGCCAGAGATTCTCCTTGGGTTCCCCGGTGTCGAAGGCCAGGAACACGTGACCCGGAGAGGTCATGATGGCCGTGCCGATGCCCACCGACTCGAGCAGTGAGCCGAGCAGGGCCGAGGTGTCATCGCAGTCGCCGGAGCGGATGAGAAGGGTCGTGCGGGGAAAGCGGACCGTGTCCACCACCGCGGTTTTGCCCAGCACGCGGGAGATGGGGGAGTCGGGATCTTCGATGTAGGTGATCCCGTAGCTGCCCAGGGCGTCGCAGATCCGGATGCCCCGGAACAGGCGGCTGGAGAGGCGATAAAGTTTCGCCACCTCGCCGATGTCGGAAACCCGGTGGGCGAAGGTACTGACGATCTCCTCGTTGGGCATGATGAAAGCAGCCAGCTTGGCCGAGTCGTCCCAAACCAGGGCGGTCTTCCTGTACAGCATCAGGGCTTCGACTGTGGAGGTCTTCTCTACGCCTCTGGAGCTCTGATAGCTGACCTCGATCCTGGCCTGCACGGGTAGATCCTCCTGCAGATCGAACACCGAGGTGTTGAACAGCACCTTGAGGTCCAGCTCCGCCTTTTCGGCGGCCTTCAATCGCGGGAGGGGAGCGGATTCCGTGGGGAAGTCCATGTATCCCTCGATGAACACAGTGGCCTTCAGCTCCCGCACCTCTTCATCAAGGATGTTGTGAACCGTTGCCGATCCCACCGGATGGACCCTGTAGCGCTGCATCAGCGAGGGAAACAGGTCCTCGATCTGGGCGGCGGTGATGGTGATGCGTCTCTGGCTCTCGTCGAAGATGAGTTTCAATTCACGGCGTTTGCCCTGGATAGTCTGATTGCCGGGATCCAGGTTGAGGATCTGTTCGTACAGCTGCATGGTTTGGGTATAGGGCACTCGGGCCGACTCCGGTCCCAGGGTTTCTATGATGGATCGGGTCTGATCCTCCAGATCGGCGGCTCTGGCCAATAGCCGGGCCAGCTCGATGTCCTCGAGTTTCTCTCGAGCTTCGGAGGAGGAAGGGTCGATCTCCAGGATCTTCTCCCACATGGAGCGGGCCATCTCCATGGTTCCGATCCGCTCGTAGAGCTCGGCCTTGACCTCGAGTGCAGCTGTATCATCGGGATTGCGGAAAAGGCGCTGGTTGGAGCGGATCAGCTGTTCTTCGCTATCATTGCGGACTCCCAACCCGTCGCTGTAGGCCCTGTCCAGGAGTTTGATGATCCTCCTGCCTTGAACGTCTGCCAGGTATATAAGACCGGTTTTCGGATCCGGGGCGACCCAGGCGTGATTGAGGGAGGCAAACTCGTCGGGCCCCAGCAGTTCGTTGGTGCGCCAAAGCGGGACGCCGTTGCGGCGGAAACGGTACAGCCACCCCTGGGAAAAGAAGAGAAAACTCCCGTCCGGGTACACCGTCATCTGGGTGGGAACCGGTTTATCCGGATCCAGGGGAATGACCGAATCCACCAGCTGACCCTCGCTCGTGTAGATCCGCACCCTGCGCTCGGCAACCGAGTAGATCCAGATATTGCCGTCCGGTCCGCCGGCAAGCGCACTGTAGTACAGATTCGGTTGGGTAAGGAACTCCACCGTGGAGGGACGCCTTTCCTTCAGCTGCAGGGTCTGCTGCTGTCCGGCGTGAGCCGCCAGGGCGCTTCCGTCCGGCAGGGCGGTGAACGAACCCATGTATTCGTTTCCGATCTTCCAGCTCTGGGGCTGCAACCCGCTGCCGAACCACTTGATGACCTTGCCGCTGCTCAAATTCTTGAAGAAGGTGGTTCCCGCGGGCGTTACGGCAACCACGTTGGCATAGCCGAACTCCCCGTTGTCGTACAGCTCTCTACCCGGCTGATCGATTACCCGGAAGGTGCGGTCCAACTCCAGACAGACCGTGGAGGTGCCCACCAGGATATGGGAATCCGCTTTGACAGCCGCTGACCAGGGAGCCAGCATGCCGCCGGTTCCGAACAGGGATTGGGAGATCAGATCCAGGGGAATTTCCTCTACGTATACCGGAGCCACCTCCAACTCGCCGCGCAGGTAGTCGTGGAAGGAGCTCCACTGAAAAAAAACCGTGTTTGCCAGATGAATCGCCGTCTGGGACGAGATCCGTCCGAGGACCGGACCGGCTTCGGCTTCCGTACCGTCGCGGTTGCGGATCATCCGGGCGGTTATGGCGCTGTCGTCTCCGGAAAAACTGGCGTTCACCAGTACGGAATAGTCGGCCTGCTGCCCCCTCTGGTTGTAGTCGACGGTGATGTGCTGTGCGTACAGGTCATTGCTGCGGGTTACAGACCACTGGATCACCTTGCCGACCAGGGCTCTGTTCTCAGGGGAGTCGGGATGCACCGTCGGCATCAGAATCGAGACGCTCTCTCCGACCGCATCAGGGGCGAACAGTATCCCGATCGCCACGGTGACGATCAGGGCCGGCAGGACCAGGGCCGCTTTCCTCATGCGGCGCCTCCGGAGCTGACCAATTGTATGCAGACAGCCAGCACTTCCACGGCCGTGCGGATCTGCTCCAAGGAGGGCAGGGTGGGGGCGATGCGGATGTTGCTGTCCCGGGGATCCTTTCCGTACGGCCAGGTGGCCCCGGCCTTGGTGAACTTCACCCCCAGTTCTCCGGCCAGGGAGACGACGGCCGCGGCACGGCCCGGCCTGGTATCCAGGCTCACGAAGTAGCCTCCCCGGGGTTGTGTCCAGGTGGCTACGTCCTTGCCGCCGAGCTCACGCTGCAGGATCTCCTGAACGGCCCGGAACTTCGGACCAATGATACGGGCATGTTCGTCCATGTGCTTCAGGATTCCCTGCATGTCCTTAAAATATAGCACGTGGCGGAGCATGTTTATCTTGTCCGGCCCGATGGTCTGGGCGAACAGCCGACTCCGCAGCCAATCCATATTCTCCGTGCTGCCGGCTATGAGTGCGATTCCCGCGCCGGGAAAGGACACCTTGGAGGTGGAGCCGAAGATCAGCACCCTGTCGGGATTGCCGGCTTTCTTACAGGCCTCCAGGATGTTTTTCAGGGGAGCCGGCCCTCCGCCCAGATGGTGAACCGTGTAGGCGTTGTCCCACAGGATCCGGAAATCCGCCGCCGCGGTGTTCATGGAAGCCAGGCGTTCTACGGTTTCCCCGGAGTACACCACTCCCGAAGGGTTGCTGTACTTGGGCACGCACCACATCCCCTTGATGGCTTCCTCCCGCCCTGCCAGGTCCTCCACCTCATCCATGTCCGGGCCGTTGTCCGTGAGAGCAACAGGGATCATCTGGATTCCGAAGTGCTCGCACACGGCGAAATGTCTGTCGTAGCCGGGAACCGGACAGAGGAACTTCGTCTTCTGACCGAACCAGGGTTTCCCTCCGCCAGAAGTCCCGTGGGTCATGCATTGGGCAACGCTGTCGTACATCAGGTTGAGGCTGGCATTGCCCCCGATGATCACCTCCTCGGGACTCACTTCAAGGAAGTCGGCGAACAACCGCTTGGCTTCGGGGAAGCCGTCCAACCCACCGTAGTTGCGCACATCCAAACCCGAGGGGGTACGGTAGTTGTTCTCATCCACGATGGTCAGCATCCCGTTGCAGATGTCCAGCTGGTCCGGACCGGGTTTTCCCCGGGTCATGTCCAGGGAGAGCTTCTGTTTTCTAAAACCCTCTATGCGCTCGTTGAGTCGTTGTTTGCTGTCCACGAATCGCTTCCTCCTTTTGGCAGTGGGTCTGGTCATCCGAATCATCACGACAATACGGGAATGGGCAGAGCCCGTCAAGTTTTACAGCCAGGGCAGAGTGTCCAGGTCCAGGTTGCCGCCGGATAGGATGATGCCGATGCGTTTGTCCCGGGCTTCAACGTTTCCTTCCAGTATCCCGGCCAAGGGTACGGCCGCAGACGGCTCGATCAGGATCTTCATCCTCTCCCAGACGGCGCGCATGGCCGCCACGATAGAGTTCTCCCCCACCGTCACGATCCGCTCGACGTAGCGGCGGATGATGGGGAAGGTCAGGGTTCCCAGGGAGGTGCGCAGGCCGTCCGCCACGGTTCGGGGGTTTTCCGAGGGATAGATCCGCCCGTCCCGCAGCGAACGGAAGGCATCATCGGCCCCCTTCGGCTCTGCGGCGATGACCCGAAGCTCGGGCCGCAGGTAGTGGCAGGACAGGGCCGTCCCGCTCAGCAGGCCGCCGCCGCCCACCGGGGCCATGACCATGTCCAGGTCGGAAACCTGCTCCAGGAGCTCCAGGGCGCAGGTCCCCTGGCCGGCGATGATACCCAGGTTGTTGTAGGGGTGGATGAAAGTTGTTCCGGTCTGCCCTACGACTCGCTCCAGGGTCTGCTCCCGGTCCCTCTGGGTGGGCGGGCAGAAGACGATGCGGGCGCCGTAGCCCCGAACCGCCGCCACCTTGACCTTCGGGGAGTTCTCGGGCATGACGATATGGGCGGGGATGCCCCGCAGGCGCGCGGCCAGAGCCAGGGCTTGGGCGTGGTTTCCCGAAGAATGGGTGGCCACCCCTCTGGAGGCTTCCTCCTCGGAGAGGGAGAACACCGTGTTGGCGGCGCCGCGGAATTTGAACGCCCCCACCTTTTGAAAATTCTCGCACTTGAAGAACAGCTCGGCTCCGGCCATGGCGTCGAGGCTGGAGCAGGTCAGGACCGGGGTGCGATGAGCGTACGGGCGGATCCGTTCGGCGGCGTTACGAATAGCTTGCAGATCCGGTGCCTCTGGTGTCTGGTGCGTCTTGTCAGTGGGCATAATGGAACAAGTCTACACCACCGCGGTTGCGGTGGAAAAGGGTCGCGAAGCGGCTCGATCTTATTTGACCGGTTCGGTAATGATTGAGTAAATTCAGGACATGCAGCTTCAACTGGACATACCCGTCGTCATCCCCAAGAACGAGGACTGTGCCCACTGCCGCAGGCGGCTTCAGGAGATGGCCGGCCGGCTCAAGGGGGTGGAATCGGTGGAGCTCTCCGAACAGGAGCGCACCCTGCACCTTCGCTTCGATCCCGGCCTGACCAGTGCCTCTGCGGTCGAACAGCAGGTGCGCCGCCTGGGTGTCAAGTTGGAGAGGAGCTTTGCCCACGACAGACTGAGTCTGGAAGGACTGGACTGTGCCGACTGCGCCTCCACCATAGAGAGGATGCTATCCCGGAAAGAGGGGGTTCTCTGGGTTGCCGTCAATTTCCCCGCAGCCCAGATGGAGGTAGAGTACGATCCCGGGCGTATCGATGCGGAGGCGATCGGCAGGGAAATCGCCCATCTGGGGTACAGCGCTTCCAGGCCGGCGGCGGGTCATAGTCATACGGATATTCTTTACATCCCCGAGATGGACTGCGACGAGGAGATCTCCCTGATCCGCAAGAAGCTGGGCGGGCTGGAGGGAGTGCTCGATCTGGATTTCAACCTGGTTTCCCAGAGGCTTACCGTGGTTCACAGGATAACTTCGGCCCGCATCGAAGGCGCACTGCGGGAAATCAGGATGACCCCCCGGCGGGAAAAGGTGGAGCAGGAGCCGGGCCGGGGATTCTGGTCCACTCATAAGCGTTTGATCCTGACGATCGCCTCGGGACTGCTGACCGTTACGGGATTTTTCCTCTCCCAGCTGGCGGTAGATCCAAGGGTGACGATTCCCGTGTACGGGGCGGCGATTTTGAGCGGCGGATGGCTGGTGGCCCGTAAAGGATTCTACGCCCTGCGCAACCGGACCCTGGATATCAACGTGCTCATGAGCTTGGCCGTAGCAGGGGCCGCGGCTATCGGCGAGTGGCTGGAAGGGGCGACCGTGATCTTCCTCTTCTCTCTGGCCAATCTTCTGGAATCCTGGAGCATGAATCGAGCCCGCCGTTCGATCAAGAGCCTGATGGAGCTTGCCCCCAATGTAGCCCGGGTACGCGCCGGAGCAGAGGAGAGGACCGTGCCGGTCGAGGAGGTTCGGATCGGCGATATTCTGGCCGTGCGTCCGGGGGAACGCGTTCCTCTTGACGGCACGGTGATCGAAGGCTCTTCCGAAGTCGATCAATCCCCGATTACCGGGGAGTCCCTTCCCGTATCCAAAGCCGGGGGGGATGAGGTTTTCGGCGGTACGATCAACCGCGGCGGCTACCTGGAGATTCGGGTTACCAAACATGTCCGGGACACGACCCTGTCGCGGATCATCCACAGCGTGGAGGAGGCCCACTCCCGAAAAGCCCCATCCCAGAGCTTCGTGGATCGCTTCGCCCGCTACTACACCCCGGCGATCGTGCTGATAGCCGCTTTGATTGCTGTCCTCCCGCCCTTGATAGCCGGTGCGGCCTGGGGTGTGTGGTTCTACAGGGCTCTGGTGCTGCTGGTGGTAGCCTGCCCCTGTGCCCTGGTCATCTCCACGCCGGTCACCATAGTCAGTGCTCTGGCCCGGGCGACCCGGGACGGGATCCTTTTCAAGGGGGGGGTATTTCTGGAGGCTGTCGCTTCTCTGAAGGCCTTCGCCTTCGACAAAACCGGAACCCTGACCTACGGCAAACTCGCGGTGAGCGAGGTCGTAGCCCTTAACGGTGCGGATGAGCAAGTGGTGCTCCGCCTGGCATCGGGGATCGAGTCCCGCTCCGAGCATCACCTGGCAGGAGCCATTCTGGCGGAAGCACGCCGGCGAGGGATCGAGGCGCCGGAAGCCGCCGAGTTCCTCAGCATGCCCGGAAAGGGTGCGGCCGCCACGGTCGACGGGGGCCGCTACTACATCGGCAACCACCGCCTGTTCGAGGAGATGGGCTGGTGCTATCCGGAGCTGGACGCCCGTTTGGACGCTCTGGAAAAGCGGGGAAACACCGCGGTTATTCTAGGGGACGGGCGAACCATACTGGGTATAATCGCCCTTGCCGACCAGCCCAGATCCGAATCCACCTCCGCACTATCCGGGTTGAAGGAGCTCGGCGTGGAACGGACCCTGCTTCTCACGGGGGACAATCGATCCACCGCCGCGGCGATAGCCGAGCGGATCGGGATCGACTCCTTCCGGGCCGAGCTGCTGCCGGATGACAAGGTCGCGGCGGTGCGGGAGCTGGTGGACGGCTACGGCAGCGCGGCCATGGTCGGGGACGGGATAAACGACGCACCGGCCCTGGCAACCGCTACGGTGGGCATTGCCATGGGTGTGGCCGGAACCGACGCGGCGCTGGAAACGGCGGATGTGGCTTTGATGTCCGACGACTTGAGCAAACTTTCCCTTGCCGTTCGGCTGGGCAGGCGGGCGCTCCGGCTGATCAAACAGAATATCGCCTTTTCGATTCTCCTCAAAGCCGTGTTCATCACCCTGACTCCCCTCGGATTGACAACCCTTTGGATGGCGGTCCTGGCCGACATGGGGGCAAGCCTGCTGGTTATTTTCAATGGTCTGCGGGCCCTGGGAAAGAGGGTTTAGGGTACGCCGCGGCCGGGGGAACCATAGGGTCTAGGTGATTTTGAACAGGTGGCGGGCGTTTTTCCCGAAAATCTTTGCTTCCTCCTCCGGATCGAGTCCGAGAGATTCGAGGCAATCACGAAATACACCGACTTTTACCCACGGGTGGTCGCTTCCGAACAACAAGCGATCGGCTCCAGCGAACTCGTAGGCGTACCGAACGGCCTGCGCCGACGGCGAGACGACGTCGAGATAGACCTTTCGGTAGTACTCCCGGGGTGAACGAGTGATGTGTTCCCTGCCTCTTCTCTTGACCTCGGTCTGTTCTTCGATGCGGGGCATGAGATAGGGAAGCACGCCGCCGCAATGGGGTTGAACGATCAGCAGCTCCGGATGCCGCTCGAGAACACCCCCGAGAATTAGCCTGAGCATCGCGATGGAATGATCCACCATGAGCCCGATCATAGGAATCATCGAGTAGTCGCTCAGAACCTCTCCCCAGGTAGGGACGGTAGGATGTATGACCAGAGGGATCTGCTCCGTCTCGGCCAAAGCGTACAGAGGTTCGAACTCGGGGGCGTCCACCGGTCTTCCGTTGATATGGGAATACAGGACGACCCCCCTCAAATCCAGCTCGTGAATCGCTCTCCTGAGCTCCCGCATCGCCGCATCCTGGTCCTGGAGCGGCAAGCTGGCAAGACCGAAAAAGCGATCCTTGTGTTTCCGGCAAACCTCGGCGATGTAGTCGTTGCATACCCCGGCCCCTTCCTCGCCCAAATCGGGCGGCAAAAGCTCCGGTCCGGGTATATTGATGCTGAGTATGCCGATGTCGATGCCGGCTTCGTCCATGTCCCTTATTTTGCCGTCGATTTCGTAGCTTTGCGGATCGAGAATGAACTGCTGGATGCGGTCATAGGAAATGAGATATTGCTGATCCCTGCGCGTTGCCTTGAGCCACCCGGAACTCCTGGTCAGCAGCTCCGCATACTCCCGCGGAAAAACATGGGTTTGACAGTCAATTCGCAGCATGTTCCACGCCAAGGAATGGTTTTCTTGCCGGCGCCTGAGGGCAAACCGTTACGACCCATGGCCGAGGCGGCCGCTTAAAAATGCAGGGTGTTGGGGGCAAATAGATCCTCCAGGGCGGGGAACCGGGAGATGTAGCCCTGCTGATGCGCGTAGTGCACGAAGGTCTCCAGGGTGTGCCTGTTGGCCTCCAGGCCATGAGCCCAGGAATCGGCTCCGAAAATCTCCCGCTCATCTTCCAGTATGAAGAGCGCAGCGGCGAAGCTCGTGTGCTTGGGGTCCGCGTAGTAGAAATCCAGGCACCGCCGCTGCGCTTCCCGGAATGCGCCGCAGAGCCGCTGCGCCACCCAGGGCTCCTTCTCCCAGAGTGATTTGGCCATGACCACCGTGTGGGTGATGGGAAGGATCCCCGTCCGTCGGAAGTACGATATGAACTCCGCCCGGCAGTCGGGAAACAGCCGGCGCATGCGCGGGTCGCGCCGGTACCAGGCTTCCGGCAGCACTGGCGTTATCAGCCCGTCGATCTCCCCGCTGAACAGCATCTCCTCCATGTCCTTCATCTCGCCGGGGCGGACCGTCACCGAGATCCCCGGGGGAATGACGAAGCCCGCTCCTTCCGGTGCCGGTGTGACCCACTGGTACTCCCCGGGCTCGACCCCGTACTCCTCCTGGAGGATTCCCCGCAGCCAGACGTTGATGGTGGAGCGGTACCTCTTGGTCCCGACCTTTTTGCCCGTCAGCTCCCGGGGGTGGGTATAGGGAGAATCGGTCCGGACGAACAGGTAGGCGTGGACCGGCATTCGCAGCGGAAAGACGGGCAGGGCGAGGACGGGCTCGCCCCGCTCATGGGCCATCAGGTACCAGGACAGGGACATCTCCGCCGCGTCGTAGCGCTCGTAGAGCGGCTCCAGGCAGAACTCGGGGATCGACTCGCTTTTGGCTTGGAGGCTGATCCCTTCCGGCTGGACCTGCCCGTTCAGGAGGGCGCGCGTGCGGTCGTAGTTCCCCACAGCCAGGGTGACGGGCAAGGATTTTTCCGCTGGTTTCACGGGCTCCGCCTCCTGCCGCCTAGTGAGGAATGAACAGCTTCGCGATCAATCCCGAATACAGCATGGTTTGAAGCCAGACAATAAATATGAGATACACTCCCACTTCAATTCCGATCGTGATGGCGGCGGTGGTGAGCCATTTTGTGGAAAAACGAATACGAAGGAACAGGAACATGAAGATGGGGATGGCCACGAGAAATCCCAGCAGGTATATCGTGAGGCCGAATCCTGCAAGCCAGCCAATGATCTCCAATTCTCTCATCCGTGCCACCTTCGGATCGGTTTCGCGGGGAGCGGGATCCGCTTCAGGGACCGTAGTCTGTTCTTCCTCTGCTGCCGCATCGCTGCCTGCCTTTCGTAAAGACAGCCACAGCTCGCGCACCACCAGTATGGTAGTGACCAGGAGTATGAAGCCGATGATGATTCCGGGCATCAAGGCAGCCACACTGGAGTAGCTAAAGGTACGTACGGCAAGATAGGCGAACAGAGCTTCCACGACGAGCAGGAAGATCATATTCGAACTCAGCTTTAGTGTTTTCTTTGAGGACATCGTCTAACTCCTGATAAAAAAGGACATAGCCTTTGTTCCTTATCTCCCCACGTCCGTTCGGCTGTTAATTCTCTTGAGTTTCTTTATCCAACTGTTGACAAACGGCCATAGCAGAATCCCAACCAGAATGATGAGAATGGTCAGCGTGATGGGACGAAATAGAAAGTGGTAACCGTACAGCTCGGTCGAGACGAAGAGAGATTTTTCGATCTTGTTGCCCAGCACGAGGCCTATCAGCAGCGTCGTTTTAGGATAATTCAGTTTCTTCATGATGTATCCCACGATGCCGAACACGACCGCTATGATCAAGTCGCTGAAGAGTCCCCTGTAAACAACGGCTCCCAGAGCACTTATGGTGACGATCACCGGTACGAGTATCTTGTAGGAAACCGTAGTAATTTTCGAGAGGAATCCGGCCGCGCCCAGGCCTATGATGGCGCCAAGGATTCCGCCTAGGATTACCAACCACACCAGAGAGAACAGAAAGGTCTGTTGCGTGAGGAGAAGCTCTGGACCCGGGTCCAGACCGTGCATCAGCAGCGCGGCGACCAAAATTGCCATCGTGGTGCTGCCCGGAATGCCGAAGGCCAGCGTCGGGATGAGGGCTCCCCCGTCCTTGGCGTCGTTGGCGCTTTCCGGAGCTATGACTCCCTCAATAGCGCCCTTGCCGAATTTCTCGGGATTCTTCGATGTCGATACGGCATGAGCGTAGGTGACGAAAGTGGCGGAGGGACCTCCCACACCCGGAATAACTCCGATAATCGTGCCGATGACTGCACAACGCAGGAAAAGAAACCAGTTCTTGAAAACAGCCAGGATCCCCTTGAAGATGCCCCGTATCACGGGCATTTCCCTGTCGGATATGGAATGCGCGTTGACGAACAGTTCAATCATTTCGCTGAAGGCAAAAAGTCCGACGATTACGGCTATCAGTTCAACGCCGTCCCATAAAACGGTTATATTGAAGGTGTAACGAAGACTTCCTGTAATGGGATTAAACCCGATCGTGGATAGGAAGACCCCCACCAGGCCCATGAGCACACCCTTTAATATATTCCCTTTGCTGATGAAAGCCACCGTCGTGATTCCCAGCAGACATATGGCGAAAATCTCCGGAGGTCCGAAAGCCAGAACCAGGGGCCTCATTATGGGGATTGCCGCCGCCAGAACAAAGGCGCCCACGGCACCTCCCATGGCGGAAGAACAGGCGGCGGCGCCCATCGCCTCACCGGCTCTGCCCTGTTTGGTAAGGGGGAATCCATCGAATGTTGTGGCCACATTCAGCCCGGTACCGGGGATGCCCAGCACGATTGCGGTTATCGAGCCTGCGAACATCACAGCGCTGTGTCCGCCGATCAGCATGGCAAAAGCCGCCTCCTTGCCGAGGCCGTAGGTGATGGGAACCAGGAGAGCCATGCCGACCGGCCCCGACAATCCCGGGAGCAAACCTATTACCATAAAAATAACCACTCCCAGCAAAAGATAGAGGAGCGTTACGGGAGATATGAGAGAAATTAGCCCCATCCACAGTTGTTCCATCGAGATTTTCCTTTTGCTATTTGTAGGTTGGAACCCACAGTAACACTAGTTGACTGTGGGTTCCCAGTAAGACCTTTATCTTAAGCCAGCCGGCGATGAGATCGCGCTAGTCTTCTTCTACCCTCGGAAGCTTCTCCAAAATTGCCGCCAGTGTATCGGCTTGGGCAAAGGCTTGCCGCATCATTCATTGTCTCGGTTTCCTCACCGGTTGCCGGAACATGGGGGCGTTTCAGTTTCTTGAGATCTGCCTGATAACCCGGATCGTCGAATGCCTTCTTGAAGGCCTCCCGCAGCACCCGAACTCGATCCTCCGGAACACCTGGGGGTGCACAAATGACCCTGTCGAAAGCAAATATGCTGGCGCAGGCTCTGCCGAGGTCTTTCTTATCCTCGGGCAAGACCTCGACGATCGTTGGAACATCGGGCAATATGTCACTCCGTTCAGTCGTTGTTTGAAGCACCGGGATTACGTCTCCGGAGTCCATGAACTGACGTACCGAGCTCCAGCTTCCCTGGACCCCCCACGCTTCTCCTTTGACTGTAGCGAGCCACTCTCCACCTTCTTCGTAGCCGACGATCTGTTCCAGAGGAAGATCCAAAGCATCCCTGATGATTTCTACGACGATGTAGTCGTCGCTTCCCACACCGCTCGCCGAGAATCTGAACGGCTCCTTATACGATACCACATCGTCCCAACTTCTAAAGGGAGATTTCGCGCTCACGACCATGACATGCACCTCTGCTGCCACCCTGCCCAGCCATATGTGTTCTCGGAGATCAAACTTGACTCCGGGCAACTCCCTGAGCTGAGCAAACAACATGCCCGCTCCGCTGGTCATGCATATGGTCAAACCATTCGGCTCGGCCGCGAAGGCTTTGTTTTGGCCGATTATTCCCCCCGCTTCATCCATGTTGGTAACGATGATCTTCGAACCGGGAATGTTTTTTTGTACATAGGGGGCTACCGCCCGTGTATAGGTGTCGAAACCGCTGCCCGGTTCGTTCGTTACTATGAAGTTTATAGTTTTTCCTTTGAAAAACTCTTCAGCCGTAGCCGCTTTTTGCCCCCCCGCAAATGTTGCCGTGCCGACGCACAAGATCAAAGCGAGCGCCAGACAGATCGATACTGCTGTTTTTTCTTTTTTCTTCATTACTTTCCTCCCTTACTCAAACAAATGAGTAGCTCTGCACAACAAACGATTTTTCTCCGGGGTATTGTTACCCCTCCGGTCTCAGAAATTGAAAAGATCAAATTGCTTAAAGCGAATATCTACCACCTCCTTTCCCATATTCTCCGCCATGTCTTGACCTTCATTTCAGGTGCGGCTCCCGGTTGTGTCGTCCATCCGCTCTGATTCAGGATGAATGCCGCGCAACCGGTGCCCCCTGCGTGGTCATGACCTGCTATTCATTTGGTGAGCAGTAAACATGATTTAGTATAGCAGGTATCGAACCGTTGTCAAGGGCGAAAATCATCTTTTCCGCTCCTGTCCCTCATTACGGATGTGAACCGCGCACGCGCCCTCTCCGACCGTAAACGGTTACCGATTCGACTCACGGGCTTTCGCAAATCATCCTCAGCGCTCGACGAACCAACGCTTTGGCAAGATCGATCTTATAGCGATTTCTCGGTAGTGGTTTGGCTCCTTCCACCGCGGCTTCGGCGGCTTCCCCGATCAGCTGTTCATCCCAACGCCTGTTCCTCAGAACACCTGCAGCTTCCTCGGCAAGGATCGGCAGGGGGGCCACTCCGCCCAGTACCAGGTTGATTTCCCGGCAGATTTCGCCGGCAAACACCGCAACCGCTGCTACGTTCGCCAGTGCAAAATCTGCGGCGTGCCTGACGCGTCGTTTCAGGAAGATCTGCCGGCTTCCCGTCGGCGGCCACGGCAGCCGGATTTCCTTGAGAATCTGCTCCGGCCTGAGAACCGTCTCGCGGAAGCTGTCCGGACCTGCAAAGAACTTCTGGAGGGGCACGTTTTTTTCCCCCTCGGAATCGGCGATCACGCAATCGGCGTTCAGCGCAATAAGCGCGGGGGCGGTGTCGGAGGGATGACCCATGACACATCGGCCTCTATTCAATACGGCGTGGTAATCCCGGTGCTCTCCCGCGGCGGCGAAGCATCTCTTCCCTCCTTTTTTGAAGCAGAGAAAATGGGGATGCCGAAAGTACATGCAGCGGGGCCTCTGGCAGAGGTTTCCCCCCACCGTGCCCATGTTTCTCAGTTGTGTCGTACCAACCTGGGCCGCGGCCTGGGACAGAACGGGGAAGTGCTTTCGAATGAGATCATTGTGCACCAGGTCGGCTAGTGTCACCGCCGCACCTATTCTCTGGCCTTCACTGTATTCGTTGATTTGGTTCAGTTCCTCGATGGTCTTGATGTCGAGCAGGATCCGGGGAGTCTTCATTGCAGGTCCCTCGACCCTGTCTTTGAGCAGTCCCAGTAGATCCGTTGCACCGGCGACGACGGCTGCCTCATCACCATGCTCCCGCAACAAGGATACGGCCTGAGGTACCGTCGTTGCCTCGGCGTGCTCGAAGTAGGGAAGTTCAAATAGCATACCCCTTACCTTTCTGCCTTCTTTGCTCTGATTGCTTCGAGTATCTTGTCCGGCGTAATCGGCAGCTCGTTGAACCAGATCCCTATCGCATGGTGTATGGCGTTGGCTATAGCTGCGGGCGTCGGTGCATTGGTTACCTCCGCTCCTCCGCGAGCATCGAAGGCGAAGTAGGGATCCCGACTTTCAATTAGATAGGCTTCGATAGGCGGCATGTCCATCGAGGTGGGCAGCCTGTACTGGTGGAAGTTCGGATTGAGCATTTTTCCGCTCTTGGCGTCGTAGACTCCCTCCTCGGACAGCGCATAACCCACACCTATCTCGATTCCCCCGATTATCTGGGAGATGCAGAGCTTGGGATTGATCGCCCGCCCAAAATCGTGGGCCGCTGTCATCCTGATTATCGTGACCTCTCCGGTCTCTGTATCTACCTCGACTTCCGCGGCCTGCGCACCGAAAGAGGAAAAGAGGGGAGAATCGGGGTTGGAGTCACGGCTTCCGCTTCCGTGAACAGGATTTTCCGGATCGATGTGTTTGCAGACCTCTGCGAAGGACAGTGATTTTTCGGGATCGGATTTCACGTAGATCTTGCCGTCATTGGATTCCAGCCGCGTTCCATCTACACCGAGGATGGGAGCGGCCAGCGCGAAGAGCTTCTGTCGGGCTTCCGCGGCGGCCTGCAGTACCGGTGGCCCCATTTCCGCGGTAACCCTTGATGAATGGCACGCAGGGCCGTAGCGGGTGCCCTCCGTATCCCCGTATATCACGTGAATGTCTTCGACTCTTACCCCCAACTGCTCGGCGGCGATCATGGCGAAGATCGTTTTTTGACCGGCTCCGATGTCCACGACTCCGATCCGCAGATGGATCGCCCCGTCGGGGTGAATGTCTACATCCGCGAAAGCCTTGTTCGGCAACTTTCCACCGGCCTGATGGGCGATAAAGGATGCCATGCCGATGCCCCTTTTCTTGGGTCCATCAGAGCTCCTCCTTATCGCCTCCCGATTTTCCCAGCCGATGGACTGCGTGGCCTGCTGCATGCATTTGTCCAGCTGTTTGTTCGACCACGGAATTTTCATGACCTGTTCCATGAGCTCCGGCTTCATGTGGGTCGAAGCATGGGTCTTGTAATTCTTCAGTCTGAAGTCGAGGGGGTCCATTCCAACGGCCTCAGCCACCCGATCGATGTGCGTCTCCAGGCAGTAGATGGAGGGCATGTTGAAAGGAGCCCTGAGCGGTCCGATTGTCTGGAGATTCGTAAACACGCCGATTTGCACCAGATACGTGTTGTCGCAATCGTAGAGGTTGGAGGTCTGCCAGATGATCCGATTGGGGTTGTAATTTGGCTTGCCCACGGCGGTCCCGACATTGAGCAGAGCCCTTTCGTAGATCGCCGTAATCTTGCCGTTTTTTCGGGCACCGATCTTCAACTGTATCTTGCACTCATAGCGATGGGGATGGAGCAGAAACTCCTCCGATCGCGTGCGCTCCATCCGCACCGGCTTTCCGGTCAACATTGAAAGCTTGGCCGCGTAGTAGCTGATTCGTTGAGACCATCCCTTCGAGCCGAATCCGCCGCCCAAATATTCGATGATGACCCTCACATTGTCCGCATCGAGGTCGAGGGATTTGGCGAAGGCCAGCTTGGAGTTCCAGACTCCCTGAGCCGCATCCCAGATGGTCAGGCACTGCCCGTCCCAGGAGGCGATGCAGGCCCGGGTCTGAATTGTAGAGTGGTACTGGGTAGGGGTGAGGTAGGTGTCTTCAATGATGACATCCGCTTCTTCGAAGCCCTTTGTCGTATCCCCCCGCTGAAGCACAAATGGTTTTCTGTCATACAGCTCCCTTCCCGGATACACCTCGTCCGCCACTAGGGGAGGGGGCGGGCTGCTCAGCACCTGTTCAGGGTCGATCATGGGGGTCAGTACCTCGTACTCGACCTCGATGAGCTCCGCGGCTTTCTGAGCCGCAGGTACGTCCTCAGCGGCAATTGCAGCCACTTCCTGACCTTCGTGGGTAAGGACCTCCGCGAAGGCGGGTTCCGGAATCTCGTACCAGTAGGTGCTCCAACCTGCGGTGTTGTCCTTGGTCAGGATTGCCTTCACACCGGGCAGAGCTTCCGCTCGGCTCGTGTCGAGCCTGAGGATCCTGGCCCGAGGGTGGGGACAATGGAGAATTTTTCCGTACAACAGGCCGGTAAACTTCAGATCACCGGAGTAGCGGGCCTTCCCGGTTGCCTTTTCCGGGCCGTCGAGACGATCGATCGGTTTGCCCACGATGGAAAGCTCCCTTTCCAGGGGAGGGGGAACTGTGCCTTTTACCAGCAATTTTTTATCGTTCATGTTTTGCCTGCTCACTGTTGTCATGCAGTTTCCGGGCGGCGGCCATCGTCGCCCGGATGATGTTGGGAAAGCACCCGCAGCGGCAGGCGTTTCCGGCGACGGCGGTGCGAATGTCTTCTTCAGTCGGTTGAGTGTTTTCCATGAGAAGAGCCGTAAGCGACATGAGCATCCCGGGCGTACAATACCCGCACTGAAGGGCATCGTGCTCGATAAACGCTTCCTGAAGGGGATGAAGCTCTCCGTTTTCCGCAAGCCCCTCGACGGTGAGCACATTCTTGCCCCCTGCTTCCACAGCCAGCATCGAGCATGAATAGACCGCCCGTCCGTTCAACACGACCGTGCAGCTCCCGCACTCTCCGCGGTTGCAGCCCACCTTGGTTCCGATCAGATCCAACTCCTCGCGGAGAAACTCTGCCAGAGTCATCCGTGGATCAACCTCGGCTGTGACATTTTTCCCGTTTACCGTGAGGGTCAGGCGCTTTCTTTCGCTGATCATGTTATCTCCCTCGACGTGATCGATCCCTCCGATCCGGCCGATCGGTGATTCGAATGTGATGGATTCCAAAGCCATAGGACAGCATCAGCGGCCGAACCTTGATCCACTGCTCATCATTTAGTGAGTAGCAGATGAAAAAGTATATTACGATAACATGAACCTTGTCAAGAAGCGCCATTCGAGATTTTTTCTTGACAAAGAAACAGTTCCTGTTGTAGTATGGAATATAGCTGCTCACCATATGATTAGCAGTTATATCATAATGAATCGTTTCCGGTGCAGCCCGGAAGGTATCCGGTTCAAATCACACCGGAACGATCGAATTTACTGTTAACGTTGTGTGTAAGGAGAAAAAGCACATATGGACAAAGTGAATCTGTTGATCAAGGGCGGTAAAGCCTACGTGAACCAGGAATTCGTGGAAGCGAATATCGCAATACAAGATGAGAAAATCCACTCGATCACCGATTTGGAGGCTCCACTTCCTCCGGCAGATCGGACCATCGACGCCAAGGGTATGCATGTCCTGCCCGGCCTGATCGACACCCACGTGCACATGAGGGAACCGGGCTTCACGCACAAAGAGGACATCACCTCTGCTACCCAGGCCGCCGCCGCCGGCGGGGTCACTCTGGCGGTGGATATGCCAAACGTCAAACCCTCTACGAATTCGTACGAACGCACGGTGGAGCACAAGGCACTTGCGGCGACCAAGGCGGTTGTGGACTTCAATCACTGGATCGGACCCCCGGCCGACCTGACCGAGGTAGATAAGATAATGGGTGAAGACGTCATCGGTATCAAAGTATTTATGATGAACGACACCAAGCGCAGCTATCCACACATGCCCGAGCTCGGCATCCTCAGCTACGGCCATCTGTATGAAATCTTCAAGGCCTGTGAACGCAACAACGCCATTTGCGCCGTTCATCCTCACAACCAGGAACTTTTCGAGTGGATCGAGAATCGCTACTTCTGGGATAAAGGGCTCACCAAGCCCGAGGACTACGCCCATGCACTGCGCTACGGCGACTCGATCGTCTACGATACGGCCTTTGCCGCCCTGTTTATTCTCGCCCGTTCCTCCAAGGTCAAGCTCAACATCTTGCACCTGAACACGTATCTCGGCACCTTGATGGCCGAATGGTACTACAAAGATGGGGTCGACCTGTCCTGCGAGATGAATCCTCCGCACTTCTTCATCACCATGGAAGACGTCAAGAAGCGCGGTCCCTACGTCCTCGGTTCCTGGACGCCTCCCAAAGACCAGGAGGCTCTGTGGCAGGTGGTACAGAGCGAATCTCTGCCGTTCCCCGCTTTCTGGGGGACGGATCACGCCCCGCACCACATCGACGAGAAGGAGATCGGCTGGGAGGACATGTGGAAAGCCCACGGCGGAGCGCCGTACGTTCAGGACTACCTGTCTCTGTTTCTCAATGCGTATAACCAGGGCCGCATCACCCTCGAGCGCATCGTCGAGCTCGGCTGCGAAATCCCGGCGAAACGATTCGGTTTCTATCCGCGCAAGGGCGTTATTCAGGTTGGTTCGGACGCAGACTTCACCATCGTGGACCTGAACAAGGATCGTACCATTACCAAGGAACAGAACTACAGCCGAGCCGGCTACAATCCCTTTGAAGGCTGGAAGGTCAAAGGCGTACCCATTCACACGATCGTGCGGGGCACGGTAGTGATGGAGGAAGAGAAGGTGGTCGGAAAACCCGGCTTCGGCCAGTTCATCCCGGCCGAACGGTGAGAAAGCAAGAGGAAACGATGGATTTAAGCGTTAGCGCCGGAGGACTGCAGCTGAAGAATCCCCTGATCCTGTCCTCGGCCGCCTATTCGAGCACCGCCGCCGGACTCCGCCAGCATGTCGGGCGCGGTTATGCGGCTGTAGTGACCAAAACCACGACGACAAACCCTCTGCAGGGCGCTCCCAAGCCTACGGTGTTCTGGTATGATCCGGAGGAAAAAAACCTGCTTAGCGGAGCGGAGGCGCTGCGAAACCCCGGTGCCGATCGGATGGTAGACGCGATTCGTCGAACAGCCGAACTGGCAGTGGAGCATGACTGCAAGATCATCGGCAGCTGTACCGGCAACACCCTGGAGGAGATCCTGTCCATCTGCCGGCGTTTCGAGGAGGCCGGAGCGGCGGCCATAGAGCTGAACATGGTCTGTCCCTCTACCGGTCCGCATCTTGGGCAGGAGTACGCCTGCCTGGGGAAATGGTGGGTCGACGACACTGATCGAGGCGTAGAGCTGATCAACGCGGTCAAGCAAGCAGTCCAAATACCGGTATGGAGCAAGCTGCCCCTATCAAAACTAGTCGAGAAGCCCTTCCTGGAAGCCCTGGACCGCAAGGCACGGGCCGACGCGTACAGCTTCGTAGGCGGCAGAATGCCCAATCTCAAAATCGACCTCGCAACCGGCAAGCCGGTTTTGCCGGGCAACCTTCTGTTGCGCATGGAAAAGGGACTACCGATATCCCCTATGGTAACCGGACCGGTCAAGCCCAGCACCATCCTGCATACCGCTTTCCTGGCCAAGCTCTCCCGGACGCCCCTGGTGTGTTCAGGGGGGCTTACCCGGGGTGCAGATATCCTGGAGGCTCTGATGGCTGGAGCGACGGCGGTACAAATTTGCAAAGCCGTGTACCGTGACATCAAGGCCGGCTCCAGGATGTTGGAAGAGCTGCGCGAGGTCATGGAACGCTGTGGATACGAAGAAATCCATTCGTTGAGGGGCTGTGTCCTTGCAGACCTTCCGGCGCCGCCGCTCCTTACGGTTCCCGGTGCGAAGTACGAATAGGCATAAGCGCTACGTTGGCTACTTGCATCTACGGCAATCCGGTGAGATATTTAGATAATCTGGTGCGCCATGGACATGACATTCACTGATCGAGAAATAACGATCCTGGAAGTGATAGGAGAGTACGGCGAACCCCTGGGCGCCTGGAATCTGGCGGAGCTTCTCGACGATAAAGGCATCCATGTCGGCACTTCGACGGTCGGCAGGACGCTGAACCGTTTGGAGAAGCATGGGTTCCTGACAAAACAACAGAGCAACCAGGGTCGATCCATCACTGAGAAAGGCCGGGCTTTTCTCAGTGACTACCGACAGGAGATGCAGCTCAAGCCGCTGAGCAGGCGTCTGCGGGATGTGCTCAACGCGAGGGTACTGGAGAAGTACCTGATGGTTCTGGAAGCCCGCAAAGTGTTGGAACGTGCCATCGTACGCCTGGCGGCAACGGAGATAGGCACGGATGAGATCGACCGGCTGGAGCGCAACGTTCAGGAGCGGGAGAATCGCCTCCGCCAATCGAAGAGCCACGCCGACCTGGATATCGCGTTCCACACTACCATCGCCAAGGCCTGTCGCAATCAGGTGCTGAGCCTTCTGTATCAGACGATAACTACGTTGGGGCAGCAGTCCGAATTGTTCCAGGCACTTCGGCAGCGAGTGGGCGCTCCTTATCTTACCTCGCACAGAGAAATTCTAGAGGCTTTGAAAAACCGTGATCCCGAGCGTGCAGAAAAGTCCATCGTGCAGCACATCGATATGCTGATCGCGGATGTAAAGAGGTACTGGGACACGTACTTCACCTGAAGCGGCTGCGCAAGTCTTTCTCACTTTTTGCAGATGAGAAAAAAATTCTCACCAGCACGGTAAAACTTCCGGAAAAATCGGTGTGGCCACACGGGAAATCCCTCTCAAAACAAGCGAGTATGGCACGGATCGTGCATTATTCAATGTCGTGGGCGAAAAAAACAAAACGATACGGAGGGTATCTATGAGTGCGAAAAAGATCATTATCCTGCTCCTGATCGCCGGTGTTGCCGCGGTGGGAGTGTTTGCTTCCGGAAACAAGGAAGACGAGGCTGAGGCCACCCGCCCGGATTGGCGGCGGATCCCGCGATGGGATGCTCCGGAGCTGTCCGAGGAGACCATTACCATCACGGGACAGCTGTACTTCGAGAACCGGATGCATCCGGAGCTTAAAAGCGATGGTGAGGAGTACGAGCTTCTCGTTCCCCGCTTCTATGCCTACGAGCTCGACCTGGAGGAAGGCCAGACCGTTACCGTGGAAGGGTATACCGTCGAGGGCATGCCCTGCTGCGAGGATGAGGAGGAAGAGGAGCTCCACATCTGGGTGACCAAGGCCGTGATCGATGGCGAGGAGTACGATCTGGAAGCGGGCCCCCGATGGGGCATGATGGGTCCGGGAATGGGTCCCCGAAGGGGGATGATGGGTCCGGGCCGCCGCCCCTACCGCTACGAAGAGGATCGGCACTGGGGCCGGCGAATGTAGCTGAGCCGATCTATTACAGATGGGAAAAGGCCCCTGGGCGGCCTTTTCCCTTTTTTATTTGAAAGCTACAATCCAATGTACAAATGCCAGTCGAGGTGAAGGTGGCTCGAGGATTCCACCGGTTCTTCAAAGAGGAACTGCTGTTCTTCATTTTTCTACTCGCCCTGTTTCTGACGATCACCGCACTCGTTCTGGTATTGATATCCGGAAGAAGCAGACGGGAAAGCCTGCTCCTGGAGTATGAAGCCCAGCGAATAGCGGCGGCTCTGATGGAGGCCAGCCGGGATGGAACGGAATTGGACGGCGAAGCTCTGGAGGAGCGGATCGTAGGGTTCGGGATTTACACGTCCCAGGGAGCAGCTGTCCAGCGCTTCGGCAGCGCACCGCCCTTCCTGCAGCTGCCGGGAAATCTCAGGGAGGAGGGCCCCCTGCAGGCACCGATCCTGCGCTTTCACGAAGAGCGCAGAACCCTCACCCTGATTCGCTGGATCGGCATGGTTCCCGGGATGATGGATATGCACCGCCGCATGCCCCGGATGATGCGGCCCGAGAATCTGCAGCTGCTGTTCCTCGAGCTCACCGTGGAGGACTACCTTTCCGCTCGCCGGACCTTCAGAGCCGCCGGATTCCTGGCACCCCTGCTGATCCTGCTGGTGATCGGTTTCGTCGGCTACCTTTACCATAAAAACGTCCTGTACAGAAAGACCCTGGCCTCCCAGCAACAGCTGGCACAGCTGGGCGAGGCCAGCCGTACCCTCTCTCACGAGATCAAAAATCCCCTTAGTGCGATACGCATTCAAACGGGCATTCTGCGCAAGACTCTGCCGGAGGGCAGTCGGGAGGATCTACGCATCATCGAGGAGGAGGTTTCCCGCCTCAGCCTGCTCTCCGACAGAATCGGTGATTTTCTCCGGGATCCCGTGGGAAAACCGGAGACGATCAACTTGGATTCCTTCGTGCGGGAGATGATCCTGCGCTACGATCGGCGAATCACCTACACAAATGAAGCGGGCTCCGTTGTCGAGATCCGCTTTGACAGGCAGCGATTGCGCTCGGTGATGGAGAATCTGATAAACAACGCCCTGGAGAGCCAGGCGAGCTCCCCGGAACCGCCTCCGGTGCAGATCACCCTCTCGACCTCGAGAAGCCGGGCGGAGATCGCGGTTCTCGATCGGGGCGAAGGAGTGCCGGCGGAAGCGGGGGAAAAGATCTTCGACCCCTTCTATACCAACAAGATCAACGGCTCCGGAGTCGGGCTTTCTATCTCCAAACGTTTCGTGGAGGCGGTCGGGGGAGCCTTGAGAATCCAAAGCAGAAAAGACGGAGGCACCGAAGCCGTTGTTGCGCTTCCGCGCGGCAACCCGCCGCAGGCCAATCCATCCAGGGGAAATCCATGAGAGTTCTGGTCGTAGATGACGAGAAGAACATCCGTGAGTCGATCCGGCGCTACCTGAACACCGAAAATATAGAAACCGTGACCGCGGAAAACGGGTTGTCTGCCAAACGCCTGCTCCAGGAGCAGGTTTTCTCCGCAGGGATCGTTGATCTGCGCATGCCCGGGATGGACGGCTTGGAGCTGCTCAAGTGGATTCGCGAAGAGGGTCCGCGCCTGCCGGTGATCATGATTTCCGCCTACGGGGAGGTGCAGGATGCCGTCGAAGCGATGAAGCTCGGTGCCCAGGATTACGTGATCAAACCCTTTGATCCGGAGGAGTTGATCGTGCGGCTCAAGAAGATCGTGGAGATTCAGAAACTCCGGGATCAGATCGACCTGGGAGGCCGGACGGAGCAGCCCGGTGTGGAGCAATTGGGTCGGACACCGCCCATGATCGAGATCCGAAGAACAATCACCAAGGTCGCAGACACCCCCTCGACGGTCCTGATCACGGGAGAGAGCGGAACCGGAAAAGAGGTGATCGCCCGCTTGATCCACGACCTCTCTTCCCGCTCGGAGAACCCCTTTATTCCAGTGAACGTTGGGGGCATCCCGGAGTCACTCCTGGAAAGCGAGCTGTTCGGCTATGAGCGGGGAGCCTTCACCGGCGCGGATCGGCGTAAGGTGGGGCTTTTCGAGGTTGCTTCAGGGGGAACCCTGTTTCTCGATGAGATCGGTGAGATGTCTGTAAAACTGCAGGTGAAGCTGCTGCGGGTGCTTCAGGATGGTAAGGTGCAGAGGCTGGGAGCCACCGACCTGATCCCCGTGGATGCACGGATCCTCGCCGCTACAAACCAGGATCTGCAGGAGGGGGTGCGGCAAAAAACATTCCGGGAGGATCTGTACTACCGGTTGAACGTGGTCCATCTGGCGGTTCCCCCGCTGCGGGAGCGCATGGATGACCTTCCCCTCCTGATCGGTCAGCTGCTGCGCAAGCTCAACTACAAGCTGGGAAAAAACATTCAGGAGGTTGAGCCGCAGGCACTGGAGCAGCTGCGACGCTACCCGTTCCCGGGTAACGTGCGGGAGCTGGAGAACCTGCTGGAGCGGGCTTTGATCTTCGCCGAGGGGGATTCCCTCACCACCTCCGATCTATCCCTGCCCCGGAGCGAAAACCCAGTCTCCCCGCCTCCGGCCACCATCCAGAGCCTGGAGAGACAGGCGATCATCGCTGCCCTGCATCGCTGGGAGGGAAACCGCACCAAGGCGGCGGCCGAACTGGGAATCACCCGGCGCACCTTGCTCAACAAGATCAGGAGCTTCGGAATCGATCTGTAGGCCCCGGCTACAGGAGCCGATCCACGGTTTCGGCAATGGTCAGGCAGGAGGTCAGGCCGGGAGATTCGATTCCCACCAGATTGACGAGACCGGAAAGACCCCGGTCCCCCTCCTCCTGGATGATGAAATCCCGAAAGGGTTCACCGATCTGATAGAGTTTGGGACGGATTCCGGCCATGTCCGGAGCCAGGTCTTCGAGTTCCAGAAATGGAAGGAATCTCTTCGCCTTCGTGAAGAACTCCTCCTGAGCCCCCTCGTCGACCTGGTAGGAGATCTGATCCACGTACACGGCGTTGGGGCCGATCTTCAGCCTGTCGTCCAGACTCAAAACGGCGTGTGCTCCCAGGTGGATCGGAGACGGAGTGGGGTAGACCAGACGCCCCACCTTGCCCTGATGACGGCTGGAAACGCTGAAGTACTCGCCCTTGCACGGATAGATCCGGTAACCCTCTCTGTCCACGTCTATTCCGGCCATCCAGGCGATCCTGTCAGCCCACAGCCCGGCGGAGTTGATGACGACGCTGCTTTCAAGCTGAAGCTGCTCTCCGTCGGTGTCCTTGATCTCCACCACGTATCCGTCGACGCTCTTCTCCAGGGCGATCACCTCGGTTCCGTAGGCCACCGTGGCACCTCGAGATTCCGCTGTCTGCTCGAAATACTTCATCAGCTGATGGGAGTCGACGATGCCGCTTTCCGGGCTGTACAGACCGGAAAGACCGAATGCGTAGGGCTCCATGGCCTCGATTTCCTTGGCGGAGATCAGACATACCCCGGCCACTCCGTTTGTCTTGGCCTGCTCGAAGATGCCCTGCAGCTGCTGTTCTTCGGATTCACTCGTAGTCAGGATAATCTTGCCGGTCTTCCTGTGGGGAATTCCCTCTTTGCGGCACAGCTCGTAGAGCAGCGGATTTCCCCGGATGCAGAGCTTGGTCTTGAGCAGGTCCTCCGCGTAGTACAGACCGGCGTGAATAACCTCGCTGTTGCGCGAGGAAGTTTCCCGCCCGAAGCCGTCGTGGCGTTCCAGTACCACGATCTCCTGACCTCTCTTTGTGCGGGACAGGCGTTCGGCGATGGCCAGCCCAATTACCCCGGCGCCGATGACTACAATATCTAATCGATCCACGAGCCCATCATAGTGATCCCGCAGCCCGGGGACAACCCCCCAGGCTCTAGCCGGTTGGATTTGCTTTCCCCGGCCCTCCGTGCCATATTTAAGGTCAAGGAGGCGAAGATGGATGAGAACGCTAAATTGAGAGAGCAGATTGCCTTCCACCTGTCGGGCCATGGAGCCCACATCGATTTCGATGCGGCGGTGGAGGGGCTGCCCTTCGAGTTGACGGGGAAACAGGTTCCGAACCTGGAGCACACGGCCTGGCAGCTGGTTTACCACATGCAGATTGCCCAGCGGGATATCCTGGAGTTCTGCAGAAATCCCGCTCACGTTTCCCCGGAGTACCCTTCCGGTTACTGGCCGAGCTCACCGGTCCCTGAGAGCGAGGAGCAGTGGCTGGACGCGATGGCATCTTTCCGGGCGGATCTGGAGGCCATGGCCGATCTGGTGAAAAACCCGGACAACGATCTGTTCGCTCCCTTCCCCCACGGCAGCGGTCAGAACCTGCTGCGGGAGGCGATCCTGATCATCGACCACAACTCCTACCACATCGGACAGATTGTCGACGTCCGTATGCTCCTGAAAGCAAAGGTCCGGGATTGGTAGTTGGGGCGGTTTTCGCAATTTCCGCCCGGAAAACGCAAGCAAGCACGTGTAATTCCCCGTTGTAGAGTTTCGAACAAGTGAAAATGTGTACGTTCCGTACACAATTTGACGAGGAAAAACGTGCGGCCGCAAAGCGTACGTTCAGTACGTTTTGACAATTCTGTACACTTCTCTCGTGTGCGTTTTTTTCAGGAAATCGGGGGTGAGAATGAAGGAGCAATGTCTTGATGCAACGAAAGCTCGGCGGGAGTTTTTCAGGGTACTGAGCGAGGTTCGCTATGGCGGGAGGAGGATCGTGATCAATCGGCGGGGACGACCCCAGGCCATAATGATTCCCCTGCCTGAATACCATAGGCTGAAGCAACAGGATCTGTTTCGCAGCGACAGCCGGAGCGATGCCGACGAGCGGAACCGGACAGAGCCTGCGAAAAGCGAATCGGAGCGCGCGGGCAAAGCCCTGGCAAGGGCTTTGGCTGAAGAGATGGGAATCGAGCTTTAGAGGTCTTTGGCGTACAGACGGTAGGTTTTGTAGATCCTGGCGCCCCAGTTTTCCATGGCGTTGCGCATCGGATGGTTGTCCTCCAGGATCCAGGAGAACTCTCCGCGGTGAAATCCGTGCTTGTTGCCGCGAGTATAGGTTTCGTAGTAGAGAACCGCGTCCAGCCCCATTCCCTGGAACTTCTTGCGGATACCGAGATTTAGCACCCGCAGCATGTCTGTCTTTTTGGAATACCAGAGCAGTTTCACGATACCGAAGGGGAAGAGGCGGCCGTTGATTCTTTTCATAGCCTGATTGAGATCGGGAAGAGCCAGGGACCAGCCCGCCAACTCGCCGTCCACGTAAGCGAACAGCACCAGGTCGGGTATGGCGGCCAGCTTGAGATCCGCCGCCATAAACTCCAGCTCCTCGTCGGTCCAGGGGACGAAGCCCCAATTCCGTTCCCAGGCGTCATTGTACACGGTCTTGATCAGCTGGATCTCCTCTTTCAGCCGCTTCATGTTGACGGGCCGCACCGTCACATTCTTGCGCTTCCGTAAAATTTCGGCAACCCGCTGGATCTTATCGGAGATGGGGACGATATCCTCCATGTAGTAGGCGTAGAGGTCGTGGGCCTTGGTCATCCCGAAATCTTCGACCAGCTCCACGTAGTAAGCCGGGTTATAGGGCATCTGCAGCACCGCCGGTTTGTCGAAGGCGTCGATCAACAGGCCTAGGACGAAGTTCGTGGAGGGGTTCGTGGGACCGAGCATCCGGTTCATCCCCTGCGCTCGGATCCACTTTTCCGCGGTGGAGAACAGCGCCCGCGACACGGACTTGTCGTTGATCGATTCGAAGAATCCGAAGAATCCGCTTGTTGCCTTCTGGAAGTCGTTGTAGTTGTCGTCGACAATAGCCGAAATCCGGCCGACCGGTGTTCCGTCACGGCAGGCCAGATAGTTCTGGATCCTGCTGTGAAGGAAGAAGGGATTTTTTTTCGTGTCCAGGGTTGTTCTCTGCTCGATAAGCAGGGGAGGTACCCAGTTGGGATCTCCCTTGTAGATCTTCCAGGGAACCTTGATGAAGGTGTTGAGCTGTCGCTTGTTCGTTACCGGAAAGATCTCCAAAGCTTCCGACATTCACTGTTCTCCTTGGTTCAGCTATTTTTACAGGCAATTCCCTTGATTGTCAAACGAAGAAAAACGCTTGAAGATCACTCGACCTGCAGCGGGGCAAAAATGTGATCGCGGTGCGCTCAAAAAGCCGCTAGACATCCAGAACCACCGTTGCTCTCCAGCCCCGATTCTCCCGAACCAAATCAAAGTGGTAGAAGGTGACAGCTTTCACGTCCGTGCCCAGGCGGTGAATCTTCGGGTCTATTGTTACCCCGCTGGCCCGGGCTTCGAGATTGACGGATTTGCTCCTCCCTTCTCTCCATTGGATCCGACAGTCTTCGATTGTCAGCAGCAGACCCTCGGCGTCCTTGTAGTAGATCAGCTCCTGAAGAAAGTTGTGCAGCAGGAGATCCAGGCTTGTTTCTTCCAGGGCGATCCTTCTGCTCTCGACCCTGGCGAGGGAGGCAGGATTCTCGATCATCACCTCGAGCGTGGCTTCCCAGGCGGCGGTGAACAGTTCTTCCAGGGTGTCGCCTCGAGCCTCGAAGGCCACATCGGCAATGGATAGGCCGTCCAGGTAGCGATACGGCATCACCGTCCCTCGCTATCCTTTTATGTTGCCGACCGGTACCAGCTTCACCACCGGCCGGCTCAAGCCGGCGGCGGCAGTGGTTCGAACCACCTCGTCGATGTCCTTGTAGGCGGCTCCGGCCTCCTCGGCCAGTCCTGCGTAGGAAACGCTGCGGATGTAGATGCCCCGGTCTTGCAGACGCTTCTCCAGGTCCTGTCCGCGGAACTGTTTTTTGGCCTGGCGACGTCCCATGGTGCGTCCGCTTCCGTGGGCCGTGGTGAAGAAGCTCTGCTGCCCGCTTTGAACGCCGGCGAGCAGGTAGGATCCGGTCTCCATGCTGCCGCCTATGATCACCGGCTGCCCGGCCTCCCGGTACTCCTTCGGAATCCCCCTCATGCCGGGAGCAAAGGCCCGGGTAGCTCCCTTGCGGTGCACCAGCAGGTGCCGCTGTTTTCCTTCATAGGGGTGGCGCTCCACCTTGGCGGTGTTGTGAGTCACATCATAGATCTGGTGGAGCCCCAATTCCATCGGATCCTTGCCGAAGACCTCGGAGAACACTTCCCGGATGCGGTGGAGGATCACCTGGCGGTTGACGAAGGACATGTTGATGGCGCAGTTCATGGCCTTGAAGTAGTCCTGACCTTCCTCCGACTGAAAGGGAGCACAGGCCAGTTCCCTGTCCCGGACCGGCATGCCGTATTTGGGCTGCATCACCCGCAGGAATCCCTGCAGATAATCCGTGGCGATCTGATGCCCGAAGCCACGGCTGCCGCAGTGGAACATCAGGACTACCTGGTTCGGGCGATCGATACCGTAAGCGGCGGCCAGCTTCCGGTCGAAGACGTTCTCCGGCCTGGCCACCTGGATCTCCAGGTAGTGGTTGCCCGATCCCAGCGTGCCGATCTGCTTGTAGCCCCGCTCGACGGCCTTTTCGCTTACCTTGGAGGCGTCGGCCTCCTTGATGCAGCCGTTTTCCTCGGTTCGGTTCAGATCTTCCTGGACGGCGTATCCCTTCTTCAGGCACCACTTCATGCCCGTCTCGGAGAGTGTGCGAAACTCGTTTTGGGACAGCTTCAAGAATCCTTTCCCCCCGACACCGGCGGGGATACGGAGGAAGAGGCGGTCCACCAACTGCCGGAGTTGGGGTTGGACCTCCTCCCAGGACAGGGAGGTCGCCACCAGACGCATGCCGCAATTGATGTCGAAGCCGATGCCCCCGGGAGAGATCACTCCCGTCTCGGTGTCGAAGGCGGCCGTACCCCCGATGGGGAAGCCGTAGCCGCTGTGGCCGTCGGGCATGCAGTAGGAGTAGCCCACGATCCCGGGCAGAGTGGCCACGTTTGTCGCCTGTTCGAACACGGAGGCGTCCATACTGTCCAAAAGCCGTTTGCTGGCGTAGATGCGGACCGGAACCTGCATGCCCTGTTTGTAGGATCTTGGGATTTCCCACAGGTTTTCGTTGATCTGTATACAACCGGCTGGAGCCATACTGTAAATTTAGTGCCCTGACGGCGGTTAAATCAAGACGCAGTTGTGTGTATACTACGGATCGATGAGCTACCCGAGATTCTTGATCCTGCCTCTTGCAGTTTCCCTCGTGTTGGCCTGCAGCGGCAGCGCCCCGACGATCGGGACAACCCAGGCGGCACGGTTTGCCAGCGGCAGAGCCAATGATTATCCCATCGTTCTGGTTCACGGTTTTCTCGGCTTCGGCCGGGACGAGCTGTTCGGCTTCAAGTACTGGGGGGGCTTTACCGATCTGGAGGAGGAACTGCGGCGGGCGGGTTATGAGACCTATACGGCCGCGGTGGGACCGGTGTCGAGTGTTTGGGATCGGGCCTGCGAGCTGTACGCCTGCATCAAGGGCGGCCGGGTCGACTACGGGGAAGCTCATTCGATTTTGTTTGGGCACGATCGTTACGGCAGGACCTATCCCGGCCTCTATCCCGAGTGGGGCGAGGTGGATCCGGCGACCGGCGAGGTCAAGAAAGTCCACATCATCGGGCACAGCCTGGGCGGGCCCACCGGCAGAATCCTGATCCAGCTGCTGGAGCAGGGTTATCCGGTTCCGGGCCAGGGGGATCATCCACTTTTCCGTGGGGGCAGATCCTGGGTGTGCAGCCTGACCACGATATCCTCCCCCCACGACGGCACGACCTTCGCCTACCGTTACGACTGGGATCAGTCGCTGATCAAGCCGGCCTTCACCTTTCTGATCTCGATCAGCGCCAGCTCCCCGGAGCTGTACTATGATTTCAAGCTCGATCAATGGGCCTTGACCCGAAGGCCCGGGGAGGATTTTTACTCATACCGGGACCGGGTTATTCACAGCGATATCTGGTCCCGTTCCAAAGATACGGCCTACTGGGACGGTTCTCCCGAAGGAGCTATGGAGCTCAACGGATGGGTTCACGCTCAGCCTTCGCTCTATTACTTATCCTGGGCGACCGAGGCCACTTATCGCGACCCGCTGAGCGGGACTCACTTGCCGGAAATCGGTGTCCCCGGCCCCATGGCCTCCATCGCCCGATTTATCGGTTCATACTCCAGGGAGGATGACACGGATCTGCCGATCGACAGCTCCTGGTGGCAGAACGACGGGATCGTCAATACCAACTCGATGGATGGTCCGACCCTGGGATCCACGGACACGGTACGGCGGTTCAGCGGAACCCCCGTGCCGGGACAGTGGAACTACATGGGACTGCTCGAGTCCGTGGATCATTTGGACATCATCGGCATTCCGACGGCGGACAACGATCTCAAGCGTTGGTATCTCTCTCTGGCTGCTTTGCTGGCCTCCCTGCCGGATGCTCAGTCTCAGAGGAAGGACGCCGGGACAGGAGAATAGCTCCGCCGCTCCCGAGCACGAGAACCAGGGCCGCGGTTACACCGAACATCGGGCGAATTCCCAGGGCTTCAGCCAAAGCACCGCTGGCCCAGGGCCCGATAAAGATCCCCGCGGCGTAGACCGACTGGTGCAGCCCCATGGCGCTGCTGCGGCTGCGGGCCGGGACATCCCGGATGGTCATGCCCATCAACACGGGATAGCCGATTCCGTGTGCCATGCCTATGCACCCTTGAAAAACGAACAATAAAAAGATGGTTTTGGACAGTGCGGCAGCGGCGATCGCCAGGGCAAACAGCACGTATGATCCCAGCACCAGCCATTCCGATTTGAGGCGAGAGCTGGACGAGGTGGCCGTCAGGTTCCCCAGTAAAAAGAACAGCAGATTCACCATGGCCAGGTAACCCAGGGCGACGTCCCCGGCTCCGAGCCGTCCGGCCAGAACCGGCATGAACCCCAGGGATATTCCGAAGAGGGCGTACTGGTTGATCGCGCCCATGAAAGAGGGAAGCAGCACGTCTTTGCGAAAGAACAGACGCAGCAATGGCCGAAGCTTCGGTGCTCCGGCTGGCCGGCTGTTGACCGGGACGGGCAGTACGATAACCGCCGCCAGGACGGCGGCACCGGTGGCTACGTAGAAGGCCAGGATGGGGCCGCCCCACTCGTTCAGGTAGCCGTTGAGGGCCGTGGCGATGATCCTGGCCGCAGCGGTGACCAGGGTCAACATGGCGGTTGTTCGAACCGATTGGTCGGGCGGAAAGAAACTGCTGAATATCACGACCAGAGGAACCCATATCCCCTGGGCCAAACCGGTGAATAAACGGCCGATGTACAGGAGGGGAATCGTCCCGCCGGTGCCCAGAGCCAGGGCTCCAAGGGCGCTAACCAAAAAGCCGCCGAAGAGAAACAGCTTCTGACGTCCGAATGCATCGATCAGGATCCCCAGGGGCAAACGCACCACCACCATCCCCAGCCCGTACATGGCCAGCACCGCGCCGACCACGGCCAGGCTGTTCACCTTGTCCCGCAGGTATTCAGGGAGCGTTGGCATGAACACGTACTGAGAGAACCAGAAAAGAAAGACCGCAGCGGCGAACAAGATCAGCTTGCTTTTTCGTTGCATGATTCGTCTGCATACCATGACCGGGAGTGAGAGAAAAATCAAGCACGGATTCGTGGCGCCCGGCGGGGGGGGCGGTGAACGGGCAGCTGCGTACAGGCAGCTGGTGCGCTTGAAATCCTACTCCGGCCGCTGTAGTGTTGGGGGTATGAAAACCAGAATCGGCATCTATTCAGGCGTGCTCGTTGTGCTGTTGTTTGCTGCAGCGCACCTTTGCGCTCAAGGCGAGTGGGAGGGAGGCGCCCAAACCGGCGCCAGGGCCCGCGCCGAGGCCACGGCACCGCTTCCCCTTTCCAAGGTGGTTCTGTTCACCAGCGGGGTGGGTTACTTCCAGCGGGAAGGGACGGTGAGCGGAACCACCGACCTGGACCTGTACTTCGAGACCAAGGACATAAACGATCTGCTCAAGAGCCTGGTCGTGCAGGACCTGAACGGCGGTCAGGTTACGGAGGTGACCTACTCCTCCCGGGATCCGCTGACCCGCATCCTGCAGAGCTTCGCCATCGATCTTACAGGCAACCCGGGGGTAGCCCAGATCCTGACCCAGGTGCGGGGGGAGCAGGTGGAGCTCCTCACCTCTCAACGGATTACCGGAACGATCGTGGGCGTGGAATCCAAAGCCAGCGGCGAGAAAACAACCGATACCTTCCTCAACCTGCTCACCGGGGACGGGATGAGGAGCATCAATCTAGCGGAGGTGCGGTCTTTTCGCTTTCTCAGTCCCCAACTGCAGGCGGAGCTGGATCAGGCCTTGTCCCTTCTGGCCGAAAGCCGCAGCGCGGAGAAGAAACGGGTCACCGTGGGTTTTTCGGGGGAGGGGAGCAGGCGGGTGCGGGTGGGCTACCTGCTGGAAGCACCGCTGTGGAAGACCAGCTACCGCCTGGTGCTGGAAGAGGAAGAGGAGCATTTTCTCCAGGGCTGGGCGATCGTGGAGAACACGACGGACGAAGATTGGCGGGAGGTGTCCTTGAGCCTGGTTTCGGGACGTCCCATCTCCTTCGTCATGGACCTGTACCGCCCTATTTATGTTCCCCGGCCCACGGTGGAGGTGGAGACCTACTCTTCGATCGCCCCCCAGCGCTACGAGGAGGATCTGGGCCTGGCCGCGGCGCCGCC
>Ga0180437_10001814_pt1 | contig 35759 bp, 28 predicted proteins | sample SS_ome_4_FD_132410 | JGI IMG/M metagenome (GOLD analysis project Ga0180437, IMG submission 132410) | Hypersaline lake sediment archaeal communities from the Salton Sea, California, USA - SS_3_D_1 metaG | ecosystem: Environmental > Aquatic > Non-marine Saline and Alkaline > Hypersaline >... | reverse complement strand
ACTTCCTTTACTTGCTACGTCCAATCCTGCATAATACATATGCTACCCCCTTTGTTATTAGTCCAGGGGATAGTATATCGTATTATCCCCTGGGGGTAGCACTATTCATAGTATCTCCCTTTTAAATTGATTTCTTCCCCCCATCGCCCAAATAATTGCTCATCTCTTTTTTAATTGTAGATATTATATACGATATTAATGAAAATCAAAACTATTTTAACAGCATTAGTCCTGTTTCCCAGTAATTTTTATACAACACAGCGACCCGGAAACAAAAAGGCCAGACCCGAATAAACAGGCCTGGCCTTAAATGCATTTTTTGTAGGCAGTGTTCTTTTACTTCTTCTGCCCAGTGACAGTCTGTCCCGTGTTTACTGTGGCATCATACACGGTCTTGCCGCCCTTCTCAAGCGGATCGGTTACTACATTCTGGGCTTTACCCTGACCGGTTATAGCTCTCCAGAAAGCCACCAGCGGACTTACTGCTGTCTCCGTGGTCTCCTTGGTAGCCTCTCCGACTGTATTCACAGAACCGGTGACGACATTACCGGTATACTGTGCAGTCTCTTTTACGGGATCTTTGGTCGCAGCTAGCACCATCGGCGAAGCAGCCACGAAAACAAAAACCATCACTACCAGAACAGTTAAACATCTCTTCATCTTTCCTCCTTAGATTATGTTTTAAATCTTTTATAGACAAAACACTTATTTGTGTAATTATACTATAAATTTCTGTTTATGCAAATATTTATAGCGCTTAGCTTGCTCGCTGTATCGGGCTTTGTCATATCTCTCTGATTGTCGGACAGCAGCGTCTGTCTCACTTTTAATCGCTGAAAAGCTTATTCAACTTGCGCATCTTCCTCTTCTTCCAGCTGCCTTTATGATAGGCGTAACTTGCTAGGAGCGGCAGCGCAGAAGTCGCCTCGGCATATACCATCTGTTCATAGGAGGAGTCGACTTTACCCCATGAATTCGCCTCTTTAAGAGTGGAGCTTGAACACGCACCGTCACGGACATCGGCAACGGTTATCTGTACAGCATACTTGTGCATATCGACATTCTTACCCAGGACCTCCGCGCATACTACAGTATCCTGGACAAAATTCTTAGGCACTCCCCCGCCGATTATAAGCAGACCCGAGGTCTTAGATGCTATTTTTATCTCCGTAAGCTCGCGAAAATCTTTCACCGAATCGATGGATAAATGATTGTCTTTATTGTTCCACTGGTGGAGGACAAGTCCGAATCCGGCGCTTGAATCCGAAAAGGCGGGGCAGAAAATAGGCACATCCTTCTCATAAGCCGTCTGGACGAGTGAATCCTTCTTTTTCGCTTTTTTAGTCAGGTACCTGCCCATCTCCAGTATAAATTCACGCGAGGAATACGGCCGCCTATGGAGCGAATCGGCTATGGAGGAAATCGTCCTGTCGCAGGCCTGTAGCTCTTCCTCGTCTATATACGTGTCATATATCCTGTCGATAAAAAGGCTCCGCAGCATCGTATCGTCAACGTACTGCGTACCCTTATAGTGCTTAAACCCCAAGGCCTCAAAAAAATCCATGTCCACTATACTGGCGCCCGTAGCGACAATGGCATCGATCATATTGCACCTCACCATATCCACATATACCTGCATGCATCCGGCGGCACTGGTGCTTCCCGCCAGAGAAAGAATAACCGTACAATTCCTGTCGCGCATCATCATATCGAATATTTTCGAAGCGCGCGCAAGATCCCGTGCCGTAAACGACATATCGCTCATAGATTCGATTATTTTGGTGCTGTCAAAACTCTTTATGTCGATATGTTTGACGGCATTTTTGAGTAACGATTTTTTCTTTGAACTTTTTTTCATCTCGGCCTCTTATTGTTAGTGAAGCTCCATGGGCTAACGCCCATGGTATCCACAGTTTCAGTCTTTCCGTCAAGCGGAACCCTGCACCGAAGGCGATTCATCCACGCCCTTACGGGCGTGGCCTTCTGGTGCATGGATAAAAACATAACTGAGGAGCTTGTATACCAGTTTAGCCGCGGTAAAGTCCGGCGCTTTATCCGAAACGTTCGGGCAAAGTTCAACAATATCGAATCCGGCAACCCTTCTTTCTTCGCTTACCCTGCGCAAAAACCGTACGACCTCGTACCACCCGAGCCCGCCGGGTTCGGGAGTGCCCGTTGAAGGCATCACCGACGGATCAAAAACGTCCAGATCTATGCTTATATATACGTCCCGGGAAAGCCTCTCTACCGCCCTCGCCTGCCAGTCGTTCTTTCCTGCAATATCCGCGGCGAAAAATATGTCTTCACGGGGCGCTTTATCTTTTTCTTCGGCTGACATGCTGCGTATGCCTACCTGTACAGCCGGGCATATTTCCCTGGCGCGCGCCATCACACACGCATGATTATAGCGGCTGCCCTCATATTCGTCCCTCATGTCAAGATGCGCATCAAGCTGTAGGACCGATAAATTCTTAAACGCATTCGCATGGGCTTTCAGTGCACCTATAGTGACCGAGTGCTCGCCTCCCAGGACAACCACAAACTTACCGGCTTCTATAAGCTCACGCACCTTCTCATCCACCTCGCGGACCATCTCTTCCGGGTGCCTCCGGCACTCTAACGGTGGAGAGGTATGGATCCCCCGTTTATATACCTCACTATGCGTTTCGATATCGTAAAGCTCCATCGCAGCCGAAGCTTCTATGATAGCGCATGGCGCCTTGTCGGCGCCTTTCATCCATGTACTGGTTTCGTCGTATGGCACGGGCAGGATAGCTATTTTCGATTTATCCAAGTCAGTAAAGGACTTCTCAAGATCTCCGAAGGTTCTGCATCTTTTCATGGATATGTTTCTTCCCGGAGTTTAGCTGACCGCTAAAGGTATGGCAGATTGGTATCTGATAAAATTTTTGCCCCTATTAACCACATACTTGTCATAATCCTTAGATTCAAAAGCTTTTATCAGATATTGGGCCGCGAAATCGACGTCAAAATCTTTACACGAAAAAACGTCTACAAAACAATAATCTTTTTCCTGGAAGGTGTGTACTGAAATATGGCTTTCGGCGATTATGACAGTGCCCGTTATGCCCTTGTCTTCGGGCACAAGTCCCGAATAAGGAAAGACGTACGGCTGTGTGATTTTTGTCATGCCTATCTTTTCAGGCAGATCACTAAGAACATTGAACACAAGGTCGTAGTCGCTCAGTTTTTCGTTTTTGCACTTTCTTAAATCCATCATTAAATGTGGACCAAACGTTCCTTCTTTTAATCTGGTCATTTTAACCTCCATTACCGGTTAACAAAAAAAATTTTTCAATAAAACAGTTTTTTTCTTTAAAAAAACGCCAAGCTCAGTAAATTTAATCCACTATTTAAAAAAGAGTATATTTTCTATACGAGCATTTGTCAATAAAAAATATCAATTTATTTTACATCAGGGAAACCTGCCCCTTAAGAGGCCCTCCTGTCCCCCGGGCAAGCTTGCTTCATCAGTCTTTTATTTTTATCTTTTTGACAGCGCACATGCTTTCTTCCTCAAGCCACCAGGCGCACTGCGCTTCCAAACACTGTTTATTTCTTACGGGACATATCTTGACCCCCCACTCGTTCGCAGCGTTTTCTCTGTCCATAATCTCTCCCGGTTAATCGCAATGACCTTTTTGCCTTACGCAGCATAAAAAAGTAATACACCGATACCCGCGGGGGCAAGACTCAGCAGGCGTAAAACGTTATCAGGTTTTTCCTGCCACCACCTGACCATTTCTTTGCATCTTGCCAGGCCAAGGGCAGGGATAAGAACCCCGCCCACGAGGGGCAGTATACCTATCACCGTTACAAGCAAGGGGATCCTGCACTGGGAAGCAGCTATTAAAAGCACAAGTCCGAGCAGGATCCTGACAAGCGCCACCAGATAAAATCTTTTGCCCTCGGATAAAAAAATAAAAGTCTTCTTCATCGCCTGCGGGCTTATCAAATAAACGATGCCCATAGCGATCATAAGTAAACCTATTATTTTGACCAAAATAGCCATGCTTCCCTCCTTTAGTTGCGGGGAATTCTTACTTTCTTTCCTAACAAAAGGATACCCTCAAAAGACCGAATATGCAAACCGTTATTAAAACCATCTCTTTTTATGAAGCCTGCGGGCAATTCTCAGCTTTCTGTTGTAGCTGTCCGTCTGTTTGATCACAACCGCGCTTAACCCAAGAACCGCAACAAGATTAGGTAAAGCCATAAAGGCATTCGCTATATCAGCGATATTCCATATAAGTTCCAGTCTCACAACCGCCCCCAAGGGTATCAGAAGACAATAGACCCATTTATACGGGACTATTGTCTTTGCTCCGAACAAATAATAGATGCACCTGTCTCCGTAGTAGGACCATGCTATCGTGGTGGATAAAGCAAAAAATATAAGTCCGAACCCGACGAGAAAGTCGCCGCCAAAAGGCATGGAGATCTTAAACGCCCTGGCTGTCAGGGAAGCGCCGTTTAAGCCGCTCGACCACGCGCCCGAAACCACAATGACAAGGGCTGTCAGAGTGCATATGACGACAGTGTCTATGAACGGCCCCATCATGGCGACCAGCCCCTCCCGCACCGGCTCATCTTCTTTGGCCGCCGCATGAGCTATAGGCGCGCTACCCAGTCCCGCCTCATTGGAAAATATCCCGCGGGCAACACCCATCCTCATGGTATAAAGAACGACTGACCCGGCGAACCCTCCCGTTGCCGCAGTAGGTGTAAACGCATGCCTTATAATCAGCGATACCCCCGGCAGGATTTTATCGGCGTTAGATAAAATCACATACAAAGCCCCCAGGATATAAACAATGCACATAAGCGGCGCAAGGACCTGTGTGACTTTGGCTATCCTCTTTATACCGCCTACGATGACAAGCCATACTAAAACGGCGATAATTGTTCCGGTAAGTATCGGGGGGATTTTAAGCGAGGAATAGAATATGTCAGCCACTGAATTCGATTGCACCATGTTGCCGATTATGGTAGCGGTAAACGCCGTACAGATCGCAAAGAAGACAGCCAGCCACTTTATTCCCAGGCCGCGTTCAAGATAGTACATGGGCCCTCCTGCAACCGTACCGTCCTCTGCAAAGACCCTGTACTTCAGCGAAAGCACACAGGAAGCGTATTTTAAGGCCATGCCAAAAAACCCCGTAAGCCACATCCAGAATACCGCGCCGGGACCCCCGAGGGCGATCGCCGTCGCCACACCGGCGATATTGCCCGTGCCTACCGTTGCTGCAAGAGCCGTGGAAAGCGCCTGAAAATGTCTTATCTCGCCCTTGTGCTTGGGGTTTTCAAAAAAACCAAGAGTTATACGCACACCGTGGAAAAACTCTCTTATCTGTATGAACCTCAGCCTTATGGTGAAATATATCCCCGCACCCAACAGTAGCGTGATAAGCGGCGGCCCCCAGACAATAAAACTTATCCTCTCTATCACCGAATTTATGTTCTCATACATCTCGTTCGTCCTGGTTTCTTGAAACACGCGTGGGGCAATCTTTTCGGACCTGAGAAGACATTAGGAGTCTTGCGACAGAAGGGTCTTTCTACTTCAATGATTCCAGTTTCTCTATTATCGTTTTATTCTCCTCTTCGCTTTTTCTTATCAGAAAGTCTCTGACAAAATCTGATCCTTTTATCGCGTCATCGGGGGACATATCGCGGATCTGCACGCCGGTCACATAATATTTTCTTTTACTTTCCGGAACAAAAGAACATTCGGATTGCCATATTACCAGACCTGAGGCAGTTAGAGGTTTTCCCCGGTCGTCTACATATATCTTTAATTCAAGTTCCGTGTTTCTGAATAATTTATCCGCAGTGACAATACACAGTCCGGTTTGGCTCAGGTTTTTCGAGAACGCAACGCCGCTTAACCTCGGCCCCTTTGTCGTTTTGTACCTAACCCGTACGACAATATCAGCCCTGAAAAACTTCCTGTATTCAAAAGTAGTCATCACTCCTCCTGTAGCTATCGCTCCTTTTGCAAGGCTTATCCCGCGGTGCGGCTATAGTAAGCTAAATCTTATCTCACTTTCCCCACGGTTGCAATATATATCACAAACTCTCTCTTGCCATCAAGGCCGAGTATGCTGTTCATATCATCGTCCAGAAAGGCTCCGATCGCGCAAACCCCGCTATCTACGGCCTGAGAAGCCAGATACAGGTTCTCGCAGACATGCCCCGCATCCAGGTGAAGATACCTGTATCCTCTCTGTCCATAACGCCAGTTCATCCTCCGGACAACTGCCACCCATATGAACACTACTGCGGCACCGGTGACATTATCCTGATCAAGACAGGCACTTCTAACCTTCCGGGAAACCTCAGAATCTACCCCCATTCTGATCAGTTTATTCTCGATCGCCAGGAACCTGTAGAGTCCCCGCTCAAGACCCGTAACGTTATTGATCAAAAGGTATGTCTCAAAAGCATGCCGTGCACCTGCCGAGGGAACGGTCCGCAGCACATAAGAATCAGGAACAAACTCTTTTACCCCTTGCGTGCACCACAGGAGAAAAGACAACTCCTCCAAAGTCATGGAACGAGGCAAATAACTGCGCGCGCTTCTCCTCATTTCGATGGCGTCTCTAAGATTGAGGGCTTTTACTTTTATTCCCTCTGGCGGCGATAGATCAATAAGGGGACTCGATGCGTCATATCCCTCTTGTAAGGGCGGCGGGGTACCGCCCTTCATCTGGCCCGACGGTTTCATGTTCTGGAACTTCGTCATCTCCATGAATAATCTGCCGATTTCCCTGTCCATAAAAATCCGCTTCTCTTATCTTTTCCTTTTTTCCCGTGCATTAAAACAGCTGGCTCCGGAAATATATCTTCCTCAAGAACTGCCCGGCTCTCGGTGTTAATCTTGAATCCAGTATCCTGGACCTTTCTATGCAATCGTCTATTTCCCGTTCGCCAAGTTTAAAATAATCGAGTATTTGCTCCATATTTTCGGGCGTTTTGCTTTCTTCTATGGCAGCCAGTTTTACTGCCTCTTCCCTGTCAAGCTCGCCGTTTCTGATCATCTGGCAGCAGTTCAAAGTGTCGCCGCTAAAACCGTATTTTTTGCGCGATAAATACGCCGCAAAATCATGCATATAACAGTCGTAATGCTCTCCGCCCAAAGTTATATCAAATTCTTTCTCCAAAAAGGATTCATTCCCCCGTTTATCCCACGAAACGTAATCCGGCAGGTAGACCACTCTGCTCTTAAGGAGGTACTTAAAGAGCGAAATGAGGGCTCTCTTCTTAAGCCACGGATATTCAGAAAAAGTATCCTTGCCGGCATTCATAACGTGCATCAGCCTGAAAGGTTCGATCCCGTATGGCAGGAACACATCAAACCTTTTCGACATTCCCGTAACCAGAAGAGGCGTACCGTTTTCCAGGGCGATCCTCACAGAGTGGAAAGCGATAAGATAAAAACATAGATGACAGAATATGCCCGTCGTCATTAAAAATTGCCGGTATAAGGGCTTGAGGTCCCCCGCATTGTAATAAACGTGTTTAACGCCCAAGCGGCCCACGACTTTTTTCAGGTTTTCTTTCGCCCGCGGATTGATAAAACCGTTATCCACAGTAATAACCAGTGGATTCATCTTATACCTTGTTTTAATCAGATACAGGACATAGAGGCTGTCTATCCCGCCGCAGGTATTAACGGTACAGTCGTATTCGCCGCCCGCTTCTTTAGCAGCATATAGGATACTCTCAAGTTTATTTGTAGCCTGTTTTAAAAAGTCCGGGTCCTTAGCATGCTTCCCCCAGGTCCTGTCGAAGTTCAGACACTCGCTGCAGATGCCGTCTTCGTTGAACTTTATAGCCGGATAACGGTCATCCAATATACACCTTTTGCATTGCATAAGATCCACTTCCTCCTTTAAAAATTATCATGTTTAAAGCCCCCTGCCGCACACTTGATTATTAATATACCACAAACTGCCGCGATCAGTTAACTCTTACCAAAAAGATTGCCGGGATTTAGAATGTTTTCGGGGTCGAAAAGTTTTTTCACCTCAAGCATCTGGCGGACATCTTCTTCACCATACATCCGGCGCAGAAACGCTGTCTTGATCTTCCCGATCCCATGCTCCGCGGAGACAGTACCTCCCATCTTAAGGACTTTGTCCGCCCATTTTAGATAAAGTTCTTTGCCGCGGTGATACTTTTCGAGACTTGCGGGAATGATATTCACGTGAAGGTGATTGTTCCCGATATGCCCGAAGATCACATACTCCAGATTTGCTTCACCAAGGCTCCGGTGATAAAGCGCCATGACTTCTCTCAGCTTACCGTCGGGCACCGCCATGTCGGTGCCGAGTTTAGTGATCCCCGGTTCGCACCTGCGGCGCTCATCAATAAGCATGTTTACCGCTTCACTAACAGCGTGCCGGAAATCTTTTAACCTCGTTCTTTCCTTTTCGCTGCACGCAAGCCAGATTGCATCACTATTTCCACCTAACATGCTCACGATCTCCGACGCTCCAATAGCGGCGTTTTCTACGGCTTCTTCACTTTTCCCGTGAAACTCCAGATATATCGCACTGTCGCATTCCGGCATATCGGGGATTCCGCTGAAGGCCGGAACGGTTCTTTTATAGTCCCTGAAAAGCTTCAGACTGCGCGAGTCGAAAAACTCAATCGCAACGGGTCTATTTTCACTCTCCCGGACTTTTTTCACGAAGGAAAGGGACGCCTCTTCCGACGGGAAAAAGGTTACCAGGGACCATCTCGCCGGCGGCTCTGGGACAAGCCGTATCTCGACCTCTGAAATAACCGCAAGCGTGCCTTCCGATCCCACAAAAAGATCCACGAGGTCCATATCATCCTCGGCAAAGTAACCGGAAGCGTTCTTTACCATAGGCATTTCATATAACGGCACTTTCCCCTCTATTAGGCGCCCCCCGGAAGTCTGGAGAGAAAAATAGCGTCCTTTCGCTCTCTGGCAGACGCGTTTAAGAGGCAGCACGTCCCCATCGGCAAGCACCATGCGAAGGCTTTCCACGTACTTACGTGTTGACCCGTAGTAAAACGACTCCGCTCCTGAAGCATTACAGGCGGTCATGCCACCTATGGTAGCGGAACTTTCTGTGACGTCAGGCGGAAAAAAGTATTCGCCTTTTTCCCGGAGTTTTTTAAGCGCCTCTTCGCGCATGAGCAGGATCTTCTCTTCCCGCACCTCACCCCAATCAAATTCCTTTTTCTTGAGAGCCTCCTGGATCCGGGAAAGCAGTACTCCCGGCTGAACAGTAAGGAAAAACTCTTCCGATGAAGCATCCCAGCGCAAATTTACTGCCTTGTTCATACGGCTTAAGTTAAGTATATGCCCGCCTTCCGGGACAGCTCCTCCGGTTATGCCGGTACGCGCGCCCTGCACTGTGATCGTCCTTCCCATCCTGTGCGCCGCTTCGCAATGTTCTTTGATTTCCTCCTCGGTCTTCGGAAAAGAAATGGAATCGGCCCTGCCCATAAGGCGGGACTCATCATGTAGATAATCCGGGTAGTTCCTCTCAACATTAGCAATGAAGATATTATCGTTTTTCATAATATTATTTCCGCGCCAGGATCTGCAAGGTAAAAATGCATCTTGAATTTATTATAAACTGTAAATCGTGATTTTCCAATGTTTTAAAATGGCTTTTTGTGCTGCTAAGTTTTACTAGGGGAGATTTATAAACGGTATGTCTTAACATTTAAAACTGCGGAAAAATGCTCTGAACGCTTTCTTCTTGAACTAACACTTTGAATATTAGCGGACCCTTCCTGCTTTAGTTGATCGCCGTCTATCTACCACACTCCTTCCACTATGCGTCCATCCGGTCCGACGGCTTGGCCGATAGCTATGCAGCCTACCCCTACCTCTGTCTCTGCCGTGAGAAGGCTCATGGCGTCTCCGATAATGTGGTTCGGGCCGATCAACTATATCTGGTCTGCGTATTCGAACTGCACCGGTAGGTCTTTCCGTAAGACCATACTTCCGCATGCGTCCTGCCCGTCTCTGCCAATAACTGGGATAATGGCGATACTGCCGATCAATGCGGCTATAGCCACGGTCGTAATGCTTACGGTACCGACTTTGTCTCTGGGCTTTACTAAACCTGCTTATTCGATTAGTACCCCCTCTTATTTTATAATCCGGAACTCCATAAACTCCGCGCAGACTGGGATATACTTGTTCATGAGAGCGATGATGCTTGACTGCTGGCTGCGCGCCCATCAAAGCTGTCTGCGCAATAGAAGTTAAGCAGATCGCACTTCCGAACACAAGTGCAATAGCTATAAGTATAACTACACATTTTCTCATAGCACACCTATGATTTGTAATGCATTCCATTTTTTACTTAAACCCCTCTACTTTAAGTTTGCCACAAAAACTAGGTTTTGTCAATTTTACACATAAAATATTTCACATTTTACGATGTCAAGTATACATAGCAGGAAATATACCGTAACTCCTTTATTTATATAGATTAAATAGTAGTTTTGAAGATTTTAGTACTGATTTGATTCGGCTGGAATATCAACTGGATAAATATAGTAATCTAACTATCGTATTTATTTTAGCTTTTTGTAAGTTTAATTCCAATACTTAGCTTTAACTAAAGCATGATTCTAGTGAAAAACTTATCTATCTCATTCATTCTATGATAACGCTGGAACCGTTTTTTACTTTCCGCAGCATCTCGGTATCAATGGCCGCTTTGCCTACAATAACAACTTCACTGGCGGGAACCGGTTTTTCCCCGGAACTTATAGGCGTTTTCCCGAAAAATATACAGAGACAGTTCCCCTCTGGCCAATATGCAACGTCTCCGATGTCTACTTGCATCGTCGCCCCCTCATCCGGGAGAGAAGTGCCGATGTTAAAATAAATCTCCTCGCCCCATGTCCTTGCTTCGGATCTTATAGGAAGGGATTTTAAAATCTTTTTACCCGCGGGGTTATCGAAAAATTCTACATCCAGGTCGACCTTTGAATCATTCGTTTTGATCTTGATCTTTCTCATCTCTTCCCTCCTTGAGCGCTATTAATGCGTTCCTTGCGGCGATGCATATCGCCTCATAACTGTCTCTGGCGCCCAGCCGGTAACCTTCCTCTTCCACTTTTTTCTGGTCCAAGGCTTTGCCGAACTTCACCCTTATCGGATGCGGGCTTGGAAATCTCGATGTCCGCGGCCAGGAGTCGTACGCCCCTTCCAGAACAGCCGGCACGATCCTCGCGTTCGCCTCTTTCACCAAAATACCAAACCCTTTTTTGAACGGGCCTATTTTACCGTCAAGGCTGCGCAGCCCCTCGGGAAACAAACACAGCTTTTTACCCTTTTTGAGCACATAATAGGAACTCCTAAGCGCTTCCAACAGGTGCGCAGAAAAATCAAGCGGGATTATCCTGCCTATTTTTATAAGGTTGCGGATGACCGGAACATCGAAATAAGGCCTGAACCCGACGAAGAATAAATCAAGGTCCGGGAAACCCGGCATAGACGTGCCGATCAAAAGACCGTCAAAATAACTCGTATGGTTCACATAAAGCACATACGCGCCCTGCTTGGGCAGGTTCTCGCCCCCTTCTACTTTCAGACGGCTGAACATCTTAAAAAACACGAAATTTATACACAGAAAAATAAACCCTCCAAGCCATGAAATAAACCCGGGCTCCAGATCAATCTTATCGAGGTTTTCTTTCTTGGGAGGGACTTCCAGGGTCTCTTTCCACCGGGGCGAGGCAAAGCCTGAGCCTCCGCCAGAAGTCAAAGAAGCTTCACCCATGGCTTCGGCAAACGGCTCTATTCCCCTGATCAGGTCCCTTACGGTAAAGGCTTTCCCGATAATCTCGTCCTTTATCTCTACACCGAACAAAGCCTCAAGGCCTGAGGCCAGTTCAATCCTCCCAAGCGAATCTATCCCCAGATCAAGCTCCAGGAGATCCGATGGCGTAATGCTTCTATCAGCCTGCGTCTGCCCCTTAAGGTAATCTATTATCCTTCTGCTCACCTCTTTATCCATAAGATGCGCGTCTTCCTCGGACAGTTCTTTCGGCGGGGCCGCACGCCCCTCTTCAGGCGCTTTAGCCGCGTAAATCTCTTTAACCTCAAAACGTTTGATTTTACCCAGAACGGTCCGCGGCAGGTCCTCAACCGTTACGGTAAACCCCATAAGACGCATATGGCTGGGAAGAATCCTTGAGACATTGTCAAACCTCTCCTTGATAACCGCTTTTAAGTTGACTTCCCCGTATTTTCTGAAAAATTCAAGATCGGGCACAACGATCGCCCAGAGCGCTTGAGATTCTTTTATGCCGCGTTTTGATCTGATTTCAAATACGCACATCTCCTTGACGGGGGCATCCTTTGCATACGCTTCTTCCACTTCTTCGGGATATATATTGACTCCCGAGCTCAGGACGATCACTTCCTTGACCCTGCCAGTCAGAAATAGATATCCGTCTTCGTCAATATAACCCAGGTCCCCCGTATGAAACCACCCGTCTTTAATAACGTCCTGGGTTAAATCCTCTCTTTTATAATATCCTTTCATTATATTCGGACCGCGCGCAATGACTTCGCCTATGCCTTCTTTATTCTTATTAATGACCTCTAGTTCCACTTGAGGTAAAGCAATGCCCACCGAACCTATCTTGGGTCTGGCTAAGGGGTTAATCGTTAGAACCGGTGAGGTCTCCGTGAGACCGTAGCCTTCCAGTATCGTAAACCCGAATTTAAAGAGATCCCTCTCGACTTCTTCGTCAAGTTTTGCCCCGCCGCTTATAAAAAACCGCATGGAAACGCCGAATTTCCTGTGAACGGCAAAGAGAAAGTGACGGGCGAGATTAATACCGGTTCTTTCCCTGGCCGTGTACAGAAACGCAATAGTAGAGTTGACCAGAAGATTAAACGGAAAAGGTATCTTCTTCATCCCTTCCACGATCCTCTTGTGGAAAGAATAGTAGATCTCAGGGACGGCGATAAATACGCTCGCTTTTGCCTCTTGGACGGCTTTAAGGATCATCTCCGGACGCATGCCTTCCAGATAAATAATGGTGCCTCCGTAGAGAAGCGGCAGCAGCATCGTCGCAGTAAGCGGGAAAGCATGATGAAGGGGAAGGATGGAAACGACGCTGTCTTTTTGCGTAATAAGCTGCAGGCTGTACTGAGAAGTACAGTTGGAGGCAAGATTACCGTGTGTAAGCATCACCCCCTTTGCCTCAGCGGTGGTACCGGAGGTATATAATATGCATGCCAGGTCACTGTCTTCAAGATCTGCCCCTTCAATCAGGGCGGATTCTCCGCCGGACTCTTCCCTGAACTCATCAGAATCCATGGAAATGATCTTCCTAAGTTCCGGACATCTTTCACGCGCCTCTTCAACCAGGGAAATAGCGCGGTCATCTGTAAAGATAATTTTACATCCCGCGTCCTTTAAGATGTTTTCCGCCTCTTTCGGTGTGGCGAGCGCGCTTACCGGAACGCTTACCGCAGCCAATGAAACAGTAGCCAAAAACACAACGGGCCACTCGGGCCGGTTCTCTGCCAGGATCGCGACCCTGTCTCCTCTTTTTATGCCTTGGCGGTGCAAAAAGGCGGTAAGACTTTCTACCCTCTCTAGAAGAGTGTCATAGGAGATAAAAACCCACTCGTCGCCCTTCATATGCTTAATAGCAGTTTTTTGAGGATACTTTAGCGCAGTTTCCTTAAATTTATCCGCTAAATTCCGCATTATTCTCTTTCTTCAGGTACCTTTCTTACTATGAACCATCCCGATAAAATAAATAAACTCTGAATAAGGATCCCTAGTCTGTACTTGGAAACCCCTAAAAAGCCGAAAAGAAATATCGTCCCTCCCCAGATAAGCGGGCCGATGATCGCGGAGGATTTGCCTACCGTACCGAGAAGACCGAAGACTTCGCCCAGTTTATCTTCAGGAGTAAGTTTTACCACCAATGCGCGGCTTGCCGTCCACACTGAACCCAGGGCTATCCCGATAAGAGGCGCCACAATCCAGAACATTATCCTGGAAAAGGCAAACGCTCCCGCAAAAAGCGAAATAGTCCATATCATCAAAGAGAGCACCAGGGACTTCTTGGCGCCGACTCTATCGACAACTGTTCCGAAAACAAAAGCCCCGGCCAAAGCCATAAGTGTCGAGACCAGATACAGCGATATAAGCTCGCTGTCAGAGAAGCGGCCCACTTTCTTAAGATACACTGACATAAAAACAATCACCGTGTTCACCGCATTGAGGAATATGAACGCCGCCACAAGAAAACGCAATAGACCCGGATATTTTTCCGAATGCATAAACGTCTCTTTTATCCGGAGAAAAATACTTCCTAGCTGTATTTTAAGCCGCCCGCCGGATGAGAAAACGCCTTCTTCTTTTACCAGGAAAAAGCATGGCAGGGAAAACAGAAAAAAAAGCACCGCTGTGGGGATAAACGCCGCCTGATGCCCATACTTCATAACAAAGGGCCTGGTAACAATCAGCCCTACGATCGCCCCAAGGTACCCCAGACCCGCGCCCAGTCCTGAGACCCTTCCCACTTCTTCTCCCCCGGCGACTTTCGCGAGAAGCGCATTATAAAAGACCGTAGCCGTCTGGTAGCAGAAATTAGCCAGGACAAAGACCGCCAGAGCCATAAAAAGAGTCTTTGCAATACCTAAAACGGCGGTAAAGGCGCATGCAAGAAGAGTAAAAAACACGAGGAAAGGTATCCTCTTTTTGAAGATATCGGAGACGGCCCCGAGAAGGGGTTCGGCAACTGCCGCCAGAAAAAGTGAACCGGAAAGGACTATACTGTACACAACGTCTTCACATCTATTATCCACCGTCACCCATAAGACGAAGTAAAGAGATATTACGTTCATCGAAAAGATGGTATTAGCAAAATCGTACAAAGCCCATCCAAAAACCGCTAGTTTTTTCCCCATCGTTTTCAGAACCCGTTATTTTCCAAGTCTTACTTCGCCTTGGCAGCGGACATGAGAAAAATAGTCCTTATTTTTTCAGTAACTTGAGCAACTTCATGTCGCCCTTTTTCGCCAGATGTTCCTCGATCTGAAAAAGGTTTATCTCTTTCCATGCGACGCCGTTATGTTCGCATGTCTTTTGCAGGTGCGGCGGGATCTTGTTCGCCACTAGCATGACTGACACGTTGGGGGCTTCTGCGGACAGTATCGCCTCTTTATACGCAAGGACCTCGCCCAGGTGTTCCTTCTCGATCACAGCGGTCTTAACTTGCACGACCAGTCTCTTTCTGTACTTGTCTTCGAAGAGTATGTCAACCGGCAGGTCATAAAGATTGGTGTCCCTTGCTTTAAAAGTCAGCGCAGGATCTATCAGTTCCGGGTATTTTGACAGTATATCCTTGAAATCCTTAATCGATAACATGCTTAGCCTCCTCATCGCATCTTTTTATGGATACCGGGCGTTTTATATCCTGTCCAAAAGCTGGTTCTTCTTAGTTCTAAACTCTTCCTCGGAAATTATCCCCTTCTCTTTCAGCTCGGAAAGTTTCTCGATCTCTCGGTATATGTCGACCGCGGAAGAGCCCTCTGCCTTAACTTTTTTAGCCTCTGGCGCCTCCGGGGCTTTCTTCTCATCCCGGGTAGGCGCTTCCTTGCCGGGCGCTGAGACTTTCTTGCCCTTGTTCTTGATAAGGACCGAAACGGGAAGCGTGATCACAAAAAAGAGCACTCCCATAATCCACCACAAGAGAAAACTGCGCCCTTTAAGCGCTGCTATCGTAGCGGGAACAAACGCAAGAAGAAGAAGGCTTACAACCGATATCAGGACCGTCTCCTGGCTAGCGCCTGCGAATATCTCGGCGTAAAAAGGCTTTTGGCTGACCGTCTCTTCTCCGGCAGGTGTTTTGGACGGCTTCACATCCCGGACGATCGGAACGGGCGCCGGCTTTGGTGAGGGGAGAACGCCGAATTCTCTTTTTACTTCCTCCCTGACTTCGGCCTTGATCTCCTCTAACGTCTTCGGAAAGGCCCTCCCCGCAAGAAAAACACATAAAACCATACCTGCACTTATAATTACGGCCAGCTGCCTCATTTTGCCTCCTCTTGCTTATTTAATGTTTCGTGCTCCCGGTAAAACCGCTTCTTGCACTTTCGGAAGTTTTCCAAAAATATCCCGGTAGATCTCATTGTATCTATCTTTGCCCCCGATAAACTCAAAGGTAAGCGGCATTACTCTTCTCGCTTCTTTGCTCATCCGACGGGATATGTTCTGGATGTCCCACTGGGCATGGGCGTCTTCCCTTAAGCGCGATATATGATACATCTCTCGCGCGTTAAGCCGTACAAGCACCCTTTTTCTGTGAGCATTCGTAAGGATATATGGTGCCGCCAGGGGGTTCTCTCCTTTTATCTCGTCATATGCTTCGTTCGTCTTATCGACAATCTCCTGGAAATACGCGGCCATGCCGATCTCCTTAATAGATTCAGGAATCGTGACACCCAAGGCGGGATCATAGTCCTGGGAAGTGATCGTCGTCATCCGGTGCCTTTTAAGCTGCCCAAAACAGGCAGCGGATAAAATTATATTGAACGTCAAATTGACATACTCGAATTCTCTTACCATAGAATCGTAAAACTGCATGTTGCGCCAGCTTGCTTTAAAGACCTCGCTTCTTTGTCCTTCGCGCATATTATTTACAATGGCTTTACACTCGTTATACGGCAGGTTTGATGAAGCGTGGATAAGAGATGCGGCTATAAGAATATCGCCTTCATCGGTAAACTCAACCAGTTCCGCTTCTTCACCCTTACTGACAAAACTAACAGGGGGACTCTCAGCAACAATACACCCGGCCAATTCCTTTAATTCGGGATATGTCTTAAGGTCCCTCTCGTTTGCCTGATGGAAAATGACGATGGAGGGAGCCACCTCTCTTATCTCGCTATAAAGCATGCGCCCCAGCTCCTGCACTTCAGCCAGAGGATGAGAAGCGAACCTTCTTAAAAGGAGTTCCAGCGTACGGGCATTGATCGTTTCACCTACCTGTGATTCTGTCGCCAGGGCAGTGATATACCTCGCATCCTCCTTCGCCCAGCCTTCTAAGAGACTGTGTTTTTTTGGATTTTCGGCCAAATCAGCATGTTTTCTGAAAAGGTGCTCCTTAAGCTTCTCAAAGAGTTTGAAATATGCCTCGTTCTGCCGGTGGATCATGCTGGTAAATCTTTCCTCAAAAGGCGTGCCTTTGATCTCTCGGGGAACGACGAAATCCTTATCAAGGGTGATATACCTCTGGGATTTTTCTGTATATGCGCAAAGCCTGAATTTCTCGAGCTCCTCCATAGCAAGACGTGAGACTCCCAGGATATCCAGATTAAATACCGCATGCTCCGCAACGGAATGATGCCCCATTTTAAATATGATGGTCGAGTTGGACTTCCTGGACTTCTCCACCTCACTTCTGGCGTCTTTGCGGATCTCGTCTATCGGCCTGGGATCCCGGCTTATCCGGGCATATGCCGCAGAAAGGACTTCCGGGGTCAGGTCAACGCGTCTGCCTGTTTTCTCTTCCATCTCGCGAAGAACTGTCGTGTCAACGTTGTAGCCAGCTAAATGAACTTTCATAGCACTCCCTTTTATCCATTTATATTCAGGTATTTATATTATATTACGATTTATCCGAAAAATGATATTTAATATAATAACATATCTCGGGAAAAATTTTAATGTTTAATTGGAAGTTTATCCGGTACGCTTGCGTCCTTATTGCTTTGGCCGCTAAAAAGGGCACCTTCTGGAAACGCAGCCTCCTGAATACTCGGCCTCCACGGTAACCGGACGGTCTGCAAGCTTCCTCCCGCGCTCTTTTCCGTATCCGAAAGAAAGCACCTGTTCTTTCTTGCTGCCATACCGATAAACCGTTATACCTTTACACCTCAGCTTGTGCGCCGCGAGATATATCTTCTTTATGTCTTCGCGCTTCACGCCGCTGGGAAGGTTTATCGTTTTGGAGACGGAATTATCGGTATACTTCTGAAATGCCGCCTGGATTTTAAGGTGCTGCTGCGGTTTTACGTCAAAAGCGGTGGCAAACACTTTTTTCACGTCTTCCGGGATTCCCTTGACTTTCTGCAGCGACCCCCACCTAGCTATCTCATCTAAGACCTTCCTGGAATAGAATCCCCTCTTCCTGGCGACTTCTTCAAACATGGGATTGATCTCAAAAAGTCTTGTGCCGGAGAGGATATTACGCATGAAACTCACCGCAAAGAGCGGTTCGATCCCGGAGGAGCAGCCCGTAATGATGCTTATCGTGCCGGTAGGCGCAATGGTGTTTACCGTGGAGTTGCGCAGCTTAAGATTCTTTTTGGCGTATACTGATTTTTTAAAGTCAGGGAAGACACCTCTTTCTTTTGCCAGCCTTTCGGAAGATTTTATAGACTCCCTGTGCACAAAACGCATCAGCCCTTCAGCAAACTCAACCGCTCTTTTCGAGGTATACGCTATATCAAGCTTTATCAGCATATCGGCAAACCCCATGACGCCCAGACCGATCTTCCTGGTTGCACGCGTTACTTCCGTTATCCTCCTTATTGGAAACTTGTTCACTTCAATCGCGTCATCCAGGAACCGTATGCCCCAGAGGATGCGTTCTTTGAGCTTCTGCCAGTCTACTTTCCTCTCCTTCACCATCTTCGCGAGGTTTATCGACGCCAGATTACAGCTCTCGTAGGGCAAAAGCGGCAGTTCCCCGCAAGGATTGGTCGCTTCTATCTCCCCGCATAATGGAGCGGGGTTTTTTCTGTTTATCTCATCCAAAAATATAAGCCCCGGGTCTCCGCTGCGCCATGAGGCGTCTACAATAAGGTCAAATAAGAACCTTGCCTTTACGCTTCCCGCCCTTTTCCCGGTTCTGGGGTTCACGAGACTGATAGACCCGCCCCTCTTTACCTCCTCCATAAACTTATCGGTTACGCCTACGGAAATATTAAAATTGACCAGTACATCCTTCTTCCTCTTCGCTTCGATGAACTCGACAATATCGGGGTGGTCACACCTCAAGACCCCCATATTCGCTCCGCGCCGCCTGCCGCCCTGCACGATAACTTCCGTCGCCTTGTCGAACACCCCCATAAAAGAAACCGGTCCGGAGGCTTCGCCTTTCGTGGAGAGTACAAGATCTCCTTTGGGCCTGAGATGTGAAAAATCAAAACCCGTGCCGCCACCGGTCTGATGTATTTTCGCCATATGGTGCACGGCACGGAATATCTCATCTATGGAATCTGCTACCGGAAGCACAAAACAGGCTGAGAGCTGCCCGAAGGAGGAACCGGCGTTCATAAGGGTGGGGGAATTCGGCATGAATTCAAGAGACGCCATCATCGAATAGAACTTTTCTTCGACAAGAAGCGCCGCTTTTCTGCCTTTAAAGTTCCTTTCCGCCTTGGAGATGTGGCAGGCGACTCTCCGGAAAAGTTCTTCCGGCGTCTCGATGATGCGCCTGGCATTATCCTTTAAGAGATACCGCCTCCTTAAAACAGCGAGGCTACCCTTGGTAAGTTTCACCTTGTCATCCACTGATAAACCCGCCTTGCAAAATCAGCATAATATTAAAACCAGGATTCTACATTTTTACTTTTACGCTGACTATTTCTTTTTTGTTTTCTTGGCTTTTTTCACTGTTTTTTTCTTCTTCGTCTTATTGTAAGTACGCAGCCCTTACACATACGCACCCCCCTGTGCTATTTACATTACCGTACTAGTATAGCATCCCGATCAAGGGGCAGCAAATCTCATAAAAACTTTTTTATCTACTCCGGGATCTTAACCGCTTCATCGAACGCCGCGGAAAGAGAGACTTTTATCCTTTCCTTTTTCTGCTCTTCTCTGTTCTCGATGACTATTTTTACGGCACCCATTTTATCATACAGTTTCTTTGCCATGGTGTCATCCAGCTTAAAGGTGCCTTTAAAACCCGTTATCTCCCCTTTTGCCTGGGAGACCAAAAGCCCCATTCCTACTGCCATACCCGTTTTGTCGACAGCTTCGGCAACCGCACCCCTTTCAAAACAAACGCCGCCGTACTTCGTGCAATCCGTAGCATACATCTCGTATTGGGACCCTATCGCCGCAAATACAAACGCCGCCGGCAGCCTGAAAATAGACTCTTTTGTGCCATAAAACTTGTCACTTGTATCCGGACGGATTATATCGCCATCTATGTCCAGTTTAATGTCAGTCGGCTCCCACGCCCTGTATTCGGCGCCTTTGCCGGTGGCAACGGCCGCGACCGTAACATCCATGCCGCCGGCGGTCTTCACGTAAAGTACGCCTATATCGCAGGCAGCCTTCCTCGTCTTGACGCCCTTGTACTCAAGCGCTTCCTCATCCTTTGCGAAAGAAGTTAGAGAGACCCCTGCCATCAAAATAATAATTATGCTTACTATTTTGTTCATGATTCTTCCTTCTGTAAAATCGTAAATGAAAACGGTTTTTTTGCCCCGTCGAAACGCCCCTATAAGTAAGAAGCAAAAAATCAGCCCACAGAAGAGACTGGGATTTTTACCCATGCACCAGAAGACCACGCCCGTAAGGGCGTGGATGAAAGGCCTTCGGTGCAGTCTTTCCGCTTGACGGAAAGACTGAAACTGTGGATGCCATGGGCGTTAGCCCATGGAGCTTCACTTTATGACTACCCCATCGATATAGACGGGACCCTTATAAGGAGGGCCTGACTGAGAAAGATTCGCGTTATACTCTATTCTTACGGCTATTTTTTTGATATTGTTCATACTTGCAAGGAGCCCCGGTTCATCCCTCTTGATCTTCCAGAATGCTTTCTCCTCGTCTTCCGGGAGGTTAAGTTTTGCCGTTACTTTGGTCCACCTGCCGGGTCTTAGATAGACGGGCTGCCTCATCTCGATAAACTGCCAGAGACCCGTAGTCACTATTATCCTGGCGTACATAAGATCGTTTCTGGCTTCTTTCGGCAGATATATGTAACAGGTGATCTCACTACAACCGGTAAGGTCCATATCCCCTTCGACTTGGACTAAGGCCGCGCGCCACACATCGCCGGGAAAGTCACACATAACCGCAAGAGAGTTCTTCCCCTTATAAGCCTCCTCGGAAGAGACGTCTACGGACCTGCCGACATGATCCGACTGCTCCATGGCCCAGTAAGGGATATTCCAGCCTTCTATCCCGGACTCAAAATTAAACTTTATCTCTTCCTTGGCCATACCAAACGTCGCAAAAGAAACCGTAGCCAAGGTTATTGCTGTCATAAGCATAAACCGCTTCATAATACACTCTCCCTTGATTAACATGACTAAAATATTATTGTACACTTTTTAACTGAATAATTAAACAATATAATACACTTTTCCTCTTCTACAGTCCCCGCATCCACTCTTGGCGGAGTTTCAATCCGCCTCCGATAGCGGAGGAAAGTACCTCTTGCAGTCTCCCTTTATCGTGGGGGAGCCTACCCTCAAGCGGCAGATAATTAGACGCATGGTTCGTGCGGAAAACCGTCCCTTCAAGATCAAGACCCTCCAGAATATCATGCGCTTCTTTTAAAAGTTCAATGGCTGTTAGCTCAGTAAACTCTCCTCTTCTTCCCTCCTCGTAGAGAGGCGTACCCGGGACCAGCATAACAGACAAAAATGAAAGATACCTGGGCTGCATCCTGTTAAGGGCTTCGATTGTACAAGCGACATGCTCAGATGAAAGTTCTTTTCCTCCAAGACCGAGAAGCACTATAACGGAAGATTTTATCCCGGCTTCTTTTGCCATAGCCACCGCTTTTATCATCTCCCGGACGCTTGAACTTTTTTTGCGGCGCGTGAGCACCTCTTCGCTTCCGCTTTCAAGACCCAGGTAAATAAGTGCCAGTTTCCTATCCGAAAGTTCCTCAAGTTCACCGCGGCTTCTGCCCGTTATATTATAGCCGTTGGCGTAGCTCGAAACCCGCGAAAGCCGGGGGAATGCTTTTCGGAGCTTATTTAAGACCGCCAGAAGCATATCGTTCTTCATCGCCATGGCATCTCCGTCCATCAGGAAAACGTGTCTTGTACCGGGCAGAAGCATCGCCCCGGAATCTATATCGGAGAAAATCTCTTCCAGTCCTTTCAATCTAAAAGGTTTATCTTTATAGGCGGCACAAAACGTGCAGCTATTACCTGAACAGCCGCACGTGAGCTGAAGAAGAAAACTCCCCGCCTCAGAGGGAGGTCTTATGACCGGTTCTATAATAACCATTCGCAGATTTTTACCTCAAATTAATTTTAATGCACCTAAGCGGGCCTAAATATCCCTTAAAAGGGCATTTGCAGGAGAAGCTTTGACCGTATCGCTGAAAACTTTTAAGCGTTCAGTGAGACCAGCCATGGATTTTGAACCGGAAAGCGGTATGGCACTGCTGCCGCGACTGTCTAAAGCATCGATGATGGATTTTATTGATATGCTGTCTATATCACGCGCGGGTTGATAGGCAAACTCTTTATACTCCCCGGTCTTTGCCTCGGAAACAACCCCGCTTTCAACCAGCTCGAAAAGAATCTGGCGGACCAGGCGTATGGGGCCTTCCGTCTTATGGGAAATCTCTGCCGCCGTTAAAGGCGGTTCCCCTTCATGAAAATTCTTTACCAAAAGGTGCATGATCTCAAGCGCAAAGAGTTTCTTGAAGGAGTGACTCACCGACAGGCAGTCCGGCTCAAACTCATAGGTATCCACGTTCTGGTATGCGAAAGATATCTCCGCCCCGAAAAGAACTATAAGCCAGCTGAGCTGAAGCCACATTAAAAAGAGCGGCAAAGCCGCGAAACTGCCATAAATCGCATTATACCTGGCAACCCCCACCTGGAAATAAATATACACCCACTGGACGAGCTGAAAGACAGTCCCCGCTACTACCCCCGCCAGGATAGCCGAGGCGGCCCTGACCTTGGTGTTGGGCATAAAGATATATACGAAACTGAAAAGTACCCAAACCATGCAGTACGGCAGGATTTTAAGCATGGTAAAGATGGCCTGGCTCAGAAACCCCAATAGCGCCACTTTCCGGGTTATCTCGGTGATCTGTGTGGTTATAAACACGGTAATGCTTCCCGACGTGATTATAAGAACCGGACAGAGCAGCATCATCGCAAGGTAATCACCGAACTTGCGTCCTATGGTCCTCGGCTCTCTTATCCCCCAGATACTGTTAAAGGACCTCTCGATATTGCCCAGGACCTTTATAACCGTCCAGAACAAAAGGACCACACCGATACCCGCGATGAGGCCGCCTTTCGTATTCTCAAGAAGCGAATTGGCGAAGTCTATGACCTGCATGATAACTTCTTCCTGGCCCGGCACTTTCTCAAGAATCTGGACTTCAAGCACTTTGGCAAACCCGAAGCCTTTGGCTATGCCAAAAGCCATGGCCAGTACCGGTACGATCGAAAGCAGCGAGTAAAACGTCAGCGCAGACGCCTTTTGCTGGCATTCATCCTCCAGAAACTTCCTGAAAGATAAAAGTACGACCCTCAGCTGTTTTATGAGGATGGATTTTGTCTTGGGGATCTTTTTTAACTGGATCCTCCAGATATCGACCTTAATGAAATTTATGATCTTCGCTAACATAAGTTATTGTTCCTAAATACCCGGCGTTTATTCGTGGGTCCTGGTATACCAACTTTTCCATTCCTTGTAATTCCTGCCGAAATCCTCGCCGGTAAGTTCCTTGAGCGAAGATGCCGCACACAGCTGGACGTCCTTATAACCGTCATTGGTCCCCTCTATCAAAGCGGGTACGGCTTTCTCATCCCCGATCTTGCCGAGAGCGGTAGCGGACTCTTTGCGTACGCCTTCACCGCCGTCCTCTATAAGCGAGTTCATCAGAAGATCAACCGCTTTTTCGTCTTTCAGCCCTCCTAGCGCTTTGGCCGCTACGCTTCTTACGCCCGCTGCCGGGTCATCTTCAAGCGCTTTACGTATAGCCGGAGCCGTCGAAGGATCAAGCTGATCATCCAGAAGGGTGATCGCCGCAAGACGCACAGAGTCGGAATCGTCACTAAGGAGTTTCGCCGCCCTTGGCGCTATTCTTTTGTCACTGAAGCCTACCAGGGCCCTGCTAGCGGCTTCCCTTACGTGGGGGGATGAGTCCCCGAGCATCTCAAGAAGCGAATCCGTCGCCGCGGGATCGCCGATATTCCCCAGAGCCTTGCACGCGGCGGTCCTGACAGTGTAAGAGGTGTTATCCAGAGTATAGAGTAATACCGGCACCGCGTCTTTCGCCTTCCACTCGCCCAAGAGGTCACACATAAGGATCCTGGACTCAAAATTCACTGTCTTGTCTTTAAGCGCCTCTATGAGGTAAGGGATCGATATCTCGCCAAGCGCTTTCACCTGCCGGTATCCTTTCCTCTGGACGCCCCTTTCCTTGGCTTCCAGTTTTTCGATGCCCTTTTCTATCTCTTTGATCTTCATTGATGAAAGCTGCTCGGCATACAAAACATAAGAAGTAAAAAATACCGATACCACAGCCAGCGTCATGACACAAACTCGAAACAGCCGCTTTTTCATGCTAGATCTCCTTTCCTGCATACGTTCTTCCCCTCAATGATTCTCCACGGACTTACGTCCGCCTTTTCATCTTTTTCGCCTGTTGGCGTCACAACTTCCGCATCCACGCCTTCACACCCGTGGTGTTCCTTGCCCAAGCACCTCTTCAATACATTAGAGGTTCATGGTGAGCAAGCGAAGCGCGCCGAACCATAAAATCTCTTTACCCGGCCTTCCCGCCTATCTGCCTGTCTCTTTAGCTGTCTCTTTCTGAAGAAGGTCCTTATTTATCTTTATCTTGGATTTCTCCCGTACACCGGTAAACCATTCCTGGAATCTTTTCTGTTTTTCCATGCTGACGAGCCGTTGCCGTACCGCATCTTTAACTTCGTCAAAAGAGCCGATGGACTCCTCAACGTCATCTTTGACATATATCAGGAAATACATGTCATTGGCCCCCTTAAAGACCTTCATCTCTCCCTTGGGCATCGAAAAGGCGCTTTTAAGCACCCCGGGAGGTATCTGATCGTACCTTATCGGGCCTATCGTGTCTTCCCATTTTATCTCATCGGGATTCTTCGCGGAAAGCTCCGTTATATAGGTCTTGATCTTGCTCTTAATGGTCTGGAAGGTCTTCTTATGCGTAAGCACATTGTAATAATCCTCAACCTGCTTGTCGCTGACCGAAATCGACGGTTCCGCTTCCTTGCCCTTGGCGTCCACCAAAGCTCTTATAAGCGCCTGTTCGCGGAATGCTTCCATCGCCTTGGTGAACTCTTCCGTCTGGTCGAGTTTCTTCTTAAGCGCCTGCTGCAGGAGTATTTTTCTGTCTATTATAACATTGAGCTGGTCGTCAAGAACCTCCGGCGTGATCTTAAACTGCGGATTGACCTTAAGACTCCACGCGATAACCTGGTTAACCTCCTGTGAGTAAACAGGCTCACCATTAACCTTCGCGATGACCCTGCCCTGGTCTTCCGCTTTTTTGCCGCAACCGCCGAGGACCAAAGTAAAAAGCGTAAAAAACACGATACTGCTAAATAGCACATTCTTTCTCATCTCTAAACCACCCTTCTTATTCTGCCGCGCCCCATTCCCCGGCACCTGCGCCGGAGAAGCTGCCGCCGCCATAAGTACCTGCGGCAGTACCGTTAATACTGTTACCATCAACCTCGCCTGTCACATTCGCCGTCCACTGGTTATCCGCCCAGCCTACGCCCTCCAAGCTTACGGAAGAGCCGCCCGCGCTCGCCAGATCCGCGCCCCAGCCGGGCTCAACGGTAGCACCCTGGTCATACGTCCCGTTTATAATCGACGCCCAGATATTCGTAGAATCAAACGAGTACAGGGCAATATCCATGTTGGCCGAAAGGATATGTCCGAAAACCTGATCGTGTGAAAGGGTATCCGTAATCGGTATCATGACTTCGTTGAAATTACTCATTATCTCTTCCACGCTCGAGGTAATATCCATAAGGTCCAGAAGGTCCTCCACCTCGACCCATTCACCGGCAGCCGCTCCCGCCCATACGAATTCCTCGCCGGCTTCTATATACTCATTGTTCATCACAACGTCACCTTTTATAACTCCCCAGGTCTGATCCTCTCCGGCCCACTCGGGAACGACCCAGATACCTTCAATTGTGGCATCCATATGCCCATCGCTCACCCATTCATCGCCATGCATGACCGCAAGATAAGGCACATCTATCGCGATCGCACCTGATATAGGCATACTCCAGCTGTCCAGAGCGGCTGCACCGTCCCTGGCGCCTTCAAAGCTGGCAGCCCATATGCCCCATCCAGCATCAGCTACCGAAAGTATCTCACCCATCATGATATCACCATACATGATATCGTTATAACCGCTGCCGTCAATGGAATCAGTGTATATATTTTCTATAAGTTCTTCAGGCGTGATACCAAAGTCTCCCGGCATCGGGGCTGTCTTTATGAGACCAGCCATGGAAAACATCTCTATCCCGGGATAACTTTCGCCGTAAAGTGTGCCCCCCATGATCCCGAACCCATCCGCCGGGTCCGCATAGACCGCCCTTACAACAGCCGCCGCGGGATTCTTTACATACCCGGCCATGTACCCTACAAAAGCTCCCCCGTCATACGTGGTGGGGGTTTCCTTCAGATAATCATAGCTCGAAAGCATAGCACTCCATGTATGAATAGAGGGTCCGCCATCCACAAAATATTCACCCATATAAAGAGCGTTTACTATATCCTCCTCCCAGAGTGACTGAGCGCTTCCGAATATGCCGTACATATCTCCCTCGTCATAGGTAAAACAAACCGCCGCAAGACCTACGAACGTAAGCGGCTCTGCCTGCCATTGGCCCAGCCCTACAGCCTGCCAGATATCGGTACCCAGACTCGGAAAATACCTGCCGTCAATCTCGCCGGTCATAGTCGCAATTTTATTGGGACTGATAAAACGGCCCGTAAGCGTTCCCGATAAAACTCCGGCTACAGCGCTGCCATCGATATTAGCCACCCAATAGCCCATGTCCGGATCGCCTTCTCCGTAGCTGCTGGTATAGTCAAGAACAACCTCAGCGTCAGGGTCCCCGCAATCCGGCGGTGTACCTAAGATATTAGAAAGCTCTTCCGAAGACGGATCCCAGGTGCCGCTTATAGGAGTCGTCAGCGCGTAATCATAGCCCGAATAAGTCCCGTCGCCATAATACTCTACATAATACTCATGGTAGCCGGTGCCGTAGACATCATCGTAATAGTAGTAGTTGGCGCTTCCATAACTATTATCGGAACTATAGTTAAACGAATAAGTCCCGACGTTAGCGGCGATCTCATTATAGTAACAATACTGGCCATCTACGCATTCATGGGGATTTGTTATCCCAAGACTGTCCATACCGCCCATAGCAGCCGACCAGTTCACGTCAAGTAAAGGCTTATCCAGCTCTCCCCAGAGGGTATGGCTGTAAATACCCCAGCCGGAAGCGATGCCGTTTTCGTGATCCACTATCTGGAGACTGGTAAACTGATCCTCTCCAGTAATGGTCCCTCCGCTTTCAAACTGGCCGGCAAGCCTTCCGGCTTCTACCTCTCCTATTCTGAAATCAACGAGTTTTTCGGGCGCGATACCCAGATCGGGATCTATCACTTCCGGTGTAAGGGTCCCCGTAAGCTCCCACATCCCCAGGTCTTCATAAACATCTCCGGTAGCAAGCCCCCGCAAAACACCCGCCCTGCCGGCAGGATCGATATACAAGAGAAGCAGCTTCCCGTCAAGGGTATCATCTTCCAGTATACCCGCAGAATACCCGAAAAAAGCCCCGCCGTCTATGGTGGTACCATTGTCAAGATACACGTTATAGCTTGCAAGAGGAGTGTTCCATACATAGGACTGCGTCGATGAATCGACCACCTCATCTTCACTGAACCCGCCCCTCGCCAGGAAAGAAGCAGCGCCGTTCCACGGTGAAACAGTCGCCCCTATCAGACCAAAATCGTCACCGGCATGCCACAGTTCTACCCCGTCAGTGTAATAAACGCTGCTGGGACCACCTCCCGCTTCAATCCCGCCCCATATGCCGCTAAAAGTAAGCGGGGTTGTCGCCTGCCATACGCCGCCGCCTACAGCCATCCAGGTAGAACCTTCTTCGTCATAAAGACCCGAGATGTCGCCCGTTATCGTGCCTAACCATGTCATCGTAAGAATAGTCCCGTTCAGGCCTGCTGCAACGCGCCCGTTCTGCCATGTGCCGTTTGTGATATCCGCAAGCCATACTCCCGGATTCGGCATGCCCCCGCCAGAGATTTCCTCATAATCAAAAACGGCGTTTGCCTCATCCGGCGGAGTTGAAACGATATCCCCGATCGGCGCGGAGGTATCCCATGTACCGTATATGCTTTCACCAAGATGATAATCATATCCGGCGTACGTGCCATCCGTATGATATTCTATATAGTAGTCGTATGCTCCCGGTCTGTAGTAACATATCCCACCGTAGCCTTTATCATTGTTATAGGAGTATTCGTAATATCCGTCCGATCCTCCGCCCCCATCAAAATAATTGTAATTGCCGCAATACTCTAGAGAGGGATCTATTATCCCGAACTGGTCCATACCACCCATCACAGCTGACCATGTGGCACTACCCAGAGGATTATAGTAACCGCCTCCCATATCCTGGCCATATATACCCCAAGTCTGTGCGACACCGGTATCGTAATTGACTATGCTCATAGTGTGAAGGCTTTCATCGGCGTATATCTCGCCGGTACCCACCGCTCCGAACGCCCCTGATAACGAGCCCCTAAGATCGGCAGTGGCGACTGAGAAATAAAGATCTTCCGGCGCTATCCCTATATCCGAGACCATCTGTGTCGGGACTAAGAGACCTTCACCGAAAACAAAACCTGTATCCTCAAAAGATTGTGCCAGGAACTGGCCCTTTAAATATCCGGCATTACCCAGAGGATCAATATACAGGGCGATGATCTTACCGTCTACAGGATTGGTGTATGTCCCTCCTATATATCCCCTGTAGGCACCGCCGTCATAAGTGGTAAAAGTATCGTTGTCGTAGTTATAACTGTAAACTTCATTAGTCCAGATGTGCCCGTAACCGTTATCTTCGGCGTAAAGCGCGCCCATGACCAGAAAAGATGTCGGGCCGCCCCATATAGGAGTCGTACCGCCGATCAAAGCGCTAATACCCCCTGTATTATACCAATCGCCCTCTACGTCATTATACACTTCTACATACCCGATAGGCGGATCATCGACTATACCTTTAAGCGGAGTGGAAGTATCCCACGTGCCGTATGAATAACCCGAAAAATAATCGTACGTCTCGGTAGTGCCATCCTCATAGTAATAAGTATATGTATACCAATAAGGGGTGGACCTGTAATGATATGTATAACCGTAAGTGTTCTCAGAATTATACTCGTAGTCATAATATGCATAGGGATCGATCCGGTTCTCATACCCGCCGTAAAAATATACGTCAACGTCCCTCATCTCGGCATTTAACCGGCTTACAAAGGTAAGCGGGTTGCTGTCCCAGATTCCCGCTCCAACTCCCTCGAAATAATAGGAGGCGGCATCTTCATAAGTGCCGACGACACTGCCTAAAGCAGCTGCCAGCTCATAATGATCCATGTAAGCAGTCACTAGATCCAGCCGGAGGTTCCCGGCAAGGTCATCCGTGCCACTAATAGTCGTAAAAGCATAATATTCATCCGCAGGGCCGAGATCGACACCTCCGCCGCCTATGGTTTCACCACCCAGCACAAGCTCTCCGCCTCCCGTAAAACCCCCGGAAATTGCCGTACCCTCGCCGTGATAGGCAAGCCAGCTGGATTGAGTGGCAGACCTATCGTATCTCCCGGCATATATCGCCTCCCATATACCCCAGGCCTTACCGATCAAGCTTATAAAATTCGCATTGCCGGAAAGATCAAGTGACAAGTCATCCGAAACTTCAGGGCGATATATTAAAGCCATATCCGCAGGTTCGGTATTGAGAACCGATTCAGGATCCGCAAGAGCCTCCGGCGGTATGTCTGTAGGAGTAACCGGCACGTAATAGATATTACCCAGTGCGCCAAAAGTCCCGCTATCGCCTTCTGTATGCTGCCCTCCAAAACCTCCGAACATAGTCCCGGCAACGCCCCCGGAATCGATATAAATCCCGGCTAACACGCCTCTCCAGTCCTGGGTATCGTCCTGACCCGAGCCGAGTATGCGTCCGTACATGTAACCGCCGTCCTCAGCAACACCGCTTACACTGCCGAAGAAAAGATTCTTGCCGTTAGGATTGACAAAGTCACCGCCGCCGTTAGCCAGAGCTATTCCTTTCCAGCGAGGCGTCAGCGGATCCGATACCAGAGTCCCCGTAAGGGAGCTTGCGCCATCCGCGTTGAAAGAACCGTAGCTGCCCATCTTGGCGTCAATGGTCATCTCGAGTTTCGTCCTGTTCTGGACGTTCGGGGGCGGTTTGACTTCATCAAACGGTTGCCTTTTGTCGGGTTCTTCGTACCAGTCCGTGTCATCATCCGGCAGATCTCCCGCGCCGGTATCATCTCCGGCATCATAGCCGCCTTGCCCTTCGTCCCCCCACTGGCTATTGAACCTGATGCGGTCTCTGCTTGATGTAGGAACCTGGATGATATCACCATTAATATCGACCGTAAAGGTAGTGTTCGCCCCTATAATCTGTTCGATCCCGTTAATAAGGTCGGTTACATAGCCTCCTCCGCCTTCAAAGTATCCCTTGGTCGCTTTAGGAAGTATTTCAAGATACATTATAGTCCCGCGTATACCGCAGGCGGCGTTGGGAGTCTTTATCTGGAAGGTTGAGCCCTGCGGTTTATTCTGTAGCCTTGATATGATCATCCCGTATTTGGATTCAAACTCGTTATTGTAATCGCCGGTTTCCGGGTCACGCGTAAGTTTAGTGATTATAAGCTGCGTATTGGGCCTTAATTCTATACTGAGTCCGTTATCACAGGCTATTTTCATGCTGCCGTTCTTACCAGTCTCTATCGCGTCCCCCGCATTCAAAACCTCGCCCTTAACCGGAGCATGCGGAGCGTTCGCATCCTTGGGTGTGACTAACGCAGCGCCTGAGATATCTGCGACCACCGCTTTGGTGAACTCGGCCTTAGCCGAAACGCCGTCTATCTTCATCACGGTGGGGCTTGTAACCACCTCGAACCTATTCTTCTCTTCATCCGCAAACTTGCGGGGCTCTTGAGGGGGAGCGTTATAAGGCACTACCGTAGTCATCCCCTCCTTTATACTGATGACTTCATCGGGAAAATTCAGGTTTTTCATATTGAAAGTACCGTCAGCGACAAGCACGTTCGTTGAAGACTGCTGGAAAGAAACGAATATGTCGGAGCCCTTGACGGTACCCATGGCATTGGGAGTGGTGATATCAAAAGGCGCCAGATCCTTAGTCTTTGAGACAACAGCCCTTATCTTGCCCCTGTCAAGATCGATGACGCCGCTTTCCCTCATACCGGCGGCGCCTATTCTGTAATCTTTGATCGCAACCTGAGAGCTGTCTCCGAGCTGAAGGCGCGAATCATCCATAAAAGTAACCGTGGCTTTAGAATGGCTCTTGGTCCTAAGAGTGTCCCCCACAGAGACCTCTTCCCCGATCTTAAGCGGAGAATACGCCTCTTCCCCGGGGACGAGTCTATCCACCCTCCCTTCTATACAGGTGACTGTCCCGACCGCCTCAGCCAGCACGTTCGGCGGAAAGACCAGAAACACTGAAAGCACTATTACAGTCATAAAATTGATTTTTTTCATGAAATATCCCTCCGTTTTGTATGGTTTATTTTGTTTTTAATATTTAAACTGTATGGCACTACTTACAATGTGCCGGTCATAATCATAAATATCTATATTGGACTGTTCGTTTATATAGGTGTATCTGAACTGAAGCTCCACATTTTTTATAATTTCGTATGTTAGCAGCGCCCCGCCCGTATATGTCTGGTCATTGCGCTGTATATTATAGATGACGTTTGTTTTATCGAAATACTGGAAAAAAGCGTCGGCGCTCAGCGTAAGCTTGAACTTGTCCCAGAAGGGGAAAAGCACGGTGATACCGCCCTTGTGCCCCAGGTATTCCCAGTCGCTGCCTTTCGTCCAGTCTTTATCGATTATGTACCTGAGGTTCACAAACCCCTTGTTATCCGCAAAGAACCAGAACCATCCGATGATACCCACCAGTTCGTTGCCGGAACGGTCTTCCTGGGGTATAAAAATATAATTCATGTAATTCTTGTTGGCATATATTATGCCCGCCTGTATCATCTGATTTTTCGCGAACATGAAATTGCTGATATTTCCCCCGCTTAAGCTCCAGAGATAATTCTTGCCGTCAACTATCGTATGATTGTAGTTGAAGGGAAAAGTCAAAAGCACCTTTTCGAAAGAGAGGTTGCCCTGCGCGTAGAAACTGTTACCCACATTGCTGTAGATGCCGATCTCGTTCTGCTGCGACAAGTGAAATCCGTAACCGGCTTTAAGACTCTTGGAGCCGTCCTCGGTCTTCCACGTGTAATCGCCCCTTAAATCAAATACCTGGCGGGTGTCATCCTTATCCGTCACACCCACTACAAGAGCGGTATCAGTCGGCGAAAGGACGACATTGGAATCATATTCAAAAGCGGCTCTTGCAAGAAAATGAAAAGGCCGGTCCCTTTCGAGTTTGTCTTCCAGAGCATCGACGTATCTATTGGCATAATCCCCCAGTTCCGAATACGGGTCAAGAAGATAGACGTTCTCAAGAGCGTCTTTGGCGTCTTTGTACTTTTTCATCTTGATATATGAGACGCCTATCTGGTAATTGGCGGACTGCTCTAGTCTCTCATCAAGCGACTTCGCCTCTTCAAACGCAGTAATAGCCTGTTCGTACTCGCCTGTCTTCTGAAGAGTAAGGCCCTTCAGGAACTTTGACTGTGCGGGCCTCACCTCTTCCTTCTCGGCTATATCTATCCATTTTTTCGCTTCGTCATACTCACCAAGCCGGTACAATAGATCTATAAGTTCGATAAGCGCGTTTTTTATCTTGGGCGTCATGTTGAGAGAGCTTTCCAGATACTTCTTCGCGTTTACATAATCTTCCATCCTCTTATATGTAAGCCCAAGATAATAGACGGCCAAAGACGAGGCGGGTTCTTCTTTCACGACATCTTTAAACGTCTGGAGCGCCTCATCGTAATTTTCCTGACGAAACTGGTATATACCCTTCTCCAACAGTTTATTGTCTGCCTCTTCCTGGGCGAAAGTGTCAGTTGAAAGAAATGAAATACATAAAATAATTACAAAAAATCCCCGCATCCCTCTTGAAAGATTGTACATATAATAGCTCCTTTTAATATTATTTACTTAAATATGTTGGCCTATTATAACATAAGTGGAGCAAATTAAAACTAAATTATCTAACTTTTTAATTAACAAGATGGGTTATGTTCTTTCGAATGGGATTCGACCACTTTTGAAAGGAAATCATGCGCTTCGCGGAAAAGTCTCAATTTGTACCTTCAAATCAGGCAAAGATAACCGCGGTATTGTACTTTTCGATTTCCTCCGGATGCAATTTGTATGCCGGAGGCAGTTCCAGAACAATGCAGCGTATATTCTCAATCATATCTTCAAGGGGGCCAGATAAATTCAAATCTTTTCCGAGTATCGACTTATACTGGCTCTTTATGAAACCCACAATAGGACCATAAGTCGTCTCAAGCTCTTCCCTGGTAAGATTCCCTTCAGGAATAATGGATGCGGCCATCGCTATATTAATCATATTTGTAAGTCTTAAGAGGTACTCATCCACAGTCCCTTCAGTAATAGCTATATCCACATGCCCCTCGCCTTTAAAATCCTTTCCGGAGCAATATACAGAGATCAAAGAGTCTTCCGACTTGTCTCTTTTTATCTCGGAGGACATCGGATTCATCCGTACCCTTGCCGAGGACCTCTCTTCCAGCCACTTCTTATACTGTCTGATAACCTCGATCTGGGAAGCGCTTAACCTGGAATCATCATACTTTATCGTGTAAGTCACTTTTCGGTCAAGGCGGTCTTTCAAAAGGTCTACTACCAGCCTTACGCTTTCTCCTTTGTCATAAGGTACCATGCGCTCCCTTATGATCTCGCCCACCGCTTCGGTTATACTTTTTCCTTCAAAATACCTCTGGCGCGCCTTCTTGTCGAAAGGGTCCCTTTCTTTTCTTTGCTTTTCCCATTCATCGCCTTCCAGTCTCGGGTCTTTTTTGGCTGCTTCGGTTTTTTTCTTCTCGAATTTCTCCGCGCTTTTAAGCGCTTCTTCCTCCGGATTGTTAACACCCGTATAATCAAACAGTTCAAGAGGAAAACCTACCGCCATGGCATGGTCATTAAAGCGATCGGTCTTAAACTGCCAACCTGTTACCGTGACTTTCTCCGGGAAATAGCCCGTCTCCTGTCTAAAAAGATACATGGCGAAAATGACATTCTCGAGAGAATCCCTTGCGCCATCTTCTTTACGCGCCCGCGCCGCAACTTCGGGATGGCTCCACCAGTCAAACTGGGAAGCTATCTCGTAGTAACTTTCGGCTTCCGATCTTTCGCCCGCCGCTTCCCTGGTGAAACCGCCGGAAAACATCACTAAAGCACCCGGGTTTTCCGACGCAAACTCAACTCCCCCCCGGGCGTGTTCCGCATAAAATGAACCTTCTCCCCTGAAACCGCCTATCCACCCGCCTTTATCCTTGCTAGTATCCTCTCTGCTTTTGCCGACATATATACCGTGCCCGGGCACCATCACAAGTTCCGTATACCTGCCGCCGGAAATCTCATCCACTAGATCCATTGCTGTATAAAACGACATATTACCACGCGCTTCCATGAGCAGTTTCTCTCTCGCTTCAGGGTTCCAGAACTCTTCCGAAAAAGAGTTTCCTTTGTCCTCGCTTATCATCTGTTCAAAAGCATCGATAAAAGGTTTCTCTTCAAGGGGCACTTCGTCTCTAAAAAGCACTCCTTCCTTATCGCCTACAAGATAGAGCCACTTAAAACCCCTGGCGCACGTATCCTGTACATACTCATCGTACGAAATCATGCTTTTTTCATCGGGCGGGAAACGTTCAAGGATCATTTTTTTTATCGCTTCGTATTTTTCTTTATACGCGTCTTCGACGGAAAAGACTTTCATGAGAGACCTGAAATTAGCCCTTACAATCTCCCCGAGTAAAAGTAAGTTGTCTTTGGCGATTTCCGCACTCACAAGATATCTGCCCGAAGAAAGCAAGATACACGGCGTATTATTTATCGCAAAGAGCCGCATCTCTTCTTCGCGCGCAGCATGCTGGATCTGGGTTTTTCTTAATTTGGCGAGGACTTTTCTTTTTACAAGTGGATTTTGTGATGAGGGAAGCGTTCCTAAACCGTCCGGAGATGCATTCAATGAAAAAGCAGTGATAAGTACGATAAAAACAAGCTTTGATAACACTCTCTTAAAAAAATGTTCTCCCATCCCGATCCTCCTCGTTTGTACTTCTTAAAGACTTTAACTTTTCCATTTATAACGAAACCCTGCCGTTTCTTGGACCTTAGCCTAAAACGATAGGGTTTCTGACTTTCAATTATAACAACTGTCTTTTTTTATTTTAACACGAATAGGATGGATGTCAACTGCACGCTTGCTTGCTTTTTGATACCTAACAAAACTT
>Ga0180437_10001810_pt1 | contig 35786 bp, 33 predicted proteins | sample SS_ome_4_FD_132410 | JGI IMG/M metagenome (GOLD analysis project Ga0180437, IMG submission 132410) | Hypersaline lake sediment archaeal communities from the Salton Sea, California, USA - SS_3_D_1 metaG | ecosystem: Environmental > Aquatic > Non-marine Saline and Alkaline > Hypersaline >... | reverse complement strand
ATGACTCCCCTTACGAGCTGACTCCTGAAGATAGTTCGAGACTTCTGATTGAGGTGTTTGAGGCCCTCGCAGAGAGGCAGCACGAGAGCAGCATCGATATTCTTCTAGATACGATGCTGAATGGAAATCCAAAAAACCGCTACGTTCTTGCCGGCCTTTTGCTCCGTTCTTTGCAGTAATTTCTCCCTCTTGCTATAATCTCTTCACTGATGAATGTGAAAAGACTCCTATTCCCCCTTCTTCTAGCGACTACCAAGCTGACTGCCGAGATTTCTGAAGAATTCGTTGTCAATTTGAAAAGCCCCCAATACTCGGACGGGGTCGTTTCGACCGACCAGGGCGGGCTCATCACGGCTCCATCTCTGCGGATCCAAGCACGCAATATCCGTTATATTCACAAAGCCAAGGGAACTGAGCCTGTCCAGCGGGTAGAAGCTGAAGGGGACCTGATGATGAGCTACGAAGGGCAGATCTTCACGGGAGAAAAGCTCTACTTCGATCTCCTCACTAAGACGGGATGTTTGTGGAAGGGGCGGACTGCGGTAGGGATTTGGTTCCTTGGCGGAGATATTTTAGAACTTTGCGACGACCAGACTGTCCTTGGAGAAGGGATCTATGCAACAACCTGGGAAAGCGATGCCAACGTCTGGGAAGTTCGGACGAGAAAAGCGGCGCTTACTGAGCACAAATACCTCGATGCGCGAGATGTCAGTTTCCGGGTAGCAGGTATACCCATTTTTTGGATCCCCGGCTACAAAACGAACCTCAAGGATAACAGTGACACTCCCCTCCGCTATTGGGCTAGATGGGATGCGGGCCTTGGCCCGAAAATCTCGATGCGCTACCGATTCTACTCCTCAGAAACCTGGGGCGCTTACGCCCGTATTGACTACCGATTTTCAAGGGGAGCTGGTGGGGCCCTAGAAGCCGATTACCAATCGACCGATGGGCGAACCCAGTTCCAAACACGGAACTATGGGGCGCTAGATAAGATTTTCCAGTTTGAAAATGGGGATGTCCGCTACCGTTTTCAAGGCCTCTTCAAGACCAAGAGCAAGGATAAAATGTCCCGTCTCCATATTCAATGGGATAAGCTGAGCGACAAGAAAATGGTTGGGGATTTTAGAAACTCCGATTTTGAGATCAATACGAAAAAAGCCACCTATTTCGAAGGAGTCCACTACGATGAACACGCGTTTGGGAGTCTGACTGTCCGCCCACAAATCAATAATTTTCAAAGCCTCAACCAAGAACTTCCCTACGGAGCGTTTGGAATTCGTCCCTTCGAAATAGGCAGAACGGGAGTTATCTCTGAAAACTACGCAACCGCTGCTTACTATGATTATGTTTATGCCAAGGTTCTTGATAAAACCCCCACAAATCAATCGTCCGGAAGGATCGAGACAATCAACACTCTCTACCGGCCCATCTCTCTCGGAGGACTCACAGTCACCCCCCGTGGCGGTATCGTAGGAATCTACTATAGCGACTCCCCTCAGAATGATCCAGTCGGGCAGTTTGCCTTCACTTACGGCGGAGATGCGAACGTCACTTTTTCGAGATCATTTGAAGGCTTCAAGCATATGGTCGAGCCCTATGCCCAGCACCTCGGCTACACCAAACCTAAAGCAAGGGTAGATGACTATTTTATCTTTGATATCCACGATGGTTATGACCAGCTCGACCAGCTCCGCTTTGGTGTGCGTCAACAGTTTTATTCAAGGAGCAGCCCAGTCATACTCCCAACCTTTCGCCTCGATCTCTATGGATACAGCTTTTGGGGGGCTCAAGCCTTTGACCAGAGGATCCCAAAACTCTTTGCCGATTTTGAAATCAACCGTTCTTCCTACGCTATCGACGGTGGGCTCGCATGGAACCTTGAAAAAAAACTCCTCGACTATGGCAATGCTCGCCTCCTCTATACAGTAAATGACCGATTTGCGTTTGGAGTGGAGTACCGCCATCGGAGCAAGTTCTGGTGGAGAAAAGCGATCCAAGATAACTTTGTGGTCGATTTTGCCAGGCCTCTGAGTCTCCTTGTGGAAACTCCCCTTTCCGACAGAAGAGACACTTTCCTCACAAGAACCCACTGGCGCCTCTCACCTAGGTGGCAACTTAACCTCCAGACTTTCCATGGCTGGCATAGAAAAGATGAACGCTCCTATAATGGAGCTAAGATCGACATTTATACGATGCTTTCAGGAAGCTGGCAGATGAAATTCTCCTACAAGTATATTCCAGGCAGCGAATTCAGCTTCAAACAGGAGTTCAAAATTGTCAAATAAGCAAATTGAGTTTGCAGGGGAATCCTACCTAGTCTCCCCTAAAGCAATGCCCGAAGCGCTTAAGAAAAAGCTTGAGGGGGAACCTCTTAAAACATATCTCTCTCTCCTTGAACGGGTCCAGCGCAGCCCAAAAAAAGTGTATGCGGAGATTAAAGCCTTTTCCAAGAACCACCTCGATGTCCCTGAAGTGATCAATCTCCTCACCTTTGCCCACATCCGGAACCGGAAAATCGCAGCCGCCGAGAAGTTGATCCAGACCACTTTCGAAAAACACCCTGACTACCTCTTTGCTAGGATCAACTACGCAGATCAGTGTCTAAGAAAAAAGAAGCTCGAGAAGATACCCGAGCTATTCCCCTCGTTCAACCTAAAACAGCTCTACCCCGAAAGAAAGGTCTTTCACACAAGCGAGTTTCGAGGATACATGGTCTTCATGAGTTACTATTTTCTGGCAAAAAAGGAGCGAGAAAACGCGCTCCCCTACTTTGAAAAAGCCAAAGAAGTGGATCCCTTTGATCGCAGTGTGATTTTTTTAGAGAAAAAGCTCTTTCAAAAGTCGCTACTTCGTAGGCTCCTGGCCAGCAGAAAGGCAAAGCCCTAGAACAGCTCTCTCCCCATTAATATCCCACTCAATTCCTTCAGCCTGTCCAAAGTCTACTTCGGTGGCTAGTACCTCACCCACAATATATTCCTTATGAACATCGAAAGCTTTTTTCACCTGCTCTGTTGTGTCGAGAGAAATGCTGATCCGATCGGTCACTTCGAATCCATTTTCTTTACGCATCGTGTTGATCTTATTGACCAGCTCGCGGGCGATCCCTTCAAGGATTAGTTCTTCGTTGAGCTCAGTATCGAGAACAAGGGTGATCCCCTCTTCATTCCGAGCGACGAGCCCTTCTAGGACCTCTCTCTTCACCTGAACATCCTCAGGTGTGAGCTCAAACTTCTCTCCATCGAGGTGTACCTCGAGCGAGTTTCCATCCAAAAGGGTCTGTTTTTGGGTCTGGTCAAACGCGCCGATCACCCCTTGGGCTACTTTCATTTTGGGCCCCACTTTTTTTCCAAGAACGCGGAAGTTGGGGATGCATGAGAGGGAGACAAAATTGGATTCGTCAGAAGAAAACAGAATCTCATGAACGTTGAGTTCCTCTGCAATCAAGTTTTTCTGCCTCTTCAGCGCCTCTAGGCGGGGGGAGTCAGCACAGATCACATGAGCTTTTTTAAGGGGTTGACGCACCTTCACCTTATGCTCTTTGCGAAGAGAATGGCCAGAGCTCGCAACAACCTGAGTCACCTCCATCTCTGTCTCAAGCGTTTCATCTCGGAGTTTTTGATCGGGCTCCGGATAGTCGCAAAGATGGACAGAAGCAGGGTCTTTCTCTCCTTTTAGCTCGAGATAGATCGCCTCAGCCAGGAAAGGGATGAAGGGAGCAGCCACTTTGGTAAGGACTAGAAGAACATGGTGGAGGGTAGCAAAAGCCTCTCGTCGATCTTGAGAGTCTTCCGCCGACCAAAACCTGGTACGGGAGCGGCGGATATACCAGTTAGTGAGCTGATCAATGAAGTGGGTGAACGGAACCATTGCCTCTTTGAGGGCATACTGGTCCATAGCCCGAGTAACTTGTCCGATCAGCTTCTGAAGCCGAGAAAGGATCCACCGGTCAATATCGCTCGTCGGAGCGATAAACTCATCCTTCGCCTCCCATCCATAGATGTCCGTGTAGGTTCTTAAGAAAACAAACGAGTTCCAGAAAGGGATGAGAACCTGCCGCTTCACCTGCTCCACCCCTTTTTCAGAAAAACGGAGGTCCTCCCCTTCTACAGCGCCACTGCTGAGAAAGAAAAGGCGGATCGGGTCGGCCCCATATTCGTTGATTACCCTCTCAGGGGGCGGATAGTTTTTGAGACGTTTGGACATCTTGTTCCCATCCTCAGCGAGGATGATCCCATTGACCACCACATTTTGGAATGCAGGCTTCCCAAAAAGAGCGGTCGCTAAAACAGTGAGGGTATAAAACCATCCCCTCGTCTGATCGAGTCCCTCAGCGATGAAGTCGGCAGGAAATGCCTCCATCGTCTCTTCTTTGTTTTCAAACGGGTAGTGATTTTGCGCGTAAGGCATTGATCCCGACTCGAACCAGCAGTCAAAAACCTCGGGGATCCGTTTGAAGGTTTTTCCATTTTCTTCGAACGTGAGCTGATCGATGAAGTGGCGATGGAGATCCTCCACCTTAGCTCCAGTCTTTTCCTCTAGCTCTGCCACACTTCCAATGACGACACACTCGCCATCTTGGCTTCGCCAGATGGGAATCGGAGTTCCCCAGTACCTGTTGCGAGAGATCGCCCAGTCCCTTGCATTTTCAAGCCATTTTCCAAAGCGCCCATCTTTAATGTGTCCGGGCGTCCAGTGGATTTGCTGGTTGCTTTCAAGGAGCCCATCTTTGATCTTTTCTACCGCAACAAACCAAGTACGGACTGCTTTGTAAATAAGAGGTGTATCCGAGCGCCAGCAGAACGGGTAGCGGTGACGAATTTGCTTATGAGCAAAGACCTTCCCTTCATTTTTGAGAGTTTTGATGATTTCCTTATCGGCATCTTTGACAAAGAGGCCGGCGAAGGGAGGGGCCTCCTCGGTGAATTTCCCATTGTGATCAATTGGGCAGACCAGCTCGATCTCTGCTTTCGTGCAGGCAAAAAAATCGACCTCTCCAAAAGCCGGAGCCATATGAACAATCCCCGTCCCATCTTCGGTCGAGACAAAGTCATCCCCAAGAACTTGGAAGGCATTTTTTTCCCTTTTATCCGCAAAAAAGGGAAAGAGAGGTTCATAGTGTTTTCCAACAAGATCGGCCCCTTTAATCGTCTCAATAGCCTCCCCTTCCGGGAAATGAACGCTTAGAAGATCCTTTGCCAAGATATAAAAACGACCCTCTTTTTCGACCTTCACATAGTCGATCTCAGGATGGACAGCGAGAGCTAAATTAGATGGAAGAGTCCAGGGAGTCGTGGTCCAGGCAAGAAGAGCTGTATTTGGATCCTCTACAAGAGGGAACACAACAGTCAGCGAAGGGTCATCGACATCCTTATAATTCAGATTGGCTTCAAAGTTCGATAACGGAGTTCCCAGCTTCGCTGAAAAGGGCATCACCTTAAATCCCTCGTAAACTAGCCCTTTAGCGTAGAGCTGAGAGAAAGCCCACCAGACTGATTCCATGAAGGAAGGGTCCATCGTCTTCCAAGTCTTATCGAAGTCAACCCATCGACCCATTCGGGTGACTGTTTCCTTCCATTCTTCGGTGTAACGAAGGACAATCCCACGACACTCTTCATTGAACTGATCAATTCCAAAAGCTTCAATCTCCGGCGCTCCGGACAGTTCTTTCGCTTTCTCAATCTCATTTTCGACGGGAAGTCCATGACAGTCCCAACCAAAGCGTCTCGGGACATAGAAGCCCTTCATCGTCTTGTAGCGGGGAACCACATCCTTAATCGTCCCTGCCAGAAGGTGGCCATAGTGCGGAAGCCCCGTTGCGAACGGAGGACCGTCATAAAAGGAAAAAAGGGGCCCTTCTCGACGGTTTTCAAGGCTCGCTTGAAACACATCTTTATCCTCCCAAAATGAGAGGATTCTCTCCTCCCTCTCAGGGAAAGTTTCTTTTCGATTTATTGCCATATTTGCCAGAAGCGTTTTGTTCTATAGTGTTGATGGAATGCGGTACGAGGGTTTCTCCCTCCATTTGCTTGATTTTCGATGTCCAAAGAAGAAGCAAGGTTGGGCCATTTATCACGGATATCCGTAATCAAATTGACCACCATCCTCATATCTTTTGCCTGTTCTAGCCGTTTTTCAATCACCTCTAGCGAGGGCTTAATCTTCCGGTTGTAGTCCTCGTCCTTATAGTAATGACGGAGCCAGGAGTGGATGAACTCTCGATTCCCTTCCCCTTCAAAAAGGTTCCTCACCTTTCTGACCATCCTCTCTTTGTGTTGATTCGTATCTGCTCGGAAGTCCTCAATCACACTGTTAAAAATCCTCATTCCCCAATAAGCATTCAACCCCAGTCCCAGATAAGGAGAGACCACCCCTACCACCGAGGTCACGGTCGCAATCGCCGCATAGGAAGTATGGACCAAGTGTTTATGAAAACTTCGATTAAGCTGATCAGAAACCCCCACAGTCACAAACACCGCTCCGGTAGTGATGATCGCCATCACGAGATTATGGACAAAGCTTGCGATAGAAATCCAGCACGACTCGAGGCAGGCAAATCTGGTCGACAAAAAGTGGCTGAGATCGGAGTTCTCGAGCATTTCAGAGAGCTTTGGAAAAGCGTAAGGGGCATTTTGGATAGAGACAAAGGCCACCTGCCGGAAAGCAGAAGACTCAAAGAGAATCGCCGCGCTCTCGGATGAGCTCGGGAGATTCTCGAAAATTTCCCATAAATCGCGAAGAAACTGGGAGGTATCCTCTTTTGAGACGACTTCATTGCTCATAAACAGACATATCCTTGAAAAAAACTCAGCCGTAAGTATAGAATACGGAGGAATTTATGAGAAACAGGAAAATCTAACCCTCTCATTTATTGAGAGTTAAGTATTTCCTTGAAGATCGCTATAAATTCAAGATTTTGTTAAAATACAAATGGGGGTGAACAGGTTTCGACTTGGCAATAAGTCATTAGTGGCATGCAGAGGACGTCAGTTGGCCTCTTAAATCATCTGGCAAAACAATAATTGGCACTTCTAAAGTCGTCAAAGGTGACTTCGCTCCTGTAGCGGACGTTACTGCAGTAGCTGCTTAATCTTAACCGATTAAGTGCTCCGGTGACCTAAGGCGTATCAGGCGCTTTAGACTCACTGTCATTTTTCCTGATGTGAATCCTTTCCCTTTAAGCCTTTTTAGAAAGAGATTCGAAATTCGAAAGGGCGGGTTGTTTCCCAGTGGGGCGCCTTCCATCAGAAGCAACTGCTAAAACTGAAGGCGATAAGCATGTAGTCATTAATGTTACGAGTTGGCTAAGGACGAGAGTTCGATTCTCTCCACCTCCAACAAAGGCTGGTCTTTTGACCAGCCTTTTTTTATGGAGGGGAGAGAAATCAATCGAACTCTCGCCTTAGCCAACGAGAAGAGTTGGCGAGAGGTCTGAGAGGTTAGTCTTTCAAGACAGGAACTAGAGGTTTTTTACAGAACGGCTTTTGGAACGCGAAGTGAACTTGCAAAGTTCACAAAGCGTGAAAAAGGCGTTCTGGGGAAAAAGATCAGTTCATAGATTGGAAGAATAACCTCGAGGACCTCTGGGACGAGAGTTCGATTCTCGGACGCCTCCAAATTGGCAAAGTCCAGGAAATTTTCCTGGCCTTTGCTATTCTATTGTTTGAAGCTTCCAGTGATAGCAGGGTTCTGTGACTCTTTCTTGGATTCGCCATCCTTGAGGCGTCCGAACAAATTTGTCGTTATACCATAGTCCCCAAAACATAACCTCTCCACATTCTGGTAACTCTAATGGATTGTGGCAGAGACAACGAACATCGGCCTGATCACCCCGAAATCGAATTCTATGATTGGATATCATATGCTGACGCGGCAGATCACCAAGATTTTCATTTAAGAATTTTTGAATATTTTTCAAATCAGCCTTTGGCCCACCAGCTCTCGAATAGTCAATACAAGCATCACTGGTAAAAATGAGCCCAAGAGCTGCGATGTCTTTCTCATCAATAGCAGTGCAGTAATCCGTTAATATATCAATAATTTCGAAGCGATCTGAAATTTCTTGTAGTGTTAAAGACAAGGCAAACCCCCTTGGTTTTTGGGAACAACCATAGAAGATATTGTTAATAGTTCCCAGTCAAAAGTTCTGAACGCGTCTCTCCTCCTCCAACAAAGTCTGGTTAAAAAACTGGCCTTTTTTTTATGCCTTCAATCCGGTCTTTTATATCGTACAGGAAATGGAGTGCTAAGCCTTTCCAGGTTGGGAAGTTGCTGAATGACATCGGGTACAGTTGTAATTCGACTTCCCTCAAAATCAAGTGTTTTTAGTTTGGTGAGATTCCCAATTATTTCGGGAAGGGTCGATATTTTAGTTACCGCAAGCTTGAGCGTTTCTAGGTTAATACAATTGCCAATTGCATCAGGAAGAGTTGTAATTCGTGTGCCTGAAATGTCAAGAGTTATCAGGTTGGTGAGTTTTCCGATTACATCGGAAAGAGTTGTAATTTGTGTACTTGAAATATTTAGGGTTATCAGGTTGGTGAGTCTCCCGATTGTCTCTGGAAGAGCTGCAATTGGAGTTTTCTCAAGGCGCAGAGTTTTTAGGTTGAGGAGTTCCCCGATTGCTTCAGGAAGAGCTGTAATTTTACTTTCCTGAAGGTAGAGGGCTTCTAGTTTTCTGCATCCCTCGATTGTATTGGGAAGGGCCTCAATTTGAGTTCTTGAAAGGTCTAGTTTTTTGAGATTGATGAGATTCCCGATTGTATTGGGAAGAGCTTTTATTCCAGTCATGAAAAGGTTAAGTTCTTCCAAATTGACTAGCTGTCCAATTGCATCTGGAAGAGCCTTAACTCCAGTGAACCAAATCCTGAGCGTTTTGAGTTTACCAAGCTTTCCGATTGCATCAGGAAGGGCTTTAATTGGAGTCATCTCAAGGTCGAGGGTTTCTAGATTGACGAGCTCTCCAATTACCTCTGGAAGAGCCGTAATTTGAGTTCTCGCAAGATTAAGACTTTTCAGATTGTGAAGCTTTCTGATCGAGTCAGGAAGAACCTCTATTGGAAATCCATCAAGGGAAAGGCATTCTAGCTTGGAAAGCTCCCAGACTGCATCGGGAACAGTCGTAATTCCAGTCCAGGTAAGGCTTAGACTGGTTTTTTCTTCGGCATGACACTCTCTGATTTGCTTTGCAACTTTCTGTCGGGCAGAGTATTCAGAGGTGCCTTGTACTTCATTGCACCAAGATTCAAGGCTTGCCTTAATCTCACTGGCAGTTTTGGGGGTGTCAACAACCCGTTCGCCTTTGGTTGGAGTTTCGGCTACAACAGCGCGTTTAGAAACCATGCGGTTGGCAAGAGAGATCCCGGCGTTACTAAATCCTTGTGCAGCCAGGGCAACTGTTTGGATCAGAAAGAAAGGAATAGTGAGCAGAACTTTCAGAGCCGTATTCAGGGAGGTCGGAGTCTTTGACTCAATCGCACTCCATACCGCCTGACGTTCAAAATGCTTAGCAAAAGTCAGTGGTTGAAAACGATTTTCGGGCGTTTCTGGCAATAGCGTTCCGCTAGATCCCGTTGAAGTAATTAGGGGTAAGTCCAAAGCGTGTACTCCTTAAAGTTTTTTAATCCGACCGCAATTATAGCAATAGCGGGTAATTAATATAAACTCGGATTTTTTAAGAATTATTTATCACAAAGACTGCTACTAAAAAATTTATTCAGCGATCTTATTGGATTGAAATCAAGATATTTGTAGGTTAGGTGAGTGTGCGGATAAAATCGACCCCACTCCCTTCTGAGGCTAATAACCAAAGGAGCTAAGAAACCATGCGGAAGGAAAGCTTAAAACCCTGCGCCCAAGGATACTTCAACGACAGGCCCTGATAAGTTGCCCTTAATATAGACTGGAAGCGGAGGTTGATTCAGAGAAACCTCCGCGAATCCAAGAACTGAACCTTTATGGGAAAATTCATATCCGCAAACTAGATGGGGAATGATCCCTACAAAGTTGTCTTTGAATCCTTTGATCCCTCCGATCGAGAGACCAGCTCCAAGATATGTTCGTTGTTCTTCGCTGGGCTTGAAGTAATAGAGATACGATCCCTTGGGTACACTCCAAAAAAATCCGCTCCAAGAATTTTGTACATTCAACGAAATATCGATCGCGCCCACATCTAAGAATTGACGGTAGCCCAACCCAAGACCTGGACGGAAAAAATCTGTCCCACTCCCTTCTGAAGCTAACAAGCGGAGGTATAAAAACCTTTCTTTATAGCTTGAGTCAGAAATTCTCGATACCATTTCATAGTCAACCGGATAGGTAAAAGAGGGGTTTGCAGAAGCTAAGGTAGTTGACAACGCAAAAAGGACAAAAAACAATTTTTTCATATTAAATCTCTTTAGTCGATAAATCCGTGAATGATTTTATCCGAAAAAAGAGATATCGAACAACCTTTTCTCTAACGATCCTTATTGAGTCTCGCAAGGATCAAACTAATTGCCACTTGGTTATGTCCCCCTTCAGGAAAAATCACATCGGCATATTTCTTGCTTGGCGCCACAAATGCATCGTGCATCGACTTTACAGTCGTTAGGTTCTGCTCTCTTATGCTATTAAAATCCCTCGAGCGCTCGTTCATATCCCGCTCAATCCGACGAAATATCCGGATATCATCATCGGCATCAACAAAGATTTTGATATCGAAAAGATCCCTTACCTCAGGAACAGCAAAGAGAAGGATCCCCTCGATTATGACGATCTGAGCCGGCTCGATCCATTTTGTCTCCCCTTCACGGGCATGGATATGGAAATTATAGATGGGGCAAGTAAAAACTTCCTAAAAAACAACCCAAAACCATATAATAAACCGAGCGATAATAATTTTTTAATTCGGAGAATATAAATGTCAGCAATCAATAACACACAAACAAACAACACTTCTTTTCTACCAGAAATTTCTACCTGTGCCCTTGGAACTACGATGAGCGCCGGATCCGGTGTGGCCCTGCAACTTCTTGACTCAGAACTCGTGGATCCTCTCAAACTTCCCCGACTCGTTGCCAATTTCCTCGACTACAGCGGCCGTGCAACAATCCTTGCAGGGATCGTCATGAGCGTCTACTCTATGGTGCATCTGTGCGACAAAGTGATCTCCAAAAGAAACGAACTAGACAAAGCTGTGGCAGCTACTGCCCTAGGTGTTCTATTCACAGCCATCGCAGAAACACTTTATGATCACTTTTGGGAAATTGCTCCCGATTTCGACTGGTTAGAAGGCCACTCAATGATCTATTCCATTGCCACAAACATGGGTTGGCAAGCATCTGCAATTTTAGGATTTACCGCAGTTGTATGTACAGGTTATGCCGCTTATCGACTGGGACAAGCGATTTTAGCGGATTAGCAGCAGTAAGTAAAAGCTCCATTGCCTCTATAAAAAGCCGGGTATTTACCCGGCTTTTTTATGGATTGAGAAAATACCTCCCGACAGCATAGTCTCTTGCTAGAAAGACACCTTGAAAATGGAGCACATGAAAATGAGATTTCTTTTTTGTTTGTTTGTGGTATTCAGTACTTATAACGTTTGGGGAAATATGAGCAATAGACTAGAGGGAAAAGTCGCTTTAGTGACCGGAGCTGCACAGGGAATTGGAGAAGCGATTGCCACCTCTTTTTCTAGGGAAGGCGCCACTGTCATTGTCAGCGACATTGAGGATGCGAAAGGGAAACAGCTCGCTGACAAAATTGGCGAAAAGGCGATCTACTTGCATTTAGACGTTACGAATGAAAGCGAGTGGGAAGCAGTCATCGCGAAAGTGCTTGCTGACTTCGGGAAGCTCCATATCGTTGTCAACAACGCGGGAATGACAGGGCTCGACGACCTTGGCCCTCAAGACCCTGAACATGCCTCCTTAAACAGTTGGAAAACGGTGAACGCTGTCAACACGGAAGGGGTGTTCCTCGGCTGTAAGCATGCGATTAAAGCCATGAAAAATGAAAAAGGGGGATCGATCATCAACATCTCCTCTCGATCCGGCTTAGTTGGAGTCCCCTCGATCGCTGCCTATGCCGCTAGCAAAGCCGCTGTTCGCAACCACACGAAAACCGTCGCTCTATACTGCAGTGAGCAAGGGTACTCGATTCGGTGCAATTCAATCCATCCAGCAGCAATCCTCACCCCGATTTGGGATCCAATTTTCGGAACAGGACCCGAAAGAGAAGAGAAAATGAACAAGATTGCTCAGGGCATCCCTGTTAAGAGAATGGGTGTACCTGAAGATGTCGCCCATGCTGCTGTCTATCTCGCTTCGGATGAATCGTCCTATGTGACAGGGATCGAGCTTGTCCTCGATGGCGGCATTTTAGCAGGGGCCAGTGCTGCACCAAAACGGGATTAACCTCGCATTCTCTCAAGCAGATGATCACCCACTCGCAGGGCATTGGCCATGGCGGTGAGGGAGGGGTTGACCGCTCCGATGCTCGGGAAAAAGCTTGTATCCACGACGTAGAGGTTGTCAAGCTCATGCGCTTTGCAGTTGGTGTCGAGAACAGAGGTCTTCGGATCTCTCCCAAACCGGCAAGTCCCCGACTGGTGAGCCACCCCTGCAATGGGGATATCGGTTTTTAGGTAGGCATTTCGTGGAATTAGATGGTCCGGATGCATCCCTAAATGGTTGAGCATCGACTTGAGCTTCTCATAGAGTTTCTGCTTCGGGACCTGGTTGTTGGGTGTATAGCTCAAACAGATGTTTCCATTTTTATCCAGGGTGACCCGATTCTCTGGATCAGGAAGGTCTTCAGTCGATAGCCAGAAATCAACCGCATGGAGGGCAATCTCATCGAGGACTTTCAAGGGCATGAGAGCGGTCTCAATCGGCTTTTCTCCCTTAAACATCTCCCCTTGAGACTTACCGAGCATCTGGATGTTCCCCATCGGGTATTCAAACCCTTCCATCCCAAAATAGAAGTCGTTCATCGAAAGGGTCTTTTGGAATAGGGTGTGGTTGGGCTCCTTGGATAGGGCAAGGACCGCTTGACTATTGTGGAACATGTAGTTGCGCCCCACGTGGTCTGATCCATTCGCTAGACCGTTTGGATGCTTATCGTTGGCTGAAGCGAGTAGGAGCTTCGCAGAGTTCGCCGCTCCACACGAGACGACAACAAGATCTCCTTGGAACCTCTCGGTCTTACCGTCGATTTCCACCTCAACTTCCTTGATTGCTTTCCCATCTTCTGTCGTGTGGAGTTTGTGGACATGCGCTCCCGTGAGGAGGGTGACATTAGAGTGTTCAAGCGCGGGGCGTACCCCTGCCATTTCGGCATCGGACTTTGCCTGTACAAGACAAGGGAACCCATCGCAAGTGCTGCACCGAACACATCGGCTGTTTGGAGGATCCTGCTCGTTGAGCATAATTCCACATGGCGCCGGGAAGGGGTGATAGCCTGCTTTCTCTAAATCGTCGTAGATTTTCTGTACCCTCGGCTCGTTCGATACAGCTGGAAATGGGTAAGGAGCACTCGCTTTAGGCTCAGTGGGGTCGATCCCCCTCTCCCCATGCACTTGGTACAGTTCTTCTGCCTTGGTGTAGTAGGGCTCCATTTCTTCGTAGGTGACCGGCCAGGCGGGAGAAATCCCGTCGTGGTGTTTGAGCTCGCTAAAATCTTCTTGCCGCAGGCGGAAGAGGGAAGCGCCGTAGAGTTTGGTCGCACCGCCTACAAAATAATGGACCTGAGGCTGGAAGGCTTTCCCCTTCTGATCGTACCAGGTATCGGGGGAGACATACCGGTTTTTGACAAAAACCTCTTCGGAGCTCCAGTTTTCCGCTTCGCGAGGGAGCCACCCTCCCCTCTCGAGTAAGAGGATTTTTTTTCCAGAAGCTGCCAAGTGGCGGGCAAGAGTCCCCCCTCCTGCTCCACTTCCGATAATGATCAGATCAAAATGCTTTTCCATAGTCAGCCTTACATCGGCCCTAGGCGATGTTCTTCAATGGTTTTGGGTGGACGCTTTTGAAGTGCATACTCCCCATATTGCTGGATCAGTTTGGCGACCAGACCGGTCCAACCAGTTTGGTTACTTGCACCGATTCCGGCGCCGTTGTCCCCATGAAAATATTCGTGAAATAGGATGTAGTCTTTCCAGTGGGGGTCTGTCTGAAACTTCTCAATCCCTCCGTAAACGGGCCTTCGTCCGTTTTCGTCTTTTAAGAAGATCTTGATCAGGCGATGAGTAAGATCCATGGATAGATCCCAAAGATTCTCCTCTTTCCCCGCCCCTGTGGGGCTTTCTACTTTAAAAGTATCCCCTAAGTAGTAGTGGTACCTTTGGAGCGACTCGATCAATAGGAAGTTGAGGGGAAACCAAATCGGCCCTCGCCAGTTGGAGTTCCCCCCAAAAAGGGAGGTGGATGACTCGGCAGGTTCGTAGGCAAGGCAAAACTCCTCTCCATCGATGCTCAGAACGTAAGGGTTTTCTCCTAGTTTTTGGGATACAGAGCGGATTCCGTAGGGGCTTAAAAATTCATCCTCATGGAGGATCTTTTTGAGAATTCCCTTCAGTTTTCTCGGAGAGACTAAGCTAAGCATAAACCGCCCATCTTCATGGATCGTCTCAAATTCCATCACTCCCTCGAGAAGTTCGGGCCGATTTTCAAGAAACCACTGGAACCTCTCCCGGTATTTTGGGAAGAGATCTTTGACTTTCGGGTTGTTAGGAGCCACGGCGAAGATGGGAACGATCCCAATCAGGGTATCCACATCGATATGGACCGATTCTCCGTCGGGGAAAGTGAGGATGCTGTAGTAAAACTCTTTGCTTGGGTCCCAAAGTCCCCCCGACCGATCCCCAATGCTGTTCATCGCATCGGCAATGTAGACAAAGTGTTCAAAGAACTTGGTTGCCATGTCTTCATAGGCTTCATCCTCTTTCGCAAGCTCAAGGGCTATTTGGAGGAGATTGAGGCAATACTTCCCCATCCACCCCGTCCCATCGACTTGGCTAAGGCTTCCCCCTTTGGGGATCCCGGCATCACGGTCAAAAGCTCCGATATTGTCGAGCCCCAAAAATCCCCCTTCGAACACGTTCTTGTTCTCCGCATCCTTCCGGTTTACCCACCAAGTGAAATTGAGGGAAAGCTTTTGGAAAACTTTCTCCAAGAAAAGGCGATCTGCCTTGCCATGCATTGCTTTTTCAATCTGGTATATTCGCATCGCAGCCCACGCTTGGACTGGAGGATTTACATCGCTAAACGACCATTCATAGGCGGGGATCTGTCCATTGGGATGCATGTACCACTCTTGGATAATCAACAAGATCTGATCTTTCGCAAACTCGGGGTCGATCAGAGCTAGGGCAACCGTGTGAAAAGCGAGATCCCAGGCTGCAAACCAAGGGTACTCCCACTTATCGGGCATCGAAAAAATATCATACGCATTCAGCGTCTCCCATCCCGCGTTCCTCCCCTCTTTCCTCTCTTCAGGTGGTGGAGATTGTTTTCGGTCCCCCTTCATCCACTTATTCACGTTGTAGTGGTAGAGCTGCTTGTTCCAAAGAAGACCCGAAAATGCCTGCCTTTGGACATTGCGCATATCTTCAGGCATCGAATAAGGGGTGATCTCTTGATAAAAGGCATCGGCTTCGGCTAGGCGACTTTCAAAGGCCACATCAAATTCTCTTCCCAAAGGGTCTGGGAGAGTTTTGTCTGAACTAAGGCGGAGTTTGATCACAGCTGATCCTTTAGGACCTAGCTCCAAGGGAAAAACGACGGTAGATTTGGTCCCCGTTTGGCCAGGGTTCACCGCCTGCTGATCCCCTTTCGTGATGTATTTATGGAAACTATCTTTGACGTATGGGGAGGAGTTTTCCGTCTCATTTTCAGTAAAAAGAGACTCCTTCTCCTTGTCAAAGTAAAGCCAGTATTCCCCGAGCTCTGGATGAGTGGCCTCAATGAGTCCCTCGTCTTCCAGCCAAACCTTGGGCTTCCCTTCCTTCTCTTCCCAGGACCAGTCGTTCCGAAACCAAAGGGTCGGCAAGATGTGGAGCTTTGCCGGCTTGTCCCCCCGATTAAAAACAGAAATCCTCACAAGAAGATCTTCAGGTCCGTCTTTGGCATATTCCACAAACACATCGGAATAGTCATCTTCATCAAAAATCCCTGTGTCGAGAAGTTCATACTCGGGATCCTTTCGACCCCGCCTTTTGTTTTCTTCGACAAGGTCTTTGTAGGGATAGGCGCTATGGGGATACTTGTAGAGGTATTTCATGTAGGAGTGGGTTGGCGTATTGTCGAGATAGAAGTAGTACTCTTTCACATCTTCGCCGTGATTCCCCTCACTGCCCGTCAGGCCAAAGAGGCGCTCCTTCAAGATGGGATCTTTTCCATTCCATAGAGCTAGAGCAAAGCAGAGCCTTTGGTGATCATCGGAGATCCCCGCAATGCCATCCTCTCCCCACCGATAGGCTTTTGAGCGAGCATGATCGTGAGGGAAAAAATCCCAAGCAGACCCATCCGGGCTGTAGTCCTCCCGAACGGTCCCCCACTGCCTTTCGCTTAAGTAAGGGCCCCACTTACGCCATGAGGTTTGCTTATCTTGGATCCTCTTTGCCTCGACACTCTCCATCGCTAGAGACCTGGGCTTTGGTGCATCATTCCCCCATCGGCAAAAACCGTGGTGGCTGTCATGTAGGAAGCCTTGTCACTCGCCAAGAAGGCAACGACACTGGAGATCTCCTCCGGCTTGGCCATCCTTCCAAGAGGAATTGCCTTTCCTAGTTTCTTCATCAGCTCAGGGTCATTCATCGTGCTCACATTGATCGGAGTGGCGACAGCCCCAGGAGCAACGCCAGCGACCAAAACTCCATGCTCAGCGAGCTCGACCCCGGCCGTTCGGGTAAGCATCCGAACTCCTCCCTTCGACAAGCAGTAGGCAATATTGCCCGGCATGGGCCAGTCCTCATGGACAGAGGTGATGTTGATGATCCGGCCACCTCCGCCCTGCTTGATCATCTGCTTGGCAGCGATCTGGGTCCCAAAAAAGGCGCTTTTGAGATTGATCTCTAGAACCTTCTCATACTGCTCTTCGGTGGTATCGAGGACAGAGGTGCGAGTTTCTACCCCTGCGTTGTTGACCATGACATCTACCCGCCCAAGCTTTTCGACGGCCGTATCGATGAGCATTTGGAGGTCTGATACCTTGGATACATCGGCTTTGACCCCAATGGCTTTGTCTCCGAGGGCAACCACTTTTTTTTCCAGCTCATCGGTAGCCTCAGGATGAGCGATGTAGTCGATCACCACATTTGCCCCTTGCTCGGCAAGAGCGACCACAATCGCAGCTCCAATCCCACTGTTTCCACCTGTGACAACGGCAACTTTCCCCTTCAAATCCATTTTTTCCTCCTACTTCCCTATCCCCCATATAGTCGATGCTAGGCTTTAATGGGAACACACGATAAAATCAGATAGTGACCCTTCTAGTACAATGCCAAGACCTCTCTAAATCGTTCGGATCGAGAAAGATTTTTCTTGATCTATCAATGAGCATTTTTTCAGGTGACCAGATTGGCCTGATCGGCCCCAATGGCGCCGGAAAATCGACCTTTCTCAAAATCCTCGGCGGGATCGAAACGGCCGATTCGGGCGAGATCTCAATGAACCGAGGGCTCAAAGTGGGATACGTCCCTCAAACCTGTGACTTCCCCGACATCTCCCCCGAAGCAGTCCTCATCGCAGCACTCAAAGACACTCCAATCCCCGACTATGAAAAAGAAAGGCTAGCTCAGACCTGGCTCAGCAAACTCAAATTTAGGGAAGAAGACAAATCAGCAGCCCTTCTTTCTGGGGGATGGAAAAAACGCCTTTCGATCGCCGAGCAACTCATCTCCTCCCCAGACCTCCTCCTTCTCGATGAGCCGACCAACCACCTCGACCTCGAAGGGATCCTTTGGCTCGAAAAGTTCCTAGCCACCCAATCGGTCACCTATGTCCTCGTCAGCCATGACCGCTACTTCCTCCAAAACGCCACCAATAAGACGATTGAGATCGCCCATTCCTACCCGAAAGGAACCTTTGCCATCGATGGACCCTATATTGAGTTTCTCAAGAGAAGGGCCGAGTTTTTAGAAGGGCAACTGGAAAGAGAGCGCTCCCTCTCCTCCAAAGCTAGACAGGAGCGGGACTGGCTCCAGAGATCTCCCAAAGCCCGCACGACAAAATCGAAATCCCGAGTCGAAGGCGCTCATGAACTCTTCGATGAACTCTCCGAAGTAAAGAAAAGAAATGTCCAACAGCGGGCCGGGATCGACTTTGCCGCATCGGGGAGAGAAACAAGGAAGCTTGTCATCGCAAAAAATGTGAGCAAAAACATGGGCGATCGCCCCCTCTTCGAAAAGCTCGAGTTCACCCTCTCCCCCGGGACACGGATGGGGTTGATGGGACCCAATGGCTCGGGCAAAACGACCTTTCTTCGCCTCCTTGCAGGCGAGCTTACTCCCGACCAAGGGACCCTTAAAAGAGCCGACCAGCTAAAGATCGTTTACTTTGACCAGCACCGGGCCCAGCTCGACGATCACCTCACCCTCCGTGAGGCACTTTCTCCTATGGGGGACTATGTGACCTACTTGGGAAAACCCATCCATGTCGTTGGCTGGTGCAAGCGGTTTCTATTCCCCCCTGAAATCCTCGATATGCCCATCAAAAAGCTCTCGGGAGGAGAGCGGGCGCGGATCGCCATCGCTCATCTGATGCTCCAGCCTGCCGATCTTCTCCTTCTCGATGAACCAACCAATGACCTCGACATCCCCACCCTCGAAACTCTCGAAGAGAGCCTCCTCGAGTTTCCCGGGGCCGTTGTCCTCATCACCCACGATCGCTACATGCTCGATCGTGTCTGCAACACCTTCCTCGGCCTTGGCAACTTGGCCTGCACCGACCTCTACTCCGAGTACGCTCAGTGGGCAGCTTCTGCCAAAAATACCTTAGAGCCCGAAAAGCCAAAGGAAAAAAAGGAAAAGCCCAAAGAAAAAAAGCAGAGGCTTAGCTATCTTGAAAAGAAGGAGTACGACCAGATCGAGCGGAAGATCGCGAAACTGGAAGAAGAGGTTCGTAAACTCAGCCATCTCCTCGAGGAAGAAGAGGTATCTGCAAACCCTGAGCGACTTCAAGAAGTATGCACTCAAATCGCCTTAGAAGAGACCAAGATCGAAGAGCTCTATCTTCGCTGGCTTGAGCTTGACCAGAAAAGGTAATAAGTAGAATTTAATCCCCCCTTCGCCTAATGTCAAATATGTTACTACTCATTGAGGAGGATGTTATGTTCAAAAGGTTTGTTTTGTGCATTGTTGGCTTTGGGCTTGGGCTCATCATGATCCTAAATAGCGGGCTGGCCTTCTACCGATCCGTTCATGGATTTCGAGCCCTCGAACCTTTAGAATGGAGATTCAGTGGGCTTGTTACTTTAACTGTTGGCGCAGTTCTACTCATTTGGACAGCCCTTCTCCTCAGAAAAAAGCAGTAGTCTCAAAAAATACTACCTAGGAAGAAATCTGTTGCCAAGCCCGCTGGATGGCGTTGAGCGAGCGCTCAATCACGGTTGTTTCAGTTTGCTGGAGAAACTCTTTTGAATGAAACTTCACCTTTTGGCAATCTGTCTGGAATGAAAATTCTTGTGAAATATGCCAAGCCATCAGTCCTACTCCAAGGATTGCGCTCCCAATCAAGGTCCCTTTCCCGGCAGTGATGGCCTCGGGTATATCTCGATAAGCACCGAATGCCAACGCAGCCCCACCAAGTACAAATCCCCCTAGAGGATAGAGCGGTCGATAGATCGCATTGAGCCTCCGCTCGTCAACCCTCTTTTTTGCCGCTACGAGATTCTGAAAGCAGTCCATTGCAGTCTCAGTGAGTAGAGGGTGCTCAGAAAATCCCCTTTTTTCAATCGCCCGTCCCATTTGATCAGTATCTGATAGGGCCTGTGCACGACTTTGCAGCGAGCCAACGTTGAACGTAAGACCGATCAAACCCGCTGTGAGAAACAAAAACCCCGCAACAAGATTTGCTGTTTGATCTTCTTTTTTCTTTTTCGAGTCCTTCTTTCCCGTGTTGCTACATGTGCTTGTGGAATGGTTGATATGATATTGACGAGTATTCCAGCTATTGTCAACGTAGGTCGTCCTTGGGTAAGTTTGAGAATTTTGTCCAAATTGAGAAACTTGCCACTGTGAAGTTTCAGCAAAATTTCTAAGCTCATTAAGTGTTGACATAGTTAACTCCAGTTAAATTATTTTAAACTATTGCAACACAATCAGACATTCTTTTTCAACAAATAAACTTCTCTCTCATTGAACAAAATCAACTTTTAGTTTACATGTAAAATATGATGAAAAAGATTTTAGGGATTACACTCTTCCTCCTTGCAGGCCAGCTACAGGCCGGCCTTCAGTCCGACATCAATAAAGGGGCATCGATCCTCGCCGACTTCCAGATCCCCTCTCATGTATTGGATCAGGCAAAAGGTGTGGTCACCATGAGCGTGGTGAAGGGAGGTTTTGTTTTCAGCGGTCGAATCGGCTCAGGCCTTGTCGTCGCCAACCTAAACAAGGGATGGTCCGCTCCGTCAGCTCTTGGAATCGGAGGGGCTGGATGGGGTTGGCAAGCTGGTGCCAAAGTCACCGATTTCGTCCTCGTTCTAAATACCCAAGCCGCTCTCAACGCTTTTTCCGGTGGAGCCAGTGTGACTCTAGGGGGTTCTTTAAGCATCGCCGCAGGTCCCGTTGGAGGAACAGCTGAAGGGTCGATTGCTCTCCCTCCAGCAGCCATTTTCTACTACGGTCGGAGCCGCGGAGTCTTTGGAGGCGCCGCCCTTGAGGGGACAATCCTCACCTCCAGGTCAGGAGCAAATCACCAATTCTATGGAAGATCGATCAGCGCCCGTGAAATCCTTTCTGGACGGGTACCTCAGCCCAAAAGCGCTGGACGCCTCTACGCACAGCTGGACTAGAGATAGATTCTTACCAGAGAATAGAGAGAAAAGAAAACCATCAAAACCCCTCCCAGCACCCCGATGATGCAGATCACTCTATTGAGCCATCGATGCTCCTTTTCATAAAAAAGGGCAATGATCGACAGAATATAACTCGATGCAATGAGAAAAACGGCTGTTTGGAGAATCGATTCTCTGGTCAGAAGAACACTCGAGAGGATAATCCATAAACCTGCGATGATCGCTGAGCTTTTTTCTGAGACCTCGATTTTTAGGGCTTTCGACTTTTTAAAAACATCTGACAAGAGAACACTCACACTCCAAATCATCGAATGGAGCGTTCCGATGATGGCAAAAACTCCCCCAAAATAGATTACTTTTGGCAAGATACGAGCCCCAGAAAATGCATTTGCAATCACCTGAGCTAAGGATTGGTTGGCAGGTCCGCTAAAATAGTTAGGCGCAATAGAACCAATCACTGAACTTGAAAAAGCGACATAGAGAAAGCTCACGCAAGCAACTCCGATCATTCCTCCAAGAAAAACATTTTTTCTTGGATTTTTCACAATCGTATATAGCGAAGAAATACTCTCAAATCCCAAAAAGGCAAAAAGAAGAATCGGAGTGATGAAAAAGAAAGAAGAAAAGTCCATAGACTTCTTCGCTCAAAACAGCTCCTCGTCAAAATGGGAAAAACAGACCATCATTGTTATAGTGATCCCTAGAAAAATCATTGCAGAATAGAAATATTGCCAGAATGAGGAGACATTTTTCCCTGCAACAACGAATAGAGTAAGTATTGCAATAATGCCTATGCAGAGAACTGTTGGACCTAGAAACGGAAGGATTTCATGGAGCCATACCCCTGCCTCTCTCGCCACAAATCCCATTGCAACGAGTACCCCAAGCACATAGCAACTTGATGCGATCATCCCCGCTAGGTGTTTCCCCCATAATGAAGGGAATCGATAGCACCACCCTTTGCCTCCATGTAGGAGGGAAAGTTCTCCCAAAGAAACCGTCATACAAAAGACGATCAGGATGCATAAACCAAAAGAGAGTAGGCCTAGAGCTCCTGTTGTCTCAGCTAAAATGGCTGGTATCGCGACTACCCCTGCCCCAATCATTGCATTCGTTTGCACAACAACAGCAGAGAATAGCCCAATTTTTTTATCTTGAGCATTCATTTTTGTACCAAAAAATTTATGTTAAACTAGAAAAAACGGATATCGGCTGCTAGCGCCAATAAAAAAAGAACGAAAAGTGAGAAAAGGAAAAAGATGAAGGGGCATTGACGAGTGATTGTGAACTATGCGAGTCTTTCATAAGACACCTCCTTATAATCTTTCTAGATGATATCAAATCCTTGGCATTGTCGCCAAGAAGTTCTTCTTCTCTTGTCATTTGAGAGTACTTTCTCTATATTTTCAAAAATGAAACACTTGAAAGACTTAAAAAATGTAGGCAAAGCTGTCCTAGAGGACTTTCACATTCTCGAGATCGATACGGTAGAGGAGCTTGCCGCTCATACTCCAACGTATTTGTTTCAGGAATTGGAACGACGAACGGGAAAACACCAAGACCCTTGCGTATGGGATGTTTTCGCTGCCACAATCCACGAAGCTAAAACGGGAGAATCCACTAATTGGTGGGAATGGACAACCAAGCGGAAGCAACTCGAGAAAAGTGGAGAATTAGTTCATATTCTCTAACCTCTTTCCTACTGATAGGGCTTTTATTCCTCTTCTCGAATCTTTCTGCTGATTCTAGGAAGACGAATGTCAAATATGTCTATCATGTCAAGCAACCTGATTTCATCGGCCATGTGATCTATCCTCTAAGCGAATTAGCACAGAGAAAAAATGCCCAATGGATTTATCATAGGCATGAAGGCAAGTACAAAGGCAAGACCTATTTAGATGAAATCCAAATCAGTCTCCTAGACTGTGGTTGGCATGATGTTGTCTTCTTGTCCACAGTGGATCCCAAAAAGGATTACTTAGCTCAAAAAGAAGCAGGACTCTCTCCTCCCCCCCGCGTCTATGTTTGCATCCCCATCGACAAGCTTGAAGGAAAGTGGGCAGCCATTTGGTCCCCCCCCAGCGTGGATGATCCTTCAAGGTTTGATGATCGACATTTCGAGCTCTTAGATCCGATGAACTATCCATGCAAAGATGAGGTAGAGCCAAGGACGCAAGACTATTACCGGAAATGCGCCCTAGAAGGGAAAAAAGCGAAAATATTCCAAACGCATATCCTCGTTCGAGGCTCCATAGACATCTCTGATGTCCCCACCATTCGATGGGAGTCAGATTAAGCCAAACTAGAGGGAGTCGGCTTTTGCAAGGTATAGGCAGAAGAAATCAGAGAGACTCCGCTAGAAATCAGCTCCTTGCTAGGGGCTCCAATGTAGGCTCCAAATCCAATGATGATTGCTGCAGATAGAGCATTCGTCGCTTTGCAGGCAGCAGTGTAGGACTGATCAAAGCTCTCGAGCTGTTCTTTTCTTGAAGGGTTCATCCTCTTGCCAAGATCAAAGAGGAGCGGGGTGCCTAAGGCAAGACCCGCTAAAATAATGGGAGCCGGCCCAAAGGCGAGATTATAAGCGCCCACGATGCAAAATGCATTCACCGAAGCCCAAATCGTCAGATAGGCCATATTGACACTCTGCAAAATTTTTGCGACTGTTTTCAGCATCGGGGTATCGGTAGAGGACTCCAGAGCGTTACCTGCAATATTTGCAGGATTGTTAATCACTGAACCACCGACAATCGTGGCTAGTCCAGTATCAATCAAATCTTGTATTATCTCATTCATTATTAAACCTGGATTATTTTAGAAACTATTAAATAATACCAAGCCGCCGATTTTTACACAAAAAAAACCCGACCTAAAAGGTCGGGTTTCATCTCAAAAAAAAGATTTAGTGATCAGAACTATCTGCGATTACCACCGAATCCTCCAGCACGATCTGTGCGAGGACGGGCTTCGTTCACAGTAAGTGCACGACCTTGGATATCAACCCCATTGAGTCCGTCGATCGCTGCTTGAGCTTCATCTTCGTTACTCATCTCAACAAAACCAAAACCTTTCGAACGGCCAGAATCTCTGTCCATGATGATTTGGGCAGAAACCACTTCACCATATGGTTCAAATGATTCTTTTAAGTCATTGTCACTTATCCCGTAGGCAATGTTACCTACGTACAATTTTTTGCTACTGGCCATCTGGCTCTCCTAAAATACAGGGTCAAAAACCCATTTAAAAATTCTAATTGTCTACTTTAAAGATCCCCCTAGTCACTAACCTTTCCAGGTACCAACCAGAGTTCTCCATAAGATTCTAAGTTTACTTGAAGGTTGAATACTAAGAAAGAGTCTTTCTCGAAAAAATTGTTTTTTCTTCCAATTCAGCCTCCAGATTGCTACATAATTCTCCTTGAAAAAGCTCCTTCAAAGGGTAAAGACTCGAACCGCTACAAAAAATTTTTCTTTAACATCTAGAAGATCTTCCTCGACAAAAATAACAATACTGTTGAAACAAAAGCACGACGTTACTATAATTCACTAACTAAAAACAAGGATATTAATTGTCTATATTTACAAATTTATCTCAATTATCTGTTATGACTGGAGTGAATGCTTCCGCAGCTATCGGATGCTCTCTTGAAGCAAAAAATTCTGAAACACAGGCAGTAAGCGTTGTTTTGCAAATGCTGCCTGTTTTCGCCAAGGTTGCTCTAGAAAACACGATGCCCCCAACCTTGAAAGCCCTTGCGACTCTCCAAGCTGGAGCCATGTCGTTTTTTTGGATTCAGAGTGAAGAGATAGGAAAGGGATGCTCACTCATTATGAAAGTCATGAACATCGTAGCCCCTATCCTCTATGCGATCGCAGCTTATTCGCTCAGCCCTTCCCCTGCTGGCCTACTACTTGGAGGGATCAATCTCATCTGCATCGCTCCCCATATCCAAGCTCTCCATCCTCTACTCATCAACTAAACTTGCTGCCCGGCCTGCAAGCCACCCCGTTGTCCAGGCGTTTTGGAAATTGAAGCCCCCTGTCACTCCATCGATATCTAGGATCTCTCCGCAGAAAAACAGGTTAGGACAACACCTACTCTCCATCCTCCTGAAATCCACCTCAGATAGAGTTATCCCTCCACAAGTGACAAATTCTTCTTTATTCGTCGTTTTCCCTTTCACCTTATACCGGTCTCGTTTGAGGGTTTCACAGAGGCGAGAAATCGCTCCTTTTCCAAGAGAGTTGAAGGGCGCCTCGGTCGATAGACCAGCCCTTGTACAGAGGGCCTTCCAGAGCTTTTTGGGAAGGGGATCTATGCGAAAATTACCCAGCTGCTTGGAGCTCTGTTCTTCTCTGAAAAGTTGCTCCTCAGAGAGATGGGGAACCCAGTCGATCTGAAGGGTCACCTCATAGTTCTTTTCTGCGAGATAGCGCGCTCCGTAGGCTGACAATTTGAGAGCTGCCGGGCCGCTAAATCCCCAGTGGGTGATGAGTAGGGGCCCCTCCTGCATCAGGCGACTTCCCTCTAGCTTAAGCCTTGCCCGAGTGGACACTCCGAGAAGCGGTTTGAGCGGAAAGGAAGGAACATTGAAGGTAAAGAGAGAGGGAACAGGGCTTTGAGTCGTATGCCCGAGTGCGCGCGCAAAATCCCATCCCCCGCGACCACTTCCGGTTGCCAAAATGAGCCGATCAACTGTGAAGGGGGATCCATGAAGCGGTGTGAGCTCAAAACCGGTGGATTTTTTTTTAATCGATTCTAATTTGGTCCGGGTCTTGATGTGGATTCCCAACCTTTCGGCTTCTTCAAGAAAACAGTTGATGATTGTGTTTGAGGAGTCAGAAACGGGAAACATCCGGCCATCTCCCTCTGTTTTTAAGCGGACTCCCCGCTCTTGAAACCAGGAAATCGTATCTTGGGGCTGGAATCGATGAAAAGGACCAATGAGCTCTTTAGCCCCTCTTGGATAGTGCTGGGTTAGCTCTTTTGGATCAAAGCAGGAGTGGGTTACATTGCACCGCCCCCCTCCAGAAATTCTCACTTTAGTGAGCAGCTGAGCCCCCCGCTCGATCAGAAAAACTTCCGCCTCGGGATTCGCTTCTTTAGCAACTAAGGCCGAGAAAAAACCGGCTGCTCCCCCTCCGATGATGGCAATTTTCAAATTTCAAACCTGTTTGACGAAAAAAAAATTCACTTATCTCTCCATGAAATCGGCGCAATTCCCGAAATATAGGAAAACTCTCATATCTTTAAATCAGAAAAGTATGTTAGCCTAAAACAACAATAAAAACCACCCGGATAAATTAATGACGTTTGATAATTTTGAATTGCACCCTAAGCTCTTGAAAGCTGTGGCAGGAGCTGGATACTCAGAACCGACCATGATTCAGCTAAAAGCTATTCCTAAAATTCTAAAAGGGTTCGATGTAAGAGCCTCAGCCCAGACGGGCACGGGAAAGACGGCGGCCTTCCTCCTCCCAACCCTCAACCGCCTCACCTCTCCAGCACCAAGCGGCAAAGGCCCCCGCATCTTGATTCTAGCACCGACTCGAGAGCTAGCAATGCAAATTGCAGGCCAAGCAGAAAAATACAGCCAACACATGGATCGGACAAAAACTGTGTGCATCAGCGGCGGTATCCCCTACCATAAGCAAACTCCAAAACTCTCCCGTCCTTACGATGTTCTGATCGCTACCCCCGGACGTCTCATCGACTTCCTTAACCAAGGAATCATTAACCTAAACAGAGTCGAGATGCTCATCCTCGATGAAGCAGACCGAATGCTCGACATGGGCTTCCTCGAGCCTGTTGAAGAGATCGTCGCTAAAACCCCGAAGGGTAGACAAACTCTCCTCTTCTCGGCGACACTGCAAGGAAGCGTGCTGAAATTCTCCGAAAGACTCCTCGAAAAGCCAATGGATATTGTTGTCCATGCCGAACATGCAAAACATGAAAACATCAAGCAGCGTCTCCACTATGTAGACGACCTCCACCACAAGAACCGCCTTCTCAACCATATCCTCCGCCAAGATGATCTAGAAAGTGCCATTGTCTTCACAGCAACCAAGCGTCATGCTGACCTGCTGGTTCGGCAACTACGCGATGAAGGACATGAGGCGCTAGCTCTTCATGGAGATATGAGCCAAAGACAGCGTACACGGACAATTGAACAACTCCGCCGAGGCAAAGTAAACGTCCTCGTTGCAACCGATGTCGCCGCAAGGGGAATCGACGTCCAATCGATCACCCACGTGATCAACTTTGACCTCCCTAGAAATATCGAAGATTACGTTCACAGGATCGGACGAACTGGACGCGCAGGCGCGACAGGAACGGCCATCTCCTTTTCATCCGGACAAGAAGCTCCCCTCGTTAAGAGGATCGAAGCCTTTACTGGGCAAACGATAGAAGTCTCAGTGATCGAAGGATTCGAGCCAACTAGGAAACAGCGGTCAGCAGGTGGCCCTTCCTCCACGAAACGCCCCTACTCAAATAAGAACGCAAAAGGGGGATGGGCAGGCAAGCGTCCTAATGGAGCAGGCAAAGGCCCCAAAAATGGAAAGCGCCCTTTCAAAGGAAGAGCAAACTCCCAGAAAAAAGGCACTTCAGGACGAAAAGGTCGGCAATTCTAACTCGGAATTCCGAACCAACCTCCCGTGTCTCCTCCAATCCATAGTTTCCCGGCATGTCCGGGAAAGTGCTTTTCGCAAAGCGCGATCAGCTCAGGATCCTGGGTGATGTCGTCACCGGGTTGATACCCAGTAGGAACGAACACTCTTCGGTGATAAGTCCCCTGAATGCGAACCTGACCTACAACATAGATTCCCTTTCCAATTTCATAGGAGGAGCCCTCTTTTTCTCGGGTGTAGATCGCAATGTATCCCCCATCTTCCCCTTGATATTCGTTGATCGTTGGAAGGACAACCTCCTTGAAGCCAGGGTAAGAATGGTTGACCACCCCACCATCACGGGCATAAACCCTATAGTCTTCAGGAAGCCAATAAGACTGTGCATGTCCAAAGTGTGCGCAAGAAACAAGTCCAAGTAACATCATCGTCTTTTTCATCGTCATACCTCATTGTTGGTGATTTGCAGGTGTGTTGCATAACTATTTCCACTGGTCTTCGCGCAAAAACACCTCATTTTTAACCATTTGCGCTTTCACAAATAGCTTCTTGCTATTTGTTTCAAGTGACAAAGTGGCTAAATCTGAGCATTTTTCCATCGAACCCCATAGGGAAAAGTTATGCAACACACCTGCGATTTGCGACGATGCTATTCTAGCCAGAAAGAATTCTGGCCAGCAACAGAAAAGAATATCTACATGATTTCGGCAGCGAGAGCGGCGAGCTCAGAGCGCTCGGTCCTTTGAAGGAACATGTGGCCAAAAATCTTATGGTTCGAAAATTTCCCCACGGTGAACGTAAGAGCATTCGAATCCTTATCTAGATAAGGGTTATCGATCTGAGTTGGATCCCCCGTTAGAACCACTTTAGTCCCCTGACCAGCACGAGAGATAATCGTCTTCACTTCGTGGGGAGTTAAGTTCTGCGCCTCATCGATCATGATGAACATCTTGGGAAGGGAGCGCCCCCGAATGTAGGTAACCGCTTCCATCTCAATCTTTCCACTTTCCATGATATATTCTTGCGTCTCGTGTTTCCCTTCTCCTGTAGTTGAAGAACAGAGGAATTCTAGATTGTCATAGATCGGCTGCATCCAATGGAGGAGCTTCTCTTCCTTGGTTCCCGGCAAATACCCAATATCCTTACCGAGAGGGACAATAGGTCGGCTGACCAAGATCTTCGAGTAGATTCCCTCGTCAAACACCTTCCGCATTGCTGAAGCAATCGTCAGAAGGGTCTTTCCTGTTCCAGCAGGCCCCACAAGAGTAACAAGCTTGATTTCATCGCGAAGGAGAAGGTCGAGTGCACACTTTTGCTCGAGGTTGAGAGGAAGGACACCCCACACATCTTGACTCACCTTAAGAAGAGGCTCAATCCTCTTCTTCGTCGCATTGTAGCGCCCAACAGCAGACGACTTCTCATGAGAGGTCATGAGGCAAAACTCATTCGGATGAAACTCATCCGTATCGAGGGTAATCCCTCCGTCCTTGAAGAACAGATCCACTTGAGCCTTCTCCACCTCAACCTTTCGATACCCCTGGTATAGCCCTTGGTACGAAAACTTCAGATTCTCATAGTCCTCAGACTTGAGCCCCACTGCTTCGGCTTTAACTCGCATCACAAGATCTTTAGAGAGAAACACCACGTCTCCCTTATTCTTTGCTACTTGGTAAGCCATCAAGATTTTTACATGGGCCTTCTCCATTGGAAGAGGAAACTCACCCCTCTCTACTAGATCAACCGCTGCATGAATCCTAACCAAATTTCCATCTTCTACAGCTACCCCTTCCTTGAGATCCCCCTGCATCTTGAGCGAATCGATGAAGCGAATCATGTGCCTTGCATTCTTCCCCCGTTCATCGGTATTTCTCTTTAGATCATCTAACTCCTCAAGGACAGGAAGGAGAATAACGATCTCACTCTCCTTGAAGGTCTTGATCGCATTAGGATCATGAAGAAAAACATTGGTATCGATGACGTAAGTAGTTTTGGACACAGGCGCACACTCCTTTTCTAGATATTATTGAAGCTAACCGCAGCATAGCCAGAAGACCTTGCTGAGACAATGTTTTTTTTGAATAAATTTATCTGGCTGTTTTTTAGAGAGTTGTAAAATGGATCCAGCAGACAAAGACCTAGAGTGCTAAATCTGTTGACACTCATTCTAAAATTCCGTACAATGGGGGTATAACTCCCACAGAAGGGCTTTACACGATGAAGATCAACCAGAAAATTTTAAGTATTCCCCCTTATGTCTCTACTGCCTGGAAGAATGTAGTCTCTCTTCACCTCGAAGGGGAAACGGACTCCCCTATTCTTGTGATCGGCCTTTTTAATGGAGCAAAAATCACCATTCCTAATCTAGAACGCTCGGTCATCGAAGGCGTCTTCGCTTCCCATCAGAAATTTCTTGAGCAAGAAAATGGGGATACAAGCAACCAAAAACAACCCCCTACCACCCCTCCTCCAATGTTCCCTCCTGGGTTCATCGACGATTCTTCACTGATGAGCATGCCGTTAAATTTTGGGATCCAAGGAGACATGGGCAACCTACTCCAACACAACCCAGAAAGTAGTGACAGCCCCGACCTTCCAGACGACGTACTCGAAAAAATCTCAGCCATCTCCAAAGCCGTAGGCTTTGACAGCATGGAAAACTTCCCCAAACCAGAACCTCACTGCAACTGCATGCACTGCCAAATCATGCGCAAAGTCCATGGAGAGGAGAAGGAAGAAACACTTGGCATGGAAGTGGAAGAAGAAGAGGTCACCGAAGAAGATCTCAAGTTTCGGGATTGGGAGATCGTCGAGAAAGGGGACAACCTCTATCTAGTGACCAATCCTCTCAGCCGAGAAGAACACTACACCGTTTTCTTAGGAAAGCCCGTTGGCTGCACTTGTGGAAATCCCAACTGCGAACACATTCGCTCAGTATTGAACAGCTAATCTAATATTCTAGCCAAAAAATCGTGGTCTTTAAAACGGCGAGTTTCTACAATGAGGCTCTCCCTCGCAAACGCTCGGGACCAAAATTTTTGATCAGGAGGAAACCCCCAAAATGTCTAAACCTTTTCTCTTAGGATGTGCCCTTTGCAGCTTCGTTGCCATCCAAGGCTTTGCTGAAGAAGATTCTTTCACGCCAAAAGAAATCGAGCTCACAGCTCCTGTCGAAAAGAAACCCCTACGTAAATCTCCGAGTGTGAAAGAAGCATTCTCCCCTTTCACTGGAAGAGTGGCCGGCGAGCATGTCCGGATGCGTCTCCACCCCGACCTAGATAGTCACATCGTTCAAGAGCTCACCAAGGACCAGCTCCTTTTAATCCTCGATAAAGAAGGCGACTTCTATTGTGTTGAGCCGCCCCAACCAGTCAAAGCGTATATTTTCCGCAGCTTCGTCCTCGATGATGTCGTTGAAGGGAACCGCGTTAACGTCCGTCTAGCTCCTGATCTAGAAGCCCCTGTTATCGGACATCACAATTCTGGAGATCGTCTCCAAGGCAAAGTAAGCGAGCAGAATCGAAAATGGCTCGAAATTGCTCCCCCCGCAACCACGCGTTTCTATGTAGCAAAAGGTCTCATCGATAAAATCGGTGGACCCGAGCTAAAATACGAAACCGACCAGCGAAAAGAGACCGTAGCCCAACTCCTTCAAGGCGCTGTCCTCTTTGCTCAAGCAGAGATCGATCGCCCCTTTGAAGAGATCAACTACGACCGACTGAAGCAAGGCTTCCTAGCCATCATCCAAGATTACTCGGACTTCCCCAAGCAATCCAAAGATGCAAAAGTTCAGCTAGCTAGCTTCCAAGAGCAATATCTTGAAAGACGGATCGCTTATCTTGAAGACAAGGCTTCTGGTGGGACTGGACAGCTTTACACAAAAGCTTCTACCCAAGAAGCAACAGAAAGCCTAAATCCCCTATCACATGTGAACATGTGGGAACCGATCGAAAATGCTCTCTTCGCTGCTTGGTCTGAGTCCCATTCCGAGAAAGGGATCGAAGACTACAAGGAAGAGCAAAAGCTTGCTGCTGTCCCTCTGTCCGGAACACTCACTGCCTACACAGCTCCTGTAAAAAACAAGCCAGGCGACTTCATGATCAAGCAGAACAATCTGCCGGTTGCTTACATCTACAGCACTGAGGTAGATCTAAGCGAGTTTGTAGGAAAAAAAGTGACCGTCATGGGCTCAAAACGCTCTAGCAACAACTTCGCCTTCCCCGCCTACTGCATCCACGAAGTGGAGTAGTGTGGAGCTGCGCGAATGGGCCATTCGGATCCTTGGTGGCGACACCCTTGAGGAAAAGCTTCTAGATCCAGGCCCTCTAACCGATGAGCACCCTGGAACCACCCTACTTTTTGACGAGCCCACTCGCCCCGCCGGGATGGGCTTTCGTAAACATACTCGCAAAGACAAGCTCCCCAAACTTACTGAGCATAATGAACCCGATAAGCGGGCCGTCTGTCTCCACAGGTTTGCCGGCCACGAACTCCTCGCTGTTGAGATCATGGCCTACGCCCTCCTCGCCTATCCAAATGCGCACGGCCATTTCCGCCGAGGCATAGCCAATACACTCAAAGAGGAACAAGAACATGTCCGCCTCTACTGCAAAAGGCTCGAAGGAATGGGCGTTCGCTTTGGAGACCTTCCCCTCTACAAACACTTTTGGCACTACACTCCCTATCTCAAAACTCCCGAGCAGTACCTATCCGTCATGAGTCTCACCTTTGAGATGGCCAACCTCGACTTTGCTCCTCAATATGGCGCCTCATTTGCTAAACAAGGAGACACCGCCTCTGCAGATCTGATGAAAAGGATACTCCGCGATGAAATCGCCCATGTCTCATTTGGGTGGCACTGGCTGAAAAAACTCAAGAAACCCGACGACCCAATGTGGAATACCTACCTCGCCTCCCTTCCCGAGAAGCTCACTCCACAAAGAGCCAAAGGCCCCATCTACAATGAAAACTACAGACTGGAGGCGGGAGTGAGTCAAGAATGGCTAAACGAATTCAGTTCTTTGCATGAATGATCCCCTCTCCTTGTCTTGGAAAAGTGATTGCGATTGTCGGCTATCTCGTGAAACATGGAACTTGGGCATGCACCCACACCAAACTTTATCAGTCAAACCGCGAGTTTTTAACTTCTTTTGAGTTTTCTGATTAAGAGATTTTCTCCGAATTCATTTCACTGCCAGTAAGAGTCCTCTTTTCCCCTATGAGAGGCTCTTCAAGCTCAACAAACTCGTTTGAGTTTGCTTCGCTCTCCAGAGCACTCTCCCTAGGGAAAAATTTTGACTCTTGGCAGCCAAAGCAATTCGGAGAAAGTCTCTAAGGCCTTTCTTAAGCGTCAGGCTGAATGGTCCTTCTGTTCCATGCGACAATCTGTCTCAGAAACAAAACAAACTCCTCCGGAGACTTGAGCCCTCTTTCAACAGCCTCTTCATATTCTTTGGCATTTGGAAAGACCACCCCATCCACCCCAAACTTTTGAAGAAGGGTATTCATCCAAGCACGCGCAACCCGCCCATTTCCATCTACAAAAGGATAAATCCTCATGATCTCAGAATGGACCCAACCAGCTAGCTCGATCACGTCCCCCCTTCCTCTTTTTTCGAGAATATTTACTCGATCCTTTAATCGGCGAAAAAAGCTGTGCATTGCTTTTTCAGCCGTCTTAGGACCAACGGGGATGTGGGCTATTTTAGATAGAAGATTGAGCTGCTTTAAAGTCAATCCGGGCTGATCCATCAAACTCGAATAACAGGTATGGAGCTGTTTTTCATTTCCTGTAGAAACCTTTCCTTCCTCAAGTTTCTTCAGCATGTTTTCAAAAGCTTCATCTGTTCCTATTTCTCCTCCAAAAAGACAAACCCGAAAATGATTACGGAACTGTCCCAAGCCTCCAGCAATAGAAGCGAACGCTCCGGGAATAATCAATTCGTGCGTTTTAAGAATGGCTTTCACGATCTCTGCAGGACAGTTTTTGAAGAATGAAGGATCTTGAAGAACAGTTTTCTCAAGGTAGGTTAGCGCGGCCTTTTGGGCAGGATATTTGGCATTCGTATTCCAATAGTAGAGTTGTTTTATTGCAATCCCCTTAGCCTCAGAAGACGAAGAACTTTGTGCCCTTCCATTTAATTTGACAGATACTCCGATTCCAGCCCCCATCATGCCAAGCACAAGGCCCATTTTTTCATTCGTCTCAAAGAAAGAAGGACGTTTCATGTGAACTTTTCGATTGAAAATGGCAGCAGTTTCTTCCATTAGCTTTGGGCAAAAAAACCCCTCTCCCATAATAGAATAGTGCAGATCCCCCTCTTTAGGTACAGCAAAGACTCCCGGATGGACCCCTTTCGCAAGATATTCTGGAAAGATCTTTTTCGTTTTAAAGGCTGAGCTGGCTCCCTTATGCTCGTTTCCTTCTCTTCTTTGTAAAAGTAGGGAGATTATAGAGGATGAACTTGGACAGAAAGCTACATCTCTTAAGACTTGGTAACCTGTTCTATCAGCTCCCCCCACAGGGACGCCTGCTAAAGATATTGAATGGGACATTCTGTTTGTTCCTTACAAAAAAACTATTTAATAATTATTCGGACGTAGATGAGTTTGTTTCCGCTAGATCGAGCTGACGAGGGGTCTTCTCTACCGGCTCGCCATGGGGTAGATCGAGGGAGGTAGCTGCAGCCCCAAGCTCTTTGAATTTTCGAGCAGTCACCAGGACCCTCGCCTCAAGGGAGCCGACCCCCTTATTATAGGCTTCTACCGCAGTAGATAGCCCCCTTCCCATCTTGGCAAAGTGGCTCGACATATCAACCACCCTCTTATAGAGCTCATGGCCAAGACTACTCACCTTTTCCGCATGAAGGGAAAGGTTCTCCTGCTTCCACCCATAGGCCACGGCTCGAAGGAGAGCGATGAGAGTGGTAGGGGTGGCGATGATCACTCCTTGATCAGCTCCTGCTTCAATGAGGTTGGGGTCGTACTGGAGAGCCGCGCTAAAGAAAGCCTCAGATGGGAGAAAGAGAACCACAAACTCGGGAGTGGGGGTGAAATGCTCATGGTACGATTTCTTGGAGAGGGCTGCAATATGAGCCCGGATCCCCTTTGCATGATTTTTAAGCCTATCCTCTCTCACAGATTCTTCATCAGCTTGCACCCCATCTAGATAGGAGTCGAGGGGGACCTTCGCATCGATCACTACCTGCCGCCCCCCGGGAAGCTTCACAATGAGGTCGGGGCGGACCAGGCCACCCGATTCTGTCGACTGCTCAAAAAAGTCACACTGGTTGAGCATCCCCGCCATCTCCACGACTCTGCGGAGCTGCATCTCTCCCCAGCGGCCCCGGACAAGGGGAGTACGGAGAGCCTTCACCAGATTGGAAGTTTCCTGGGCCAGGTCTTTTTTTGCTTGAATTAAGTGCTCGAACTGAGACTTGAGGGAGACATGGTCCCCTTTCCGCTCCTTCTCAAGACCGCGGAGCCCCTCATCGAGCTTGGTCAAGCTCTCTTTAACCGGCTTCACCATCTCCGAGATAGAGGTCTGTCTCTTCTCGAGATCTCCTTTCGCTGACTCTTGGAATTTCTCAAGACTTGCTTGAGCTAGATCGAGGAAGGAGCGGTTGTTTTTCTCTAGAGCATCCTGGGACAGCGCTGAAAAAGCCTCTTTGATTTCTTGATGGCTTTTCTCGGCAAACTCGAGCTTTTCCTTAAGAAGAGCGGCCCTAAGCTTCCAGTGGTACGTGCGGAAAGCAAAATAAAGAGACAATCCTGCCAAACCCACAAGGGCTATCCATTCAATCATCATTTTCAGGCTCAAAATCTGCGAGGGTCTTCGACTTCTTGCCGACAAGCAAGCGAATCACGACGAGGGTCCAACCAGAACAGATATAGAGCCAAGCAGACGTAAACAGAGTGATCGGAAAGAAGTAGAGGGCTCCGTAGAGGAAGAAGAAGGCGATGACCACTGCCACAAAGACAAGCTGGAATGAGGGGACCTGAAAGTGGAGGATCTTTGCACTGGGAAATTTAAATGGGCTAACCATGAAATAGCCAAGGACGATCAGAACGAGAGTTGAGAGGACCGTTTGGAGCTCTTCACTAAAGCCCGCCCACTGCTCAAAGACCGGGTAGGCAAAGAGGAGATTTGTCCCCACCACCGCAAGGGCTGCT
>Ga0180437_10001809_pt1 | contig 35799 bp, 29 predicted proteins | sample SS_ome_4_FD_132410 | JGI IMG/M metagenome (GOLD analysis project Ga0180437, IMG submission 132410) | Hypersaline lake sediment archaeal communities from the Salton Sea, California, USA - SS_3_D_1 metaG | ecosystem: Environmental > Aquatic > Non-marine Saline and Alkaline > Hypersaline >... | reverse complement strand
TCGCCGGCGCGGGCGGCGGTGTGGAGCTGGAGTTGGATCATCGCCCAGACCTGGCGAGAGACGAACGGCTTGATGGCTTCGACGCGCTCCAGCGAGACGGGCTTGACGGCCTCGGGCTCGGGGGCGTCGCTGCGGCCCTTGCGCAGGCTGGAGACGGCCTGGAGGCCCTGGAGCACGTGGCCGGGGACCAACTCGTCGGCGACCGGGAGACGATCCGGGGCCAATGTGACCTACCACCGCATTCGTCGGCCGCGCAGCTCGTCGGAGACGGCAATGACCCACACGCTACTTGTCAGGAGGGCGTGGTACAGGTCGTAAACCGGGCAGTACTTCAGGATCCTGAAGTCGTCCCCGTGCATCGCCGTGAAGAACGCGGCGGCGACGGTGTTGAGCAGGAGGAAGGGTACCATCCCTCCCAGCAATCGCAGCGGGTCGCCTCCTCCGGCCAATGCTCCCGCCATCAGGACGACCCCCGTTACGCACAGGAAAGGCTGAAGCAGCAGGTCGTAAAAGTAGGTTGCCGACAGCCAGGCCACCAGACGCGGTATCCTCGGACACCGACGCGTGCGACGCAGGTACTTCCGCAGCACCTGGATCGTTCCGCGACACCACCGGTAGCGCTGGTTGATCAGGCCGAACAGCCCGTCGGGGCCCCTCGTGTTCGAGACGGCCCGCGGCTCGTAGACGATCCTCCCGCCCATGGTCAGCACGGTCAGGGATAGGTCGAAGTCCTCTGCAAACGTGTCGGACTCAAACGGCCCGGCCGGGGTCCCCTCTTGCGGGCTCGCATCCACGCGCTCGCGCCAACGGCACACTTCCGCCAGCAACTTGTGCGAGAACAACCCGATGGGCCCGGGGACGACCAGCACCGTGCCGGTGTGTGCCTGGGCCATTCGGCCCGAGCCGTTGCCCACCACGTACTCCAGGCCCTGGAGGGTCGTGACGGTGTTGATGCGATTCCGCACGCGCACCTGTCCGGCCACGGCATCCACGCCGGGCTCCTGGATCCGCTGCACCATGATGCGGAGGGCGTCGGGGGCAAGGCGCGAATCGGCGTCAAGGCAAAGGACCAACTCGCCGCGGGCGTGCTGGAAGGCCAGGTTGTGCGCGCTCCACTTGCCGCCGTTCGGCTTGGTGAATACGCGGACAGTGCACCTCGGGTGCCGGCCCTCGAACTTGCGGGCGCGCGTCAGCGTGTCGTCCGTCGAGCCGTCGTCCACCACCAGCACCTCGTAGTGGGGGTACTCCGTCCGGAGCAGAGACGCCAGCGCCGGCTCGATCGTCTCGGATTCGTTATAGGCGGGCACGAGCATCGAGACGAAGGGGAACCGCTGACGTCGCGGGGGCCGCCGCGCCAGGCGTCGCCGGAACGCTAGGTAGGCCAACACGAACATGGCCAACCATCGGCACCCGCCCACGAACGACACAATCGCCAGCAGCAATGCTGCCGCGGCGACGGCCGACCCGCGCCCCTCCGCCAGTAGAGACACCGCCCAATGCACGAACCGGTAAGGACAGTAGCTGAACAGCAGCACCGATAGCACGATGCCAATGGGAAACAGGACATGAGCGAGTGCGACAGAGCCGGCCATGGCGGCTCCCCGATCGATCTGCGACGACGCCGAATCAGCCTTTTCCACGCCGTCGGCCCCGGCCGGTGAGCCCTGTCGTGGTCGAGCTTCCGCGTACAAGGAGGGGCGATAGGAATCGCCGAGCGGGCCGGAGGTCACTGCTCGGCCCCGCTGCGGCGCCCGGATGGTGACGTGTGAACTCCCGTGGTGTCGGGCTCTTCGCTCAGTACGTCCGCGGCGACGATTCGGAGAATGCCGAGCAGGCGACGGGCGAACGCATGCCGCGAGGGATCGACTCCGCTTCCACCCGCCCCGTCACGCAGGACCTTGCTTCGGATCTGGCGGATCCGCCGGTGCACGGACAGGTCGCCGTTGAGCCCCTCACGAACATCCGCAACGGCTTGCGCCGGCGCATGGTCCAGGGCCCCGTCGAGTGCGTCCAGAAGCGCGTGGTCCCGACGGCCTTCGGCGATCATCGCCCTCAACTGCTCTCCCAGAGTCCGCATCAAATCGGCCGAGTACCTCTGTTCCCCCATCGGCGTGGGCGCGCCGCTCCACTTGTGGCCCCCACGCTCTCGAGCCGTCAGCTCGGCGCGCAACTCGAATGCAGGCCTGGCGGCGCCATCGGCGGCCGGGCTGTTGCCTTCTGCCCGTTCCTTCAGGGCCACGTTGACCACTCCCCGAGCCCCTATCCTCCGCGCCCGCCAACCCAGACCGGCCCGCCCGACTGCTCCCAGACTCGCCAGCACCGCGCCCACCCAGAACAGCGGGTAGACACCCAGCCACGGGCGCCAGGCCAGGCGAGCGGAGACGACCGTGTCGTCGACGAGGCTCCGGACGGTTCGCTGAGGCGGGCGGCACGCGACCTCTGCCACCACGTAGCCCGGGTCAGCCGGTAGGGCCTCCGTTCGGATCAGCCTGCCGGTAAAGCGCCGCTGCACCTCCGGGTGGAGCAGTTCCAGGACGACCCGGGCCTCTTCCGCCAAGGCGTTCGCCTCGGCCCGGGGCATACGCAGACGCAGACGCAGTGCGTCGCGCCCGGCCAGGACCACCAGCGGCGCCTTGCTGCCAGCCGTTCGGGGCGATGGATCGCGGTAGACCACCTTCCCGGGGAACGGCGCATTGGCGACGAGGCTGGCCAGCAGCCCGGCGATTTCCGCCTTGGCCTGCGCGATCTCCACACCGAGCTGCTCGATCCTCTTATGTCTGACCCGACGGGCTCGTTCCGCATCGCGCTCGAGCCGGGCGAACAGCGCGTCGGCCCGATCCCTCGCCTCGCCCATCTCCTTCTCCGCCGCCACAACCTCTGCCGAGAGCCCCCTTGTCTGATCGGAGGCAACCGCCTCGTACTCGCGCAGCCCCCGCTCCAGCTCCTCTCGCTCTGCCTTGAGTGCCTTGAGCTTCGCCTGGAGCTTCTCCATTCCGGCCGCCAGCACCTGCGCATCCGTCTGCCGGCTCTCCAACTCCTCGTCGGTGGCGCTGCCGCTCTCGGCGGCACGCTGCGCCCGCCACAGCGCGCTTTGGCTGCATTTGAGTCTGACCGCCTCCTGCGCCAGCTCCTGTTCGGTCCGCTCCACCTCGCCGGTCAGGGCGCACAGCCGCTCCCGCCGGTCCAAACGCTGGCGCAGCTTCTCCCGCAGCAGCAGGTCGCGCACCGGGGCCAACTGGTCCCGGGACACGCGCATCTGCCACTTGTCTGCGGTGACCTGCCGGTAGCGGCGCACGAGTTCCGGATCCAATTCGAGCGGCTCGTCGGCGAGGATGTGCTTCTTCGCCTCCAGCGCCGCTTGGCGAAGCTCCAACACGCGGATCCTCGATCCCCGCTCGGGACAGGCAAACCGGGCCAGCACCGCGCCGGACTCCACGAACTCGTCGTTCGTGACCGAGACGACCTCCAGGCCTTCCGGCATCCGGACGGCAAGTAGCCCTTCGCTGTCGAGACATCCTTCACGCGGAACGAGTTCGCGCCACCCACCGACGGCGGCAATCAGCCCCAAGCCCAGCAGGGACAGACAGGTGCACCAGCCTGCAAGGCGCCGCGCCGCGTTGGGGGCCCTACCGGAAGCGTCGGCGCCACGGTTCCGCTTCCACCACACGTGAACCGCACACGAGACCACATACGCCCCGAGCCCCGCCACGACCCCGACCAAGGCTGCAAGCACGAGGTCTTGGGCAATCATGAATCAACTCCTCCCGCGCTTCCTGGGCAGTGGATCCAATTGGCACGCGTACGGAACAGGCCGGGCTTGCTCGCAACCGCGGTCGCGCCTGCGCTGCTGCCCGCCGTTTCCGACCCCGTCGTGGATGACATCGCTGCAGACATCGGGGATGCCGTCGCCCTCCCCATCGACAGGCCCTCAACACAGGCAGCAGAGAAAGCCCTCGCCGTCGCCCGGACCAGTGCCGTTGCGGCCAGCAGGGAAGAGTTCACACCCACAGCCATCGACCCAATCAGCATCGCTAACAGACAGAACACTGCATCGTCGTCCTTACTACGCCTCGCCTGCGGGGGAACTACACATCCGTTCCTTCGGGAGCCCCACGCCAAGCCTCACCGACAGGCAGGCTCCGGCTCCGCTCGCGATTTCTCGGCAAGGACACCTGTGCGTCTCGGGTGACAACGCTCCAGAGCCTTCGTGCTCACCTTCGTGCGCCTGACCGTCATCATCCCTGCCTGTCCCGATCGAGGTGTCCGTCGAAGTGAGCAGGCCCGACCCATATATATACGATAGTCTATTTTCTGTCAAGAAAGAAAATAGACTGCCGTATATATCTTTTGGTTCTTGTCCCGATCAGTTGCCACAGGAGAGAGGGTGAATAGAAGATGACAACGGCACGCTCTTCTTGTATTCGTAGCTTCGGCAAAAGGTTACGGCACAGGAAGCCGATGTCTATGCTCAGTATGGCAATCTACTCTCCCATTCGTCGAGTGCGAATCACCGGTCAGCGTGTCGGCGCGGCAGCGGACATCGCCATGATCGACGTGGTGCCCGACAAACGGTTCCGGCCGATCTGCCACGACTGCGGGGCGCCGGCCGGGGCGGCCAAGGCGACGAAGAGGCGTGTGCCCCAGCGTGTGACGCCCTCACCGAAGGCCTTCAGCCGAGCCCGGGCGCGCTTCAGCCCCCCAGTGAGCTTGTCGCCCACGCCGAGTTCCACGTACGCCCACCCGGCCTTGAGCTGACCCACACTCGATGCGATACTGACGCTGGAGTTCCTGCTGGGCACCGTTCCGAGAGCATGAGCGACAATCTGAAACCAGAATCGAACAGCAAGCTACGGACTGCTGATATTGCCGCTGTCGTTCTTTTCGTCCTGGGCATCAATCCCCACACGGCGCTTCCGGCGCCGCCGGCGCCTGCCTTCGGCCACCACCGAGGTTCAGCCGTGTTCCAGCGCGGCCGGAATCCTCCCGGCCTACCGGTTCCTGCGCATCGGGCCGACCACGACCGGCTGCCGGCTGCGCTCGTAGCCGAAGAAGACGAACCGTCGCAGCAGGCCCGTGTGCGAGCTGGGCGGGGAGCCCGGCGCCGACGCGGTCTTTCGCTTGCGGATGCTGTGCTTGCCCGCCGTGCGGATGAAGGCCCCCGCCTTCGAGAGCTGCCGCCTGTTGGCCCGGTCGTTCGGCACCATCCCGCGTCGATCATCCACTGGCGTACGACGCGCAAGGCCTTCCGGCCGATGTCGCGCGCCGGGGCCTCGGCATACAGGAGCTTCGGGGGCTTCATCGCGTCGCTGAAGTTGGCGACCTCATTAGTCGGCGTGCCATCGATCCTGACGCCGTGGTCCCTGGCGTGCAACAAGAAGCGTGCGAGCACTTGCTTGATGGTGATCTCCTCGGCCTCAACCGGAAGTTGTCGGCCGTCCGTTCGGCTATGGCTTGGTGGTAGCGCTGCGTGGTCTGGGGCTCATCGCAGCGGCCCAGGTGGATGGGCCTGCCGTTGCGGACGACGTAGCCCCGGCCGCCGGCCTTGTGGTGGCGCAGCGTTGGCGCCCGAGGCGGTTTCTTGGGGGCGCGAGGGGACTGCTCGCTTCTGCGGAGGGCCACGGCCGCTCCGCCCGAGTGGGCGGTAACCGCTACTCACAGTTTCAGCGTACTTCGCGTTACTGGGCCGTACTGGACTTGAACCGGGGAGCATAACCGGCGGTTCTCAAAAGCGCTTACGCGAAAAGGGCCACGGGGGCGGTGCAGAATCCGGTGCATCTGGCCCAGATTCCGGGCCGATCGACCCCGATCTGGCTGCGGTCATCGACACGTGGCCGACCCTCCCCAGGACAGTCAAGGCGGGCATTATGGCCATGGTCCGCACGGCCGAGGCGGCACGGGGAGTAAGGAATGACTGCCGAACTGCTCACCGTCGACGCGCAGGAGCCGACGATCCGCGAGCAGTTGGCCAGCGACCTGATGGCGCCGTACTGCTCCCGCTGTGGCCACGAGGTTCCGAAACTCGGCCTCAACGTCAAGGCTGCCATCTGCTGGTCCTGCACCGCCGAACTGGTCCGCCTCTGGCCCGACCGCATGAACACCGTCGTCAGGACGTGCCCAGACTGCGGTGGGCCGCCCAGACTGCGATGTTGCCGTACATGTCCGGCAGCTTCTGGTCCCCGGTCTCGGTGTACACCGGGAGCCTCTTGAAATCAGCCATTGCCATCGGGCATGTCACGGCCAGAACCACCCCCACACAGATGCCCCGTGTCCTTCCCATTGCTCCGCCTCCCCACAACGGCCAGGCCCTGGAGACCGGAGGCATGCCTGCCGCAGTCGCCTCCTCTCATTCATTCGTCTGCCCGTTCGTCAGACCACGTCGGCCTCCCGGTCCCCCATGCTCCAGGTTGCCCGGGTGAGACTGTTACGGGGCGGGCGTTTTCGGCGTCTCCGGCTCCAGCGTCGTTGCCCCGGTTACTGCATGGGCGACCGTTCGGCCGGCCCCGAGGGCTGCCCGGGCGAAGTCCTTCGGGCCCAGCTCGATTCGGCGGTCGATGAGTTCGGGGACGTTATAGTTCATCAGGTAGGACTCGTAGAAGTCGGGGTCCTCCTGCGGCAGCAGGAATGGCCTGTGGGCCCGTCCGGCGGCGTCGAAGTAGCTGAAATACGGCTTGGCGAACAACCCGTCGCGCCGCTTGCTGCTGAAGACGAACCACCGGCCGTTGCTCGACCAGCAGTGCCACGAATCGCAGCGGTCGCTGTTGACCGGCAGCCGTTCGCAGCGGCCGCTGCGCAGGTCCAGCAGATACAGGTCGCTGCCGGGCTGGTAGATGGGGAAACTGCCGTGGGGGCACGCACAGAACATGAGGAATCGCCCGTCAGGCGAGACTCGCGGCTCCAGGAGGCTCTTGCCCATGGCAGAGGCCGACAGGACCCGCTCGGGTGAGCCCCAGGTCTTCGATCGGCTTTCATAGGACACGCGCATCAGGTCGTACCTGACTTGGCGGTACTGGGCTATGGGTGCTTTCGGCGCGCTGCTGAAGTAGAGATGGCGCCCGTCCGGCGACCAATTGGGGAACGTCTCGAGCCGCTCCGGCTGCGTCAGGTGCCGAGACGATCGGACGGAGTGGTCCTGGACGACGTAGCAGCCGAGGTCGCTGTCGCCGTCGAAGACTTCCCGCGTCTCGCCGACGGCGTGCATGAACTGGCGCAGCGCGTTGACGGAAAACGTCACGAACTGCCCGCTGGGGTGCCAGGCGCTGTAGGCCGCCGGCGCGCGTGTGTATCGGGTGCGCGTCTCCGCTTGGCGAACCCGGCCGTTGGATGCAAGCAGCATCGCCGTGGCCGGGCCGCGGATGTGAACCAACATCGTGTCGCCGCGGTGGTTGAGGAACGTGTGGCAGTTCACGCATCCGTTGCGGAAGGTCCGCCCCAGCACGACCGGCGACTCGTCGAACGACTCCAGGTGTCGCTGGTAGATCCCCACGTTGACGTACTTGTTGTACAGCGGGCGCAGGAGCCGGTAGGCGAGGTACGGATCGATCGGCTCGGCGGCGACGGTCTGGCGGATCGGCTCGAACCGGGCCCATCGACGGGCCTCGTCCAGCACCCAGATATCCAGGCGGATCGCCCCCCCGCGATTGGCCTCCAGCAGCCTCCGCCACAGCCGCGGCGGAATGGCGATGGCCGACCCGCGGGACGACACGTCGATCGTCGGCCCGTCGGCGCCCCGGAGGCGGACGTGATACCAGCAGCCGGGCTCCAGCACGGTGAAGTTGAGCGGGGCGATGTTCGGGGGGATGACCACGTCGGCGTAGTCGGGGCGGATCGCAGGCGGCCGCCCCGCCGGCCGAGGGTCGCGCAGCGGCGGGGGGCCGCTCCAGGCCACGTGGGCCGCCACGGCGGCCAGCATCGCCGCCACGGCGGCGGCCGGCGCGATGGATGCCGCCCGGCGCCTCATTCCCTGCCTCCCGTGGTCATCCCGAAGGCGTAGTAGACGTAGTAGCTACCGGGGAACTGCCGCTCCAACATGCGCCGGGCAGCCTGTCGGTCCGCGCCGGCCGCCGCCCTGGCCTTCAGGAACTCCGCCAGCCGCTGCCGCGCCCCCGGGCGCATACGCAGGCCGTCCAGGCGCGTCGGGTTGGGCCGGCGCCGCATCTGCAAGTGGTAGGCGTAGGTCAGCAGGGCCTCCTCGTAGAGGCGGGGAATTACCTGCTGGCCGAAGCCCCGCAGCCGCCCGATGTGCTGGGCGACCCGGTTCACCTGACCGGTCAGCAGCCAGTAGCCCATCAGATACTCGAAGGCCATCCGGTTGGTCGGGTCGGCTTGGAGCAGCAGCAGCAGCCGCTGCTCGACGTTCGGCCAGGGCATCGTGTCGGTGGTGGGCATCCGCCGGCGGATTCGGCGAACATCCTCCAGCATCTCCAGGCGGGGATCCTCCCGCAGCAGTCGAGCATACCGCCGGGCCCACCGTCGGTGAAGCAGGTGCTTCTCCAGGGCCGCCAGGTACGTCGCCGCCGCGACCGGCTGGTCCTTCAGGACGTAGATGAGCGCCAGCCGCTCCAGAAGCTGCGGCCGCTCGCCCAGCAACTCCACCGCCTCGTGGGCCATGTGCTCGGCCTCGTTCACGTAGCCGAGTTCGAACATCAGATCCCCGACCTTCACGTAGGCCCGGCCATACTGTGAGACGCCCTTGCCCTCCAGGAGCGTCAGGCCGGGCAGCTGCCGCCGATGAGGGTAGGCGAACATCCTCTCCGGCAGTTGCCCTGTATGGAACAGGGCGAGGTCCACGTTGTGGGTGGTTTCGGCCGTGAAGCTCGCCAAGGCCAGCCGGTCGGCTTCCCGGAGCACTCCCGCCCAGTTGCGCCGTGCGGCGAGATAGTCGATCCGCAACGAACTCCGCCTGGCCGTGTCGAGCGAAACCCAGCCCGCGGCTGCCCAGGCGGCCAGCGGCACCAGCGTGCCCGCCGCCCACCAGACGGCGCGCCGGGCCGCCGAGACAGAGCGCTCCGCCGGCGCAGAGCCGCCGGACGCCACTCGTCGCCGCACGGCCGCCGCCAGGGACCGAACCGGTCCCCGCAGCGCCGTCGCGACGGCCATCAGCGGGAACATCGCGTACAGGACCACCAACGCGACCGTCCAGCCGAACTCGCTTCGGAAGGGCAGCCTCAGGACGTAGGCCCGGGCGACGGTGAGAGTCTCCGACCAGGTGGCCGCGAGGTAAGGTACAGCAGCCGCCGCCGCGGCGCCGGCGAGTGCCGGCGCCCACCGCCGGGCCCCCAGCAGCTCCCACAGGGCCGCGAGCACGGCGAACAGCAGCATCGGGGCGCCGGCGAGCTGGTACAGGACGACCGCCGCGATCGCGAAGACGGCTGATCGGTGCACCGACGCCCGAAGCCGGAGCAGGACATAGGCCGCCGCAGCGGCCAGCACGACAGCCGCCGCCAAGCTGTCTTGCAGAAGGTAGACGTAGCGGCTGTGGAGCACCGCCAGGGGTGCGGCGGCCAGCAGGCCCACCCACCGCCATTGATGCCCCCCCAGTGCCGAGACGTAGGCCCCGCCGGCCAGGCAGGTCAACAGGATCGTGGCGGTGATGACGGCCGGCCCGGCCCAGGTCTGCACGTACGCCTGACTGACCAGGCCCGCAAGGCCCTCCGTCACGCCCCCCGGGCGGGCGGCGTGTTCGGCGAGGAAGGCGGCGTCCGTGCGGAAGATGGGACACGTCAGGTGGTAGACCAGCCGCGGGTCCACCGCACAACGCATATAGACAAAGAGCGGCAAAGAAACGACGGCCAGACGCAGCGAGCGACGCGCGCCTTTGGCAAGAGGGCCTCGCCACGACATGCTCACGGGTCCCAACACCATGGCATCGAAACAGAAAACTCCCACCGAGACGACGGTTCGGGCCTGCTGTCCGGGGCGGACCCAGCGCCGCCGACCGACCCGAACGGAAGCAGGACGCGTCCGATGGAACTGGCGGCCATTGTATGGCCGATTCCGGCTCGACCGTACCACCATTATCGGCTCGCAGCGGCTGCCACTGTATCGCCGATCGTCCCGCCAACAGTGTGCGAACCCCCGCCGTGAATGATTCGGCCTTGCTCAGCGCCCGGGGAGCCCGGGTATGTGAACGCCGACTCGGCGTCGTCTGTCTGGATGGAAGCGGTTCCACCATTGGCAATGCGGACGCCTTCCGCGTTTACCTCAAAACGGAAGAGGGGCTGGCGGAGAATACCGTCCGTCCGCGGATGGGGATTGCCAAGCAGTTCCTCCGGGCAGCGAAGCGGAAGAAGATCATCCGGGAGAATCCCTTCGACGGGCAATCCACCTTTGTCCGCGAGAATCCCAAGCGATTCCATTTCGTCACGCGCGAGGAGACTCAAGCGGTGTTGGACGCCCTGCCCGATGCCTCTTGGCGGCTTGCCTTCGCCCTCGCCCGGTATGGAGGCCTGCGGTGTGCCTCCGAGGTGGCCGCGCTGAAGTGGGCGGACGTGAACTGGGAGAAGATGAGGTTCACCGTGCACGCCGCGAAGACGGAACACCACGCGGACGGTGGGGATCGCGTCGTGCCCATCTTCCCCGAGTTGTACCCCTACCTTCGCGATGCCTTTGAGGCAGCGGCGGACGGCGCCGTGTTCTGCTGCCCGCAGTACGAGAACGCGAATCAGATGTACCGCAAGATGGTCGTGCAGGCCGTCAAGCAGGCGGGGCTTGTGCCCTGGCCGAAGCTGTTCCAGAACTGCCGGTCCACGCGGGAGACGGAACTGGCCGAGGAGTGCCCTGTGCACGTCGTCTGTGCGTGGATCGGCAACAGCCCGAAGGTGGCGGCCCGGCACTACCTCCAGGTGACGGAAGACCACTTCGCTCAGGCGGTGCAGAAAGCGGTGCAGATTCCGGTGCAGCAGGCTACCGCGCAGGGCCGCACGGACTCGCGGGCGGGAAGCGGGGAATCCGAGAAGTCCAATGTCTGCGGGGCTGCGCAAAACAATGCGGCTCCCTGCGAGGGCAGAGAGCCGCAACTACTGGGCCGTACTGGACTTGAACCAGTGACCTCCTGCGTGTCGAGCAGGCGCTCTAGCCAACTGAGCTAACGGCCCGATTCCGGCTGGGTCTTACTTCAACCGGACGGACTCTTGTTGTCAAGGGCGGGCTTCAGCCTATCTTGTAGACGCCGCGGCTGACCTTCTTGAAGCGTGCATCGTCGCGCAGTGCGGCGGCGACGATGCCGTAGAAGTCCTTTGCCTTGGTGACGTAGCCGGCCTTCTTGACGGCGGCCATCACGTCCTTGACGCGCATCCCGCCGGTGGCCGGCTTGAGGATGTCGGTGATGTACTCGACCAGGGCCCGCCCGGTGGCGCGTCTGCGGGGGGCCTTCGCCGCGGCGGCCTTGGGCTTCCGGCCGGGGCGCTTCTTGGCGGCCTTGGGGGCCTTCGCCCTGCCGCGCGCCTTGCCGCCAACCGCCGCGATCTGCGCGTCGAGGGCCGCCAACTGCTTCGCGAGCTTCTCCCGCTGGGCGACCAGCCTCTTCAGCTTCTTCTCACTGGCCTCGAGCCTCTGCCGCAGTTCCGCAATGGTCAGTGTTCGGCGAGCCATAGCACTCTCCTGTAGTAGAACGGATCAACCTGACCTGTACAAATAGGGTTTGGATTATAGGTTCACGCCGATGCCCGTTCCAGCGGAATTGCCGAAAAAACAGACTCATCCGGCCGCAGAGCCTCGTGCGGGCCGAGTGCTTGAGATGAACGGGAGAACGTCCTAGAATAGACGGGTGACGTGCAGACCGACCGCAGTCAGGCCCGTCTCGAGGACCGAGGAAAGGAATCCATGGCGAGATCGAAAGCTCCCGTGCAGAAGACGCCGATCGCGTTCGTGAGCAACTACCTGCCGCGCCGTTGCGGGATCGCGACGTTCACCCATGACCTCTGCGAGGCCGTCGCCGCCGAGGGCCGACGCGATTACGACGTCTTCACCGTGGCCATGAACGACGTGCCGGAGGGCTACCCCTATCCCGAGCGGGTCCGCTTCGAGGTCCGCCACTCGATCCAGGCCGACTATCGCATGGCCGCCGAGTTCCTGAACATCGGGCAGGTCAAGGCCGTCTGCCTCCAGCACGAGTACGGCATCTTCGGCGGGACGTGCGGCTCGCACATCCTGGCCTTGCTTCGGCGGCTTCGCCGCCCGCTGGTGACCACGCTGCACACCGTCCTGAAGGAGCCGGACGAGCAGCAGCACCGTGTGTTGCAGGAGATCGGCCGGCTGTCGGACCGGCTGGTCGTGATGAGCGACTTGGCCCACGGAATCCTGCACGACGTCTACGGGATCCCGATGGGGAAGATCGCGATGATCCCGCACGGGATTCCGGACGTGCCGTTCATCGACCCGAGCTTTCACAAGGACCAGTTCGGCGTGGAGGGGCGGACGGTGATGCTGACGTTCGGGCTGCTGTCTCCGGGCAAGGGCATCGAGTACGCCATCGAGGCCCTGCCGGCCGTGGTCCGGAAGCACCCGGAGGTCGTCTACATCGTCCTGGGCGCCACGCACCCGCACGTCAAGCGGGAGTACGGCGAGGAATACCGCAACGGGCTGGTCCGGCGCGTCCACGAGCTGGGGCTCGGCGAGCACGTCATCTTTCACGACCGGTTCGTGGACCTGAAGGAGCTGTGCGAGTTCATCGGCGCCGCGGACATCTACGTCACGCCGTATCTCGGTGAGGCGCAGATCACCTCCGGCACGCTGGCCTACGCCCTCGGAGCCGGCAAGGCCACCGTCTCGACGCCGTACTGGTACGCCACCGAGATGCTCGCCGACGGGCGCGGGCGCCTCGTGCCCTTCCGCGACGCCGATGCCGTCGCCGAGCAGGTCATCGACCTGCTCGAGAACGAGCATCAACGCCACGCCATGCGCAAGCGGGCCTACAGCTACTGCCGCCGCATGGTCTGGAAAGACGTCGCCCGCATGTACCTCGACCTGTTCGCGGTGGCCTCCGAGGCATGGGTCAAGCGCCAGCAGACCGTCGTCGCCGCCGCCCCGCCCGCCGCCGCCCGCACCGTCCGCGAGCAGGACGATCTGCCCGAGATCGACCTGCGGCACCTGCGGACGCTCAGCGACGGCACGGGCATCCTACAGCATGCCACCTATGCCACGCCCAACCGCGACCACGGCTACTGCACGGACGACAACGCCCGCGCGCTGATCGTGGCGGCCACCCATTGGGACCAGACCCACGACGAGTCCGTCCTGCCGCTGATACAGACGTACCTGGCGTTTCTGGCCCACGCGATGGACGCGAAGACGGGGCGGCTGCGGAACTTCATGAACTACGACCGCACGTGGGCGGAGGTGATGGGCAGCGAGGACAGCCACGCCCGCGCGCTGTGGGGGCTGGGCATGGGGGTGGCGTTCTGCCCGTACGACTCGATGATCGCGTTGGCGACGCGGCTGTTTCAGCAGGCGCTGCCGCCGGTGGAGACGTTCAGCTCACCTCGCGCGTGGGCGTTCGGCATCATCGGCATCCAGGGCTATCTGCGGCGTTTCGGCGGGCATACGGGGGTCCGGCGGTATCGCACGTTGCTGGCCGAGCGGCTGCTGGGGCATTTCACCGGGCACATGAGCGACGAATGGCCCTGGTGCGAAGACGTGGTCACCTACGCCAACGCCAAGCTGCCCCACGCGCTGCTGATGAGCGGCAAGTGGATGAACCGCCCGGACATGATCGAGGTGGGCAAGAAGGCGCTGAGGTGGCTGCTCGAGATCCAGACCAACGAGGACGGCGTGCTGTCGATCATCGGCACGAACGGCTGGTACGTCCGGGGCGGGCCCCGCGCGCGGTTCGACCAGCAGCCCATCGAGGCCCACGCCCTGATCGACGGGTGCATCGAGGCCTACCACGTCACCCGCGAGGAGCACTGGCTGGGGCAGGCGCAGAAGGTCTTCAACTGGTTCCTGGGCGACAACGACCTGCGCAAGAGCCTGTACGACTTCACCACCGGCGGGTGCCGCGACGGGCTCCACGACGATCGGGCCAACGAGAACCAGGGCGCCGAGAGCACGCTGGCCTGGCTGATGAGCCTGCTGCTGATGCACGACCTGCAAATGGAGCAAACCTTGGACGCCGCGCCAGCCGATAAACGTACAAAACCGCGCCCCACCGCACGGGACGCCCGAACGAGCGGCGCCGCCGCAGGAGTGAAGGTCAAGAAGTATGCCAAATCCGATCGTGATGGTAAGTAGTTACCCGCCTCGTCTTTGCGGGATCGGTACCTTTTGCGAAGAAGCCCGCGAGTTCGTCCAGAAGCGCTATCCCGACCGAGACGTGCTGGTCATCAGCCACACCGACGGCCGCGGGGAGGGGGTCTATCCCCTCATGGACATCACCGATCGCCGGTGGTGGCACCCGGTCGCGGAGAAGATCCACGAGCTGAAGCCCCACGCCGTCCACATCGAGCACGAGTACGGGCTGTACGAGTATCGTGACGAGCGAGGCCACGGCGACGGCAACGAGGGGTTTCTCGACTTGCTGGACGCGATCGGCGACGTGCCGACCGTCGTCGAGCCGCACACCGTCCACGGGCGGCTGACCGACTTCGAGGCCGACTTCGTCTTCAAGATGTGTCAGCGCGCCCACGTCGTGCTGTTCAAGTGTCACTACCAGAAGTGGCGGCTGGACTGGAACTTCTCGGGCAAGGGCTGGCCGACGCCGCGGAACATCATGGTCGTCCCGCATGGGGCCCGATCGGACAAGCGGTATTCGCTGGCGGAGGTCGTGGCGCTTCGCGAGGAGCTGGGCCTGGACGAGGACCCGCGGCTGTCGAAGCACCTGGTGGGCCTGATCGGGTGGATCCAGTCCAACAAGCGGTGGGACATCCTCACGAGCATGTGGGAGGAGATCGCCGAGACGATCAAGCAGCGGACCGGCGAGGACTGGGACCTGCTGGCCGCCGGGACGATGCGCGACCCGAACCACAAGCAGGACTACGAGAAGTACAAGGCCGAGGTGCAACTGCTTCAGCGCAAGGGCCTGGCCCGCTACTACGAGTTCATCCCGCGGGGGGACGTCTACTACAAGATGATGGCCGTCTGCGACTTCATCGTCCTGCCGAGCACCGACGAGACGCAGTCGGGCACGCTGGCGCGGATCATCGCGTTGAACAAGCCGTACATCACCACCGCGCCGATGGAGGGGCTGACGGCCCAGACGCTCGAGAGCGGCGGCGGGGTGATGTTCACGACCAAGGAGATGCTCAAGCGCCACGTCATCGAGCTGGCATGCAACGAGGGCGCCCGCATGCGGATGGGCGAGAACCTCAAGCGCTACCTCGACAATATCGTCTGCTGGGAAGTCGTCGCCGACCAGTACGCCGAGGCCCACGACCTGGCCCGAAGGTCCGCCCGGTCCACCCGGCCCGTCGAACTGCCCCTGGAGTTCTGAGCGGCGGCCCCGCGCCCTGCCCCCTCCCACGTCGGGAGCCGATCGGGTTTGCGCCCGTCAACATCCGCGTTGCAGGAGCTGCCACAACGCCGTTTGCACGAGCTGAGGCTTCGTCCCCCCCCGCGAGGCAGCACTGATCCGCCCGCGGGCCCTGATCTTCTGCCCGACACGTTCTGCGTCCAGTGCTCTGTCGTGGATCCCTCGATGGATCGGGTGCCGTGGTTTGCGCAGTCCCGACAGGGACGGAGCAACCACGCGGGGGCAGCTCCGCGTGGTCGCTCCGCTTCGCTTCGCGACCCACGGCACCAATCGATTCACCGGCGAAAGAGCACTAGCCCAGGATCGCCGCGAGGTCCTCGGCGGGCGTGGTGACCGGGGCGATGTTGAAGTTCTCCACGAGAACGTCCAGCACGGCCGGGCTGACGAAGGCCGGCAGCGACGGGCCGAGGCGGATGTTCCGAATGCCCAGATGCAGCAGCGTCAGCAGGATGCAGACGGCCTTCTGCTCGTACCAGCTCAGGATCATCGACAGCGGCAGGTCGTTGACGCCGCAGTCGAACGCGCCCGCCAACGCCACCGCGATCTGGATCGCCGAGTACGCGTCGTTGCACTGCCCGATGTCCAGCAGCCGCGGGATCCCGCCGATGTCGCCGAACTCCAGCTTGTTGAACCGGTACTTCCCGCAGGCCAGCGTCAGGATCACGCAGTCGTCCGGGACGGCCCGGGCAAACTCGGTGTAGTAGTTCCGCCCGCTCTTGGCGCCGTCGCAGCCGCCGACCAGGAAGAAGTGCCTCACCGCGCCGCCTTTGACCGCCTCGATCACCTTGTCGGCCACGCCGAGGACGGCGTTTCGCCCGAAGCCGACGAGGATCGTCTTCTCCTCGGCGTCCTCCGCGAACCCGTCGGCCGTCAGGGCGGCCTCGATGACGGGCGTGAAGTCGCCGTCGGCAATGTGGGTCACGCCGGGCCAGGCGACCAGTCCGCTGGTGAAGATCCGCCCGGCGTAGGAGTCGGCGGGCTTCTGGATGCAGTTGGTGGTCATCAGGATCGCGCCGGGGAACTGATCGAACTCCTTACGCTGGTCCTGCCATGCCCCGCCGTAGTTGCCGACGAGGTGGCTGTGCTTCTTCAGGCCCGGGTATCCGTGGCAGGGCAGCATCTCGCCGTGCGTGTAGACGTTGATGCCCTTTCCCTCCGTCTGCCGGAGCAGCAGGTCGAGGTCCTTCAGATCGTGACCGGACACGAGGATGCACTTGCCCGCCACCGGCGTGACGCGGACGGCCGTCGGCTCGGGATGCCCATACGAGCCCGTGTTGCCCGCGTCCAGCAGTTCCATCGCCCGCAGGTTGACCTCACCGCACTTCAGCACGGCCGGGATGAGCTTCCCGGTGTCCTTCGCGTCTTCGGTGGTAAGGAAGTTCATCGCCTCGTGGAAGTAGGCGTAGACCGCGTCGTCTTCCTGGCCGAGGATCTGCGCGTGGTCGGCATACGCCGCCATGCCCTTCAGGCCGTACGTCAGCAACTCCTGCAAGCCCGTGACGTCCGGGCCCAGCTCGTCCAGCCGCCGCTGGATGCCGACGGCCTTGCCCTGCTCGACCATCCCCGCGACGTCGTCGGCCAGCGCCCGGCCCGACGGACACGACAGGTCTTCGACCTCCCGGCCGGCGGTTTGACAGGCCCCCTCGTAGAGCGCCTTGGCCCGCTCGGTGATCTGCCCGGCCCGGCGGATCAACGCGGCGATCCGCTCCGGATCGAAGTTGACGTTCGTCACGGTCGTGAACAACGCCTCCACGACGAAGACGTCGACGTCGCGATCCGACGCCCCCAACTGCCTCGCGCGGTGGGCGTAGCGGGCGATGCCCTTGGCCGTGTGCACCAGCAGATCCTGTAGTGCCGCCGTGTCCGCGTCCTTGCCGCATACGCCGGCCGTCGTACAGCCGCTGCCCCGGGCCGTCTGCTCGCACTGGTAACAGAACATGGTCATTCGTCAGCTCCTTCGTGGATGTAAGCTGCAGGGAACAGGGAGTAAGGGAAGCGCTCCGCGCTGTTTTCGGGCCTCTTCACGCTCGGACCGTCGTTCTCTCACGCGCATCCGTCTCCGGTCTACAGGAAGTACCGATTCAGCCAATCCAGGCGTCCGCGTTTGACGAAGTAGATCCCGGAGAATCGCATGACTCTCCTAATCCTAGCGCGGTAGTCGCCCTGATAGCAGTGCACGGTGCACTTCCTGCACTTCGGCTTCGGGTCGAAGGGGCACTTCTCCAGCCTGCCCCGAGCGTAGTTCAGGAGATCTTCGCAGTCGCCACACAACGGCCCATTGTCGGTCCCGTGATTCTCCCGGCAGTAGACCTCGATGAACCGCTGGAGGACCAGCCGGTCGCGTTTGTGCCTTGTCTCGGCCGTCGCCGCCATCGCCGACCTCACGGGCGGATCGTCCCGTCGACGCCCACCGTCACGTCCGTCACGGGGATGTCCTCTCGCCCCGCCTCCTGAAGGGCCGTCCGCACCATGTGCACGATGCCCGAGCAGCAGGGCACTTCCATGTGGGCGACCGTGATCGACCGGACGGGGTTGTCCGCGAAGATCCGCGTGAGCTTCTCGATGTACGGCTGGACGTTGTCGAGCTTCGGGCAGGCCACCGCCAGCGACTTGCCCGCCAGCAGCCGCTGGTGGAAGTCCGGCAGGGCGAAGGCCACGCAGTCGGCCGCGATCAGCACGTCCGCGTCCTGCCAGATCGGCCCGGCCGGAGGAACGAGCGCCAACTGCACCGGCCAGTGCCCCAACTGCGACGCCGCCTGACCCGGCTCGTCGGCCGGCGCGGCGGTCGCCGGCCCGGGCGCCATCATCCGCACCCGAGCCCCCGGACACCCCCCGCCCGCCGGCGGCGCGGCCGCCGCTTGCGGCTTCGAAAGGGAACCAGTGTCGTCGCCGGCCCTCCTCAACCGACCCAACCGCTGCCGTACCGCCTCCTCATCGAACGCCACCGCCGGCCGCTCCTCGATGATGATCGCATCCTCCGGACAGGTCCCGAGGCAGTTGCCCAGCCCGTCGCAGAGGTTGTCGGCCAGCAGGCGGGCCTTGCCGTCGATCACCGCGATCGCCCCTTCCGCACAGCTCGGCACGCACGCCCCGCAGCCGTTGCACCTGTCCTCGTCGATCTTCACGATCTTCCGCGTCAGCGTCTTGCCCATCGTCTTCCTCTTCCTGCCAGAGGTCCACTTGCACCCGACGCTAACATCATTGCCCCCCGAGCCGCCCGATACCTTGACGTACGTCAAGTGTGGGCGTTTTTTCGGCTTCCCCTTCGCGGGCCAATCCACAAACTGGCGGTTTCACGAGAGATACGTCTATAGGCAACTACAGGTGCTTTTTCAGAAATGCCAGGATTTCCGCCCGCATGGCCGCCGTTTCCATGTGCCCACAGCGGTACCGCGACAGCTTCCACGCCTCCGCAGCGCCCGCCTCGGCATAGGCCTGACGCAGCTCCGCGTCGATGCGGTCCAGCCCCGCCGGCGGGGTCAGCCGGTCGAACTGGCCCGCCAGCGACAGGTGCGCCCGCGGGCAGATCAACGCGTTGATCTGCGCCGTGCTGAAGTGATTCAGCAGACGCGGCACGTAGTAGTACACCCCGTGCCCGTCCAGCCCGCGGGCCTCGATCAACGCCTCGTAGTCGGTCAGGCAGCAGAGGTCCACGCAGACCTTGATCCGCGTGTCCAGCGCCGCCGTCCACCACGCCATCGTCGAGCCCATCGAGATGCCCAGCGTCCCGATCCGCTCGGCGTCCACGTCCCCGCGACCCGCCAGGTAGTCCACCGCGCGCAGCGAATCGTAGACCATCATCCCCCACATCACCTGCCCGCGCCAGAGCATTTCCTTGAAGATCTCGCTCTCCGTCCGACCCCGCCGCTCGCCGAAGGCCCACGTGTCGATGCACAGCGCCGTGATGCCACGCCGCGTCAGCTCCTCGGCGTACGGCGGGGCCTGCACCGCGGGGCGGCCGCGGATCAGCTCGTCCTTGCCCAACTCGTAGTCGCCCCCGTGGGCGTGGTTGTAAAGGACAGCCGAGACGGCCCGGCTGACGTCCCGCGGCCGAGCCAGATACGCCGGCACGGGCTCGATGCCGTTGAGCCCCAGCACCAGCTTCTCCAGCACGTAGCCGCCGCGGTCCTCCTCGGCGACCTTCTCGGCGGAGATCGGCTCCGAGGGGTCCGGCAGCTCGCCCAGCAGCAGGCCGAGCTCGGCTCTCCGCGCTTCGGCATTCCCGTTGCTCTCAGCCATCATCCGTTCTCCGCCACGTGCCTGAGCCCGTCGCGGTCGAGGATCGTCACGTGCGACCCTCGAACGTCGATGAGCCCTTTCTGCTTGAGTTTCTTCAGCGCCCGGCTGAGCGTCTCGGCCACCGTGCCGATCTGCGCCGCCAACTGCCGCTTCGTCTGCCCCAGCCGAAAGCCCCTCGAGCCGGCCTCCTCGGCCCGACGAAGCAGCGCCGCCGCCAGCCGAGCCGGCACGTCCTTCAGCGACAGCTCCTCGATCAGCCGGTTGAACTCCCGCAGCTTCGCCGACAGCCCCGCCAGCATGCCCATCGCCAGCTCGGGATTCGCCGCAATCGCCTCGCCCAGCACGCTCCGCCCGACCGCCAGCAGCGCCGCGTCCTCGACGACCTCCGCAAAGGCCGGGTAATCCCCCCCGCCCAACACCGCCGCCTCGGCGAACGCGTTGCCCGCCCCGTACAGATGCAGGATCTGCTCGTCCCCTTTCGGCGAGAGCTTGTACAGCTTCACCCGCCCGGTCAGCACGACATAGAACCGCTCCGCCCGCTGGGTCGGGGCAAACACGATCGTCCCCGCCCGACGCTCGAGCACCGGGCAGCGCTGGAGCAAGCCCTGTACCGCCGCGTCACCGAGCGCGGAGAACAAGGGAATCGACTTGAGTGATGCGACGGAAGCTGATGGCGCGCCTGAAGTCATCATCCCGGCGTCACTGTCCTGACCATCGCGCTGTCCGGCAGACGACGAAAGGCGTCCCGCCGCCGGTCGTCAAGAACGAGTTGGACTGCGTCGGCCAGGCTGTCGAGGCACTGAGGTTCGGTCTTCCCCTGCCCATTGGCACCCGGATCCTCAGGGCAGTAGGCGACGAACCACTCGCCGTCGCGTTCGATGGTGGCGCTGAACTCGTCGTGCATTCTCCGTGTCGGCGCCAGCGGCTCTCTACGGGCGTGTTGATGTGTGGCAGCCTGCTTCGCGATGGATGACGTCCGGGCAGAAATCGGCGCCGTTCGGCCAGCAGATCGTGCCCGCCACCTCGTCGACGGTTACTTGCCTGAAGTATGCGGGATCCTTGAGCGGCTCGAAAACGGGACCCTCCAGGTAAGGTTCCACATCGAAAAGCCCCACCTCGCCCGTGCTGAACCAGACCTTCAGCACATATCCCCGCTCAGCTTCTGCACGCGTGATCCGATGCATCACGGCTACTCCAGAGGAGGCACCGGGGTCAGGGCTTCCTTTCTCCGCGCCGACTCCCAGTTCGCCCGCAACTCGTCTGAGTGATCGCCCAGCCACTCTCGAACCAGCCGAAGAGCCCTCGGGGGCAAGCGCCCGTCGAGCACCTCGCCCGTCTCGAGAGCGATCAAGGCGCCGTACTCATTATACATCGCATGGAAGTGCGGTGGGGAATGGTCATTGTAGAACATGTAGATCGAGATCCCGAAGAAGAAGCTGATCCTCGGCATCATTGCCCCCCTGCCGTCGCCGCGGCGCGGTGGGCGACGGCGGCCAGCGCCTCGGCGGCGTGGCGGACGTGGGCTTCGGTGGTGAAGGGGCCGAAGCTCAGCCGGCACGTGCCCGTCGGGTGCGTGCCGATTGTCTTGTGGGCCAGCGGGGCGCAGTGGACGCCCGGGCGCGTCAGCAGGCCGAAGTCCGCCTCCAGCACGTCGGCCAGCTCGCCCGGCGCCATCCCCGCGACGTTGACGCTGAAGACGCCCGCCCGCCGCGACACGTCCGGCGGGCCGTACACCGTCAACTGCTCGATGCCCTCGGTCAGCGAAAGGAACTGCCCGCACAGCCGCTCGTCATGCCGGCGGACCGACGCCACGCCGCGGGCCAGCAGCCACTCGACGCCCGCGCCGAGGCCCGCCAGCCCGATGGCGTTGTGCGAGCCGATCTCGTACTTGTCAGGCATCGTCGCCGGCTGGACGGGCTGCTCGCTGATCGTCCCCGTCCCGCCCTCCTTCATCGTCGGCAGGTGCTGCTCGACGCCGGGGCGAATGTACAGCACGCCCGTCCCGAGCGGCCCCAGCAGGCCCTTGTGGCCGGGGAAGGCCACGAAGTCGGCCCCCAACTGCCGCACGTCGATCGGCACGTGCCCGGCCGACTGGGCCGCGTCGATCACGCACGGCACCCCCGCCTGACGCGCGATCGCCGCCACCTCCCCGATCGGCTGCATCGTGCCCGTGACGTTCGAGACGTGCACGCAGGCGATCAGCCTCGTCCGAGGTCGGATCGCACGGCGGACGTCCTCCGGATCGACCAGCCCCGTCGACGGGTCGCACGCGAGGAATTCCGGCTCGAGCCCCGTCTGCTCCGCCAGCGCGTTCAGCGGCCGCAGGATCGAGTTGTGCTCCATCGCCGTGCCGATCGCGTGCGAACCCCGCTCGGCCGTGTTCAGCAGCCCCCGCACCGCGATCACCAGCGCCTCCGAGCAGTTCAGCGTGAAGACGATCCGCTCGGGGCCCTCCGCGTGGATCAGTTCGGCCACCCGCGCCCGGCAGGCCGCGAGCATCCGTTCGCACGCCTTCGCCTCCGCATACGCCCCCCGCCCCGCCGACGCGCCGCACTCGCGCGCGAAAGCCACCATCGCCCCCGTCACGCCCTCCGGCTTCGGAAAGCTCGTCGCCGAGTTGTCCATGTAGATCCGTTCAGACATCATGGAAGCATCGTACGAACTGGCTGGGGGGGATTCAACGTCGAGGGCCGCTCGCCCGGCGACCGGCGCTCAGTCGGATCGCGTGCCGGAGAGCCACGCCTCGAGCTGCGAGAGATCGTGAGCCCAGAACAGGGCAAGCCCCCGGTCTTGCGCTTCGATCAGGTTGTTGATCTTGTACACGCCGCTGAGCACAGCCGCAGGGACGACATTGTTGCGCCCGAAATCCTGAAGCCACGCCTCGGCCTTTGCAGCCGCATCGTTGTTCAGCCGTTTGACCGAGTTGAGTTCCGAGTTGGACACCTTGCACTCGATGAGCATCCTGCGATGGTCCCAGAGGCCGATGACGAAGTCGGCTTTCCTCGTTCCCACGACGCTCTCCCCACAGAACGCCCCGGCCTGTGGCGAGCCAGGGAAACCGCCGTCGATCAAGGCACGCCAGGACCACCTTGGCAATGCGCTCAACCACGTCGGGCTGGTCGCGAAGGCGCGAGGGAGCAAGGGACCGCGCTTCGGCCAGCACTTTGAGGTCGTCTTCCGAGATGGGAGGACCGGCCAGGTAACGGAACGCTTCGAGCAGGGCTCGGCCGGTCAGGACTTCTGACAGCCTGCTGCCCCCCAGCTCCCCCAGATCCACCGTCTGACAGAGCAGCCTCGTCAGGGCGCCCACGTTCTCGTCGAAGGCGCTGGCGTAGGCCTCGACGGGCTCCTCAAGCCGCTCCCGTCTGAAGGTCTCCACGGCGATCTGCCGCTGTCTGTCCAACTCCTCCCGTGTCCAGTGCGGAGCTTCGAGCATCTCAGGCCTCCGTCCCGGCACACAACAACTCCGGGCCGGGCACCAGCAGCCGCTCCATCTCACGGGGCTCGAATTTCGTCAGCCCGCCTGCATACGTCCTGCCGTCGTCCAGGCTCACGTTTGCATTCAGCCAACCAGCCAGTCTGCTCAGCATCGCCTTGGCGATCGGCTCGCGGGGGTACAGCCCGTGCGCGATGTTCAGGTGTCGGGCGCCCGCGGTGTTGACCACAAACGCGGGAGGGCGGCGAGCCATGTAGGTGGCGAGAATCGGCGCCGGCTCCCGAAGCCCCACCGACCACCACGCCTTGCGGTGGCGGGCCACGTATCCCTCATGTGCCCCCATCTCCCTGGCCCGGGCCAGGAAACCCTCGACCATGCGCCGATCGCGTGGGGCCAGGGCATCCAGGTCGGCAGGGATGTCTATCACGCTGCGCAGATGGCCGAGGTCGGTGAGTTCCCCCCGGGCATCGTAAAGCTCCCGCGCCCGGGTGATCGACGGGAACAGCAGCCGCTCCGGCAGCGGCCAACTGTGCTTCCCGGCGACCCAGACGGCGTTGGCGCCGGTGACCTGCCCGCGGTGAGCTCTGAACAGCTCCCCGAGCTCGATGAACCCGGCCGGCGCTTTCCGCCGCCGGCGCACGAGGCTCGACCACCGATTCTCCTGGTCCAATCGGCCCCTGGCCACCGGGCGTCCGCCCTCCAGCGCCCCGAGTTGAGCGCAGTCGTCGGCCTTGCTGACCAGAACAGAATCCGGCTTCCCCCCGACCTCCATGCAGATGATGGCGGCCGTCGTGTCGGCATCGGTGAACGGCTTCGCCGTGGGGGACAGCAGAACGATGCGCCGGCCTCCCATGCCGTTGATGAAAAGCTCCCGGACCATCCTCCCGTAGTTGACGTCCAGCCACTCGGCGGAAGTGATGAAGCAGGCGAGGTCCCCCGCTCGGGCCTTCAGGGCCGTCGCCACCAGAAAGTGCACGTGAAGGCCCGCCAACCCGCTGGGACGAAGGCCGAGCTTTCGGCCCTCCGACGCCAGCCACTTCTTCCATCTGTGCTCGATAAGGTGATGCCGGACGTAGGGCGGGTTGCCGATGAACAGCGTCCGCTCGTCGTCCCCCAATGGCACCAGATCGACCTGCCGGTAGTCTGCGACCTTGACCTCACACCGATCCGCCATGCCCGCCGCGGCGACATGGGCGCGGCAGAGCAGTGAGGCGACCGGGTCGATCTCGACGGCCACCAATGCCGCCCGAGGCATCGCCCGACCCGCCTGGACGATGAATCGGCCCGACCCGGCGCCCGGATCGACGACACGCGCGGCCTGCCCGTACCGTTTTGCCCACCCCAGCATCGCCTCAACAATGACAGCCGGCGTGTAGGTCGCTCCCTGCGGCCTCCTCTGCTCCGGCGACCGGATGCGGCAGAACTGCTCGCCCAGTGGGTCGCCCCCGGCGCGGATCTCCGCCCGTAGGGTCCGCACGTGGGACGGGTCGGCTGGGGGCAACTCCGCGGCCAGATCGCGCTCCGAGGCTGACCAATCCCCCGCGAAGTCCGCACCGAGTTCCACTGCCACGGCCAGCAGGTCTCGCACCGCCGAAGCCGAGAACAGGTCAGCTTCCATCTCTCTCTCGCAAGTGCCTCGAATCGCCCGGCTTGGCAGGGGGCGGACAAGTCCCTAACACTCACCTGATATCACCGTTGCCCGTCGGCTTGTCAAGCGCGGAGGAGGCAACTGCCGCCTCATGCCTTCAGCAGTGCGATGACCTTCGTCAGCCCCTCGTCGAGCAGGGCGTCGTCGATGACCAGCGGGGGGGCCAGGCGGATTACGTCGGCGCCGGCGTAGCAGATGAAGATGCCGGCTTCCAGGGCGGCCTTGAACACTTCGGCCGCGGGGCGGTCGATCTGGATGCCCAACAGCAGCCCCGCGCCGCGGACCTCCTTCACGCACGGGATGTCCGCCTGCCGGATCGTCTCGACGGCGCGGCCGCCCAATTCGGCGGCTCGGGCGACGAGGCCTTCGTCCTCGATCAGCTTCATGCAGGCCGCGCCGGCGGCCGCGCACATCGGCATGCCGCCCATCGTGCATCCGTGCTTGCCCGGGCCGAGCACGTCGGCCCACTTCGCCGCGGCCAGGCAGACGCCGACCGGCAGGCCGCCGCCGATCGCCTTGGCCAGCGTCATCACGTCCGGCTCGATGCCGTAGTGCTGGTATGCGAACCACTTGCCCGTCCGGGCCGGGGCGGTCCACACCTCGTCGCAGACCAGCAGCAGGCCCTTCTCGTCGCACAACGCCCGGAGGGCCTGCATGAACTCCGCCGTCGGCATGTTGACCCCTCCCTCGGCCTGGATCGGCTCGATGAACACGCCCGCCGTCTCGTCGTCGATCGCCGCGGCGACCGCGTCGATATCGTTCAGCGGCACCTTGACGCCGCCGGGCAGCATCGGCTCGAAGCCGGCCTGGAACTTCTCCGGCGTCAGCGACAGCGCGCCCATCGTCCGCCCGTGGAAGCAGCTGTCGAAGCTGATGATCTTGTACCGCCCCTCGCCGGCGGCCAGGCGAACGAGCTTCAGCCCCGCCTCGTTGGCCTCCGCGCCGCTGTGGCAGTAGAAGACCTTGCCGTCGAACGAATGCTCGACGATCCGCCGCGCCAGGTCGACCTGCGGTTCGTTGGTGAAGAAGTTGCCGTGGCAGTGCAGCAGGCCCGCCTGGCGCCGGATCGCCTCGACGATCGAAGGGTGGCAATGCCCGACAACGCCCGCCCCGCCGAAGCCCGCGAAGAGATCGATGAACTCCTTCCCGTCGGCGTTCCAGATCCGCGCGCCCTGTCCGCGCACGACCGCCAGCAGCCGCGGACCGTAGTTCGGGATCAGGTACTGCGACGTCGCCTCGAGAATCTCCGCTTGTGTGGCCATCTGTAGCATCTCCTGCCAATCGCGCCGGCCGGCTCCGGCCCCGCCGAAGCGTCCAGCCGCGCGCAGAACGGTCTTGTATCCGCGGCAGACCCCGCCGTCAAGATGGCGCGCCCGTGCGCTCGCGACGCGGGCGCCGCCGCCCTCGAGGCGTGGTGACGAATCGTCGCGTATCTGCGATCCGACCCCTTGACGTACCCCATCCGAATACGTAACAATCCTCAGTCTTTCCGCGCCGCGTCGGTTCGACAGGCCGGGGCGGGCGAAACGTGATCCCGCGCTGCCGGGGGCACATCTCGTGGATGAGCCTGGACGCAGCGCCTGCCAACGCAAGAGGCCGTCATGCCCGAAGAAACCGAAGACCTGACCCCGCAGCAGCCGACCCCCGTCGGCGACGAGCGCCCGGCCGAGCCGGTCGACGACGTGCCCGCCGAAGAGCCGGGCGAAGCCCAAGGCGAACCGGCCGACGACGAGCAGCCGGAGCGGGCCGAACAGGCCGACGACGACCACGACGAAGAGGCCGCCGCGGAGCAGGGTGAGCAGCAGGCCGAGCCGGAGGGCCCCGACTACGACGTGCGGGTCGAGGACGCCGGCACGCTGAAGAAGAAGATCACCGTCACGATCCCCGCCGACGCGATCGCAGCCAAGCGCGACGAGATGTTCGGCGAGCTGGCCGGTACGGCTCAGGTGCCGGGCTTCCGCATCGGGCGGGCCCCCCGCCGGCTGGTCGAGAAGCGGTTCGGGCGCGAGGTCGCCCGGGACGTCCGCAACGCCCTGCTGGGCGAGTCGCTCGGCTCGGTCATGCAGAACAGCGACCTGAAGACCATCGGCGAGCCGGAGATGGACCTCGACGCCATCGAGCTGCCCGAGAGCGGCGACTTGTCGTTCGACTTCGAGATCGAGGTCGCCCCCGAGTTCGAGCTGCCCGAGCTGACCGGCATCCCCATCGACAAGCCCGTCGTGGAGGTCACCGACGAGCGCGTCGAGCAGGCCGTCGACCGCGCCAGACAGCGGATGGCCCGCTACGAGCCGACCACCGACCAGCCCGCCGAAGCGCAGGACGTCGTCACCGCCGAGGCGAAGGTCACCGGCGACCGGATCGAGGAGCGGACCAGCACCGTCACGCTCCACGTGGCGCCCGGGCAGGTCGAGGGCCTGCCGCTGATCGACCTCGGGGAGAAGCTGGCGGGCAAGAAGATCGGCGAGACGGCCGAGCTATCGGTCAAGGTCCCCGACGTACACCCCAACGAGCCCTGGCAGGGCAAGCAGGCGACCGTTGAGCTGACGATCAACGAGATCCGCAAGCGCGTCCTGCCCGAGCTGACCGACGAGTTCGCCAAGGAGGCGGGCTTCGAGTCGATGGAGGAGCTTCGCGATTCGGTCCGCACCCGCATGCAGTTCCAGGTCCAGTCCGAGACCCGGCGGGCCATGCGGTCGCAGATCAACCAGTACCTCCTGGACCACACCGGCTTCGAGCTGCCGCCCGCGATGGCGGCCCGTCACACCGAGCGGGTGCTCCAGCGCCGCCGCGTCGACCTGATGTCGACGGGCATGCCGGAGGAGGAGGTCGACCAGCGGATGACGCAGATCCAGGCCTCCGCCGTCGAGCAGGCCCAGCGGGACCTGAAGCTCTCCTTCATCCTCCAGGAGATCGCCGAGGCGCGGGAGCTGACGGTCGGCGAGGAGGAGATCAACTCCCGCGTGGCGAGCATCGCCGCCGAGTACGGCCAGCGGCCCGAGCGCCTCCGCCAGCAGATGGAGGCCGACGGGGCAATCACCCAACTCGGCATGGCCATTCTGGACGAAAAGGTCCTCGACGCGCTGCTGGAAGACGCCCGGATCACCGAGCTGACGCCGGAGGAGGCCGCCGCCAGGGCGGCCGAGGCCGAACAGGAGACTGAGGTCGAACCGGCCGATGCCGCCCCCGACGATGCCGAAGCCGACGCCCAGGCCGAGCCGGCCGAGGAGGGCGGCGAGGAAGAGGCGGCCGCCGAGGCCGACGACGGCGAGGATCACAACGATGCCAAGAGCGACTAACCTCCAGGAGCCAGCCGGATGAACCATTCGACCGACGCATACAACCAGGCCCACCGCGAGTACGTGGCGCGGCGGGAGATGACCCTGGAGGAGCGCCTGGCCGAGGAGCGGATCCTGTTCCTCTGGGGCCAGATCACGCCGAACGTTGCCGGCGCGGTGATCATGCGCCTGCTGGAGCTCCAGGCGAAGCAGCCGAACCGGGACATCAACCTGTACATCAACTCCCCCGGCGGGTCGGTGGACGACACGCTGGCGGTCTACGACACGGTGCAGTTCCTCAGTTGCGACCTGGCGACCTACTGCGTCGGGCAGGCGGCAAGCGGGGCGGCGCTGATCCTCGCCTGCGGGTCCAAGGGCAAGCGCTACGCCCTGCCCCACAGCAAGATCATGATCCACCAGCCGTGGGGCGGGGTGACCGGGCAGGCCTCGGACATCAAGATCCAGGCCCAGGAGATCCTCAAGGCCAAGCGGCTGCTGAACGAGCTGCTCGCCAAGCACTCCGGGCGCGACGTCGAGCTGATCGAGAAAGAGACCGAGCGGGACCGCTACCTGACGCCCGAGGAGGCCCGCGAGTACGGCATCGTCGACGAGATCGTCACCCGCACGCCCGACGACAAGAAGAAGAAAAAGTGACCCCGGCGAGAAGGGAAACCGCGACCATGGCACAGAACCAGCACCTCGTTCCGATCGTCATCGAGCAGACCGGGCGCGGGGAACGCAGCTACGACATCTACAGCCGCCTGCTGCGAGACCGGATCGTCTTCCTCGCCGGGCCCATCGACGACAACCTGGCCAACCTCGTCGTCGCCCAACTGCTGTTCCTCAGCAACGAGGACCCCGCCGCGGAGATCAGCCTCTACGTCAACTCGCCCGGCGGGTCGATCTCGGCCGGCCTGGCCGTCCTCGACACGATGCGGTTCATCCGGTGCGACGTGGCCACCTACTGCGTGGGCATGGCCGCCTCCATGGGCGCCGTCCTGCTCGCCGGAGGGACAAGGGGCAAACGGTACGCCCTGACCAACAGCCGCGTCCTCATCCACCAGCCCCTGATCGCCGGCGTCGTCACCGGGCCCGCCACCGAACTCGACATCGAGGCCCAGGAGATCCTCCGCCTCCGCCAACGCCTCTACGAGATCCTCGCCGAGGCGACGGGGCAGTCGCCCGAGCAGATCGAGCGCGACTGCGACCGCAACAAGTGGCTCAGCGCGGCCGAGGCGGTGGAGTACGGCTGCGTGGACAGCATCCTCGAGCGGATGCCCGCGCCGGCGTCGGACGACGAGGGCGGGTCCGACAAGGAGAACAAGAAATGACCCCTCCGCGCCGGCCGGCCTCGGCCGCAACGTCGACAGCGAGGCCGGCGTTGACGTTGGCGTTGACGTTCGCTGCCGTCTGCGGCGGGTGCGCTCCGTACCCGAAGATCGACCCCGCCCTCGCCGAGCGCGACCGGGCGCTCGAGGAGGCCCGCAAGCTTCACCTGGAGGTCGAGTCCCTCCGAAGCAAGGTCGCCGAGCGGGACAGGCAGATCAAGGAACTGGCGGCGCTGGGCGAGCAGCGGGCGAAGAAGCTCAACCGCGTCCAGCGGATCCGCCTCGGCTCGCGGACGGGCGGGCTCGACCTCGACGGCAAGGCGGGCGACGACGCCGTCCGCGTCTTCATCGAGCCGATCGACCAGCACGGCTCGGTGATCAAGGCCGCCGGGTCGGTGACCGTCCGCCTGCTGGACCCGACGGCCGACCCGGAGCGGATCCTGCTGGCCGAGCACCGCTTCGACGCCGACCAGACCGCCGCCGGCTGGTCGAGCGGCCTGCTGTCGGTGCACTACCGCTTCACCTGCCCGTGGGGCCCCGCCCCGTCGCGGCGGGAGAAGATCACCGTCCACGTCGCCTTCCTCGACTACCTGACGGGCAAGGTCTTCGAAGCCCAGAAGCTCTGCACCGTCGCCCTGTCCGCCGAGCCGCCCACGACGCGACCGGCGACCCGACCCGCAACACAACCGACGGACACTCGATAGCCCCGTTCTACTCGTCGCTTGCCGCCTTGCGCTGCCTCGCTCTGCGGAAGCCACCGCCGGCTGCCTCAACACCGCCACTCCCGAAAGTCCTCAAGCGTCCGCCGCAACGTCATCGCCCCCGCGAACCGCCATCCGGTGCGCAGGATCCGGGCCTTCATCGCCTGGTGCACTCGCTTGTACCGGATCTGAAGCTCGACGGGCGGATCGAACCGAAGCGGCTGCATCTCCCAGCCGCTCGACCGCACGCCGCACACCCGCGCCGATCTCGTCGGCCGCCCGCTGCGGGTGCTTGCTGAACGCACAGTGCCGGCCTCTCCCCCGCTTCGTCGCCACCGTCTCGATCCACGGCATCATCCGCCGCGCCTCCTCGCAGCCGGCCTCGTCGCTGGCCACGAAGATCAGCGGCACCCCGAACGCCCCCGCCACGGCCGCGTCCAACGCCACCTCGCCCACCTCCTGCCCGTTGACCCTGATCCACCGGTACGCCGGCGGGCTGTACGTGTGGGCCAGCACGCCGCGGGGCGTGCCCTCCATCGCGTGATAGCCGATCATCACGACGGCGTCGAACGCCTCGGTCAGCCCCGGCCACCGCCGGCCGAATCCGGCGCCGAGGGCGATCTCGCAGCGCGCGTCGAGCTGGTCGAACTCGAGGTTCGCCCCCCCGCCGTGGTTGTCCCAGACGATCACCTGCTCGGCGCCGCAGTCGAACAGGGCCCTGGCGGCGGCGTCGGCCTCGCGGGTCGCCTGGCGGCGGGCGAAGGCGTAGTCCGTCGAGTCGTTCATCGCCAGCCCCGGCTCGCCCACCACGCACGCCTGCCCGTCGCAGTCCACGCCGATAATGAATCGCATCCGACCGTCCCTTCATAGCGCGACGCCGCGCCGCACGTCGCATCATACCCGCCCCACCGTCGCGATGGTAGCGACCCCCTTGCCGACAGAGACCCACCCGCTCGTCCGCCTTCGGCGGACCCGTGAGCGGGTGTATGAGAACGGCGCGACGCGTGTTTCCCTCCTTGAGCCGCTTGCGGTATCATCTCCGGGCCGCGGGCCCTCGCCCGACGCAGGAAAGGAGCCGCCGAATGTCCGTCAAACTCCGCCGCACGCCGGCCGCCGCCGTCTGTTGCTGCGTGCTTGTCGCGGCGCTCGGAGCGGCCGGCGCCGCCGAGGGCGGCGTGAAGGGCCTCCTCGACGCCGCGCCGACCGACCGGCAGAAGCCCTACGCCCCCGCACACCGCCAGGCCGTTGCGGTCAACCCGCCGCCGTTCATCTGGGTGCCCGCCGGCAAGAACGCGACCTACGCGCTGCAACTGTCCCGGTCGAAGGGCTTCGCCGGCGCCGACACGCTGACCTTCGACAAGCTCCCCACGACCGTCCACGTCCCCCCCAAGCCGCTGGCCGCCGGACAGTGGTTCTGGCGATACGGGGTCAGGACGCCCGGCGGCGCGGTCTACGGCAAGGCCCGCCCGTTCACCGTGCCCGCCGACGCGCGCGAGTTTCCCTTCCCCAACTTCTCCGAGGTGATCGCCCGCGTGCCGAAGCGGCGGCCGAGGCTGTTCTTCCCGGGCGAGAGACTGGCGCGGATCCGCAAGGCCGCCGGCGCGGAGCTGAAGTCCGCCCTCGACTCGCTGTGCCGCCGCTGCGAGCGGGCCATCGGCCGGCCGATCGTCGCCGAGCCGCCGCGTCCGAAGACCGGCCCCGAGCGGGTCGTCGTCATGCGCACGACCCGCCCGCCGATGGACGAGATGGAGCGGTGCGCCCTGGCGTACCTTCTGACCGGCCGGACGAAGTTCGGCCTCGAGGCCAAGCGCAGGCTGATGCACTTCTTCTCGTGGAACCCGAACGGCCCGACGGGCCTGTGGGGCTACGACGAGCCGGCGATGTGGATGATGATGCGCGGCACGCGGGCCTACGACTGGACGGCCGAGCTGTTCACGCCGGCCGAGCGGAAGAAGATCGAGCCGGTCCTGAAGGTCCGCGCCGAGCAGTTCCACCGCCACCTGAAGCGCCGCCCCTTCGAGTCGAACCCCTACGAGAGCCACGCCGGCCGAATGCCGGGCTTCCTCGGCGAGGCGGCGTTGAGCTTCGCTCACGAGTGGCCGGAGGCGAAGGGCTGGCTCGAGTACGCGACGCTGCTGTACTGCACGTCCTACCCCGCCTGGGGCGGCGACGACGGCGGCTGGCAGGAGGGGCCGGGCTACTGGGGGGCGTACATGCGGTTCGCGCTGCACTACGTCGCTGCCCTGAAGGCGGCGACGGGGGTGGACCTGATGAACAAGCCGTTCTTCCGCAACACGCCGTACTACGCGTTGTACACGGCCACGCCGTATCACGAGCACCGCCCGTTCGGCGACGGCGCCTCGGGGGGCCCGGGCGGGCTGGGCGGCGTGATGTACGCGTTCTCGACGCTGGGGCGCGACCCGTACGTGCGGTGGGCCCACTCGGCGACGCGGCGAGGCGTCGGGGCCGACGTGCTGACCGCGGCGACGTACGATCCCTCGCTGCGCGCCCGCAGCCCGAGAGACCTTCCGCCGGCGAGGCACTTCCCGGCGGTGGGGCTGGCGGCGATTCACACGGCCCTGGGCGAGAAGGACCGCGACGTGACGCTGCTGTTCCGCTCGAGCCCGTTCGGCAGCGTCAGCCACGGGCACGCGGACCAAAACGCCTTCGTCGTCGAGGCGTTCGGCAAGGCGCTGGCGCCGGTGACGGGCTACTACCCGTGGTACGGCTCGCCGCATCACCACAACTGGACCCGCGCGACGCGGGCGGTCAACAGCGTGCTCGTCGACGCCGCCGGGCAGGTCCGGCGGAGCTGGCGGGCGAGGGGCAGGATCACGGCCTTTCGCAGCGGCGGCGGGTACGACTACGTCGAGGGCGAGGCGGCCGCGGCGTACGGCGGGCGGCTGAAGCGGTTCCGGCGCCACGTCGTGCACGTCCGCCTCGAGCAGGACGGCCCGGCGGGGGCCGTCTTCGTCCTCTTCGACGACCTCGTCGCCGCGAAGGCCGCCACGTTCCAGTGGCTGCTGCACGCGATGGACAAGATCGACGTCGGCGGGCGCGTGCTGCGTGTCCGGCGAGAGCCGGCCGCCATGGACGTCCACGTCCTGCTGCCCAGGAAGGTGCGGATCTCGCAGACCGACCAGTACGACCCGAAGCCCGAGAAGAGCTTCAAGGGCCGGCCCTATGCAGACACGTGGCACCTGACGGCCGAGACCACGGCGCCGGCGGCGACGGGGCGGTTCCTGACGGTGCTGGTCGTCCGCCGCACGGACGCGAAGGCGAAGCCGCCGACCGTCGCGCTGGTCGAGGGCGCCGGCGCGGTGGGGGTGCGGCTGGCGATGCCGGGCGGCGAGGCCCAGCTCGTCGCCTTTCGCACGGACGCTCGAGCCGAGAAGGTCTCTTGCGGCGGATTGACCAGCGACGCCCGCGTCTTCGCCGAAGGCCGGGACACCAGCGGCAAGATGACGAGAACGTTGCGGATCGACAGGACCGAATGACACAACAAGGAAGGCGGTGGACATCATGCGCAGACTGCTGACGGCGATCATTTCGTGCCTGCTGGTCGGACAGGCGGCCCGGGCGCAGCAGACGTTGACGTACCCGCAGTTGGTCGGGCGGCTGACGGACCTGGAGCGGCTGGCCGAGCTGCCCGCATCCGGCGAGCGGTGCATGCAGCACGCGAGTTGGGACCGGCGGGCGAAATACGACGAGAAGACCGGCAAGTACGTCCACTGGCACGCCAACGGCGACGGCAACGGCTACATCCGCAAGGAGGGCGAATCGCTCGTCATCGCCGAGATGGCGGGGCCCGGGTGCATCTGGCGGATCTGGTCGGCCAAGACCGACGCCGGGCACGTGAAGATCTACCTCGACGGGGCGGACAAGCCGGCCGTCGATATCCCCTTCAAGGCCTACTTCGACCACACGGCCAGGCCGTTCGTGTATCCGACGCTCTGCTACGACTCGGCCCGCGGCAAGAACAGCTACGTGCCGATCCCGTTCGCGAAGTCGTGCAAGATCGTCGCCGAGAAGGGCTGGGGGCGGTATTACCACTTCACCTACAGCCTGTTTCCCGAGGGCACGCAGGTGCCGACGTTCCGCCTGCCGCCGGCGCCCGGGGACGAGGCGGCCCTGAAGAAGACGGACACGTTCTTCGCCCAGCGATTCGGCACGGACCCCGCCGGCCGGCGCGACGGCCAGAAGACCGAGAAGCGGACGCTGACTGTCGCGGCGGGCAGGACGGAGACGGTCTGTTCCTTGGCCGGGCCGCGCGCGATCACGGCACTGAAGGTGCGCATGGACCTCGCCGACCGTGACGACGAGATGGACGCGCTTCGGCAGCTCGTGCTGCGCATCACGTGGGACCGCGCGGACGCGCCGGCCGTCTGGTGCCCGCTCGGCGACTTCTTCGGCACGGCGCCCGGGGTCAACAAGTACAAGTCCCTGCCGTTGGGCATGACCGACGAGGGCTTCTACAGCTTCTGGTACATGCCGTTCGCCACCGCCGCGAAGGTCGAGCTGGTCAACGACGGCGAGGAGGCCCGCGAGGTCGAGTTGGCCGTCACGCACGCCCCGCTGACCCGTCCGGTCGAGCAGCTCGGCCGATTCCACGCCAAGTGGCACCGCGACGCGTTCCAGCCGACGAAGGACCGCTGGCCCGACTGGACGATGCTGAAAACGACCGGGCGGGGGCGGTTCTGCGGGGTGATGCTGCACGTCTGGAACCCGAAGGGCGGCCAATGTCCCGCCGCCGGCGAGGGGCGATACTGGTGGGGCGAGGGCGACGAGAAGTTCTTCGTCGACGGCGAGAAGTTCCCCTCCACGTTCGGCACGGGCAGCGAGGACTACTTCGGCTATGCGTGGGGCAACCCGCAGTTGTTCGCGAGGGCCTTCCACAACCAGACCATCAGCATGGGCAACAAGGGCCACATCTCCGTCAACCGATGGCAGATCGGCGACAACGTGCCGTTCAGCAAGAGCTTCGAGGGCGCGATCGAGAAGTACTTCTCGAACGACTGGCCGACGCGTTACGCGGCCGTGGCGTATTGGTACTTGTCGGCGGGCGGCGAGGACCCGTACGGCCCCGTGCCCGTCAACGACCGGCTGAACTACTACGAGAAACCGAAGGTCTACCGCATCAAGGGCGCGATCGAAGGCGAGGCAATGAAGGTCCTCGCCAAGACGGCGGGCGACCCGAAGCGGCAGGACATGGCCAACTTCAGGCTGGGCAAGTGGAGCGAGCTGGGCCAGCTCTGGTGGACCGGCGCGAAGCCGGGCGACAAGCTCACGCTCGCCCTGCCCGTCCGCCGGGCGGGCCGGTTCGAGCTGACCGCCGTGATGACCAAGGCGATCGACTACGGCATCGTGAAACTGTTGTTGGACGGTAAGGCGGTCGGCGACCAGATCGACCTGTACAACGACGGGGTGATCCCGACGAAGCCGATCTCCCCCGGCACGCACGCGCTGACCAAGGGCGAGCACCTGAAGGTTATCGCCAAGGCCGGCAACACCGAGAACCAGCATCTGGGCGACCGCTTCAGCGGCGAGACGCATCTTTGGTGGCAGCACGCCCGGCCGGGCGACAAGTTGACCGTGGCCTTCATGTCACAAGAGGCCGTCACCAAACGCGTGATCGTCAGGCTCACCAAGGCCGCCGATTACGGCATCGTCCAGTTGTACGTCAATGGCGCCAAGGCGGGTGAGCCGTTT
>Ga0180437_10001808_pt1 | contig 35818 bp, 26 predicted proteins | sample SS_ome_4_FD_132410 | JGI IMG/M metagenome (GOLD analysis project Ga0180437, IMG submission 132410) | Hypersaline lake sediment archaeal communities from the Salton Sea, California, USA - SS_3_D_1 metaG | ecosystem: Environmental > Aquatic > Non-marine Saline and Alkaline > Hypersaline >... | reverse complement strand
CGTTCACCCGATGGAACCGTTCAAAGATCCTTTCCAATTGCTCGGCTGGAATGCCAATGCCTTCATCAATGACGCTGACCACGACCTCTTTATCCCTATCCCTATCCCTGACCTTGACAGAGACCCTGCTGCCTTTCGAGGAATAGTTAACGGCGTTCTCCAGCAGATTGTCGAGAACCGCTTGTATCTTGCTCTCGTCGCCCTCGACCATAGATATTCCCTCTGGAACGATAAACTCGAAGCGGTGTGCGCTGCCCCTGGTTTCAAGAGCTCTTATCATCTGCTCGATGAGAGGTTTCAGGGCCACTGGCTTCTTCTCCGCTTTGACAGTGCCTGCTTCCAACTGGGAAACATCCAATATCTGGGCAACAAACTTGTTCAGCCGATTGCTTTGGGCGTGGACAATGTTCAACAAGTCCTGTTGCTCATCACTGCTCAGCTTGGCCTCCCGCATGAGTTCCGTGGAGGCCATGATATGGCTCAATGGAGACCGCAACTCATGGGAGACCATAGAAATAAACCCTGATTTCATGTGATCCAATTCTATTTCAGCCGAGGCATCGCGGAAAGTCACCATCGCTCCGATCATCACCTGACCCTCAAGATCCAACAGAGGAACCACGCTGCTGGCTATAAAGATTCGCTGTCCATCTTTTTTGACGACGGGGTGTCCCTCTTTAGCCGAGTTCACCGGTTGTGTTGTTCTCATCGCTTCTAAGACGAGTTCCTCTTGATAAGATGTACCATCTTTGTCTCTAAAGATTTCAGCGCAAGGTCGGCCGATGACCTCTTTCTCTTGCCAACAGAGGATTTTTTCCGCAGCAGGGTTAAGAGTCAAGATACGCAGTTCCCGGTCTACAGTAAACACGCCTTCATCAACGCTGTGCAGGATGATTTCTATCTGCCTTGTTAACTCTTTCGCGCTTTTTTCCAATTCCTGCCATAGCTGATCTCTTTCCTTATCCTGTTTGCTTTTGTTCAGGACCCTTTCGATGGCATTGATAATCTCATCCAGTTCGAACGGTTTGGCGACATAATCGTCGGCTCCCAGCCGCAGAGCACGCACAACCACCTCTTCTGAGCCATACGCTGTTATCACAATAACGGGGATCAGGCCTTTTAGCTCCCTTAGAGTCTGAAGGACTTGCAGGCCGTTCATTTTGGGCATCTTGAGATCCAGGATAACCAAATCTGGTTCCTCGCTCAAAGCCATGCGCAGGCCCTCTTCCCCGTTTGAAGCGGCTAGAGTGACATACCCTTGCGGGCCCAACACATAGTCGGTGAGAATTTGGATCATCTCTGGTTTGTCTTCAATGATGAGCACTTTCTCCCCAGCCAATGAGGGCCTCCTTCAAATCGCACCAGTTCGTGTCAGACGAAAGTGGTTTATGTTACACAAAACCGATAGCCGACTCCCCACTCAGTGACAATGAGTTGCGGATTGGCTGGATCCTCTTCGAGCTTCCGCCGCAGGTATCTTACATACAGTTTAAGGTAGCTCGTTTCATCAATGTACTCTGGGCCCCATACTTCAGTTAGCAGGAACCTATGGGGAAGAACTCTGTTTCTATGAGTCACGAAACACTCCAACAATTTGAATTCTGTCGGAGTCAAGTCCACCAGCTCTCCATCCCGCATGACCATCCGGCGATTGAGGTCAATGGTGAGATTTCCAATAGAAAGAATGGAGGGCTTGTCCGTCTGTGCTTGGGAACCTGCGCGGCGAAGCAAAGCCTGTATCCTGGCTATGAGCTCGGCAACGCTGAACGGCTTGGTCAGATAGTCATCGGCCCCTATTTGCAAACCTTTGACGACGTCGGTCTCCGTTCCTTTGGCCGTGAGCATAAGGATGGGCACGTTTGACATCTCTCCCAGGCGGCGGCACACCTCCCAACCGTCCATCCCGGGCATCATAATATCCAGGATAACTAGATCCGGCTGAACACGGTATGCCTCTTGCAATCCTTCCAGGCCGCTATTGGCGATCACTGTTTGATATCCTTCTCGGTCCAAGCTCAACTGCACAATTTTGGCCAGGTCCCGGTCGTCATCAATGATTAGAATTGTCTCTTTTCCCATGGTTCACCCTTCCATCCTAGGCAAAGTGAATGTGAAATGGGAACCTTTCCCCACTTCGCTCTCTACCCAGACCCTGCCTCCCTGCATTTCTACCAGCCTTTTGACTATGTAAAGGCCCAGGCCCCGTCCAGGTACCTTTTCTGATCCGCTGTTGCCGATCCGATAGTACGGCTGAAATATGCGCTCCAAGTGCTCCTGGGCAATGCCTTCTCCTTTGTCGCTTACAGACACCACGATGTCTGTATTATCCAACGACTTTGCTTCGATGGTTATGGTAGATCCCTCGGGGGAATGGTTGGCAGCGTTTTGCAGGAGATTGGTGAGGATTATCTCCACCTTGTGTGAATCTGCCCAGGCAAACGGCAGTTCGCCCTGTCCAATGATCTGGAAGCGACGTCCTTTCTGTTCTGTGGCTTCAAAGATATTAACGATCCGCTGAATCAGAGGCCATAATGTCACTGGCTCACACCGCAGGGCGATTTGACCGGCCTCAATCTGCGAGACATCCAAGAGCTCTTCCGTGAAAGAGGCCAGGCGAGCACATTGGGAGCGCACCAAGTTCAACATTTCCCGTTGCAGGTCTTTCTCAAAGTCAGAGGTCAATACCAGTTCTATGGCAGTCTGCATGTTGGCCAGGGGAGAACGCAGCTCATGGGAGACCATAGCGACCATTTCCGACTTCATGTGATCCAACTCCATCTCCGCTGAGCAGTCTCGAATGGCTATGACGCCTCCCATCACCTGATGGGCAGGGCCTAACAAAGGGGCCAGGCTGGCAGACACGTAAATCGGGCGACCGTCCTTGCGGGTGATCTTTACCCTGAGGAGATTGTGCCCTGACAATTCCTTACAGGATTCGTTGCAAAGGGATTCACCGCTCTCAGAGGTCAGGTTCAATACTTCGGCACAAGGGCGGCCGATGGCCTCTGCCTCTTGCCAGCCGGTCATTTGTTCAGCAGCCGGATTAAGGGAGAGAACCTGTAACTCTCGGTCTACAGTGATCACACCATCGGCAATGCTGGTGACGATACGCTCGGTCCTTTGCCTTTCGGCCAGGGTAGCCTCGTACAGCCGGGCTCTCTCGATGGCAACAGCAGCCTGCGCTGCTATTGAAGACAAGGTCCTCAAATCATCCTCACCGAAGGTGTTGGCCTCAGTGCTTTGTGCATCTAGAACGCCCACGCACTTCTCACCGACCAGCATTGGCACGGCTATCTCCGACCTAATCCCCTTCGCCTGCTCCACATACCGGTCGTCTTGGGTCACCTCGGGGACATTCAATGGCATCTTGTTGGCTACCACCCAGCCGGCGATTCCCTCCTGGCTTATCCCGACCCTCGACTTGCCCACCGTTTCTCGCAAGTAGCCGCGCGCCGCTTCCACATAGAGTTCTCCTGTTTTCTCATCAACCAGCAAGATGGCACAGTGAGGGTAGCCGAAGGACCGCTGTAGTACTTCGAGGATGTTTTCCAGTAGTTGATTGAGATTGAGGGTGCGCATCAAGGTGCTGCTCACTCTATGCAAAGCTGTTGTCTCTCTCAGTCTGTTGGTGGCTTTCTCGTACAGTTGTGCGTTCTCGATGGCCACGGCAACCTGGTTACCGATGGCGGTCAACAACTCCACCTCTCGAGAGGTAAACTGGCGCTCGTGGTGGCTGGAAATGCTCAGGACGCCATGCACCCGTCCCCGTGTGCTTAGGGGCACATTGGCCCAGGAACGGATGCCCTCTTCTATGGCGGCTTCCTCAATGTCTGTAGGCGGTTCCGCGGCTGCTGGAAGCGAATCCACCACGATAGGTCTCACCGCTTGAACTGCCTGGCCGATTGCACCTTCTCCCACCTTCAATCGTTTCGTCTTTTGGAGGAATGACTCGGAGAGGCCGCGGTAAGCTGTCAGAGTCAGTTCATCGTTCCTCTCATCCATCAAATAGATTCCGCCTGCATCCACATTTATCATTTCGCACACCTTAACCAGGGCGTCATTCAAGATGACATTCAGATCAAGGGAGCGGCTCACTGTCTCAGTGATGGCGTTCAGAGCGGTCAATTCCTCAGCACGCTGCAGTTCCCTTTCATATAGCCGTGCGTTCTCAATGGCTATAGCCAGTTGGTCGGCCATCGTCTGCAGCGTGGCCACGTCTTCGTTACTAAAAGCAGCTTTCTCGGTGCTTTGCACGTCCAGCGCGCCGATGACTCGACCGTGAACGATCAACGGAAAGGCCATCTCCGAACGGGTATTGGGTAGCAGGGGATTGTCAAAGTGCACCGAGTCCTGGCCCACATCGTGAGCGATGCGGGGTTCTCCTCTCTCTGTCACATAGCCGACAATGCCGACCTCACCGACTTTGAGCTTGTGTTGCTGTCCCAGCATCTTCTGGCCAGCTTCGCCAGTAGCGGCGCGGAGGACAGCGTACTCGCCAGCGTCGTCTACCAGAAAAACGCCGGCATGATAGAAACCGAATCGGTCGCGAATCAGGTTAACAGTTTCAGTCAGCAACTGATCCACATCCAGAATGGATGTGGCGTCACGCGACACTTCTGCTGCTGTGGCCAACTGCATGGCGCGGCATTGCGTTTCCTCGTACAACCGCGCGTTCTCAATGGCAATAGCGGCTTGATGGGCTATCCTACCCAGTAGATGCAGATTGTCATCTCGGAAGAAGCGATCTCCCAGACGGTTGAGTGACATCACTCCGAGCACTTTCCCTCTGGACAGGATAGGCACACAGAGCAGAGATTCTACTTCCGGCGTGTCTGGAATCTGCACCGTTCTCGGATCCCAATCCGCATCGTTGGCGATTTCGCCCACGCCGATCAGGGCCACCCGGCCGATAATTCCTTCGCCAACTCTGATGGGGGTTTGCGGCATTTTGGTTGTGGGAGACCCCAGCGATACGACGGGTTGCAAAAGGTCGGCGTTTGAGTCGAGCAAGTAGAGAGCCACACCATCGGAGCGGATAAGCTGCTTGGCCCAGTGGGCAATTCGCTCCAGCACGGTCTGTTGGTCCAGGGTGGAGCTGATGTCCTGACCGATATGCCACAGGGCTATCAATTCATCGGCCTGCTGTCGGCTTTCGGCGTATAGCCGCGCGTTCTCAATAGCAGTGGCAATGGGACTGCAAAGCATGGAAAGCAGTTGCAGGTCATTCTGCCTGAAGGCAGGGCTGCCTGGCAACCTGCTGACGTTGAGCACACCGATAACTTGCCCCCTGGTTTGGAGAGGCAAACAAACTGCCCAGAAGGCATCAGCCTGCCCCGTCTCATCTGGAACAGGTGAGCCGAAATCTACCTCGGTGCTTAAAGCGATGGGGGCTCCCACTTGTAAAGCCCGGCCAGCAACGCCTTCGTCCGCTCTGTAAGTGGCTCCAATGACTTCATCTGATAGCCCAATGGCAGCCACAATGGACAATTGCTCCCTTTCATCTACTAAGAGCATCAATGAAATGCGATCGGCCATGAATCCAGACTTGATGGTCTCCACGATCAGTCTCGATAGCCGGTCAAGATCAATCTCGGACGTCAGCGCATCAATGATACCCAGGATTGGCGCCCAGACCTCGAGACGAAGGCCCTCGTATAGGGATTGCTTTCTCTCCAGCACATCTTGTACTGTGGCAACGAGGTTCTCAGGTGAAAAGGGCTTTTCTATGAAGCCCTGGGCTCCGACGCGAATGCTCTCCAGGGCCTTCTCCATTGTGCCATAGGCGGTGATGATGATCTTTGCCGTTGAGGGCGCATGCTCTCTGGCAATTTGCAGTACTTCAAAGCCATCAATACCCGGCATCATCAGGTCTACAATGAGGAGATCGAATTCCTTCTCCTTCAACAGGGCGATGGCTTCTCTGCCGTCTAGGCTGCTCTCAACTACAAAGCCGCCGGCCTGGAGGGTCTTTGTGCAGACCTCGACAATTTGAGGGTCGTCGTCAACCATCAAGATTCTCTGTCCTGCCATGCTTACTTGACTCTTCCCCGCAATAGCCAGCCAATTGAGCAAGAACCGAAAAACCGCCCCCTCTCCACTCTCAGTTGTAAACCGTCGGCTTTAGCGCAGACGTGTTAACTGCTACCCCCTATCACGCTACGGTGGCGGCATGAGCGATATAAACCGATGCTGACCTTTTATATCAGTGTACCATGAATTAATAGGAAAGTCAATAACCGAACCCCCGTTCCAGGGGCATTCAGTTGCCACTTCTAACTAAATTCTAACTTGTTTCTTACGATTTCCTAACTTTGGTATGATATACTGACCTCGAACTTTTGGACGTTGCCATAACCGTTTGGGAGAGTTCTATATAGCCAGGAGGCTGATGGACAGCTAGGGGGGGGGCGATTTGGGCGGAGAGCCAGGTAGGACGCGGCTTGTGTTGCAATTTCAATTTGCCCAAGTTGGAGGTGAGAGGTGGGAGAGAAAATCCTGACCATTGATGACAGTCCTCAGTTAATCGAGATGCTTCGGCTGTGTTTGGAGAAGCACGGTTACGAAGTTATAGCTGCCTGCAGTGGAAGTGAGGGCCTGCGCAAGTTTCGAGAAAACCGTCCCGATTTGGTCATATTAGATATTATGATGCCGGATATGGATGGGTGGGAGGCTTGCCGGAGCCTGCGGGAGATGTCACCGACTGTACCTATTCTCATTCTCACAGTTCTGAAGGAAAAAGCAAACATTGTGAGAGGTCTGTCTTTGGGAGCAGATGGTTTCCTTGCCAAACCCTTCCGGCCAGGCGAATTGGTGGCGCGGATACAGGCTCTCTTGCGCCGCTCCAGCATGGCGAAAGCACTCTCAGAAGATCGTCCCTCGTTTTACGATGACGGTGAGATAAAGATAGATCTAGAACGACAGCAGGTCTACCTGCGAGGCCAACCGGTAAATTTGAGCCCCACCGAGTTTCGCCTGTTGGCTTGTCTCGTCAGGCATGCTGGACGGGTAGTTCCACACAAAACCCTTCTCACTCGGGTGTGGGGACCAGAGTACGCTGACGAGACTCACTATGTAAAGCTGTATATACGCTATCTCCGTCAGAAGATTGAGGATTGTCCTAAACGGCCCAAATATGTGCTCACCGAATGGGGAGTCGGATATCGTTTCCGGGAGCCGCAATTGGCCGGCTTAGAGCCTATCTGAAAACCTGCTCAAGGCGGCCCACAGTCCAGCGGCGGACTGTGGTCCAGCGAGAGCAGCTAGAGTTTTCGGATAGGGGCTTATTAGATGAGAGCCAGGCCCGTATGCCGTCTCGTTTGAGAGCCTCAATTCCATCCGTGCTCATCAAAATTCTCTATCGGTAACGAAGGGTGTTATTTTTTGGCCCATTTTGGGCATTAATGTCCAAGGTCGGCCATTGTTGTCCAAATTCCAGGAAGGTGCTATAATGCAAAGAGACGACTTGTTGACTATTGAGGAAGCGGCAGAATATCTCAAACTTAGCAAGAGGACCACATGGCGGTGGTGCAGAAGTGGTCGGTTGCCAGCTTTCAAAATTGGGCATCAATGGCGCATTAGCAAGGCCGAGTTGCAGGAACTGATCAACGCAAAGAAGAGGAGAAACAGGGCAGCCAGCCTTTGGCCTTACGACGGACAAAAGCCACATGTTAGATAGGATACGCTACTATGTCAACGCCCATTCCACCAGTCTGGGCCGATATGTTCTAGAACAGGTCTTGTTTCTGTGTTTCGCCTGGGTACCCAGCATCCTCGGTGTTGGCATACGAGCCCTAGTTTACAGGTTGATCTTGCACAGCCAGGGTTTCGCCGCTATTGAGAGCGGTGTCCGCTTAGGGCAGCCCAATAACATCACCCTTGGCTGCAATGTTTACATTGACCACGGAGTCTACCTGCACGCTTGCCCGGGTGGTATTGAGATCGGTGACAATACTTTTGTCATGCATCACGCCGTGATGCACGTCTACAACTTTCGCCAGATACCCCACGCAGGGATAAAGATCGGCCGCGATTGTCTCATCGGCGAGTTCTGCGTTATCCGGGGACAAGGGGGGGTGACCATTGGCGACAAAGTCTATCTGGCACCGTTGGTACAGATATTGGCCGTCAACCATGTTTTCAGTGACCCAACCCGGCCAATCATTGAACAGGGAATCACCGCCGAGGGGATCGTGGTTGAGGACAATGCATGGATCGGGGCCGGTGCTATCATCACCGACGGTGTGCGGATAGGCCAAGGGGCGGTGATAGGCGCTGGTGCTGTGGTGACGCGAGACGTGCCACCTCACACAGTGGCGGTGGGAGCACCAGCCCAGGTGGTTAAGGAGATCACCCCCGAGGCTACTGAGTGGGTAGCTCAACCTGAGCGGATGATCTACTTTTAGTTAACGTTTCATGCTCTGACATAATCTATTCAATAAAGGAGAAAAGGCCATGGCTTCCCTTTCAGTCGTCATACCAGCTTACAACGAAGAGGATGGCATCGCCGCCATCGTGGAAAGGGTCCTGGCGGTCCGGCCATCCCTGAAGGCTTGCGGCGTCCAAGAACTGGAGCTCATCGTCGTGGATGATGGCTCTCGGGACCGTACTTGCGAGATTGTGGCCGACAATCCGGACGTGCGTTTGGTCAAGCATGAGGTCAACCAGGGCTATGGTGCAGCCCTTAAGACGGGCTTCCGCCACGCCCGAGGTGACCTGTTAGCCTTCCTTGATGCGGATGGTACCTATCCGCCGGAGTGTTTTCCCCAGCTCTGTCGGCCTATTTTGGAAGAAGGGGCCGATCTGGTGATTGGCTCACGTATGACTGGCATCGAGAGCGAGATGCCAGTGGTGCGGCGTGTAGGCAACACGATCTTTGCTGCCCTGGTCAGCCTGTTGGGCAATCACCGCATCAGTGACAGTGCCAGCGGTATGAGGGTGTTCCGACAAGAGGTGTTGGCAGAGTTGTATCCGCTGCCCGATGGCCTCAATTTCACCCCGGTCATGAGCACCCGTGCCCTCCACGAACATATCGAGATGGTCGAAGTGCCTATCACCTACAGCGAGCGTGTAGGCCGTTCCAAACTCAGTGTCGTCCGAGACGGGCTGCGTTTCGCTAACTCTATCGTCTGGACCGTTATGAGCTATAACCCTGTGCGCGTTCTGGGGATGATCGGGGTGTTCGCTGTCGTCTTGGCTACGGCCGTCGGTATTGGCTTGGTTGCCTTGCGCCTACAGGGGGTAACGACCTTGGGCCACTGGGGGGTGTTCAGCGTCTATACTGCCCTGGTGATGGGGGTCTCGGGTGTCAGCATCTTCTCTCTGGGAGCGATGTTCAACTATCTGGTCTCCCTTTTTCACAAGCAGCCTGTGCGTCAGGGCTTGTTTGGGAAACCGATCTTCACTCCGTCTCTGGATCACCACTTTGGTTGGATGGGGTTGTTGATCACTCTCGGTGGGGTGCTTCTGGGCGGGATCAGCTTCTCGTTGGGCCTGAGAGGTTGGGATGTCACCCGCCTCTGGCTCTATCTGCTGGGGAGCTCCCTGTTAGTCCTGATGGGGCTGCAGTTGATGATTTCCTGGTTAGTGATGCGGGTTTTGGAAGACTTGAGTGAGCGAGAGATCAAGACACGGTGGGATCTGGAAGGAGCCTGAGCGAGAATGGATCAGCGTGAGAATTTGGGTAGCCGACGGATTCCCAGATTGCCTGAGGCCCATTTTCTTGACATAAGTGCTGCTGTGCGCAGCGCCTCTGGGGGAGATCAGCCTAGGAGCGTCGTTGACGTGCTCCTGGTCAACCCGCCGTCCCCTGATGGAGGCATCTGGATCCGCAGTCAGCACCGCGTTGGGCGTCGCTCCCGTGAGAACATGATCTGGCCTCAGGTGTCCTTGGCGCAGTTGGCAGCCATGCTGCATCCCGGCTATTCGGTGGAAGTCGTTGACGCTATCGCTGAACGGATGGGATGGGAAGAGTTCCAACAACTGCTCCGCGATAAACAGCCGCGCTACTATGTTACCCAGGTTACGGCACCCACGTTGACCAACGACATGTATGGCACTTTCCTGGCCAAGTCCCTCGGAGCCAGGACGATCGCCTTTGGCACCCATGTCACCCCTATGACCCAGGAGACCATGGGACCTTTTCCCAGTTTGGACTTTATCCTGCGCGGTGAGCCCGAGTTGACGCTGCGAGAGTTGATAGACACTTTGGAAGAGACTGGAGCAAGGGGAAAGGGAGCGGTGGACCTGAGCCACGTGCAAGGGCTGGCCTGGCGACGAGCCTGCCCTGAGCCTGGTCGAAGGGATGGGCGGATCGTAGTCAACGCCGACCGGCCCTTTATCCCCAATCTGGACGATCTGCCTTTGCCTATGCATCACCTGCTGCCGCTGGGCAAATATCGCATCCCCATGCTCAAGGGCCCTTACACTTTTATAGTGACCAGCCGGGGGTGCCCGGGGGGCTGCCTCTTTTGCATCAAACATGTCAGCTATCAATACTCTGTGCGGGTGCGCTCACCCGAAAACATTATGGAGGAACTGTGGCTGCTCAAGGACCTGGGGATTCATAATATCCACATGTATGCCGATCTTTTCACGGTGGACCGGCAGCAAGTGGTGGGCCTTTGCAATCTGATCCTCAGAGAGGGACTGAAAATCCGCTGGACATGTAACAGTCGAGTGGATTTTGTGGATGAGGAGATGCTGCAACTCATGGGTAAATCGGGCTGCTGGATGATCTCTTGGGGAATCGAGTCTGGTAGCGAAGAGGTTCTCAAACGCGCCCACAAAGGAATTTCTTTGGAGAAGGCTGAGCGGGCCTTGCGCTGGAGCAAAGCGGCGGGTATCAAGAACTGGGGTTACTTCATCATCGGTCTCCCTGGGGAGACAGAGGAGACCATCCAACAGACTATTGACTTTTCGAAAAAGCTCCCGCTGGACTTGGCTCTCTTTCACATTGCTGCTCCTTATCCAGGCACTCCCTTCTTCTTCGAGGTCTTGGAGAATGGTTGGTTCCGGCCTGGGACACGGTGGGAGGAGGTAGACATGGACCGTTCCACTGTGTTGGACTATCCCGGTCTCTCGGCCGAGCAGTTGGAGCAGGCAGCGCAACGGGCCTTCAGAGAGTGGGCCATGCGCCCGGGCCCGGCCTGGACTTTTCTCAAGAGCGTGAATGGTCTGGCTACATTGAGGTCGGCTCTCAGTATTGGCCTCCAGCATCTAAGCTGGATAAAGAGCTAGCGTAGGGGGGACCATGACTACCTTAAACACTCCGGGAGAGGAAGCCCTGCGTTTGGAGTGCAGAGGCAAGTCTTTCGTTGTGTGTGGAGCAAATTTTTCTATGCTCCAAAGTCCACGAAACGTCTTATGGGTAATTGACAAGATTGGGGAAAAAGGGGGAGGAAACCATGGAACTACGTCGGTATTTTAACGTTATCAAGCGCTGGTGGTGGTTGCTCATCGTGGGGATGATCATCCCCATGAGCATGAGCTATTATTTCCTTTCCGAGCAGCCGGTGTTATATCAGGCCAAGGTCACCTTGATGGTGGGTACCACCCTGCAACAATCCAGCCCTGATCCAAGCTTGATGACCGCCATCACCCGCTTGGCCCAGGCCTATACCGAGCTGGTCAAACGGCGGCCCATCACCCAGGCTGTCATCCAAAGGCTGAATTTAGAGAAATCGCCCGATGCACTGGCAGAGCAGATAACAGCCTGGATCAGTCCGGAAGCCCAGCTCTTGGAGATCATGGTGACCGATACCAGCCCTCAGGCAGCAGCCGTTATCGCCAACGCTTTGGCTGACGAATTGATCCGACAGAGCCCAACTTCTGTAGAAGAAAGCGAGCGACAGCGGGCATTTGTCCAGAAGCAGTTGGCTGGCCTGGAGGTAAAAATCACCAACATCGAAGAGGAGATCAGGGAGGTTGAGGATTCCCTTGCTAACCTGACCTCGGCGGCTGAAATTGAAGAGACCCAGCGAAGACTCTCCAGCCTCCAGGAGGTAGCGGCCGAATATAAATCTACCTACGCTTCACTGTGGCAGTCGCTGGTTAACAGTTCGGCCAACATCTTGACTGTCGTTGAGCCAGCCATTGAGCCCACCTGGCCGGTCTCAAGCAGATCCAATCTGATCCTGCTGGTTGCGGGAGCGGCTGGGCTGGCATTGGCTTTGGGGGCGGCCTTTGTCATCGAGTTCCTGGACGACACTCTGCGTTGGAAATCGTATAAGGACCTTACCCTTCTCAATCTGCCAGTTATGGGCCTTATGCCCATGTTGCCGCATGAGAACGGGCACATCAGCACGGATATCCCTATCGACTCTTCTGAAGCTGAGGCCCTTCGCCTCTTGAGGACAAATGTCTTCCTCACGCCATTTCGCCGATCTGTATCAACCATCCTGGTCACCAGCCCTGGTCGCCGAGAGGGTAGGACGACCATCGTAGCCAGCCTGGGAATGGTGATCGCCTCCGGGGGACAACGGGTCATTGTAGTGGATGCGGACTTGCGCACTCCTGACCTCCATGAGGTTTTCGGTCTGCCCAACGATTATGGGTTATGTGAACTTTTGCTCGGCCACGCGCCTTCGCTGCCGAAGGCTCTTCAGCAGACGAGCATTCCCAATTTGAGTCTCCTGGCTGCTGGCAGACCGCCGTTAGACCTCACCCTTGCTCTAGCCTCACCGCGTCTGGTTGAATTGATTGCGGCTCTCAGGGAACAAGCGGACGTCATCATCTTTGACAGCCCACCTGTGCTCCTGGCCCCCGATACGGCTATCCTCTCAGGTTTGGTTGAGGGCGCCCTGCTGGCAGTGAGAGACGGCTATACAACCCTGGAAAGTGCTTCAAAGACCAAAGAACGACTGGTGGCTTATGAGGGGTCGCCTATTATGGGCGTCCTATTCAGCAGAGCTGGAATAAGTGGGTGGACTCTATTACCGCGCCGTCGCCCCAGAACCAGGCCCTTGGTTGCCCTTCCGCCCATTGGTGAAGAGGGATTGGAACCCCTGGTGGATCTGGCCTACAGCGCCCTGGAAGCCGTGGACTCGGGAGGCGATGAGGAATTGAGAGAGTTCGGCCCTCTGTTGAGCCAGGGCCTCAGCAATGAACTTGAGAAGGAGATCAGCAAAGTGTGGCCAGAAGGCCAACCGATGAGCGCCAAAGACGAGGAACTAAAGGAGCGCATTGATATGGCGCTAGAGACTTTGCGTCTTATCGAACAGCGTTTCGGCGGAGAGGTGGCAGATGAATGGTACCCGCCACCGGAGCACGGTGTCGAGGCCGAATCCGAGGAAGAGTTCGGCGGATGAGGGGGGAGGATAGGTCAAAATAGCGGAATGAGATGCTACAATGACTACACCGATGACTACAAAGAAGCAAGACATAGATTTCTTGGGAATCTCGCAAACCCTTCTCCTCTTTCTGTCCCTGGTTTTGCTGATCGCTGCTGGGATTTGCCGACCTCTGCTTTGGGCAAGTCTGGGAACGATGGCTTTTCTCTGGTTGGTCCGCTGTCTGAGCCAGGGGTACCTCACTCGAAGTACGCCCTTGGATTTTCCTATGCTGCTCTTTGCCCTCAGTGCCCTTGCTGGTTTGTGGCCATCTTATGACCTGACCCTGAGCCTGCCCTTGTTTCTGATGATCGTGGGTGGAATCGCTCTATACTACCTACTCGTTAACAACGGCACAACGGAACACTCCAGACTCATCCTGAGCGCTGGATTGTTGCTTTTGGGCCTGGCGGTGTCTGTTTATTTCATCATCCAGGCCGGGCACTCGGTCACGGGCCGTGTCTTCCCCGAGGCCTGGACGTTCCGGCTTCATCCCAATTCTGTGGCCACCTTTCTTGAGGGAATGATACCCCTCGCTTTGGCCATGGCCATTGGTGAGAAGCGGCCATGGCTGCGAGGCTTCTATGGCTTCTGTGCCGCCACTTTTGCTCTGGTTTTGCTGATGACGGCTTCACATGGGGCCTGGGTGGCGCTGGCCCTCTGCGGGATCATCTGGCTGTGTACCAGGTTCCACCGCATAGGGATGATATTCGCCGTCGTCGTGCCTATTTCGGTCATTGTTCCTGGGGCTTATCTCCTCTTCAACAACGATGCAGGGCTGAATTCGGTCCCCATTGTCGGCACGACGTTGGTGCCCCTTTTCGCCCGGCCGGATAGGCTGGAGGTGTATCGCAATTCCCTCTACCTCCTTCGAGATTTCCCTTTTACGGGGATTGGGTTGGGTGATGTCTTTGCTATGGTCTATTCCAGATATGTTCTGCTGATACAAGTCCCCTTCTTGACTTATTCTCACAACCTCTTCCTGGATGTCTGGCTGGGCCAAGGGTTGTTAGGCATCCTCTCTTTCCTGTCGCTGATAGCAGTTTTCTATCTATTTGTGAGGCGTGTCCTGAGTCGTCTCTCCAGGATAGGAGAGAAAGATCCGAGCGCCATTTTCCAGGGTTGCTGGCTGGGGGTCACGGCTGTCTTCATCCATGGACTCTTCGATGCCCGCCAGTATAGCGATAGTTGGACTCTGCCGGTGCTCTTTGTATTATTGGGCCTGGCTGTGGGAACGGGGCTGCGTATCGTTCAAACGGGGCGGAATACTCCTTCGCGCCATACTATAGCTGGTTCGGAGTATGTGCCTCGTCGCTTGAGGGCTGAGCACTTGGCTGTCTGTTTTATCCTGGCCTTAACCTGCCTGTCGCTGGGCTTTGCTCTATACAAACCCTTGCTGGCTGTCGTCCACGCCAATCTGGGTAGTGTTTACCAGGCCAAGGGTGAACTGGCTCCTGACTTGGTAGACGATGAGCGGCAATTATACTTACACCTGGCCAGAGCGCACTATGAAAAGGCTGTCCGTTGGGCTCCTGGCAACCATACAGCGCAGCGGCGGTTAGGATTACTGGCCGTGGATGCTGGTCGCTACGAGGAAGGGGTAGCTCATCTGGAACTTGCCTATCAGGCAGCCCCTTCCAGCTTTGCTACAAGGAAGGCCCTTGGCCTGGCCTATGTGTGGGTTGGGCGGCTGGATGAAGCAGACCCGCTGTTGCAAGACATCAAAGACATCGTGCACGAGTTGAATACATGGGGTTGGTGGTGGGGCACACAGGGGGAGGACAGACTGGCGATCCATGCTTACCAGATGTCACTGCAGTTGGAGCCGGGGCAGGCGGCTATTCGCGAACTCTTGGGATCACTGAATACAATGAGTGAAGGACGACCGTGAACAACAGCCGCGCACTGCGAATTTTGCTAGCTGTCCATCACTTCCCCGCCACGTTTCGTGGCGGCGCGGAGTGGCGTGCTTACCGTACCGCGCGCTGGCTCCGTTCGCACGGGCACGACGTACAGGTGATCGCTATCGAAGCCGTGGACGATGGGCAAGAGCCAGGAGCGAGAGCCGAGGACACAGTGTACGACAAAGTGCCCGTCCGTCGGTTACGGTTCAACTTGGACCTGGCCGCTGATCCTTTCCAATGGAGTTACGATAACCCGTGGGTTGAACGGGCGGTGGCAGATCTGCTGGCGGAAAAACGTCCTGATCTGTTGCATCTGATTAGCGGCTATCTGATGGGCGCAGGCACGATCCGGGCTGCCAGGGAAGCGGATCTACCAACGGTCGTCACCCTCACCGATTACTGGTTCATCTGCCCACGTGTCACCCTGTGGCGCAGCAATGGCCAAGTCTGCGCCGACGCCACGCCACACGATTGTGTACGCTGTCTGGCTGAGGAGAAGCGACGTTATCGTTGGCCAGCCAAGCTGATGCCCAAATTGATGGACCGCCTATGGGCTTCGTCACTGGCTGGCAGGCTAGGTGGGCCTGTAGACCTTGCCGCCATAGAGTGTAGGCGGCGAGTGCTGGCTGAAGCGCTCGGTCAGCTTGATTTAGCGATATGCCCGTCTGAATTCCTGCGCAGGATGTACATTGGAGCCGGTACCCCGGCCGATCGCCTGATCTATTCGCGCCAGGGTCTGGCACTGTCAGTGGATACCCTCTTGAAGACGCCTTCGGACGTGTTGCGCGTCGGCCACATTGGCCAACTGGCCGAGCATAAAGGCGTCCATCTGCTGATTGAAGCCTTCAAACAGCTCGATACTCGAACCCGGCCGATGACGTTAAAGATCTACGGCGACCCACTCTGCTTCCCAGGTTATGTGCGGCGATTGCAAAAGCTGGCAGACAACCAGCCCTACATCCACTTTGCGGGAACCTACTCATACAGCGATCTAGGGCAGGTGCTAAGCGAACTGGATGTAGTGGTCGTCCCCTCGGTCTGGTACGAGAACAGCCCCAACGCGATCCTAGAGGCGTTCGCTTTTCGGACACCGGTGGTAGCATCTGACTTGGGCGGGATGAGCGAGTTGGTTGACCATGGACGGTCCGGTTTGCTATTTGCCCCAGGTGATGTGGCCGACCTGAGGGGACAGTTGCAACGATTGATAGACGAGCCTGAGCTGGCTGGACAACTGTCTGGTAGAGTTCCACCCGTGCGGACATTGGACGAGGAACTGGAAGAACTGGTCAGTTTGTATAAAAAAGTGGTACAATCTGCTTCAAAGCTGATCACTGGAGGCGTGGGGGTCGCAGTGTGATTTTGAAGAGGGGGCGGGACAGGTGAGCGGAGTATTCGGAATCGTATCGGAGCAGCCCCTTGAGAACATGATGACTCGTATGGAGCGTATGGGCCAACGTATGTCTCACCGGCCATGGTACATGGTTGAACATTGGGCTACACCTGACCATTATGTAGGTCTGGGGCGGATTGGGATTGGCGTTTGGAACCGGGAGCCGCAACCCGTATCCAGCCCCGACGGCTCGGTCAGGCTGGTGATGTACGGCGAATTCTACCAGACCGAGATGTTGCGCCACCGGTTGGCCGAAGAGGGCTTTGATCTCAGGGATGCTTCGTATCCCGAACTGGCGCTCTGTGCGTACCGGGCATTTGGTTCTATGTTTGCCTCTTATCTTGAGGGCGTGTTTATCATCGCCTTGTGGGACTCTGGCAGGCGACGATTTGTGCTTACCAATGACCGTTTTGGTCTGTGTCCTACATTCTGGGCACACTTTGACAGTCGTTTGGTGTTCGCGCCAGAAGTAAAAGGTATTTTGAGCGACCCTGGGTTCGCAAAACGGTTGGATAAGACGGCCCTTGCCCAATACATGCGTTTTCAACATCTATTGGGTGAGCGGACATTTTTCGAAGGCATCCAGATGTTTCCCAGTGCATCCGTTATGCAGTACGATTTACGCGCTGGTTTGTGCCAGGTTGAGCCGTATTGGAGCTTGGGGGATATCCCTGCTAGAGAAAGCGTCGCCTTTGATGACGCAGTTGCCGAAACCGGGTATCTCCTGCGCCGGGCTGTCAACCGATTGGCCGAAGGGCCTTATCGCCTTGGCGTATACCTCAGCGGTGGGTTGGACTCGCGAACGATCCTGGGACTGATCCAGGAAAGGCCGGTCGTGTCCCTGACCTACGGTGCGCGTAACAGCCGTGATGTGCACTATGCCCGAAAGATCGCCAGAGCCACAGGGAGTGACCATCATTGGTGCGAGTTCAAAGATGGAAGCTGGGTGATCGAGCAGGCCGATTTCCACCTCGAGTTGACGGAAGGGTTTCATAGTTGGATTCACGCCCACGGTATCAGTACACTACCCCAAGCAAGGGAACTCGTTGACGTCTACCTGACTGGCTGGGACGGTGGCACTGTGATGGGGCATGAGGATAGCATTGAGCCTCTTCAGGTCAATGCTGTTGATGATAGTGCACTTGCTGTCCGCCTGTTTTATCTGTTCAATCAGAAATATACCTGGCCCTCGATTACCGGAGCGGAGGAGCATTTGCTATATACGGGGCCGTTTTACCAAGTTCGGGGACTGGCTTTGGAATCTTTCTATGCTGAACTACACAAGTATCTGGATTACAGGCCTGACGTCCGAGGTGAATACTTCTATATTCGAAACCATTGTGGTCGGTTGACGCAAAATCTGGTCACTTTCAGCCGATCCCATGTAGAAGTCCGTTTCCCCTTCTTCGATTATAACCTTTTTGACTACCTTTATTCACTGCCAGCCGAGATACGGGGGCACAGGATGTTGTATCGGGCTGTTATCCAGCGCGAGATACCTCGTTTGGCTTTCATTCCCTATGACCAAGACGAATTCCTGCCTACCAGTCAATCGTTGATCAGAGCAGCCCACACCTTGGTCGTTAAACTCAAGCGGAGGGTCAACCGCCATTTCGGATCAGTCTTCCCCGAGAGGGCTACGTTGTACGCCGACTATGAAAACTATTTGCGCCACGAATTACGCCCCTGGGCTGAGGAAATCCTGTTTGACCGACGCACGCTAGAACGAGGCATCTTTAACCCTGACTTTATTCGCTCGATTTGGGCGCGCCATCAGTCAGGAAGAGAACTGTGGACCATCGGCAAGATCGCGCCTATCATGACCTACGAGATGATGTTGCGTCGGTTATACGACTGAAATGAGCGAGGATATACGTGTCTGAGTCGGTTACTACTGTGCCATCTTCACCCGAACGCCTGACGACGGTCGTTGCTAGAAATTCGGCGTTCGTGCTGGGCTCTCAGATAGCCATCAAGATACTGGCTTTTCTGTTCAATGTGTTCATTGTGCGCAGGCTGGGCGATGTCCACTTTGGCAAATACGCGGCTGTCGTGGCGTACATCCAAATGTTCGCCATTTTCTCGGACCTTGGGATGGCACCCTATGCTCTGCGGGAGATTGCCCGTGATCGTAAGAGCATCTATTGGTTGTTGCCTAACCTCGTCACCCTTCGGCTGATTCTATCGTCGCTGGTAGTAGCTGGCGTGACGACCGGGGTTTATCTGTTGGGCAAAGATCCAAGTTTCGTGTTGGGGGTGTTCATCGCCGGTTGCAGCCTGTTCATCTACTCGTTCCAGGGACCACTGGATACCACATTGATGGCTTGGGAACGGTTGGACCTGTCGGCGAAATACACCCTTGTCAATCAGTTGGTGTTCTGGACCGTCGGTGCGCTGCTTCTGTTGGCAGGGGGCGGATACATTGGCTTGCTGATGGCCATGTTGCTGGGCGTAACCAGCGTGGCCTTGCTATCTGGCAGGACAGTCGCTCGAGAGGTGAAATTTGGTGATCTGAAAGTGGACTGGCGTCGGTGGCGGCCACTGCTTTTGGCTGGCCTGCCCTTCGGTGTCAGCGGAATCTCCTTCGTCCTCGAGTCAAACTTTGATATAGCTTTTATGTCCTTTGCGCTTACCGATGCGGTCGTCGGATGGTACGCGGTTGCTTATACCTTGGCTGTCGTGATGATGCCTGTGGCGCAGAGCGTCTGCCAATCGATGTATCCTACTTTGGTACGTGAGCACGCCTTGGGGGTGAACCCCATCGGGCCAGTCATAGCTAAAACGCTCAAATACCTGCTACTGCTGGCGCTCCCCGTTGCCGTGGGCGGGACCCTGGTCTCCGACAAACTGATCCGACTGCTCTACACAGACCAATTCGCTGTCTCGGGCCTTATTTTTGCCTTGTTAATTTGGGACCTGCCGGCTTTTTTCATAACGGAACTGACGGGACCGACTTGCCTGGTCTTGGGACTGGAGAAGGAGGTGGCTCGGGTCAACATGTTCAACGCCATCATCCATGTGGCGCTGGACATTGTGTTGATACCAACCCTGGGTGTTATGGGGGCAGCCATAGCCGAAGTGGGGGCACGTTGGCTGCGGGTAGCTCTGCACTGGCGACTGTTGGGTACGGATCGGCTCACTGGTGGGCGCTGGTTGCCTCTCATCAGAGTCATCCTTTCGGCTCTGAGCATGGGTGCTGTAGTATTCCTCTTGCGGGATATGCATCTGTTCATTATGGTCGGTGTCGGGGCCCTCGCCTATCTTGTCTTAATCCTGGTAACTCGAGCTGTCGAGCCGCAGGAGATACGCCAGATTTTGCGCATGATATCTAGGCGAGGCAGTCCTGTCCCGCAGACGGTCACCGTCCCAACGGTTCAAGACAAGTAACAGACGGACAGTTCGACGATTCACACAGAAACGAGAGGACTCAATGAGCAGCCAAGTGGTTAGAAACCTTCTGGCACGTCTGGGCATTCTAGGGAAGTTGGGGATTTGGAAAAGCCGCTTCTTTCAGGCTGTCAACGAGGGAATCCTGCGTTGGTGGGTCCGCCCATTAGATAGAGTCCTGATGAGGTTGATGTTTAGTCCTCAACATCCCTTACGGAACTGGTTGCAAAAGGGCGTGGAATGGGTAAGAAACCTGGGACTTCTCGCTATGACCAGGCTGCGTGTACATATAGAACTTTTCGAGGGCTCTGACTGGTCTGTGATCTACATTGGCGTAGACCAGACCCATTCCTTCCAGGAGTTACGCCATATCCTTTTCCCTGAGCCTGCCGTAGTGCGTCACCTGGGGCATAGTTTCTTGTGGCGGCTGCCAGCCTTGATCAACCAGTTCATAGCCCAAGGCCATCTGGTGGTCTGCGAGTTAAACCGTTGTGTCCCATGGCAGTCCCATCTGGCTCCCGTCTTTATGGTCCCACCTTGGGTCCGATTGGGCTTGGATGTCTCCCGATCTCAGGACGAGATCATGGCGGGCGCTAACAGAAGTATAAATCGCACTCTACGCAAAGTTCATGAGCAGCGCTTCGCATACGAGTTCAGCCAACGCCTGGCCGATTTTGATTTATTCTATCACAAGATGTATGTTCCCCATATCACTAACCGCCACCAGGATTGGGCTATCGTAGAGCCCTATCAAACCAAGCTCGATTTCTTCCGGCAGGGCGGCTTGATTTTGGTCAAACTTGGAGATCAACCTGTGGCCGGGGCGTTATGCTGCTCGATGGATGGTGTTTGTGTTCCTGGCAGCCTGGGAATCTATGAGGGAGACGTTGACCTCGTCCGGCAAGGGGCAATCGTAGCGTTGTACTGGGCCATCATTGACTGGGCCCATCAGAACCATTTACGATGGGTTGATTTCGGTATGACCCGTCCCAGGTTGCACGATGGTGTCCTTCACTTCAAACAGCAATGGGGTATGAGCATCAGCCGGGATGATTTGACTCACACAAGATGGGTGTTTCTTTGCCAAGACTTGGAGCCTGCTTTGGTCCACTTTTTGAACGAACAGGGGTTCATTGCTGAAGTTGATGGTGGATACCGCCGCGTTGTGCTGACCAGCGATGAGGTACAACCGACGCACGAAGAGCTTTTGCACGAGGAGAAAAGGGCCAGAAAAGCCAGCCTGGATGGCTTGCTAGTTTTGAAACTATAGGAAGGGAATATGGATTTTGTCAGCAAAATGGCGTTAATACTCTTAACGCTAGCAGGTTACTCTATGGGCGCTGTCCTTGGTAGCAGGGATAGATCAGCCACTCCACAACCGTTGGACCTGGGAGTGGTCGTCATATTATGGGTAGTGGCGCTGGCTTCGCGTGCCATTTTGGGCAAGTGGACAGCCATCGGTCTATGGCTGGCTGCCGCAGGGCTGGTTTCCTTTGGGCTGACCAACCTGCGCCGTAACAGAATGCCAGCCAGCACCAGGGCTGCGACTTTTATCCAGAAACGGGGGTCCTTGAAGGGCTTCTGGGAGGGTTGGAAGGGCTTTGCCAGAGAGGTGGGCAACTACCAGAGCCGTATTCTTCTGACCTTTTTCTACTTTGTGGTTGTCTCACCTTTCGGCTTGATGGTGCGGTTGTTTGGTGACCCACTGCAAACCCAACTTTCGGACGGACCTTCGTTTTGGGTTACCCGTGCTCCCGTCGGCACCGAGCTTGATGAGGCCAGGAGGCAATTCTAATGTACATCTTGGGGGTTTCTTGTTTCTACCACGATGCCGCCGCTGCGTTGATCGAGGATGGCGCGCTGATTGCTGCTGCCGAGGAGGAACGCTTCAGTCGTAAAAAGCACGACTATGGGTTTCCCCAGTCAGCCATTGACTTCTGTTTGGAGAAAGCCGGTATCACGGGTGGAGATCTGGACTATGTCGTCTTTTACGAGAAGCCGCTGGTCAAGTTCGAGCGCATCTTGATGACCTCGCTGGGCACTTTCCCCCGCTCGTGGGAGACCTTTGGCGAAGCCATGATTACCTGGCTCGATCAGAAACTGTGGATCAAGAACCTGCTGGTAGACAAAATTGGTGTCCCGGCGGATAAAGTGCTCTTTGTGGACCATCACCTGTCGCACGCAGCCAGCGCGCTCTTTTGTTCACCCTATCAGGAAGCAGCCATTTTGACCGTTGACGGGGTGGGAGAGTGGACGACGGCGACCATGGGGTACGGCAAGGCAACCTGGGATGGGCAAGGGGAGAACAGCATCACCCTCCTGCGCGAGCAGCGTTTTCCGCACTCGTTGGGATTGCTTTACTCTGCATTCACTGCCTTCCTGGGCTTCAAGGTCAACAACGGTGAATACAAGGTGATGGGAATGGCACCCTACGGGGAGCCCCGCTATGTGGACAGAATCCACAGGCTGTTCAAGGTTCAGGACGACGGTTCCTTCTGGGTGGACATGGACTACTTCAGCTATCACTACTCTCCTCGCCAGACGTTCAACGGTCGGTTTGTGGACCTCTTTGGGGAGCCGAGGGTGCGCGATTCGGAATTCTTTACGACCACCACGGACCCTACGCTGAGTCCCAACGATCCGACGGTAAAGAAAAATCAGTACTATGCTGATGTGGCGGCCAGCATCCAGCGCGTGACCGAGGAGACGCTGCTCAAGATGGTGAATTGCGCGTACAAAGAAACCGGATTGAGCAGGCTCTGTATGGCCGGCGGGGTGGCCTTGAACAGCGTGGCCAACGGTCGGATCCTGAAAGAGACGCCCTTTGAGGATATCTTTATCCAGCCGGCGGCCGGCGATTCCGGCGGGGCCGTGGGAGCAGCCCTGTATGCCTATCATGTTCTGCTCGGGAAACCGCGCCAGTTCGTATTGGAGCACGCCTATTGGGGCGAGGAATACAGTGAAGCCGAGGTGAAAACTTTCCTCGACCAGAAAAGCATCGCCTACGAATACGTTGACGACGACGAGAAACTGATGGACATGCTGGTTGATGATCTGGTTCAGCAGAAAGTGGTAGGCTGGTTCCAGGGGCGATTCGAGTGGGGACCTCGAGCCCTGGGCAACAGGAGCATCCTGGCTGACCCCCGTCGTGGAGAGATGAAAGATATCGTGAACACAAAAATCAAGTTCAGGGAACTTTTCAGGCCCTTTGCCCCTGTCGTGCTGGAGGAGCGAACTGAGGAATTCTTTGAAATTTCGGAATCTTCCCGCCACTATCCGGCGCGATACATGCTGCTGGTTGTCCCTGTCAAAGAAGACAAACGTAGGGTGATCCAGGCCGTGACTCACCAGGGAGGCACAGGCAGGTTGCAGACCGTGCGGCAGGACTTGAATCTGCGTTACTATCGCATCGTTGAGAAATTCGGGGAAGCGACGGGGGTGCCGGTGCTACTCAATACATCGTTCAACCTGCGCGGCGAGCCTATCGTCAACAGTCCGGCTGACGCCTTCAACACTTTCAGCAATAGTGGGCTGGATGCATTGGTGCTGGGACAATTTGTGGTGAGGAAGGGAAATCGCCTGGAATAAAGCAGAAACAACGGTCCTTGGGGACAAAGATGTTCATTTGCTTTGCAGCTTGTTCAATGGGCGCGAAACCGTTATCCTGGAAGAAAGAGGGTTCTAAGTGAAGGTTGTGCTTGCCACTCACCACTTTCCACCAAAGTATGTAGGGGGAGTGGAATTGATTGTCCGCCGAGCGGCACATTGGCTGACTCGAAATGGACACCAGGTCCAAGTTGTCTGCGTCGAGTCAATCGATCAGCCCTCCACAAGAGGATTGGACGTTGCCACGGACGAATATGAAGGAATTGCTGTCCACAGATTGTCTTTTAGCCGTGGCCAGACAGGCAATGTCTTTCGCGAGAGTTTTCAGAATCCCTTTATCGGCCAATGGTTCGAGCGCTTCCTACGTGTCAGTTTGCCAGACATCGTTCACGTTCACAGCGGTTACCTGCTGTCGGGCAGTGTGATCGAAGCAGCCAAGGCCGTTGGAATTCCTACAGTTGTATCTTTGCACGACTATTGGTTTTTTTGTCCTCGAATCACGTTCTTGCGACCCGATGGCTCTCGTTGTTTCGGGCCTCAGGATGCGACGATTTGTGCGTGGTGCCTTCAAACAGAACGGCGACGCTATCGCCTTCCAGATTGGGTCTCCGGGGGGATACTGGGCCACTTTGTACAAAGGGTGTTGCGTAACCCACGGGTTACTAAAGTTGTAGGTTGGCGAGATCAGATTACTGCTCTTTTGGAGAGAAAACGTTATCTCAGTGAGAGGTTGGCCGCTGCAGATATAATCATTACCCAAGCCCGTATGGTGTATGAAACCCTGCTGCATGAAGATCTCCCGCCAGAGCGAATGCGCTTAATCCCCTATGGGCTGGACCTGAGTGGCTGGAAGTTTCTAGAATCCACCGATTCTGAGAATGGGCGCTTGCGCATTGGCTATTTGGGTAGTTTGGTTCCTGCCAAAGGGGCTCACGTGCTGATTTCTGCCTTCCGCCAGCTTCGAGCAACTGGAGCCCAACCTCAGTTGAAGCTTCACGGCAGCATGACTATACTGCCTCCATACGTTAAGTGGTTGCAGAAACTGGCTGGCAATGATCCTCGAATCACCTTTGCAGGACGGTATGAGAACTCTGACGTGGAAAGGATACTGAGTGAGATCGATGTCCTGGTGGTTCCTTCATTGTGGTATGAAATTGGACCATTAGTGACAATGGAGGCCCTGGCCTCCAAGACACCAGTGGTCGTGGGAAACATCCCCAATATGAAGTATCAGATTAAGGACGAAATTGATGGCCTGCACTATGACGTTGACAGTGTAGCTGACCTGACCCGTCAGTTGCAGCGGCTGCTCGATGAGCCGAACCTGGTGGAACATCTGCGCTCTGGAATAGGGCAGGTTAGAACGTTCGAACAAGAAGCAATGGAGATTGCTCAGATATATTACCAAGTGCTGGGACAAGCGCATCCGTCGAACGAGTTATGCAGCCTTCAGAAAGGGAAAGCAGATGTCTGATCCTTCATTAACCACCTCAGTAGGTCCCCTTCCTACTGCTGTGACACTGGCTTCAGAAGCCAATCAATCACACAATAGCCTGGCGTCCATCGTAGCTCGCAACGCAGCCTTTGTTTTGGGTGCACAGGTTGTGTTGAAGATCTTGGCCTTTCTGTTTAATGTCTACGTCGTGCGACAGTTAGGTGCTGTCCACTTCGGCCAGTATTCGGTGGTGATAGCTTACGTGACCATCTTTGCTGTCTTTACGGATCTGGGCATGGCTCACTATTCAGTGCGCGAAATAGCCGAGGAACCCAAAAGAACCTCTTTGCTTCTGCCTAACATTATCGCCATCCGCCTGTTGCTCTCGTTAGTTATCGTTCTTATTGTTCCTCTTTCAGCCTATTGGCTTGGCAAGAGCCAAGGCATGGTGCTAGGTATTTTCATTGCCAGCATTGGTCAGCTTATATATGCCTTTCAAGGGCCATTGGATAGCGTGCTGACGGCGCGAGAGCGATTGGATTATACTGCCCTATTCCAGTTAGTAAACCAGTTGCTTTTCTGGGGGCTGGGAGTGCTTTTGCTGGTCAATGGAATGGGGTTTATAGGCCTGATTATAGCTTCTCTGACGGGCGTGGCGGTGGTGGCTTTGCTTTCGGGCTTGGTGCTCTTCCGCCGGCTGGGGGTAGGTCGCCTCGTTCTGTCTGCCCAGCGTTGGCCGCAGATCTTGAAGGCTGCTTTTCCTTTCGGGGTCAGCAGTATTGCCTATGCGTTCATGGAACGCTTCGACACGGTGTTAATGTCCTTTGTACTTACCGATGCCGCTGTTGGCTGGTACAACGTCCCTTACACTTTGATCAACATGGTGCTTCTGGTTGCCCAGAGCATTGCCATTGCCATGTATCCTTCAATGGTTCGGGGTCACAAGACCGACCCTGGGTCGTTGCGTACTGTGACATTCCAATGTATCAAATATTTGTTGATCATTTGCCTGCCTGTTGCCGTTGGGGGCACCGTTTTGGCTGATCGAATCATTACCTTCTTGTACACTGACGAGTTTGCATCCTCTATTCCCGTGTTGCGCCTTGTCCTGTGGGCGTTGCCGAGCTTGTTCCTGTTAGAACTGCTGGGGCGAGTGGCCAACACCTTGCATCTGGAGCGCCCAGTTGCACGAGTCAACGTGATCAATACGATTATTACAGTGCTGTTGAACGTGGTGTTGGTGCCTACCATGGGTGTGATGGGCGCTGCTCTGGCCCTGGTTAGCGGACGTGCCATCCGCCTCGTTCAGTTCTGGGTCCTCATTGGCAATGAGCGGTTAGTGGGTGAACGCTGGCAACCATTGTTGCGAGTAGCATTGGCAACCGGCCTGATGGGAACAGGGGTGTTCTTTTTACGGGAAGGCAATCTGTTTATGGCTATAGGGAGTGGGGTGGTGCTGTATCTAGTTCTCCTTATCGCGCTGCGGGCAGTGGAGCGCAGGGAGTTGCAACAACTCGCGGCCCTTATGTTCCGACGCACACAGCGGCAAACATCTTTGGGATGACCAAAAACCAAAACCAACATGGGGCTTTCTTGTTGGTTTTGTCACACAGTATCACCGATCTGCTGAGAATGGTTGAAACGGATGCAGCAGGTTGGAGGAGGGGCAGAGGAATACCATGAGGCAACAAATACCTGTCCTCCGTGGGTTGGCTATCCTGGCCGTGATTTGCAATCATGCCACTGGCTGGGGATATACCGCCATGTTCTGGTGGGTGTATCGGTATCGCCAGGTTACCCCGCCTAACTATGACCAAGTCGGCACTTTGTCCTATTACAGTCTGGTCGCGATCCAGCAGCTTGCTCTGTTCAGCGTCCCAGTGTTCCTGTTCATCTCAGGCTTCTTCATCGCCTACGCTGCCCGTGGCAGCCAGCCTGCTCTCAGTTGGAAAGTAGTGAGAGTGAGGATCATCAGCCTGCTCTGGCCCTATCTGGTGTGGTCCCTGGTGATCTTTGTAGGCGATTTTCTGCAAGGCATGAGCTATTCACTGGTCGAGTACTTTAGACGGCTTGTCGTCGGAGACGCGACGGTGGCGTACTTCTTCGTGCCCTTGCTCTGTCAGTTCTACCTGCTTTCACCTTTCATTGCCAGATGGGGCAAGGTTAGGAGTAGCCAGGTACTCCTGGCTTCAGCTCTCATCCAATTGACGGTAATGGGACTGTTATATCTGCGCCTCTTCGGAGTGGTTTTGCCTGATGTCCACAGACTCGGCGACTGGGTGTTCATCTGGTGGGGGTTCTACTTCCCGTTGGGGGTGGTTTTCGGCTTTCACTTCAAACTTGTCAGGCAATGGCTCGGCCCGTTTAAGTGGGGACTGCTCATGGCTACGGTTGCCTTGGGGGTGCTCTCGATAATTGAATCCGAAGTGCTCTATGATTTGACACGAGATTACGATTGGGCTCGTGGCCCTTTCAAGTTCTCAACTTTTCTGTACACAGTGGCCTTTATCCTGCTCTTTCTGGCTTTTGATAAAATCTCGCTCCCATTTACGCGCACTATTAACTGGATAGGCATCAGGTCTTACGGAATCTACCTTCTTCATCCCAAAGTGTTGGCGGTCACCGCCAAAGTCGTCTACCACATCGCACCGTGGCTTCTTGCCCACCAAGTGCTGTACCAACCGGTGCTCTTGGCATCAGGCCTGGGAATCCCGCTGTTGTTCATGGCAGGCATAGCAAAGTCTCCTGCCCGGAAATTCTATCACTATTTGTTTGGTTAATTGCTGATGGGAAAGGGCAATCGATGGGTATGAAACCAATACAGGGTCGTAAGCAGCTAATTCTTGGTGTCATCGTGATTCTGGCCCTTCTTGGTATCACAGTCGTTGGGCTGAGCGGACGGGGTTTACGTGGTCTCATCTCATCCAACATTCGATCTATATCCAGCCTGAGTAAGGCAGTGCTCAACAGCCGATCCATTTCCAGCAACGGTGATTTCACCAACATCATCTTCCTTCATCACTCAACCGGAGACAACCTAATCCGGCAGGGGGGTGTCAGGGAGAGATTCATGGAGGCCGGTTACGGCTTCTGGGACCACGGTTATAACCACCAAGGGCTGAGGCGTCCCGACGGGACCGCCACTGGCTATAGCTACAACATCCCCGATGACAACACAGACCCTGATGGCTTTGCCAGGATTTTCTCACAGCGCTTAAACGAGCTTCCTCTGAACGCTTTCAGTGGGCTTCTCCAATACGATGTCATTGCTTTTAAGTCGTGTTTCCCGGTCAGCGATATTGCCAGCGACGAACAACTGGAAACCTACAAGACCTACTACCTGAGCATCCGCGACGTTATGGGTCAACACCCGGACAAGATATTCGTCGTAGTGACGCAGCCGCCGTTGAATCCGGCAGCTACAGATGCCGAAACTGCAGCCAGGGCCGGGGCCTTTGCCAACTGGCTGAAATCGAACGAGTATGTGTTTACCTTTGCTTTCTTTGGCTATCTGGCTGAGGATGACCCCACGTCCCCCGATTACAATATGCTTAGAGAGGCTTATCGGGATGGCACAGACTCCCATCCTAACGCGACAGCCAACGAAACGATTGGCCCTCTCTTCGTTGACTTTATTATCAATGCTATTCAAACCTATCGCGCTACCTATCCTGGAAGATCATAAACAGCAGGAGGAGCGGAAGTCACTATGGTAAAATTGCCCCAGGTGACTATTATCGTTCTCAATTGGAATGGCCTGAACGACACCCTGGATTGCCTGGAGTCCCTGGATCAACTCGACTATCAGAGCTACGAGGCCGTGGTCGTGGATAACGGTTCTGGAGATGGATCCGTGCCGGTGATCCGGGAACAGTTCCCGGGAGTGACTATCATTGAGAACGGCGAGAACCTGGGCTACACCGGGGGCAACAATGTCGGCTTGCGCTATGCCATGATCCAAGGAGCGGACTATGCTCTCTTGCTGAACAATGATACCGTGGTTGATCCCGCCTTCCTGCGTATCCTGATGGACACGGCGGAGGCTGAGTCTTCCGTCGGCATTGCCGGGCCAACTATCTATTACCACGAGCGCCCGGATGTCATCTGGTCGGCGGGTGGGGCCATTGATTGGCAACGGGGCAGCACGCGGATGGTGGGACTTGATGAGCGGGACGAAGGGCAGTTCGGCCAGGAGCCCCGTGAGGTGGACTTTGTCACCGGTTGTGCGCTGCTGGTCAAAAGGGCGGTTCTGGAACGGGTGGGGCTGCTGGACGAAAGGTTCTTTGCTTACTATGAGGAAACGGAATGGTGTGTGCGGGCCAGCCAGGCTGGATTCAAGATCATGCACGTCCCTTTGGCCTACATCTGGCACAAGATCTCACCAGCAACGCAAGGCGATTCGCCCCTGGTGCACTATTACATGACACGTAATCGTCTGCTCTTTCTGAGAGCTAGCGGAGCGGGGCTGCGCGCCTGGCTTCACACCTTGTTTGTTGATTATTTGCGCACTTTGATGAGCTGGAGCCTGCGACCCAAATGGCGGGGCAAGCGAGCGCAACGGCGGGTGATGCTCCAGGCCATCGGAGATGCCTGGCGCGGATGCTGGGGACAGCGTTCTCTTGTTTCGGATAGAATGTGAGCAATAGTAAAGAGGAGTTGGAGAGTGCGAGTACTCTTTCTTTCTGGATGGTTTCCCTATCCTCCAGATAATGGATCTAAGATCAGAGTGTTCAATTTGATCAAACAACTGTCCAGAAAGCATGAGGTTACCTTGCTCACTTTTGCTCAGGGGTCAGTATCCAAGGACCGCTTGACGGAAATGGAATTTTACTGCCAGTCCGTCCATGTGGTTCCGTACGTGGAGTTCGAACCCAAGCGGTTGCGAGCCATCCTTGGTTTTTTCTCGCCCCGTCCAAGATCTGTCGTTGATATTTATAGTCCAGAGATGCACGCTATGGTCAGAGAGGTAGACAAAGGCAACTCCTTTGACATAGTTATTGCATCCCAGTTACGTTCTGCACCCTATGCGCTCCTGTTGAAGAGGCCTCGCATATTTGAGGAAGTTGAGCTGACGGTTATCCGGGAGCAGTTTACCAGGCAGCGCGATTTCATTCGCAAGGTTCGCTACGGGCTGACTTGGCACAAATTATCTCACTTTATGGCCAAGCTACTCTATAAATTTGATGGTTGTACAGTAGTATCCGAGCGTGAGTGGGACAATGTGCTGAAGATTGCGCCCACCTACTGTTCTGTGGCAGTGGTGCCCAATGGCGTCGATCTGGATTTTTACACCGGTGATTTTGGCGCGCCAGAGCCGAACACTCTGATTCACACAGGTGTTCTCACCTATGATGCTAACTTTGATGCTGTGGACTTTTTTCTAAGCGACATATTCCCTTTGTTGGAAGCGAGACAAGCGGGTGTTACTCTTCGCATTACTGGCAAGACGAATGGGGTAGCGGTGGGACGACTACCCCAGTGTGAAGGTGTGATATTCACAGGCTATCTAGATGATATACGGTCTGCAGTGGCCCAGAGCTGGGCCTGCGTAGTGCCGTTGCAGGTGGGCGGCGGCACACGACTCAAAATATTGGAAGCCATGGCGCTAGGAACACCGGTTGTATCTACATCCAAAGGAGCCGAGGGGCTGGAGGTCACCCACGAGGAAAACATTCTCATCGCCGACGCCCCAGCAGATTTTGCCCAAGCTGTAATTCATCTATTGGGAGATGAGAACTTGAGGGCCAAACTATCTGCTAACGGGCGGCGGCTGGTGGAAGAACGATATTCATGGGAGATGTGCGCTCGCCCGTTGGAGCAACTTCTCTATCAAGTCATGGAGCAGTGAGGAAATTCAAATGGTTGATTCGTTAAGATTTTTTGCCCAACGTCATGGATCAGGATTGATCCGGATTGGCGTCATCGGGGGGTTGGCGGTTATATTGCCTGCCATAGGATATCTAGTGACCAGGCCCAGGATAGATCCCTTTTTCATTCTTGTCGCCATTCTAGTACCTGTGGGTGTTTTTGCAGTGGTGAAAAAGATCGAACTGGGCCTCGTGGCTGTGTTGCTGTCAGGGGTTTTTGTGCGCTTTCGCTTACCGACAGGCACTGCCAGCGAGATCGTGATCAGCCTGTTAATGTGTATGGGAATCCTGGTGCTATGGGTTGTTCGCATGTTGGTGGTGGACAAGCGGCTGGCTTTGAAGCCAGCCCCGATCAATGTGCCATTGCTGGCTTTCGTGGCTACATTGTTCATCTCCCTGGGCTGGAGCCGAGCCTACCGTGATGTGTTTGTATACGACATAGGTTCTCCATTTGTGTCGGTGGCAGCGGCTGTGGTTATGGCGCTTTTGCCTGTTACCCTTTTAATGGTTGCTAATATCGTACAGGACGTGCGTTGGCTCCGGGCCTTCGTGTGGCTCTTTCTGGCCGAGGGGTTAGTGAGTCTGATCCTAACTCTGGATATTAGTTCAATTGATAACATACGTCGTCTCGTGTTTAAAAATGGGCTTATATGGATCAATACGCATGGCCTTTTCTCAGCGTGGTGTCTATCGTTTGCCCTGGCGTTGGCCTTGTTTAACCGCCGACTGCATTGGGCTTGGAGGGTTGCCTTACTCATCTACGCTACCGGATGGGTGTACTGGGGATTCTTTCTAAGAATAACTTGGCTCTCCGGCTGGGTGCCTGCTTTTGCGGCGGCGGCGGTGGTTGCCTTTCTACGCTCCAAAAAAATGTTTGTTGTTGTGATGATCGTCATTGTTGTAGGGGTAACTATGTATTACGGGCGGACTGCGTTCGAAGCTGAAACCAAGGAAAGCGGACACACTCGGTGGGCTGCCTACGCGGTCAACTGGCGCGTCACCAGTAAACATCTGCTTTTTGGCACCGGTCCGGCGGGCTATGCTTCCTATTATATGAGTTATTTCCCTAAAGAGGCCATGGCAAGCCACAGCAACTATATTGATCTCATTGCTCAGACAGGTATTGTCGGCTCTTTCTTCTTCTTGTGGTTCTTTGGTGCGCAAGTCTGGGGCAATTACAAGCTGCGGATCAAACTCCGGAATCGTGGAGATTTTGCCGAGAGCCTGTCTGTAGCGGTATTGGCCGGAACAGCCGGCTGTTTGGTCGCCATGGCGTTGGGAGACTGGCTGCTTCCCTTCGCCTATACTCAAGGGATCATCGGGTTCGATTCAGCGATGTTTAACTGGTTCTTCATGGGTTCGCTCTGGGCTTTGAGCCATAGCCTGACGCCGAGGACATCCAAAAACAGCGATTTTTCAGCGACTGGTGGAGAAACAGCATGAGTGCTGAGGGGATAGATCTCTCTATTATCATAGTGAACTGGAATACCTGTGATCTACTGGCTCAGTGTTTGCAATCGGTGTACGATACTGCAAATAGTATAGACTTTGAGATTATTGTGGTAGACAATGCTTCTACAGATGGCAGCCAAGCAATGGTCCGCTATCGTTTTCCCCAGATCAGGTTGATCGAGAATCAGGAGAATGTGGGCTTTGCCCGGGCCAATAACCAGGCACTGATCACCAGTCGAGGGCGTTATTTCCTGTTGCTTAATAGTGATACCATCGTTTTGCCTGGCACTTTGGAAGAGATGGTCCGCTTTGCTGACCAAAATTCCGACGGTGGTATCATAGGCTGTAAATTGCTCAATCGTGATGGCTCCCTGCAAGAGTCTTGGGCCAGTTTTCCTACAATATGGTCAGAACTATTGGGATGTAATTTTCGGACTCGTCGGCTGGTGGAAGAGACGCCTCTCATCTACGAAGTGGATTGGTTGGGGGGAGCCTGCTTGCTAGTGCGGCCAGCGGCAATCAACGAGGTAGGTTTGCTGGACGAGTCCTTTTTCATGTACTCAGAAGAGACCGACTGGTGTTTCCGCATGCGACGGCAAGGGTGGCAAGTTTACTACCTTCCAGGAGTTGGGGTTATCCATTTAGGTGGTGGTAGCGCCAGTCGTGCTAGCGTCACCCAGTTAATCCGCCTCTACGAGAGCAAAATCCGCTTCTTCCGCAAACATTACAGTGCTCGACAGGCAGACCTCCTGCGCTATGGTCTGACAACCGTCAATGCGTTGGGGTTAGCCCGGCATGTCTTGGCTTGGCCCTTGCGACGGCGGGGAAAAGAGGCGGTGCGTTGCCGGCTGGAGGCTCAATGGAAGCTGGTCTGGTGGTTACTTCGGGGTCGGCAACCAGGTGCCAGTCAAGATGTGATAATGGGTTAACTCTGGTGAAGGGAACTGTCCATGAAAATTGGCATTGATGCTCGCTTCTTAGCCCACCCCCAGGCTGGGGGATTCAAAACATATACCGAGAACTTGGTCAAAGCCTTGAGTCTGATTGACAGCACCAATACTTATGTGCTGTATCTGGACCGCCCGCCCGCTGAAGCAACTTTGCCCAAGAAAAGTAGCTTTATCTATCAGGTTGTAGGGGGTACGCTTCCTGTATTGGGGATGCCAATAAGAGAACAGATCGGTTTGCCCAGGCATATCATGCGGGATCGCATTGACGTGATGCATTTTCCTTGTCTTACGGCTACTTTGACCAGTCGGTGCCCTTTTGTCTTAACTTTACATGACACGATGTGGCTGAACAGCCAAGCTGGCTCTCTCAATTCGAGGGGCGGTCGTTCCGCTAAGCGATGGGCTATGTGGCTTTACAATCGGTGGGTTCCTCAGTGGGCAGCCAGACGAGCCCAACACATCATTACTGTTTCTCAGGCAGCGAAAGCAGACATTGTCAAACAGTTGGGCATTCCTGCGGAAAAGATTTCTGTCGTTCACAACGCCATCAGGGCGATCTTTCGGCCTAATGAGAGCAAAGCCCCGTTGGAGGTCGTTCGTCACCGATATAGTTTGGATGGAGAGTTCATCTTGGGCATAGGTTCTGCGGATCCACGGAAGAACATGGTAGGATTGGTGAGGGCATATGCGAAACTGTCAAGCAAACAAAAGTCTCGATACCAACTCTGTATTGTCTGGACCCATAGTTTTCTTCAGCAGGAATTACAGAATCTAATAAAGCAGTTGGGTGTGCACGACCGGGTGAGGTTTCTGGAACGTGTCTCGGACAAAGACCTGGCCTTGCTATACAATGCAGCAACCCTTTTTGCCTTTCCTTCCCATTACGAGGGGTTTGGCTTGCCTCCACTGGAGGCTATGGCCTGTGGTACACCTGTGATAGCGGCCAACAACTCTTCGATTCCAGAGGTGTTGGGCGACGCGGGCCTGTTAGTAGATTCCACTGACTTTGACGCTTTGGCCAAGGCTATGGAGTGTGCGCTGGACAACGCCGTTCTACGAGCCGAACTGAGTCAAAAGGGCTTGGAGAGAGCTAAGCGGTTCTCTTGGGAGCGATTTGGTAAAGAGACGCTGAAGGTCTACGAGAGAGTTGAGATGAAGGGTTCTTGAGAAACAGGCATAGCACGGAGATATAGGGAATGTATTCGCAACCAATCTTGTGGCAGAAATTGGAAGAAAATAAGTGGGTGGGACGTATTATTTTCGTTATAACCTTTCTGCTATTCTGCTTGGCGTTCAGGCGTTACATACTGGACTCGACCAAAATACTGACTACAAGCCAAATAGCCATGAGCGACTTTGAGGCTTATCTATATGCAGCGAGAGCGATCACTCTCAATGAGAATCTCTACACTTACAACCAGCAAGTTGGCGTTTTCCCTTACGAGTATCCTCCTACACTGGCCATACTGCTTGTTCCCCTGGCCTATCTATCCCCGCTGGCCGCTCAGCGTATCTGGCTGTTGGCCAACCAATTGCTTCTTGGGGGTGCTCTCTTCCTTTCGCTAAATGTTATCAATCAACGTCTGTCTAACTGGAAGTTGCTGCTTCTAGGATGTATTATTTTCGGATTTTATCCTCTCTATACCAACTTGAAGCTGGGGCAAGTAGGTGTTATCCTGTACTTTTTGGTTGCACTAACGTTTTGGCTATGGCATAAAAGGAGGCGTGTTCTGGCTGGCCTGTGCCTGGGCTTGGCTGGAGCGATCAAGGTAATTCCTCTTGGATTAGTGGTCTACTTTTTGTGGAAGAGGGAGTATAGGGTGGCTTTGTACACCATGCTCTTTTCCCTAGTCATCCAACTTGTACCCGATTTGGTATTTGGGACTGTGTGGCTGGCAAGTTATATTGAAGCATTTCCCTCCTTCTATCAGATAGAAAATCCACTCTATTTTGGGAACCAGTCTTTCTATGGCTTTTTCGCCCGATTCTTCTTTGAGACGATGGGCGGCGTCTCCTCTAGAGAAACGGCTTTGATAACCAGAGTGCTTGCCTTTATTTCTGGTGCGATTGTGTTCGCTTGCACTATCGTTCTTTCTCAGCGAGATAAAAAAGCCTCTCACACTGAAGTGGAAATCTTGGAGATAGGCGGGATACTCATTGCAATCGTATTGTTGAATCCGATTAGCTGGCACCATCATTTCGTCTGGCTGCTCTTTATCTCTCCATCTCTAATTTACCATCTATCAGAACAGATTCGCTTGGATAGTTCTTTTAGGGGCTTCACCCTCGTAATCTTGTCCTTGGTGGCCTTTGCCCTTTTGTCCCAGCCTTTCAGGCTGCCAAGAATACTTGGATATGAGATAAGCGATCAAGGTTTGCTAGCTACACTCTTAAAATCGCTTGTCTTTTACGGAACTTTGTTGATATGGGGAGTTGTCATTTCGCTGCTGCATACTTTTCGCAAGCAGGGCGAAATCGAGCTATAGGGCCAATATGCGAAAT
>Ga0180437_10001803_pt1 | contig 35858 bp, 37 predicted proteins | sample SS_ome_4_FD_132410 | JGI IMG/M metagenome (GOLD analysis project Ga0180437, IMG submission 132410) | Hypersaline lake sediment archaeal communities from the Salton Sea, California, USA - SS_3_D_1 metaG | ecosystem: Environmental > Aquatic > Non-marine Saline and Alkaline > Hypersaline >... | reverse complement strand
TCTTTCTCCGATGCAGGTAAGAAGAAAAGCCTGGAAAAGGTGACCGTCTAAACAGGTGGATTTAAAAAAATACTCCCTATAAGGGTGAGTTAAACGTGCAGGATTTATTAACTCGTATTGGTTTAGCAAATATTTCAAAAATGTTATGAGAAAAACAAAAATCAGGGCGCTGGTTCTCGATTTTGGCGGAGTGATAAGCCTGCCTCAGAGATCGGAAAATGTGTACAACATCCTGCAAACTTTGAATTTAGAACATGATGAATTTATGCCGGTCTATCTAAATCAACGGAGGGATTTCGATCAAGGGCAGATAAGGGCAAAACAATTCTGGCTTAATGTACTGGGTGAATTGGGGCTTGAGTCGAAAACCGTTAATATCCCCTATCTGATTAGAGAAGATATTACCAGTTGGACAATTATTAATGATTTAATGATCCAATTCGTCTCAGAGAACCGGGATAAATTTTACAAAATAGCGCTGCTTTCAAATATGCCAATTGAAGTTCTGGAATATATGCGAAAGGAATTCCAATGGCTGGAATTATTTGATGAAACGGTATTTTCATGCGAAGTGGGCGTTAACAAGCCGGATAGCGAAATATATAAAACCTGTCTGAATGCATTGAATATTCCAGCTGATGATTGTCTGTTTGTAGACGATGCCCTTGAAAATGTCAGAGCAGCGCTGGCGCTGGATATGCATGCCATCCAATTCGGGACATTTTCTGATTTTCTGATTGAATTCAATAATCAATTCAGGCCTTCATCAAATTAGAGATGGACATCTTGGGATAAAAATTGAACTTGCGAAGCGAGAACGTGTACGCACCGATAAATTAATTTTAAAAGGTAACAGAGAAGGTATCCTCAAGACATTCCATCGTATTTATTATTTGGCAAACCGGAAATAAAAAAGGATTGTCCTATTTTTATCCAGGACAATCCTTTATATTTAAGATGGGTCGATTTTATAAGTTGTACGGACCAAAATCGTCGTCGATATCGTCTCCAAAATCATCGTCGAAGTCGATTTCCATCTCGACTTCTTCCTGGTCAAGACGCACCCACAACAGCAACATGTGACCATCTTCGTTCTCTACCGCGCGGGCGGCCATAATAGGGGCTTGATATTCCAATCCTTCCTCGTTCTTGAATTCCAGGTGGATTGTTTTGCTCTGGCTCCAGGCCCGGTAGCAGCGTTCAACCAGGGCTGGTCCGTTAAACGTCCTTAGGCGCGTGAGGGCGATATCGGACAGGAGGGGGCTTTCGCTTAAGCTGAGCACCCATCCTTCGGGTACAGCTTCAAATGTTGGGGGAGGACCTTCAATGATTGTAATTTTATCTTCCATAAGCATACTCCATATTTGCTATAATACCACGATTCTGGATACAGCCAATACCCCCATTCCTGAGTGTATAATGAGACCTGGAGCGCGTAAAAACGTATGTACAAACTAGTAATTTTATTTAAACCCCTGGCTGATTGGGGTGAATTCGAAGCTGCCTGGCCGCAGTTTCTGCACCTGGTTGAGAAGATGCCCGAACTGCGTCGTGAGGCGACCAGCAGAATTGACAAAACCCTGTACGGGGAGGTGCAATACACCCAGATTCACGAATTGTTTTTTGATTCTCAAAAAGATGCCGAGCGTGCATTAGGTTCACCGGAGGGGCAGGCTGCCGGAAAATTACTGCAGCGCATAACCAGCGGTCAGATTGGCTTATTCTTTGCCGATCATAAGGAGGACGATTTAGAAAACATCCGCAGGTTCAGGAAAGACCGTTTTGAATCTGAATAGAAATAATTATTACGCCAGGCGGCGTTCTCCAGCAATATGGATTGTCGGTCTGGTTATCATCCTGCTGCTTTCCACGGGTTACCTCGCCTACCGGGTATTTCGAGCCAGCGACTCACGAACTGCGCTCGTTCTGGCTTGGCTGCGCGACCCATTTTTGCAGCCGGAGTGGATGGTAAAAGCAGGCCAGCGCTGCGGAGAAGCCCCATTTATCCTGCCAGCGGATGGCTTCATCGGGTATTTGTGGAACGATTCCTTCCGAATTGGCCACCAGCACCAGGGGATTGATATTTTCAGCGGAAAGCCAGCCGGGGAAAGCGCCATTATTGCGGCATATCCGGGTTATTTGCGGCGGCTGCCGGACTGGAAATCAAGCGTGATTATCCGCATCCCCGAGGATCCGCTGAACCCAGGACAGCAGATATGGGCATACTATACCCACATGGCCTACAAGGACGGTGAATCTTTGATCGCGCCCGAATTCCCGCCCGGGACCAGCGAAGTCTATGTTGAGGCTGGGACATTATTGGGTTACCAGGGAAATTACTCCGGGACACCGGGCAACCCCGTGGGCGTACACTTGCATTTTTCACTGGTTAAGGACGATGGATCGGGTGGATTTCTCAACGAGTTGGAGATTGAAAACACACTGGACCTTTCGCCATATTTCGGACTGCCTCTGAATGCCCAAACCAACCAGGGGGAAGTCCCTGTGTGCAATTGATAAAGACGACGAATCATGCCAGCACTAACGGGAGTGGGAGTAACATACGAGTGGAAGAATTGGCTAACTACCGGCGCAGCTTGATAAAAGGATATCAAGAGATAGGGGCTGAAATCGAAAATATCGCAGAAAGGTCATCCGCTGACAAGGCTGACCTTTTTCAGGAGGGTACAGGTTGGAACACCTGCAAGATTTTTTTACATATACGGGAAGTGGAGATGGGTTACTTCCTGCCGTACATTAAACGTATACTGGTTGGTGAAAAGGTCGAATTGGGAGTTTATGAGGCTGTGGAGAAAAGGGGGAAATATGAAAAAGAGGGAGAACAACTGCAGGAGATTATCAGCGATTTAATAGTCAGCTGCAGGTTCCTTACAACCATGCTGGGTGAAATGTCAGAAAAGGACTGGAATCGTACCGGGAGGCACCTGCAGTCGGGCAACCACACCGTGCAGTGGTACCTGGAACAGAACCTGGCGCATCTAAAAGCGCATATTAGACAGCTGGCTGGATATTTAGATCCAGCCGCCGTTTGAAGGTTTGAGAAAAAACTAATCGTATTGGGAACTATTCACTCTGGAGTTGACTATGACAGATAACTTATCGATCATCACCGAGGTCAAAAATAATGTTGGAATCGTGCGATTGAATCGCCCACAGGCATTGAACGCGTTGAATAACAAGATACTGGGTGAAATTATGGACGCGCTGGAGAGATTTGATGCAGATCGTGCAACTGGCGCGATGGTCATAACCGGCAGCGACCGCGCCTTCGCAGCAGGGGCGGATGTCAAAGAGATTGCAGAGAAAACTGCAGTGGAAATGCTTTTAGAAGACCGTATCGCTTTGTTTGACCGCATCCGGACGATCTCTAAACCAATCATTGCAGCTGTGTCGGGTTACTGCCTCGGAGGAGGAAATGAACTGGCGATGTCGTGTGACATGATCATCGCTTCGGAAACCGCGCGCTTTGGACAACCCGAAATAAATCTGGGCGTTATCCCCGGGGCGGGCGGCACCCAGCGGCTTGCCCGCACGGTGGGAAAAGCGGTAACCATGGAAATGATATTGAACAACCGAATGTTGGGCGCAGCGGAAGCGCTGCAGCTTGGATTGGTGAACAAGGTGGTGCCAGTGGAGGATTACCTGGATGAGGCGGTCAGGCTGGGGAGCGAGATCGCTGGCCGAGCGCCGGTTGCAATCCGGTTGGCTAAAGAAACGATCAACAAGGCTTTCGAAACTTCTTTGACAGACGGGATAGCAGATGAACGCCGGGCGTTTTATTTTTTGTTTTCTACAAGCGATCAGAAAGAAGGTATGTCAGCTTTTATAAAAAAACGCGATCCAGGTTGGAAGGGCAGATAACCGATCAAGTTCTTAAACTGCGGCTGGCAGGTCCGCCCAGAAAGTCGTGCCTGCATCGATCTCGCTGGAAGCGCCCATCACCCCGCCGTGATTCTCAACGATCGACTTAGCGATCGACAAGCCTAAGCCGCTGCCTCTTATCAATCCGCTGCGGGCTGGAGTGGTTTCAACGCGGTAAAAACGTTCGAATACGTGGGGAAGGTGTTCAGGTGCGATACCCTGGCCATTATCGCTCACCTGGGTACGAATATAGCCGTCTGTTTGAGTTTTTTTAACGCTTAATTCCACTTTACCGCCGCTGGGGGTGTACTTAATGGCATTGTCGAGCAGGTTATAAAACACTCGCATCAGCTGGTCTTCATTACCCATCACGGGCGGTAAACCCGACTCGATATCACAATCCAGGTTTACCCCGGCACGATCGGCTCTAATTTTGAATGTTTCGTACACCTCAGAGGCGAGCGTGCTCATGTCTATTAATTTGGGTTGTTCGGCGTCCATCCCGGCTTCCATGCGCGAAAGATCGAGCAGATCATTTACCATGCGCACCAGCCGGTCCACCTCGTGTTCAATTTCACCCATAAAACGTTTTGAGATGTCCGGATCTTCCATGGCGCCGTCCTGCAGGGCTTCGGCACGCAGTTTAACAACTGTGAGCGGGGTCCGAAGCTCGTGACTGGCATTGGCGACGAAAGCGCGCAGTTCGGTAACATTTGCTTGCAAACGACTAGCCATTTTATTGAAAGCTTCCGACAAACGCCGCATTTCGTATGGCCCGGATGGTTCTACGCGCACTCCAAGGTCGCCGTGTTCCATATTCTCAGCTGCCCTGGTGAGCACCTGAATTGGACGAGCCAGATTCTTGGCTAAAATCCAACCAAAAAGACTCACGCCGACCGCAATCAGCAGGGTTACACCGAGCAGGATCAATAACGACTGCCGGGCGGCATTCTGCGCGGCTTCGAGCGGAAGACCGAGTCTGAGGATGGCGGTTACTTCAATTTCACGCTGAACGAGCACCGCCATGTACATAATCTGTTTTCCCTGGGAGTTCAATCGGGTAGCAACGCCTCTTCCGGTTTCGTCCTCCAGCGCCTCCCATACTTCGGGGTTGCTGCCTCTTCCGGCTCTTCTGGGGAGCGTTCCGCGGCTGTCAGCGATAGGCGAACCATCCGGCGAGTAAACGGTGAAGGAAATCTCGGGACTGTCCGCAAACATCTGTACCAACAAATTCTCAATAAAGCTTGCTTCCACGCGGCCGGCCCGGTACTCCTGGATGGGAAGCTCAAGGGCATTTCCGGCGGCAAAAGCCAGGTCCTGCAAGGTGTGTTCGGCTTCGGCAATGGCTGCGTTGTAAATTGATCTGCCCGCAAAAGCAGCCATTAAGACAATGCTGACAATAGATACAAGCAGGTGGGATAATACAAGACGCGTGTTGAGGGTCTGGGGCAGCTTCATAATAAAGGTTTAGTTTGCTCTTGAAGGAAGCTTTAAGATAATTCCTCGGCTCCTGCGAAACGGTAACCGTAACCACGCACAGTTTGAATATAATTTGGGCTGGCGGGATCGTCTTCAATTTTCAAACGCAGCCAGCGGATATGTACGTCTAGGGTTCGCGAGTCTCCTACCCATTCATCTCCCCAAACCAGCTTGAGCAGATCGTCGCGGCTCATCGCACGCCCGGCATTCTTCATCAAAATTTCTAAAAGATCAAACTCGCGCGCTGACAATTGGAGTTCTTTTTCGTCTTTGAATACCCGCCGGGCAGTTGGATCGAGACTGAGCAAACGCAGCGACATGGGTTTTGCTTCCGATGTGCGTCTATCCAGGGCAACCCGGCGCAAAGTAGCCTGGATACGAGCGAGGAGTTCTCTAAACGAGAAGGGTTTGGCAAGGTAGTCGTCAGCACCTACTTCCAGCCCCAACACGCGGTCGATTTCCTCGCCGCGCGCAGTAAGCATGATGACGGGGGTCGAAGTGGTGGCTCTGAGCCGACGGCAGACCTCAAAGCCGCTAATATCCGGCAGCATTAGATCGAGCACGATCAAGTCAGGATTCAATCTCTCGGCAGCTTCAATAGCCGAAAGGCCGTCCGCTACCGCCTCAACATCGAAGCCCTCGCGCTGCAAACTGTAGGTTAGCGAATCGGTAATTAAGGGTTCGTCGTCAACGAGTAAGATGAGTGTCAAGGCTTTCCTCCAGGTTCTTGTTATAAACTTCCTTGAATATTCTAGCCAATCTGGCAAAAGATATTTTCTATCCAGGTAAAAACAGCTTATAGTATAGCCAATTTATTAATTTTATGCCATACCTTAATTGGATGTTAATCGACCTATTCCCATCTTTAAGCCAAAATTTGTAAGCATTTGGTATTGTTCCACCTCCATCTCGGTTGATTAAATAACGGAGGTAGCAAAAACTTATGAGCCAACTTGTGTTTAAAACAAAGCGTTACTGGTTATATATTGGATTGGGATTCCTGGTAATTGGTTTTATGGGATTGGCTTTTGTTCAAATATCTTTGGCAGATGCGACCGGAGGGATCGATACATATATCCCATTCGTCTCGAAGAGCGGTGCGCCAGCTCAAAACGGCGAGTATATAGTTATCGGGTGGAATGATCTGGGGATGCATTGTTATGACCTGGATTATTCGGTGATGTCTGTTCTGCCGCCCTATAACACATTGTGGGCATAGGTTATCAAACGCGGAGATCCGCCCAAGATCCTCACCTCTGGCATTGATGTTGAATACAGTTTTCCTGACAATACATACTCTGCGGGAAAAACAAATTTTTGGGATTACGAAGACAAGCTGTTCGGTGTGGATTTGCCGCCGAATATCGGTTTGACGAGCAAGGGGCTTTCAGGTGAAATGGACTTAAAAGTGGATCATTTCGAGGCGGAGGGCATCCCGTTGACGGAATTCTCGGACAGTGACCTGTCAACGCCGGAATACCTGCAGCTGGCGAAGATTGAAGTGAAAGATACCTCGGGCAACTTGTTAGCTCAATCGGATGTGGTTGCCCCAGTGTCAAGCGAAATGCGCTGTGATAAGTGCCATACCAAGCCGGATCCAAATAATTTCCGCATGAATATCCTGTTGGGGCATGACGATGAGGCTGAGACGGATTTGGCGGCGCAAGCAGCATCCGGGAACCCTGTGCTGTGCGCGGACTGCCATGCCGACCCAGCCCTGGGTAAACCTGGAAATCCGGAACTGCCCTCGTTATCAGCGGTTATACATGAGAAGCATAAGGAAAAAGCGGAGGATTGTTATGACTGCCACCCAGGTCCGGTTACGAAGTGTTTGCGCGGCACAATGGCGAATGATTACGATATGACCTGTACGGACTGCCATGTGGGAGGCATGGAAGCATTGAGCGATGAAGACCGAACTCCCTGGATGGATGAGCCGCGCTGCGCTGATTGTCACGACGCGCAGCACGCTGAGAATCCGGACACATTGTTTCGATTCTCCACGGGACACGGCGGGTTGTACTGCGAAAGCTGCCACAACAGCACGCATGCGATACTGCCAAGCCGTGATGGCAGGGATAACCTGCAGTCAACGGCGTTGCAAGGGCATGCGGGGACGATTGAGGTGTGTACGGTTTGTCACCTAACGGTCCCGGGGGCAGGCGGGCCGCATAAATAATTGAACTATTCGCTGGAACTCCAGCCATTTATTAAATAATATTCGTAAGAAACAGGCGTAAAATATGCGCCTGTTTTTTTAATTTCGTATATGAACCATAAAATTTACATGGATTACCGGCTAAATCACCAATAGTTTTGATTTAAGCCCAAATATATATGCACATTTTTGGATTGTTACTTTGGTAAAATTTAAATAATCGGTGAAGGCATAAATTAATGATTTTTACTGGTATGCAGCAAATGTGACCTGTTTTTCATAAACAACCATGGAGAAGGGGCATGCCGTTATTCTGGCTCTCGCTGGCATTTTTGGGTGGGATACTACTGGGTGAGCTGCTGGACTGGCCGCTGAGCATCTGGCTGTCGCTGCTGGGACTGGCTTGGGGGTTATTCCTAGTGAACCTGGCGGCAAAACGACGTTTCAAGAATTTACATTCGCGCCTGCCAAACCTCCCAAATATATCCATCCCTTATTCGCTGCTACTTGTGCCGATTTTTTTTGGAGCGGCTCGCTTCCAATCCGCCCAACCAAGCATAAACTCGGGATTTATCGCCTGGTATAACGATGGCGGAGCGGAATATGTGGTGCAGGGGGTTTTGGTAGAGCCGCCAGATGAACGGGACCAGTACACCAATTTAAAAGTACAGGCGGAAGAACTGCATGAGATTGGTGGCTTGAACTTCACGCCTGTGGAAGGGCTGTTGTTAGCAAGAGTCCCTTTCGGGGGAGGCTGGCGGTACGGCGACCGATTGCGGATAGAAGGCGACCTGGTTACGCCGCCCGCGCGTGAAGGGTTCACTTACAGGGAATATCTGGCGCATCAGGGTATTTACACCTTGATGCCAAGCGCACGGGCTCGCACTCTGCTGCATGACCAGGGGAATCCGGTAAGAGGCTTCATCTACCGCAAGCGCGCAGAAGCGCTTGATATGGTTTACAGGTTGTTCCCGGATCCCGAAGCGTCACTGCTGGCTGGCATATTGCTGGGGATTGAGACGGGGATCCCGCAGGTTGTCCAGGATGCATTCAATGATACGGGCACTTCGCATATCATCGCCATATCCGGTTTTAATATCACGATCCTATCGGCATTCTTTATTTTTGTTTTTGTCCGAATTCTGGGAAGAAGACGCCGTTTTTATGCTGCGCTGATCACGGCTGTTTTGATCGGATTGTACACGGTCTTCGTGGGGGCAGAAGCGGCGGTGGTTCGGGCGGCGATTATGGGAGGCCTGGCTTTGGCAGCAGTGCTGCTGGGCCGTAAGCAGGATGGTTTAAACACGCTGGCTTTTGTTGCAGCGCTTATGGCGTTGTTCGATCCGCATGTGTTGTGGGATGTTGGATTCCAACTATCTTTTATGGCTACCCTGGGATTGCTGCTGTACGGCGAAACTTTGATAACAGGTTATATCAGGCTGGCTTCACCGCGCTTTTCAACGGAGGCAGCCAGGCGTACAGCCCAACCGGTGACCGAGTATGTTTTGATCACTTTCGCGGCGATTTTAACCACCCTGCCGGTCGTCATCTACCACTTTCGGCGGCTTTCGCTGGTCTCCCTGGTCGCCAACCCGGCCATCCTGCCAGTGCAGCCGCCGGTGATGATCCTTGGCGGGGCAGCTGTGATCCTGGGTATGCTCTACCATCCCCTAGGGCGAGCAGCCGCGCTGCTTGCCTGGCCTTTTGCAGCCTACACAATCCGGGCGGTGGAGTTATTTGCACAGATACCGGGAGGCGTTTTAGCGCTCGGGGAGGTAACCCTTTATGCTGTGCTTGTATTTTATGGGATTTTATTCAGCTGGACTTTTTTTGGAAAGCAAATCAAGGATTGGGTCAGCCAGAAATTGGAGTTAGAAAATGTAAATTACCTGCTCTATGCGTCCATAACAGCGGTCATTTTGGGTGTACTGGCTGGGGTCGTTTGGCGGGCAGCCCTGGCTGCGCCGGATGGAAAAATGCATATCACCCTGCTGAATGTGGGCAGCGGGGACGGCATCCTGGTGCAGACGCCTACCGGGCGCAATCTGCTGATAGACGGCGGGCCAAGTCCAAACATGCTGTCGGATGCCCTGGGCAGGCGCCTGCCGCTGGCGAGGCGCAGGCTGGATTTTCTGGTGGTGGCTGCGGCGGGTGAGGGGCAGATCGGGGCTCTGCCGCGCACAGTGGAACGCTTCCCGCCCGACCAGGTTTTATGGGCGGGTTCGAAAGCCGGCACTTACAGCGCTAGAGAGCTGCGGCGTGTGCTGGCAAAAAATCAAATACCGTATATTTCGGCGGAGAGCGGGCAAAGTTTAGAGCTTGGAGCAGGCGCAAAACTGGAAGTGCTGAAGGTGTGCAGCCGCGGGGCTGTCATGCAATTGAGGTGGGGAAAATTCAGCGCCTTCCTGCCGGTTGGTATGGACTTTGAGACAATGGATGATTTATTAACCAATAAAGAGCTGGCTCCGGTATCGGTATTACTGCTCTCCGAAAGTGGGTATGCGCCGCTGAACACAGCAGAATGGGTTGCTCACTGGAACCCGCAGTTAATCCTGCTGAGTGTCGCCGCGGATGATTATGACGGCCTACCCGACCAGGCGGCGCTGCGTGCTGCGGATGGCTATCCGATCAAGCGAACAGATTTGAACGGTTGGGTGAGGGTGAGCACGGATGGCGAGCAGATGTGGGTGCAGGTTGATAGGGAAGCATCCCTGGTGAAATAAAATCCTGAGATGTTAGAATGAATGAACAGACAACGATTCAAAAATCTGGCGCGAAGCGCTCGAGGAGTGAAAAATGTTTAAACATCTTAGTTTACGTTTATCACTGGTGTTGAGCATTTGTTTAATTCCATTTACATCCTTTTCAGAACTATCAATCCCAACAAAACCCAGTGCTGAGCGCTACATCTCCACGGGTGGAAACAATGGTGGAGACTGCGCTGCTATCAGCTGCAAAACCATTCAATATGCCGTAAAACGTCCAGCTTTGATGACTTGATTCATGTCGCAGCAGGCACTTATAAGCAAGCTGGCATTACAGTGGATCGGAATATAACCATCCTGGGTGAAGGAGCGGATGGAATCATCCTTCAGGCTGCTGTCACGCCTCCGGAGGCAAGCGGTCATGAGTTTGAGATCACCCCTAGCTATAATATGGTTATTAAAGACCTGATGATTCATAACGGCTTTGGCGCAGGTTCAGGAGCGGGTATTCTGGTTGACGGGAGTTCGCTTAGTTTGTAAAAATGTCTGGGTGCACAAAAATACAGTCACGACTGCCGGCACCAACGAAGGAGGAGGTATCAAGGTACGCGATGGCTGGTTTTTGCTGGACAGCTGCGCCATCAGCAGCGACTACACCGGGGATGCTGGCCTAGTACCTTTCCATAACAATGGCGGTTCAACCAAGACACATGCGCTGGATCCATCAAACCCGGCGGTTGATGCGGGAAATTGTTTCGCGTTGTCCACGGATCAACGTGGTTATCCAAGACCGGTCAACGTACCCGGGGTAGAAACCGTCGCAGATGGGTGTTACATCGGAGCTTATGAATTTGACCTGAAGGCGGGTTTGACGCTGGTATACAAATCCGATTGAACAAATGTGCATACGGTCCAATACAACCGCGTATTGGAAACAGCTTGAAAGCGGGAGCAACCGAATTGATCTTGAACCATATCGGTTTTATGGCAATTTGAGCGCCCGGGTAAGGGATGAACAAAATAAAGAGGACAATCATGTATTTTTCTGGATAGGAAATGGTGATTTTTACTTATAAAGGAGAGGAAATATGAACGAGACATTTATCCGCAAGATTCCAAAGGCTGAGCTGCACATGCATATTGAAGGTTCGTTAGAACCGGAGATGATGTTTGAAATTGGAGCGCGAAATGGGATTAAGTTGTCGTATCAGTCGGCTGCGGAAGTGCGCGAGGCATATCAGTTCTCAAACCTTCAATCTTTCCTAGATATTTATTATGAAGGCGCAGGAGTGCTGCAAGTAGAGCAAGATTTTTACGACATGACCTGGGCATATCTTCTGAAAGCGAGTGCGCAAAATGTGCGCCATGCGGAAATATTCTTTGATCCGCAGACTCACACTGACAGGGGCATACCGTTCAGCACAGTGATCAATGGTATCCACCGCGCTTTGGGAGATGCTGAGCCGAAGCTGGGTATCACGTCTGAGCTGATCATGTGCTTCCTGCGGCACCTGAGCGCCCAAAAAGCCATGCAGACTTTAAACCAAGCGCAGCCCTACAAGGAATGGATCGCAGCGGTTGGTTTGGATTCATCGGAGCTCGGCAACCCGCCTTCAAAATTCGTGGAAGTATTTGATAAGGCGCGCGAAATGGGGTATCTGACGGTTGCCCACGCAGGCGAGGAGGGACCCCCGGAATATATCTGGCAAGCGCTGGACCTGCTTAAGGTTTCCCGCATAGACCATGGTGTGCGCTGTATTGAGGATAGGAAGCTGGTCGACCGGCTGGTTAAAACCCAAATTCCCCTGACCGTGTGCCCGCTGTCAAACGTAAAACTGCATGTATTCGAGTCGATAAAGCAGCACGATTTAAAACAGCTGCTCGAGCTTGGAATCTGCGCTACCGTGAACTCGGATGATCCGGCTTATTTTGGGGGTTATGTTAATGAGAACTTGCTGGCAGTACACGAAGGGTTAAATTTAGGTGAAAACGATATCGTCCAGCTGGTGAAGAATTCATTCGAGGCCTCATTTCTAAGTGAACAAAAGAAAAAGAAACTGCTGAAGGAAGTTGATTTATTCATATCAAAGAGTGGATAAAACAGCGGTCCACGACTGTCTGGAGGCATTGTTCGAATAAATCGTTTTCATTATTTAACCTGCAAGATTCTCATAACGGCAGAATACGCATGAAAGAATACTTTCTATTAGATCCAAACACCATATTTCTCAACCATGGTTCTTTTGGAGCGATTCCCTGGCCTGTACTGGAAGCTTATCAAAGTTGGCAGACAAGGCTTGAGCGCCAGCCAGTACAGTTCATCGTCAGAGAAATGCTGGCTGAACTGAAAGGGGCGCGCCAAACCTTAGGGAGTTACCTGAACGCGGATGCGGATGATGTTGTTTACGTTCCCAATGCAACCTTTGGCGTCAATATCATTGCACGTTCATTACGGTTGAATCCTGATGATGAGATTTTAACTACGGATCATGAGTACGGGGCGTGCGAGAACGTGTGGAAATTTGTGAGGAGTAAGATCGGCTCAAAACCGGTCAAACAGTCTATTGCTATACCATTGGCCTCGCCTATGGACGTCGCCGAACAATTCTGGCGAGGTGTGACATCCAGAACAAAGGCGATCTTCATCAGCCATATCAGCTCCCCAACTGCTGTGCGCATGCCGGTTGATATCATATGCAAGCAAGCGCGCCAAGCGGGGATATTGACCGTAATCGATGGCGCGCACGCGCCCGGGCAAATCCCGCTCGACATAAAAGCAATTGACCCAGATTTCTATATCGGGAATTGTCATAAATGGATGCTGAGTCCGAAAGGGGCAGGATTTTTATACACACGCCGCGAGCTGCAATCTCTGGTGGAGCCATTGATTGTCAGTTGGGGGTGGGGTGAGGATTCCCCATTTACATCCGGTTCAAAATACCTCGATTACCTGGAATATACAGGTACTTATGATCCGTCCGCATACCTGTCCGTCCCGGCTGCGATCCAGTTTCAGGAAGAGCACAATTGGCCAGAAGTACAGAGTGGCTGCCAGCAGATCCTAACGGAAGGTATTCAGAAGATAAACGATTTGACAGGGTTGAGCTCTGCTTACACCCCGGAGGCGGAGCCATTTGTGCAGATGGCGGCTGCCCGTTTGCCGCACCTCAAGGATATCGTCAAATTTCAGGCTGAGCTTCTTGGGCAGTACAGAATCGAAGTGCCCTGCCTCGAATGGAACGGACAACAATTCATTCGAATATCCGTTCAAGGATATAACACCCGGGAGGAATTGGACACGCTGGTTGACGCTTTGGGTGAGTTTCTGCCGCAGCACACAGCTTAAGAACTTAAGTTAAAAGTAGGACAAGGTTTTGTGAAATTATTAAACGCATCCAGAATTTCTTAGAAATTCATCGAGGAAAAAAACTGAGTCCTGAATTTTGGTATGGTCAATTGATGGTGTGGTTACTTTTATACTGAACTATCTTCAAGCCGGTAATCCAGTCCATCAAGGATTTATTTACCCGAATGTAACAACAACACAATACCCCAAAGAGTTCGATTTAAAATTTTTGACAAGAATCTGTGTCCTCAACTGAACAGATAAATATAAACTGTGTTAAATTGAGACTGCCGCAGTTTTGCTGATGCAGGCATCAAACTCAGCCGTCAATGCGTTAGGGTCGATGCTGCCGGGCGCGCCGATTGCCACAATTTGGGTGCGGGGCAGGGTATCACCCCATTCTTCATCCAGGGAGATATCCGAACGTCGTCCGACCACCTGTAGAACGGCGCGACGGGTCGGCTCCTCGGCTGCGTAGACCACGCCTTTACAGCGGTAGATATTCCCAGGCAGTCTTTTCTTGACCATCTCGTTGAGAGCATCCAGAGATATGGGTTGATCGGTCTCGAAGCTCCAGGTACTGAATTCATGCCCGTGATCGGTAGATTGGTGATGGCGTCCATGATCCGATTCTATTAATTGTTGAGGATCAAAACGTCCTACAGCCAGTAAAATCTCTAATGGCACATCGCACTGCACAGCTTCTACCATGCGCACACGTCGCATCTTGTTGTTTATCCAATCTTTCACCCTTTGAAGTTGTTCATCATTCACCAGATCGACTTTGTTGAGAATGACCATATCAGAGAAGCCAATCTGTTGTAATTTTAGAATGCTGAGATAAGGATTATCCGCGTTCGCGAAGACTTGCTCGGTATCGACAATCGAAATGATGCTGTCCAACCGTATGCGATCGCGGAAATTGGGGATGGCAAATGTCATCGCAATCCCCGATGGATCGGCAACGCCGCTGGCTTCGAGCAGAATATATTTCGGGTTTTCCGGGCGGTTAATGACTTCTTCGATGGTTTCCACAAGATCATCACGAATCTGGCAGCAAACACAGCCATTTGACAAGCTGATGGCATTATCTTCTACATCGACGATTAATTTGGTGTCAATATTGATAGCGCCAAAATCATTGACCAGGACAGCCACCCGCAAGCCGTGGCTTCCGTTGAGCATGCGGTTGAGCAAGGTGGTTTTTCCGGCGCCCAGAAACCCGGTCAGGATCGTCACCGGGATAGCTTCTTGTGAATCGAATAACTCCATGATTATTTTTTCCTTTACAGGACTGGCGGTCATCAGAGGATCGCCAGTCCTGGATTGTAAGGTTTATTCGTCTTCCTTGGGTTTGTCGCTGCCAGCCATGGCTTTGATATTCAAAGTCATCGGATCGGACAGCTTGATCAGTGGGTCGCGGTAAACATCGTCAGGCAGGTATTTCTTGGGATCGATTTCGATATCGCGAGTGTACTGCTCCTGCTGCGCCTCGCGCGGGATGCGCGGCTGAGGCACTGGGAAGGCATCGGGGAGCGGTTCACCCAGCATCTGGGCAAAGGGCGGCGGATTCTGGCCAGTTGATTCGGGGATAGCCGCCTTGCGGGACCAGATAGCATCCTTGGTGACATTGACGACCACGCCATCGGGCGCTCCCCAAAGGAACAGGCCCTTCCAGTGTTCACGGATACCCGCAATGGCCTCGCCAACCAGGTCCTCTTCAAAGGGAAAGTGCGTGACCATCCCGACGCGGGGATTAACTTCATTGATCAGATAGCCGGTAGCGTAATGAGGGGTATGGTGCGTGTCGATTGTGTAGTTGTAGAGCCAGGAGGGCAGACCATATTTCAACTCGATCAAACGGCCTGTATCCAGTTCCAATTCGGTAACAAAGACATCCGCGCCTTTGGCATATTTGGCGGTCAGCTCATCGGGGCGGCCGTCGCCGGTCCAGACAAAGCTGAGACCGTTCCAGTCCAACCGGTATCCAGTGGCGCCATCTTTGGCATGTGAACGCCGCCAGTGACGCACAGTGACGCCGTTCTTGTCATAACAGATCCCGTTTTCGTCTTTCCAGTCAAACTCATTTACTTCGACTTCATAGCCGTCGCCGATCGGGAATACATCAAAAGCTTCCAGATGCCATTTGAGCATTTGTTTCATACCTTTGACCATGCCATTGACGCCTAATTCCGGTGTGCGCCCGGAAGGTCCGTGGACGCGCAGAGGGGTCCAACCAGCAGCCCAGGCTCTGAAGGGCAGCAGGTACGAAAGATCATGGTAGTGGTCAACATGCAGGTGGGTGATGAAGATGTCGTTAATGGTCGCTACGTGATGCTGCAAACCAATGATATTGCGCATACAGCCAGGACCAAAATCGAAGAAGAATTTATCCCCATTGCCTAATTCAACCATGATTGAAGTTCCAGCCTGGTTGAGGCGCGGCGGGAATGGTGAACTCCCCACAAACGAGATCCGCATTTCATCGGGGGCAAGCTCCTCTGACAGTGGGAAGAAATTGTTCCGGCTCTTCATATTGGGTGTCGGCTTGTAATACGGCGGCAGGGTGATCCCGGTTCCTGGACCCCCTCCATAAGGATTTTTTTCTAAGTTTTTCATAATATTTTTTACTCCTTTTCTTGAATGGTTTCCGAATCTTGCGCAAGTAATTTTTTTATGGTTGAGCGTAAACTCTCCGGCGAACCTCCAATTTGCAAGTAGGCATCCGCCTCACATTGGCTGAGGCGCGGCTCTTGATTCATGCTGTTCACGAGCAATATCACTTTCGAGTTTGGGCTGCAACCTTCGATCTCTTTCAGCATCTCTTCGACCGGGTGGTCACACAAAGCCCTTTCCAGTAAAATCAAGTCTGGTCCTTCAACTTTGGTCAATCCCATTGTACTCTCTGAGGTGCTTGCTGTCCCGAGCACATGTAAATAGGGCTCATTTCGCAGCATTAGATCCAATGACAGTCGTAAATCAGTATCCCGGATTGCAATGATGAAACTTATTTTTTTCATTTAGTTGATTCCTGGATTAAACCAAATGGGTAATCTTCTGAAATTGGAGCGAACAGGGATGGATTACCGCTTATCTAATATAGCCAAAATTGGTTGATCGTGGAATTACCATTTGCTACGATTCAACCACTAACATTTGTTAGCGGTTGCGCCTGGCAGGATGCTTCGTTTTTCCCAGCATAAGATGGCAGGTTCCCCCTGTGCTTTTGACGTTGGAGCTAGCTTGACAAACTTCGGATTAGTGGTCCGGACACACCTCAATAACAAAGGGGTTGTCCCAAAAGCCGTAGTGCGGGCTTCAGTCCCTATGGATGTCCTTAGCCGCAAGATTCAGACGCAGGTAGGGATACCCTCCTTCGGAGGATTAAAACCTGCGCTACAATTCGTATTTAATTAGATAAAAAGGTTTCCTTGTGGGACAGCCTCACTAATGCCAGCTCGGTTAGTTAATCACAAATGAAAGAGATTATTTTTCTTTCTGCGGCACCAGATTATTCTCTAGAGCTAATCTGGCCGCTTTGGTACGGTTGCCGACCCCCAGCTTGGCAAATATATGGCTGACATACACCCGCACAGTTCCATAGCTGAGATAAAGCTGTTGGGCAATTTCTTTGTTGGTCATACCCTCGGCGATCAGAGCCAGCACCTGGCGTTCACGCGCGGTGAGGTCATCACCTACTCCAGACGATTTTTGAGATGCCTCCAGCAGTACCTGCAAAGCGGTTGATTCGATTGTTGATTTCCCCTGTACAGCATCACGGATAGCTTCGGCCAATTCTTCGGCGCTAACGTTTTTCAGCAGGTACCCACTCGCCCCTGCCTGAATGGATCGCATCACCAAATCATCCTCCACGAAACTGGTCAGCGCTATCACTTTAATCTCCGGGAAGTTCTTCAATATGCGTCCTGTCGATTCGGGTCCATCTTGTTCGGGCATGACCATATCCATCAAGATCACATCAGGTTGTTCGTGCTTACATACGGCTATGGCTTGATCGCCACTTTCAACAACAGCGATCACCTGTATATCTTCGAACCTGGAAAGGAGCAGATCGATCCCATCACGGATTAATAAGTGGTCATCTACGATCATTACTTTGATCATTTTTTCTGGCATATATCATTTCTTTAATGAAGCCGGCTGCCAAAACAATGAGACTTTCGTTCCCTGGTCCGGAGAGCTTATCACCGTCAAATCCGCACCAATCGATTCGGCGCGCTCTAGCATAATTTTCAAACCCATTTTCTCGGTATAGACTGAATCCAGATCAAATCCAATGCCATTATCCTTGATGAGAAGCTTGCACTTGTCGGGTTCCGATTCTAAAGCTACATTTACATGGGTGGCCTGGGCGTACTTGCTGATATTATTGAAGGCTTCCTGGGCTATGCGGTAAAACACAATTTTCACATTTTCGGGGAGGTTTGCATTTCCAAAAATATCCAGATCTACCGGAATACGAGTGCGTCCGGTAAGCACTTCACCCAATTGTTGCAAGAGGATGCTTAACTGGGTATCTTGAAGAGCTTTTGGATGGAATTCAAACAGCAAATTACGCAATTCCGCCAGAGCGCCGAGAGTCATCTGGCGCAAATGGACAGCTCTTCGTCTGGCTTCGTCGAGATTGGTTTCTAATAAATGCGGTAGGGCTTCAGCAACAATACTAACAGAGTACATGGTTTGAGTCACCGAGTCGTGTAATTCGCGAGCGATGCGGATTCGTTCGTCCTCAGCGGCTCTAAACTGCACATCTGTGATGTCATGGGCATAAATCGCCAGCTGATCGACCTTGCCATCCCTATCCAAAATTGGATAAATATGATTGCGGAACCATTTCCCGCCGCGTGCATCTTCGAACTGCACAGGCTTGCCAGACCGGATTACTTGTTCTGATCGAGAACGACGAGCGGCAGAAATATCTGCTGGGAAGAAATCCAGAACATTTTTACCAATCAGCCCTTTCTGGGAGCCTTGTATTGCCTGAGCAGCCGCCTCGTTGAGATCTATGATGGTACCGTCGGGCTGAGTTAGAAAAGCGATATCGATGGAAGCATCTAAAAGCGCCCGGATGCGCACCTCGCTTTGCTGTAATTCTCCTTCGGCTCGTTTCTGTTCAGTAATATCCAGGGCAACCCCATCCCAAATGCGGGTGCCATCCGGCAGCATGGTGGGCTTGGAATGATAACGGGACCAGCGCACCTCGCCGTTATGCAAGCGGAAGCGACCTTCCCAATCAAAACGTTCTTTGGTTTTGATGGATTGTTCTTCGGCCAGGATCACTGCTTCCAAGTCTTCGGGCAGCATCATACGATAAAGGACGTTAATATCATCCATGGCTTCTTCCAAAGCAATGTCATACATGCGCTCGACGCCTTCGCTCATATAAGAAACAAAACGCTTACCATCGGGGGTGTGAACCAGCCGGTAGATGAATCCATCCGGTAGATTGTCGCCGATCTGACGCAGTTGCGCTTCCTTTTCCTTGAGGGCTTTTAGAAGCTGTTTGCGTTCGGTCAAATCACGAAGAATGCCCAAAAGATAGAGCAAGTTCCCATCATCATCGTGAATAGGTGAGAGATTCGCTTCACCAATAAACGTGCTGCCATCTTTCCGTATAACCGTACGTTCAACCATGGGCAGTTTCTGACCCTCTCCGGATTTTTGAGCGCGGTCAAATGCCTGGCTCTTTTCTGCAGGCAGCATAAAATCGAAGACATTCATCCCTATCAGTTCGTCAATAGAATACCCCACCATTTCAGCCATATGCTGATTGATCTCGAAAATAATTCCATTCCGATCGAATATCACCATGGCTTCAAAACTATTCTCGAATAAAAGTTTATATCGTGCTGGGTAGTTACTCAAATTTGATCCTTGGGTTAAATCAATCCTTCAGCGGTTTAGTTGATTCTACCAAGAACCATCTGAAATCATCGCACACTTTGAGTATGGCAGGTATTGAGTTCACCGTGTTATTGTAGTAGCTGTCCAAGAAGATCCCAAGGGATTGCATGCGCAAGGTGCGCGGAAATAGAATCTACTACATTTAGAGATAGTGCTTTCCTTGTAATCAGTGGATTTTGAATCCGCAGGTTCAATTTATTCTTGAATTAGGTCGGTTAAAACCTGCAAAGAGAAATTCTGGCAAGTAATTTAGCAAAAGTATTATTTAGGAGTTCAATCCCAGGTGTTCTCGACAAATAACAACCTGAGGTTTTGAGGGAGGTGTGATCAAGTACATCTCAAGGAATGGGTACCTGATTTACCTGGTGTGTACTCATGCGCGTGAACCTGTTGTTCTTCACTGATCTCATAAATTTGACGGTGCGACTTTGCGAAACTGTGGGCGACATATAACCTGCACATGCACATGTTTACCATCGCTGGTGATCGGTTGTCAGGAATTGAAGACAATTCCACCCGAACCAAAAATGTATCTTACAGACAATGCATATGGGGGATATTATTAAAATTCGTTGGCATGCTGTATTAAATAGGCGGTTGGTGGGCGAAGCGTTCCAGGCTTTCCAGGTTGTGGAAGGGCAGGAATTCGTCCACGTAGGGCAGAACCGTCCGGATGCCGCGCACCAAAGGCTGGTAATCCGGGGAACCGGAGAGTGGATTCAGCCAGATCAATTTCGTAACGCTGCGCTGCAGACGGCTGATCTCGCGCTCCAGCAGAGCAGCATCGCCGCGGTCCCAGCCGTCGCTGAGGATGACCAGGGCTGCGCCCCTGCCCAACACGCGCCGCGACCATAAATAATTGAAAGATTTCAGCGACTGGCCAATGCGGGTGCCGCCGGACCAGTCCTGCACGCCTTCTGAAACCTTATCGAGGGCGGTATCCACATCCTTATAACGCAGGGCAGGCGTGAGCCGGGTGAGCCTGGTCCCAAAAACGAAGGCTTCGATGCCTTTATTCTCCTGTACCAGGGCGTACATGAAGTGTAAAAACAAGCGTGAGTAGCGTTCCATGGAACCGCTGATGTCGCAGATTACAACCAGCGGGCGCGGTTTGCGCTTACGGCAGTTCCAGGCCAACTGCAGAATTTCGCCGTCGTGAACCATGTTGTCACGCATGGCGCGCCGGAAGTCCAGATAACTGGAGCGTTTTGACGCGCGCACTTTGCGGCGGGTCCTTTTCCAGTCCAGGCGCCAATCCAGGTTCCGGATCAATTCTTTGGCGGTTTCGAATTCTTCGGTTGTGAATTCAGCGAAATCTCTACGGCGCAGTACTTCTACCGGGCTGTATACACCTGAAACCTGCAGTTCTTCGTTTTCATCGGCTCTGGCATCCGCCTGATCAAGTAAAATACTGGATATTAGGGGATTATTCAGGTCGTCTTTTTTTCTATCTGGAATTTCGGAATCGGAAGCGATTAACCTGCGTTTTCCAACTCCCCTGCCAAATTCGACCAATAATTCAAACTTTGCGCCCCAAAACAGATCGAAAGCACGTTCGAATAACTCAAACTGCTCGCTGTCATTAACCAGGAATGCGCGAGATGTGATAAAGAAATCGTCACGCTGGAGGAGATCGATATGAGTAAGGGCGTCCACCAGGCTGTTCACCTGCTCGGCGCTGACCCGAATCCCCACCTGGCGCAGCAGCCTGCCAAAGAGCAGAAGATTATTTAAGAGATACCCCTGTGAGTCTTTTTGATCAACCGGCTGCATTGGCAAGGTTCAACAGCTCGGCGACCATATCCCCCTTCACTCGCTGCGTGTCGTCCTGGTATTTCAGTAATACTCCCAGCGTATCAAGGATTGTGCCTTCGTCCAGTTCGGTTTGATCCATGGCCAGGATGGAATTGGCCCAATCGAGCGTCTCGGCGATGCCGGGCGGTTTAAACAACTCCACCTGGCGCAGGCGTTGGACTGCGGAGACGATCTGCCGCGAAAGCCGGTCTGAGGCTCCCGGCACTTTCAGGCGCAGGATACTCAACTCAGTTTCAAAGTCCGGATAATCGATCCAATGGTAAAGGCAGCGGCGCTTAAGCGCGTCGTGCACCTCACGCGTGCGGTTAGAGGTGATCACCACCAGTGGGCGTACCTCAGCCTGGATGGTGCCGATCTCTGGGATCGTGATCTGGAAGTCGGAGAGGATTTCCAGCAGGAAACTTTCAAATTCCTCGTCAGCGCGGTCGATTTCATCAATCAGCAGGACGGGCGCGCTCTTCCCATCGTTGTCGATAGCCTGTAAGAGTGGTCGGGCTAAAAGGAATTGGCGGCTGTAAAGGTCGCGTTCCATCTCAGCCTGTGCAGCGCCGCCAGCTTCGAGTATACGCAGGTGCAGGATTTGCCTGGCGTACGCCCATTCGTAAACCGCGTTATGCACATCAAGACCCTCATAACACTGCAGCCGGATGAGGCTGGTATCCAGCGCTTGCGCCAGCACTTTCCCTACCTCCGTTTTTCCGACGCCGGCTTCGCCTTCCAGGAACAGCGGTTTGCCCAATTTAGCGGAAAGGTAAATAACAGTCGCCAGGTCGCGGCCGGTGACGTACTGGTGTTCCAGCAGGTCTCTCTGAACGGTTTCGATCGATTCAAACATTATGTGGACGTCCGTTTAGCCTTTTGGAGTTTTATTTCTGACATTGACGATCTCAGCCAGTATGCTGACGGCGATCTCTTCCGGGCGGCGGCCCCCGAGATCGAGTCCAATGGGCGCAAACAGGCGGGCTAACTGTCCCTCGGACAATCCGGCTGCGCGCAGTCTTCCTAAACGCTTCTGGTTGGTGCGTTGGCTGCCGAGCGCCCCAATATAACTGGCGCCGCTTTTGAGGGCAACCAGCAGGGCTGGATCATCGAGCTTGGGATCATGAGTAAGGACAACGACATAGGCTGAGCTGTCCAGGCGGACAGTCTCCAGCGCTTCACCGGGCCACTCCAGCACCAGTTCGTCCGCGTCTGGAAACCGTTCCCGGTTGTTAAAGGCTCGTCTCGGGTCGACCACAATGGTCTTAAAACCAAGCACCCGAGCTAATGAGACCAGCTTTTCAGCGGTGTGAACCGCGCCAACGATGACCAGGCGCGCCTGGGCTGGATATGCCTCAACCAGCAGGGTCGTGTCTTCATTAATTTCCAGGGATTTACTTTTGCCGCGCTTGAGTATCTCGACCAAGGCCGGGATCTGGATACCAGCATATTGATTGATCTCAAGGTTGCCCTGCGCCCTACCATCTTCGAAGAGCAGCAGCTTGCGGTGATACCCTTCAGGCGAACCTTTAATATACGTGACCAGAGCGCATGACACCTGGTCACGCAGGCATCTTTTGAGCGATGAATAGACCTCTTTATAGGCGGAGAATGGTTCGACAAACACCTGGATCTTTCCGCCGCAGGGCAGCCCGACATCCCAGGCTAAATCATCGGCGATACCAAAGGACAATAATGAAGGCTGGCCTGAATCGAGAACCGATAAGCATTCTTCGATAACGGCGCTTTCCACACAGCCGCCGCTGACCGAGCCGGCAATTCCACCGCTGCGTGTGGCGGCAAGTTTGGAGCCGACCGGGCGCGGTGACGAACCCCAGGTGCTGGCGACTGTTGCCAGGGCGATTTCTTCCCCATTGTTAAGCCATTGTTCCAGGTCGGGCAGGATATCTCTCATAACAAATTCAACCCAAAAGTGCACGGCACATACTGGCGATGATTTAGAAATAAACCAATTATCGGTTTGAAATTCGAAAACAGCGAACGAAAAAATTTCTACGCGCCGGGCATTTACTGGGTATTTTACTCTATGATGATTTTTTCCTCGGTTAATAGATGCACGCGGGATGAGCAGTGTGCGGCTGCGTCCTGGGCGGCTGCAGCGCCTTCGGGCGTCGCAAAGGCTGCTTCCCGGGCAGCATTGTCATCGAACCAGAACTCGGATACCGCGTCGCAAGGCAGATCGGGATTATCTTCAAGTATGACACTCATACGGTAATGCCGCATGCCGGGAAGCTTTTTTCCCAGCTCAGGATGTTCTTCCAAAGCCCACTTGCGAAAATCTTCGAGGGACATTTCTTCTTTTCGTTTGAGCAGCGATATAATTTTCAGCACTTGTAAATCTCCTGGTATTTAATTAGATATGGTGCGTACAGGTAGATCTCCTGGCAATGCCTGAGGGTGTACCTGCCTGGTTCTGGGGCAAAACAGATTGTTAGGCTGGGGCTGTCCCAAAGGGAAACCAAAATATCAAAATGAACACTAAAGCTTTTGGAACAACCCCAAGTATTGGTTTACTTATCGTTCTTTGTATAAGCTTATGTTCTAGCTTTCCAGTTCTTCAAGCGCCCGCAGTATTTTTTCGGGTGTAGCCGGCAAATCGGTGATGCGCACGCCGACCGCATCATAGATTGCGTTGATGATGGCTGGTATCGGGGAGTTAGCTGTCATCTCGCCAACACCTTTTACGCCGTATGGACCATTTGCGGAAGGATATTCAAGCACAACACTGTCTATCTCAGGGAGTTCCATGGGCCCGGGCAGCACGTATTCGCTGAAACTGGTGGGCATGTGTTCGACTTGCGGGTAGTAGGGGTGCGTGGTTTCGTACAGCGCGTGCGCCATGCCCATATACGAACCGCCCCGGATCTGACCCTCCACCAGCGCAGGGTTGACCTGCTGACCGACTTCATAGGCGCTTTTCAGGGAAAGAACTTTAACTTCACCTGTTTCGGTATCCACCTCGACTTCGGCAACCGTGCAGGCGTGCGCTTCGGTCGAATCGGGGTCCATCTTGCCGGTTTCGGGATCCACATCGGATTTGGGTTTCATAAACATACCCCGACCGGAAATGGTCTTCCCGTATTTAAAGTGGGCAGCCAGGGCAACATCAATCACATTTATGGAGCGGTCGGGCGAACCCTTGACATTGATATTTCCCTGACCATCGGTCTCCAGATCATCCGGGCTGGCTTCCAACTCGTCCGCGGCAACTTCCATCATGACCTTACGGGCTTCTTCGGCAGCCTGTATCACGGCGTTGCCGACCCGGTGAGTTGCACGGCTGGCGAATGTGCCCATGCAGTGCGGACCGGTGTCAGAGTCGGCGGTGTCGATCATCACGTTTTCGAAAGGAACGCCGAGCGTCTCGGCGCCGATCTGGGCGATAACGGTTTTTAATCCCTGTCCCAAATCAGTGCTGGCAAGTGTGATTACAAAACTGCCGGTCGTGGTTGCGTGGATAAGGGCCTGGGAAGGATCACCGCCCAGGTTCATGCCGGTTGGGTAGTTTACAGCGGCTATACCTAAACCTCGTTTTTTGGCCATTTTATCCCTCCTCCAAAGCCTGGGAGCTCATCTTCTGGTACTCCTCGGGCAGTTCATGACCCACCATTTTTGCGGCAGCCTGCATTACTTCGATCAAAGTTGCGTCTTCCACGACTTTCTGATGGGGTTTCATATCGCCATCCCGGTAAGCATTGATGAAACGGACCGACCATGGGTCCAGACCTACCGTCTCGGCGATTTTGTCCATTTGGACTTCCAGCGCAAACGAGGCGGGCGTTACACCAAAGCCGCGCATAGCGCTGCCGGGCTGCCGGTTGGTATAAACACAATACCCGTCGATCCATACGTTGGGGATGCGGTACGGCCCAGCGATGTTTGCAGCGTGCTTGGTAACCGCATAGGGTGTGTGCCGGTTGTATGCGCCCGCGTCAGCATAGGTTGTGATCTTGCGGGCAATAATGCGCCCATCTTTGGTGACACCGTCCTTGAAATACATGCGCCAGGCGCCGCGCGAGGAGGAGCAGCGCATTTCCTCTTCCCGGGTGAACTTGAATTTAACCGGGCGTCCGGTTTTGATAGCAGCTAAAGAGGCGATTGGCTCAAGCAAGACGTCCACTTTACCGCCAAACCCGCCGCCGACTGTGCCGCCGACAAAATGCAGTTTTTGAAACGGCACCTGAAGAATTAGAGCGGTATTATCGAGCGTGAAATAGATTGCCTGGGTATTGGTGTAGACGGTGATACGCCCATCCGCCTCCGGTTTTGCAACGCAGGCGGTTGTTTCAGCGGGGGCGTGTTCGATGGGGCTGGTCTGGTAGCGCCCCTCCACGATAAAATCCGCTTCAGCAAATCCTTTTTCGACGTCTCCCAAGCGTACACGGCGGCAGTGGTAATCCTCGTAGATAAAGTAGTTTGTTCCCCAGTGTTTGAGCACCGGGGCGTCAGGCTTGATTGCTTCCTCGACATCGAGAACAGCTGGGAGTTCTTCCAGATCGAGTTTGACTCTGGAGACCGCTTCCATAGCCGCCTCTTCCGTCTCGGCAACGATAGCCGCAATCTGTTCGCCTTTATAACGAATTTCGTCTTCGACCAATACCGGTTCTTCGTCCGGGCCGACACCGATCAGGCACAGGATGGTGTAAATATTCTTTGGCACATCCTCGTGTGTAAATGCTCTGACAAATCCGGGGACTTTCTCCGCTTCCGAAAAATCAATGCCCTTCAGGCGGGCGTGGGGAACCGGGCTGCGCACCATTTTAAGGTACAGCATATCGCGGAATTTAATGTCATCGATATACACCGTTTTGCCTGTTACATGCCCCAGCCCATCTCGACGGAGAACGGATTGACCAACAACGTTAAGTTTACTCTCTGTCATTGTCATATACTCCTTACCCTAACCCTCATGACCGTTCAGACGCTGGGCGGCTTTTTCAACCGCCTGGATAATTGGTTCGTAGCCTGTACAGCGGCAGTAGTTACCCGTCAGAGAGTCAATAATTTGTTCGCGACTGGGATGGGGATTTTTGTCCAGCAAAGCTTTGGTAACCAGGATCATACCCGGGGAACAATAACCGCACTGGATTGCAAAATTCTCGTAAAATACCTCCTGGATGGGATTTAATCCATCTGTTGGGGTGATGCCCTCCAGGGTTATTACCTGCTGACCTTCGACTTCCTCGACAGGCAGCAGGCAGGAAAGAACTGGCTGACCGTTAAGCAGGACTGTGCAGCTGCCGCAGCCGCCTTGTTTACAGCCAGATTTGGCGGCGGTGAGATCGAGCTGTTCGCGCAGCAGCGTGCCCAGCGTGGTCAGCGGTTTGACCAGCACTTCGGTCAAGCGACCGTTCAGTGTAAAGCTGATTATTTTAGATGCCATGATTACCTCCTATCCGTTGACCTGAGACAGGGTGCGGCGGACATAAACATCCACCATCTTGCGCCGGTACCATTCCGTTGCAATGGCGTCGGTGAACGGTTCACACTCGGCGGCGGCAGCCGCGGCTGCCGCTTCGATTGAACCAGCGTTGAGCGAAGACCCAACCAGGGCGCCTTCAGCTTTGGGTGACCGTTTCGGATGGGGACCGACACCGCCCAGTACAAGCCGGGCGTCGCTGATCCGTTCCCCATCGAACACCAGGTGAGCAGCAACTGTTACGATGGCGGGTGTGTTGGCATGTCTGCGTCCGTATTTAATATAGGCGGTTCTTCCGGATGGTTTTGGGACCTGGATTTCTGCCACTAATTCGCCTGCTGAAAGCTGGGTGGTCATAAAGCCGGTGTAGAAATCAGCTAACGGTAGTATTCGTTCGCCCTTTGCACTGACCAGTTTGACCTGAGCATTCATGGCCAGAAGGGCGACTGCAAAATCACCGGCAGGCGGGGGCGCGAAGAGATTGCCTCCGGCAGTGCCCATGTTGCGGATTGCCCAGCCGCCGATATTTTGAGCGGCTATGGCCAGCATCGGAATTTCAATTACTTCCATGATTTGCGTAAAAGTGGCGGTTGCGCCGACCTGTACTGTCCCATTCGAACCGGACACATAGTCCAGGCCGGCTCGCCGGAGTCCCATTACATTTTCTGGGAATGAGATGCCTTCATTGATCAACGGCATAGCGATCGTACCGCCTGCCATAACGAGCAGTGAAGGACCAAATTCCGCCAGTATTTGGGTTGCCTCATCAACGGATTGAGGCAGGAAATATTCCTTTTTATTCACATCAATACCTCCTGACTAATCCAGAACCGCAAAAAACCGTGCAGGAGAGCCTTCGGCTCCCAGAATTTTTATAAAAGGCGCATAGAACATGAAGCGGCCATCCACCGGAAGCTTTGAAAGGTTGGTCATTTGCTGCATCAATATGGCGCCATTTTCCAGAATGATCTTGTGGATAATAAAATCTTCCGAGGTGAAATCGGGTAAGCGGGCGCAGTATTCGCTGAAACAATCGAAACCGATCGCTCTTGCGCCTTTATCGACCAGCCATTGAGCTGCCTGTGGTGAACAGTAGGGCGATTCCAGGTAGTAGGTTGGAAAATCTCCCCAATGTTTTTCCGTCCAATCGGTCCGCACCAGGACGATATCCCCTTCGGCGACTGCTTGTGCGTGAGCCTGCATATCAGCTACTGAGATTTCGTGATTGGCTTCGGCAAAACTTAAATCCACCACCTGCGCCGGACCAGATACACGATCCAAAGATACATCGAAAGCCGTCTCTCCATCTTCCTGCACGTGCCTGGTAAAGTCCACATGCGAGCCGGTATGCAGCAGCATTTCTATCTTGCTGGCCTGCCAGAAACCCGGCCCCCTGTGATAGCTGGTCAATTCGAGCTGCAGGTTAACCGATGGCGGGCTGAGCGTGTCCTCTCCGATTGGAACCGAAAGGTCGACAATTCCCATTTTTGCCTCCAGATAGGATATGTTTCATTTTCCTAAATCACCCGTAGAATTTGCACGGATTTGCTTGTTTAACTTCTCTATACCTTGTTTGATCAAGGTACCCACTACGCCTTCTATGAACATTGGGTTCAATTTGGCGAGTGCGCCGATCATTAGAGCTTTTGCCTTGTATTCAATATTTGTACCTCCAGCCACCTCCTTCAATTGAAAAGACCCATTTCCTTGAATTGTGCCCGTGGGGCCAATTACATCCCCTTCAAGTTCACAAATATACGTCTCATCGTACCGGTTTACAAAGATACGGGTTTTGTACCTCCCCTGGACAGCTGCAACACCGATTAGAATCTGCCCCTGATATTCATGTTCGTTAATCTTTTGTAGATCCTTGCAGCCTGGGACGAGGTTGATCAGAGAATCGACTTCAAATAGTTGATCCCACACGATACCAGGTTTGGCTTCAATAACTGAATTTCCCTGTATATTTATCATTAGGGATCAATCTGCATTAAGTTGATATAGATTCCAGAAATATATATTCAGAGCGAACGGCTCAGACAACTGGATTGCTCAGCCGGCCCAACTTTTCGATCTCAATTTCGACCGTATCTCCAGGTTTCAAGAACAACTGAGGTTCACGGGATACCCCCACACCATTAGGAGTCCCGGTACATAAAATATCGCCTGGCAGCAAAGTACAGGTTTTCGTGATAAAGGCGATTGCCTCAGGGATTTTGAAGATCATCTGATCCGTGTTGGAATCCTGCACCAGTTCACCATTTACCCAGCAGCGAATGTCCAACTGGTGGGGATCGTTAATTTCATCCGTTGTTACCAGGTATGGACCGATGGGACAAAACGAGTCGAAAGATTTGCCGCGCACCCACTGTTCATCGGAAAACTGCACATCGCGGGCGCTGACATCGTTGACAATCGTGTAACCGGCAATGTATTCATAGGCGTCTTCTGGGGCGATGTCCTTTGCGGTTTTTCCGATCACCACTCCCAGTTCAGCTTCATAATCGACCTGCTGGCTAATCTCTTCAGGCCAGGAGATGCCGCCTCCCGGACCGGTGATCGAGGTTGGGAATTTTGAGAACAGCAGGATGCTGGTTGGTATCTCGAAATTCTGCTCGCGGCAGTGGTCGGCGTAATTTAACCCGATGCAGATAATCTTACTTGGCTGCTCGATAATCGGGGTAAACTGGATTTCTGAGAGGAGGTGTAAAAAGGCAGAGGATTTATTTTCAGATATTGCCTCACGCGCCCAAACGACCAGCTGGCTGACAGATCGATGAGCGTTTTCGCCGCCCTCCAAATAAGCCATCATGTTGGTAGGGAAAGCTGGAATAAATTCACCATCAGCTCCAGTGGTTTGCTGGTAGGCTTCTAAAGCTGCCGGTAAATCGATGACCTGCTCTCCATGCAAGACGCCTAGCCGGGACGCCCCAGCGTAGTTGAATGCGGTTAATTTCAAGGATGCATCCTCCGTTTATGGTGATTTTGTTCAACCGTTTTATTCATTCAGATCCCCTTCAGTGCCGGAATTGGTAAAAGAACCCGTACCCGCCTGATCTAAAAAACTCTTCTCGACATTATTCAGGTGTGTCAGCATTGCCCTGGAAGCGGCCTCGGGGTCGCGGTCTTTTAAGGCTGCGATGATGGCCTTGTGATCAATAGCGGCTTGCCGGCTTACCCCGGGGATGGTTACGGTTCGTTTGCGGCTGGCAAGACTGATGCGGCTCAGGCTGGTCAGGAAACGTTTCAGGAAGGGGTTGCCGGCCGCATTCGTGATGATGTGATGCAGTTCCAGGTCGACGTCTAAAAAAGCATCGTAGTCACCCGCTGAAGAGACCGATCTGGTCTGTAACGTTTCCAATTCCTGGATTTGCCCGTCAGTGATCCTTTGGGCGGCTAATGAAGCGATGCCGACCTCAACAATTTTGCGCGCCTCGAAGAGCTGCAAGAAAGTTGAATCGTCAAGCGATAATACAAAGTCCAGATGTTCCACCAGCAGTTCGGGTTCAAGGGAGGTGATATAGGTGCCATCCCCCTGGCGCATTTCGATCACATTCATTATGGCCAGGGCGCGCAGCGCTTCCCTGAGGGAAGGCCGGCTGACGTTTAACATGGCAGCCAGTTCTCTTTCCGGGGGCAGTTTCTCGCCCGGGGAGAGCTGCTTCTCCCTGATCATTAAGAGCAGTCGAGAGGAAATCTCCTCCGAGATAGCGCTTTTTTTAATGGGTTCAATGGCGGATGTCATGTGAAGCCTACAGGCAAATTGGTCTGACCATTTTACCAATTTGATTATAGGTTGGATGTTTTACGATGTCAAGGGAATTTGGATAATTTTAGATGCAGGCTTCCATCCTTGTACGGAGTACATCCAGCACATTTGAGGTGATCATTCGTTTAGCGGTCGCCAGCCCGTTGCGCACTGCGACTGCTTTGCTGCGACCGTGACCAATGAACACTGGGCGCTGCAAACCCAATAGTGCTGCCACGCCAATGGCAGCGTAGTCGTTTTTGGTGCGCAGGTTATCAAGGTGGTTCTTGAGCAGCGAGGAGGGTAAATTGGGGATCTTTGGGAGTATGGCTTCGACCTGAGAGAGTAATGAGTCAATTACTCCTTCGATGGTCTTGAACAACACATTGCCCACAAAACCATCGCAAACCAGTACGTTCACGTCGCTGGCCAGCATATCATGCCCCTCAATATTGCCAGAAAAATTTATATCCTCAGCGGCTTCCAGCAGGGCGAAAGCCTCACGGACAATTTTATTACCTTTGTTCGGCTCAGAGCCAATGGAGAGCAAACCAATACGCGGCTGATTAACGCCGCCAGTGTATTGTGCATAGACCGCCCCCATACGGGCGAACTGGAGCAGGTTGTGCGGCTTTACTTCTGTGTTCGCTCCGGCGTCAATCAAATACAGGTCTTTACGCAGATCCAGCAGGGGGACAATGGGAGCCGGACGTTCCACTCCCTGGATGCTGCCAAAAAACCATTTGGCGGAGACAAGCCCTGCGCCGGTATGACCCATGGTCAAAACGCCGTCCGCAAATCCATCTGCGACCAGGCGGCAGGCGACATTTATGGAGGCACCCGGTTTTGAACGGACCGCTTTTACCGGATTTTCATTGAAGCGGATCACATCAGAGGCTGGTATCAGATCTACTATTAAGTCGCCCGGGCTGGCTTTTTCGAGTTCCGCTTTGATGGCATCTGGGTCGCCAACCAGGCTGACTTTTATGCCAAGATCACGCGCGCCATTGACCGCGCCAGCCACAATTTCGGCTGGCGCGTGATCGCCTCCCATCGCATCCACAGCAATGTGTACCATATTCATCGACTTTTTAATATATCACGAATGTGGGAGTTTTCCTACCCGTTCTACATTGGCCGCCAAGAGAGATTGGACGAATTGCCTAATGGATATGCTACGCGGCCAATTTGTCCAACAAAAAAGGTGATTATGTCGCTCAGTCGCTTCGCTCGCAGAAATAAATGAGGCGTTTATCACCTTTGTTTTTGTTCATAAATCTAGTAATATAAAGTGAATATGAAGGAGATTTATTATTCCGCAGAAGATATCCAGCGTACGGCTGAAGGGTTGCTTCAGAAGGTTGGGGAACTTAGAGCCCGCCATCTTCCGCTGAACCTGCCCGACCGATCGGCATTGCTGGTGCTGGATATGCAGCAGTATTTCCTTGATCCAGACTCACACGCCTTTGTCCCCAGCGCGCCTGCCATCATCCCGGGTATAAAGAAATTAATTGCAGCCTATGAAATGTACAATCGATTGGTCGTATTTACCCGGCATGTAAACGATATATCGAACGCCGGTAAAATGGCGACCTGGTGGCGGGACACGATCGTTGGCACGAATCCCCTCAGTCAAATCAGCCCGCATTTCATGAGCGAAGATTGGCATGTATTGACAAAAAGCCAGTACGATGCCTTTCTGGATTCAGGATTGGAGGAACTGTTAAAAATCAAATCAATTGAGCATGTGGTTGTTTGCGGGGTGATGACCCACCTGTGCTGCGAAACGACAGCCCGTTCGGCTTTCATGCGCGGCTACGATGTCTGGTTTGCGGTCGACGGCAGCGCTACTTATAACCGAGATTACCATCAAGCGAGCCTGCTCAACCTATCACACGGGTTTGCGGTACCCGTGCTGGTGAACGAAGTTCTGGCATTATTAAAAGATGAAGAATGAAACAGAAGATGTGATCATTGTCGGGGCGGGCCCGGCAGGGATTGCGGCTGCTATTCAGCTTAAGCGCTGTGGGATTTCTGCGCTGCTGCTGGAGGGTGATGAAGCGGGCGGCTTGTTGAGAAACGCCAACCTAGTCGAGAACTACCCTGGTTTTCCGGAAGGTATACGCGGGATTGGATTGGTAAAACTTTTAATAAAACAGATGGAACGGCTGTCTGTTACCCCAACGATTGAAATGGTTGAAAGTGTTTCTTTTGAGCAGGAGCTCTTCGTAGTCGAGACTGATCGTCAAATCCGCCGTTCAAAGAAACTGGTTATCTCCAGCGGCACAAGGCCAGTGACTTTGAGCGGGGTTGAACTCCCCGGCGGCTCGACCGCAAAAATTTTTTATGAAGTGTATCCGCTTCTTGACCTGGAGGGGAGCAAAATCGCGATCATCGGCGCGGGTGATGCAGCATTCGATTACGCATTGAACTTATCAAGAGGAAACCAGGTTTATATTCTGAACAGAACAAAAAAAATAAAAAGCCTGCCGCTTCTGGTACAGCGCGCAAAAAGAAACCCGAATATCCGTTATTATGAAAACACACGAGTGAAGAGGATTTCTGAGGGCAGCGGGGGCAGATTAATGGTAAAATTTATAAAAGATGAGGGGACTTGCGAGTTCAGCATCGATTATCTCATCGCAGCAATAGGTAGGGTTCCAAATATTGGTTATTTGTCCGAAAAAATTCAAGGTAGGATGGAAGTATTGATGTCCAGTGGGCTTCTATACATGATCGGGGACGTTAAAAACGATATTTACCGACAGACCTCGATCGCTGTGGGGGATGGGGTCCGGGCTGCTATGGATATTTATTTAAGAAGAGAAGAAGGGAAAGAATAGTGAGAATTATTGGTAATGCAGGAAATGCAGACATAGCAAAAGTCTATATAGCGGAATTTGGCCCCGGCGAATGGGTCGAGTTTGTGGAAGCCTTAGCACCGCCGAAAGCGCGTGAGGAAAAATGGGTGCTTCTGGTATCCACGCTTTATGGCTGTCCGGTTGAGTGCGCGATGTGCGATGCGGGCGGCTTTTACCACGGCAAAGTATCCAAAGCGGGAATCATTGCGCAAATTGATTACCTGGTGCGCCAGCACTATGCGGATGGGGTCATCCCGTGCGCGCAATTCAAAATCCAGTTTTCCAGGATGGGTGAGCCGGCCTTCAACCCGGCAGTGCTGGATGTCATGGATGATCTTCCGAATCTGTATCAAGCGCCGGGTTTGATGCCTTCACTTTCCACCATCGCTCCACACGGTGTGGAGCCGTTCATGAACAGGATGCTGGAGATTAAAGATAAACATTACGCGGGCGGAAATTTCCAATTTCAGTTTTCACTTCACACCACTGACCTCGAGAAACGCCGCCAAATCGTACCGGTCAAAACCTGGGATTTTAATCAGATGGCTTCCTACGGCGAAAAGTTTTATAAAGCAGGAGACCGTAAGATAACGTTGAACTTCGCGCTGGCGGAGGATACGCCGATCGAAGCGGGTGTACTGTTGGACTATTTCTCACCCCAGAAATACCTGATCAAAATTACCCCGATCAACCCGACCTACAAGGCGATTGACAGCGGGTTAACTTCCTATATTGATGTTACTAAGGGGAATGGGGACTATAAGGTTATCGAAGACTTGAAAGCAGCCGGGTACCAGGTCATCTTGAGCATTGGGGAAGTGGAAGAGAATAAAATCGGCAGCAACTGCGGCCAGTATGTCATGAAACATCTTTCTGATGCCAGAAGGATGAGGGATGGCTATACTTACCAGGTTGAGGCCAATGCGGGGACGGGTGTGCCCGGGGGATAGCAATCCCAACAGTTTTTTCAGTGCGGTTTATTCATAGAAGCGCAAAGTAAACAGGGTTTTATTTTTCGCTTCTTTTTTATTAATCGAGGGACTTCTTATATCTTACAACAATTTTCTCAGCGATATCCAGTAACCAACCAGTAGTTTTATCCGGTTGAGAAACTTGAAGTTACCGGCAGGGTTATAACACTGTTGAGGAGTACCAGCATAAAAAAAACCAGTCTATTCTGTTGGGGTAGTGATCTTTGCCTGGATGGATAATTGAGGAGGAGAAGAAATGAAAAATCGCAAGGGGTTAAAGACGGTTGGTATTATTTTAATTGTGATCATTATTCTGGGGCTTATCCTGTGGGCTGCCTGGACCTGGTTTATGCAGCGGGCATACCCGCAAACAAATGGGACCATCGAAATCAACGGGGTGCAGCAGCCGGTAGAAATTTTACGGGATGAATACGGCGTTGCGCATATCACCGCCCACACGACGGAAGACCTGTTCTTCGCTGAGGGTTACGTGCATGCCCAGGAGCGATTCTGGCAGATGGAGTTTCAACGCCGTTTAGGGGCAGGCCGTCTCTCTGAAATATTTGGCGAAGCGACATTGGAAACGGATTTATACCTGCGCCATTTTGGTTTTGAAGCCTTGAGCGAAGAATTGTATGGAATGCTGGATGATGAATCGCGGCTGGTGATGGATTCATATGTGCAAGGTGTGAATGCATATATCAGCTCGCGTGATCCAGCACAGCTGGGACTGGAATTCGCCTTATTAGGGTTACAGGGCGTGGAGTTTGAGATAGAGCCGTACACCCCGGTTGATTCACTAATGTGGGGCTATATGATGATGTTCGACCAGTCGGACCAGATGCGTACGGAACTGCGCAACATACAGCAGCTGTCAGCGGTCGGCTGGGACATGTACGCTTATCTGCATCCTGAGTACAGGGAGGATCGACCGGCTATCATACCGGCTGAAGAAATCGCCGGTACGGATGTCATCGCGGCTGGAAGAGACTTAGGTCTGGGAAAGGGTGAGATCGAATACCTCAAAAAGGTTGCAGAGGGATTTCGTCCATCTGATCAGCTGCCAGCAGGGCTGGCGAATCTGGGCTTTGGCGCCTCTGGGGGATCGAACAGCTATGCAATATCAGGAGAGAGGACAACCAGCGGCGCCCCACTGCTGGCGAATGATCCGCATATGGGCGTTAACACGCCGGCTATCTGGTATGAGATTGGGCTGCACTGCATTGAAAAATCGGAAGTGTGCAATTACGACCTGCGCGGATTTTCGCTGGCAGGTATACCCGGCATTTTAATTGGGCATAACGACCGAATCGCCTGGGGGCTGACCAATGCGGCTTTCGATGCAGAGGATGTATTCATCGAGCGCATCAATCCAGATAATCCCAACCAGTACGAAGTGAACGGCGAATGGGTGGACATGGATAACCGTAAGGAGGTCATCGAAGTGAGGGGTTGGGATGAACCAGAAGTGATCTTTGTGCGCAGCACACGTAACGGCGTGGTGGCTACGGACAGGATGATCGAACAGACTCAATTTTCCCATAACGGG
>Ga0180437_10001802_pt1 | contig 35862 bp, 44 predicted proteins | sample SS_ome_4_FD_132410 | JGI IMG/M metagenome (GOLD analysis project Ga0180437, IMG submission 132410) | Hypersaline lake sediment archaeal communities from the Salton Sea, California, USA - SS_3_D_1 metaG | ecosystem: Environmental > Aquatic > Non-marine Saline and Alkaline > Hypersaline >... | reverse complement strand
AGCCATTGGTGGTGATACAGATAGCGTCAGGGACGAATCCATAGGTCTCAGGCTGAAGCAGATGGCCACGAAGCTCTTTCATCGATCTCTCCTTACACCACTATGATGACAAGATTTCGGACTCTAAGCCCTTTTTCTTGCCATCACAATGGTGTGTTTTCAGAAGACGTTTCTCACTGCGTCGCCCATTGCCGTAGCTACCCACGCTTGGACGAGCTCGCTGAGATCGGACTCGAAGCCTTCTTGAGCCTCGATTACTTGTTGTCCTACCTCTGTCGAGTAGAACTTCAGACAGGCTATCAGCATGTCTTCGGTGTACCACTTGTCGTACCGATCAGCAACTGCTTCCAGCAGCTGAGGTAACTTGGTCTTGCCTTGCTTGATTACCTGCTGTCCACCAGGTAGATTGAGGAACTGGTTATGAATGAGTCGTGTGAGGCGACGTTCAACACCAGATACCTTTATTACTTCCTGAATGAGATCTGCCTTGATCATGACTTTACCTCTCGGTTGGGGCAGGAACATCAGTAGCCCCGTTGGGGCATTTCTCAACTGCCAGTTTGCGAAGCGTCTGTACTTGAGGATCCTTCATGTGGCCCTCGTTGACAGTGAACTCTTCTCCGCAGATCACCACCGCGTGCTCATAGCCTGACAGGCCAATGATGCCATAGCCAGCAGGATTGGCCGAGACGTTGCACAACCTGATGACAAAGATAGCCATCAGGAAGAACGCGGTGACTGCTACGATGAACGGGAGCGCTGCACGAGCGGTACTGATAGCAAAATCCTTGGCTTTGAGCAACATTCTTTCCTCCGTTTGATTTCCTCGTTGACCTCATCAATCTTGTCCATTACTGCTGATCTGAAGGCCTCAGTAGCATGGACTTGGATGATCAGGTCTAGAAGATGTTCCTTGTACCGTGGTAGGTCACAGTCTTGGAGCTTTTGGATATCAATCTTGAACTCCATGACTAACCCCCAAATAGATCTCCCTGAGGTGAATCCTGGATGATCACATCATTCTCAGTGAAGATATGATCCATGCCATCCTGGCGCTTGACGACTGGCCAGCGGTCGTGAATCCGCTTCTCGAAGTCGCTCTTGGGAGGTCTGGTTACCAGCTTGACGGTATTGCGGGGACCAACGAGTCGGCCACCGACCATGACGTTACGCTTGAGACCAACACCCTTCATGAGTCCACCAGGAACCTTGAACTCAACCTTGCCCTCGATGAACGAGGAGGCACGGATGGCTACGTTCTTGGTCTCACCACGGCGCTTCCAGAAGTCCAGTCGGCTGCGCTTTGCGAAGCCAGACCAGGTGGCAGAGCCCTGTCCCTTGGTCCCGATGACCACGACAGGCTCGCCGATCTTGCTCTTGAACTTCTCGAGTTTCAGCGTCCCGCACATTGTTCCAGCTCCTTGATTTTCTTGCGCAGCTTCTGTGCTTGTCTCACTCGGCTGATTGCTAGCCGACGTGCTTCAGAGAAGCTTACTGCATCAGTGTCATGTGTGAGCATGCTCTCGAGGATCTTGAGATCCATCCTGAGCCTGTTGATCCTTATCTGCAGCGAGTCGCGCATCTCGCACCTCCGTGCACTTGGTGTGGTACCACTTGTTGTCTTGTTTCGAATGAGGTTCGAGGTCTGTGTCGATGAGTCTGTTACAGAGCCGACAGAGCATGAATCTCATCTGAGCTTTTCTCCTCGGAGGTAGGCCTTGATCCTAGCTAGGTGCTGAGGATTGGCCAGGTTGTAGATGGGGATGTCGTGTCGTTGAGCAATGCGCATCCCTTGTGCTGTGCCTCCCTTGAGCTGTGCCCCAGGAGTCCAACACACAACGAATTTCACAGGCTCGTCCAGTCCCACACCTAAGATGATCATGCTGTTGCGACCATGCAACTTCTTGGCGTAATCACTGCACTTGTCCCATGCAGGATGGAACATCGACGCGTGCTGCAGGTGGTTGAGCATCGCGTGTTTGGGACGGAAGACGATGGTTTTGTGAGGATCAGCACCAGCCTGGAATGCCTTGTCGGCACCCTCTGCTCCACCAGAGCGCAGAGTCCAGCCATCCTCGGCTAGCTTGGTAGCCAGGCGCTTCATGACTCCTAGGATATCTTTGGGGGTTTGACGAGAACCAATGCCAGCGTAGTGCTTCTTGGGGTCCATGTCATTGCCTCCTTGCAATGGTGTACATGCACTGAGTGAGTCCAAGTTCAAGGTCTATATGGACCTCAATCTCGGCAAAGTCCTGATCGTCTTCAGGATTAGAGAAGACAATAAAGAAAGAGGTAATAGGCTCATGGTCTTCCTCCCAAGCATGGGAGAATGGCCAGCTAGCCTTCTCACCACCTAGAAGTTGGTGGAGGGACATTGACTCACGAGCAATGCGTGGCCTAGCTTCAAAGAAATCTTCCAGGCTCTTGTACTCGACTGGCTTGAGACGCATTAGACTTCTACCTTGTCGAATCCATTATTCAACATGTAGATACGGTCAGGTTCTTCCTCAATGAGCCTACGCATCTCCTTGCAGGCATGTCTCCAGCCACGCTCGTAATCGAGCGTAGAGATAGGCTCTGAGTCCTCTACCTCGCAGAGCTTGGCGAGAATCTCAGAGGTGGTCCAGGCGTAGAGTTTGCTCATGTGTTTTCTCCGGGCTCTGCATTTACACGGACTTGCCACCGTCAAGGTTGTAGGCGTACAGAAACGCCTCGTTGTTCGATAGGAGGAGAGGAGCTTTGGTATGAAACTCGTCTCCCCTCCTCCTATCTACACTGACAGTTCGCGTCTGTCAGTCTCTCCTTGGTTGCATTAAGGCAGGAGTTGCAGCGGAGATTGGCTGGAAGCTGTGACCCTGTAAGCGGATCGTTGCATCCTGTTCCTTTGTTCCAGTGTGGCTCGATGTGTTTCTAGAGTCTCCATGGATGGAATCAACGGGTAAACCCACTCTAGGCATGATCGTTCCATTGTTTAAAGAACAGAGGAAAGCTAATCTCCTTGGTTTGCTGCTCGTCCTGTCGCCTGGCTGGCCGGCCAGACTTCCTAAGCAGTAGCTTTCCTGCAGCGGTACCGCGACTAGCCTTTATCGGCAAGCAGTTCCGCTACTGCGTTGGCCTCACTGATTGAGCATCCAGATCTCTGCCTCCACGTATCCATTGACCACCCTGTGGCCAGTGTCGGTGAAGATGCCTTGCTCGAGCAGCATGTTTGCTGTCTCGGCGTTCTCACTCCAGGTCTTCACGATGTAATGGCCTGGAGGGAGCTTGCTGTTGTTGGGCAGGTTCATGCAGACAGTGAGAGTACACCACGGTGTGGGGTCATCTTCTGTCACGATTCGCAGCGCTGGGGTACCATCTTCGTACGTACCAGCATCCACGATGAACGCTTCGCCACACGGAGTCTTGCACGGAATTCGCATGACCTACTCCTGGTTGATGAATTGTGAGATTTCGAGCATTCGACGCTCGTCCATCCTGCCAGTAGCCATGGCATCGACGAGCTTCTTGGTCATCTTCTCGATTTTCCAGTTGTCGATGTCCTTATGGAAGCTACGCAGGTCCTTCTCCATCTCGCGCAGGCCTTCGATCCAACGCTCTGGCGTGTTGTTCTCTTTGTAGAGCTTGGCTGCCACCTCATCCATCATATTGGTGATGTATGCGATGTCTTCCTTCAGCTTCTCGGCAGTGTCGTAGATTTCGCTGATGGTCATGACAGTCCCTCGTCCAGCATGTCTAGCTGTTGCATGTACTCCTGGTACTCCCAGTCGTCCAGCTCTGACTCCTTCTTACCGAACAGCTCCTCAGAGAGGCTCTTGTGCTCCTCTTTGTAGCGCTCAGGCTCTTCTTGGTAGTCGATGCCGCAGCCGCAAGGACACTCGTTGTCCTGCTCCTCTTCCCCCTCGCCTTCTTCTCGGGGGGAGCCGAACATGTCTGTCAAGCCGTTCTTCCAATTGTCGTAGTCACTCACGTTTGCCCCCTTGTGGGTGTTAGAAAGGAAGGTCTTCCTCGAGCCATCCGAGCCGATTGACATGGTTTTCCCATGTTTTCTCGTACTCGCCCCATTCCTCCTGAATCAGCATGAACTGAGCGTTTCCATGCATGTTGTCTTGCCAGAGGTCCCATGCCCAGTCTGGGTCTTCGTTGTTTGGCTGGCCTTCGTAGTGGTAAGGACACTTGTGCAAAGAGTCCCAGTCACTAACTACCCAGCCACTACCTCGACACCAGCACTTGCTGGCATCTTCGCAGCAGTCATACTGCATCTGAGCCTGGATACTACTGAGAATGTCTACTGACATGTTAGACGTCCTTGTTGTAGATGTAGTACTCGACGCATTCCTTGGCTTCCTTGAGTCCAAGGCCTAGCCGTGAACGGAGAGATTTGATGGCCCAGATATTGCGATTCTGGTTGACCATCTGCTTCTCTTCATCGTTGAGTGCGTGGAATCCTTGGGCCTTGGCCAGCCTGTACTTGCAGAGCCTCATGAGGTCCTTGACCTCACGCTCAGGCATCATGCTGAGCATCTTGGCAAGGTCTACCTCTACGACAGTACGTCTGATCATGGCTTGCCTCCTACTTGACCCTGATGTGACGAGAGTAGAATCTGAAGCTCTCAGCCAGCTCGTCGTGGTTGAACTCCCACTCACCGTTGCCGCCGTACTTGGTATCGACGTTGCGGATGAGAGAATGCGGAGCCATAGGTGTCTCTTCGAGCCCCTCCTCGGCATTGATGGTGACCATGCCGTAATCGGCACTGATCTCCATCTTCTCTTGCTTGAGCTGCTCGCGAGAGTAGAGGATGATGTGCATGTAGCTGGCATTGGTCCACTGCGGGACCCCAGCCTTGTCGAACACGGACTTGGGAAGATGCCGCGTAGGGTACGGGTACTCGTTGGTCTCCTCGATGGGACGAGCCTCGTACTCCCAGACGATGTACGGCGTCATCCAGGGCTGTAGCTCGATCACGGTAGCCGGGATCTCATCGCCCAGGCGGCAGGGGACCTTGACGACGAGGCAGTGGCCCTTGTCCACAATGTGGTTGGACCAGTCAGTGGTCGGGTCATTGAGCATGTTGAGTGCGCTGTTCATGTAAGTCTCGCGCTGCTCATCAGTGAGAGCAGGGCAGAGATTCGGGCAGAACGGAAGCATTTCGATGGTCTTCATCTCTGACTCCTTGTTGGCCTCGAACTCGTCGATGGCCATGTCCATGTGGACTTCTGGATCACAGAAGGGACAGACAAAGGAAGTGAGGGTTTCCCCGCACTCGGGACAAATGAGGTCAGTCTTTTCCATGGCTAGCCCTTTCTGCACAGGCTGAGAGGACAGCCACCGTTCTTGTGTTTGTTGTACTTTTTGAAGTCGATGAGGCTGAGGATGTCGCCATGCATCAGGAAGTCAGCGACTTCCTTACCTACCTGAGCAACGAGCATTTCTTCTTGCTCGGCGGGAAGGCTTTTGGTGTCAGCAGACGTTGGGGTAGTACAGTGCACTCTGATCCAGCACTGCTTGATCTTGTCCCAGCTGGTATCTTCGAAGCTAGCATTGATGGGAGTAATGTTGACTTCCACGGTCTCCCAATCGTTGTGGGAGCGTGTGAGCACGCGAGACCAGGTTCCCCAGTACTTGCTGTAGTAGAACATCTTTGCCTCCTGGAGGTTTTCTCCGACTGAGTTTTGAACCCTCTCCATCTCCACGGAGATTTGGTCATCTCGTGGAGCTGATCACCCCTTAAAAAGGGGAAGAGACCAGTTACGGAGTAAGTATTTGTGGCAGGCGCGGGCGGTCCTTTTGCACCCTGTATTCAACAGAGTACATAGAATAAAGAACCACTTACATACTATATTAGTGAGCTTGACTTGTATTATTTTAGTGAACTGACTTAGCTTATTTAGTCTGGCTCCACGGTTGTGGAACCACACTTTAGATAGCTACCCCTCCTTCGACATAACTGGTTAGTTAGTCTCACTCGTGGGGTATTAAGGCGTATATTAGGCCAGAGGTCCTCCTCTTGTTCTCCTCGACTCTGGCTTACTTTCCAGCTATTGCTGGAATGTGGTATCAACTTGAGGAGACTATTCCCCCCTTCGGGGGGTTCCTCTTTCTGCTGAAGACAGAAAGAGCCCTCGCTTCGCTCGGGGGTTTGTTTCCCCTTTATTCTATGTACTAGGAAAACGACACTTTATTGGCTAGAAAGTAAAGAAACTGCCCGTTTTTAAAGGAAAACAAAAGAAAGGGGAGCCCAGGCGAATTCCCAGGCTCCCCTTGCAGGAAAGGAGGCAGATCCTGCTGTGTCGTTAAGTTTGAGAGTCGTACTTGTCGGCTGCCATCTCCCACGCGTCGACCCAAAACAGACAGCGACGCACCTCGTCACTGTCGAGGTCTTTCTCCTTGCTGACGTAGTAGAGACGCATCACTGCGTCCAACTCACGTCTGGATGCGCGGGTGAAGCGGCTGGGTTTGCTCTCCTCGTCCATCATCTGGACTCCTTCTGGCGCTTCCACTCCTCGGCGAACACCCGGCCGGTCGCTTTGGCACCACTGGCTACCTGCTTGGCCGTCCATACCAGGCCGAACAGGGTGCCCTTACCAGCAACTCGCGCTGAGGTGGCCAGGACTTCCCCGAACTTAGCTGTGTTCTCTGCTTGTTTGGTTTCTTCGCTCATCACTTCTCCTCCTCGAGTTTCTTGCACTCGTGCTCTGCTTTGGCCATCAGGTCGATGACCGCCACGTCCATCTCGTGACCCTTGTTGATCACGTAGGTGATGTCATGCGTTGCGTCATACTTGACGCTAGCCTCACCAGGCTGGAACACGACGTGATCGATCTCACACCCACAGAAGGCTACAGCATGCTCGTAGTCTCCGAGGGCGACGATTCCCTTGCCTGAGCTGAATGCCAGGACGAAGAGCATCAGGGCGGCGAAGACAGTGATGAGGATCGTTGAGGTCTTGAGTGCACTCATGGCTACTTCTTCTCCTTCTGATTCTCGACGTGTCCGACGAGTCCACCCATTGCGGCACCCAGAGGGATTGCCACCGGAGAGCACAGGAAGTTGATCGGAGCAGCCGGAATGAGGACCAGTCCCAGTCCGAAGCCGCTGACCGTCAGGGCAGCGGTCTCGAGGCTGTGGCATTCGTTTGCCTTACTGATTGCCAGGCCCATGAGGGCACTGTGCACGGGGTAAGCGATTGGTGCGACCAAGGCAGCTGCTGCCCAGTAGATCGTTACACCAGTTCCGACTGCCACGCCCGTACCTGCGTTCTTGATGATGTTCCAGATTTTCTTCTCAGCCTTGGTCATGACTTGTCTCTCTTGTCTGTTGGTTAGAATTAAGCCTGAGAACAGGGGTTGGACCTGTTCCCAAGCCTAGCCCAGTTTAGTTGTTGTCCGAAGACGCCAGGTCGGGGCCGAAGGACCTGAAGTGATCAGCCTAGCCAGTCCCCAGTGGAACTGATCTAGGTCTTATGATTTCAGTTGCAGGTGGATGCTTCGATGACGACGTATTCCACGTCTCCAGAGTCATCACACCCTTTGAATCCAGTTTCGTCGTACATGCAGCCGCACACCTCTCCGTCGCGACTGATGACCTTGATCGCATCTCCGGTCTCTGCGAAATGCGCAGCAGTTCCGAGAAGTCCACCGATGACGAGAATCATGAGGAAAGTTTTCATCTTGGCTCAGCCTCCTTAGTAGCCTTTCGTTCGTTCAGTTCCTACTATTTACCGTTTAGGACTTCCAGAGCCATGTGTGCTCTTACGGGATTGATGAGCTGTCCAGCAATGCTGATCTGACCCTGGTGCAGCTTGACGTTAAAGCCAAAGCTAGCTAGCTCAGCAGCCATCTCTACGATGCGCCCGCTGTTGTATGGACAGGTTGGCCGATGGCTGTTCTCGTCGTCCATGTGCCCATCGCAGAACTTGCAGCGCATGATCTGGGTTTGACGCATGCCGAATCTGAGCTCCAGATTCATGTTACATCTCCTCCTGTCGACGTTGCAGGTCGGCGAGAATCTCTTCCTCTTCCTGTTTGAACCTAGCCTTGCACTTGTCGCACATGACAGGCTCACCAGGAGCTGGTGGTCCACCGAACTCTTTGTCGTAGTCCACGACTCCGTTGTCACAGAATTCGCATCTGTACATATCTGCCTCCTGTTGTTGCAGACCTAGCACTGCCTGGGTTCGGACCAGGATCAGCGCTAGTCCTGAGTCTAATGCGTAGCTTGTAGACTATGCGTAGCTGAGGTCGTGCTCGTCCAGGAGCTCCATGAAGTTGCGGTCCAACTCCTCCCACTCAGCCGCCAGCTCAGCCTCAGGCCTGTACTGGTCAGTGACGTCACGCACCGGAGCCACGTAACCATACGTACGGACAGGTAGTTCTTCCACCTTGTCCCGCTCGTAGGTGTCGGGCTTGGAGAAGGGGTCAGCGAGGTGACTGTCCCGCAGACACTCTTCCGTGTTGATGGGATCCATCAGCAGACTCTGGTCGTCGATGTCCTCGGGATCGAGCTGCACGAAGAGGAGATAATCCTCGTCGTTCATCAGGTCGAAGTACTCGCCCCAGAGACGTCCGTGTCCAGCCATGGAGCACTGAGTGAACTCACTGCAGCCCGCCTGCAGCTCCCACCACAGATCCCACAGGACCTCAGCCTCAGCCTTGCCGTGGAGATCGAACTTGGCATACTCAGCCTTGAGCTTGTTGCTTGCAGCCTTGGCCTTAGCCTTGAGCTCGTTGAACTCCTTGTACGCCTTGTCACGCTTCTCCTTGACCGGCATGGTCTGACGCCAGAAAGTCTTCTTCCAGCGATTCTTCTCGCCGTTGAGCTTGCGCTTGACCTCGACCGAGAGAGCAGCCCAGCGCTCCTTGGCACGGTTGAGCTTCTCCATGAGTCCACTGAAGGTGCCCTTTAGCTCCAGGTAACGACGCAGTGCATACTCAGCCTGCATCTTGAGCTTGTACTCCTCCTTGCGAGCATCGATGACGCCCTGCTTGAGACCAATGGCCTGTGCACGAACACTGGCCATGCCCTCCTGGAGCTCGAGCATCTCGTTGAACTCAGCCTCGAGGTTGTAGTCCTCGAAGAGGTTGGGGCTCGGGTCATTGAAGAGTACGTCCATCTCATCACGAGGTGCACGCATCTCAACGATGTTCACCCGCTCACCGTTGTCGAACTTGAGGTTCATGTCCTGGGTGAGGGACACGAGCATCTGCTTGCTGTCCATGCTTGCCTCCTTCTCGACCATGGGCTCACCCAAGGTCATGTCAATGGCTCGTTGCAGCTGAGCCTTGTTCATGCGGGAACGCCCGCGAATGTTGAGGGTCTTGGCGGTTGCATACAGTTCTTTCTTGGTCATGATCTGCCTCGTTTGGGTGTTGTGTGTTAACTGCTAGCCTTAGCCTAGACTATTTCAGCTTCTTGTATCTGATTGTGCTTACGGGGAGTTCGGGGCCATACTCTACAGCGATGATGGAGTAGCCCAAACCCTCCAGGTGTTGGACCCACTGGTCAACCTGCTCAGGCAATACCTGCAGGGATAGCTCCAGCTGGTTAATGGGGGTGCGCAAGATCTTGACGATGGGATCCATTATCGGCAGCTCTTGTGCCAGAAGATCTTGTTGCGATCGAAGTCAGGGTTGTTGCACCAGTAGCACCGGTAGGCATCCCTGGCGTGTTCCACGTATCCGGAGCCACCACAGCGGGTGCAGTTGTGGCGAAACTTGGCCACCAGGGCGATGTTGTAGAGCAATGCCTTGGCCTTCCAGGCAGTGCGCCACTTGACCTTGGTCTTCTCGGTCTTGGCAGCCTTGCCTTTGGTCTCGATCTTACTGAGCTCCTTACTGAGCAGCTTGAGCTGCTCCTGAAGGTCTTCGTCCGAGAGCTTGGCGAGTTGGTTGAGTTTCTCTTCGATGTTCACTTCTGTCTCCTTTCGATGCGGTACTCGTTGCCATCCAGCATCAGAGTGATGCTGTGGATGATGCCCCTGTACTTCTTGCCGTTGTCCCTCCAGATGCGTCCGATTCGGGTAAAACAGTCCACCAGCTTGATGTCCTCGGGCAGGGAGTGAACCCCTGCAATGAGGAACTGACCGGTGACCTGGTCGATCTCCCAAAGGATTATCCTGTTCTCTTCCATGGCAGCTGACCTCTACTTGCGCTTGTAGATCCACATGCGATCATGAATGCCGTCCCATTGCGGGATCTCCACGCCACGTGACCAACCTTCATCCTCTTTGTCGTCGATTGCACGCCAGTTCTTGTACAGCTCGTCATGAAACTCACGAGTGCCTGTGCACCCACCATCGGGTTCACCGACGTAGATGACGCACTTGCCGCCGTTCTTGAGGTAGGCTTTGAGGGCATGCTCTGCCCACTTGCCACCCTCGGGTCTGAAGTCAGGCCAGCATACGAGTAGCGCGTGTGTCTTGGCGTACTTCTTGGCCATGGCAGCACCGTGACCATGTTCGATAGGCAACCAGCCTTCATCGTGGCCCCACTTGTGGTTCTCACCGACATCGATGTCAGTTGCGACCACATCGACACCAGCCTGCTGAAGTTCCCAGGACCAGTAGCCAGAGCCACAGCCAACCTCGAGGACTGGCATGTTCAGTTCCCTGATGCTCACGATGGCATCGTGATTGGGGATGGCCCAGGAATACTTGCGCACGAAGACCTGTCGTGCTCCAAAGGCATACCGATCTCGAGTGAGACCCTTCTCCAGGACGTTGTGGTAGTACATCAGTGGCTCTTTGCGGCTGTCGTCCCAGAGCAGTGCGAGGTTCTTCTTGTCCTCACGAGATTGATGCGTCTTGCCATTCTCGTTCCGCTCTTGCTCACGCTTGTTGCGTTGCTCTCTCCAGAAGCGGATGAAGCGGTCTTGCATCCAGTCTTCGGAGTAGATGTTGAGGTGCCGCTGGTCAGCAATGCGACGCTTGAAGCCCTGAAGCAGCCATGCCTGCTTGCTGTTCTTGGGATCGTGAAGCTCGTAGATGTTGCCCAGCCCGTCGAGCACCTGCGGGTAGTAGCCACCCTGGTAGCAGTCGATCAGGGTTGCAGTCCTCTGCAGCGGACGATTGTCGTCCAGCTTCCAGGGATACTGCTCTCTCGTCAGCTTGCCCTTTATCCTGTAGGTCCAGCTGTTGCCATCCGGAGTGGGCCTGCAGATAATCTCCCAGTCGTGGGCGAACAACAGGGTGTTACGATCACCAGTTGCTACCTCGTGCAGGTTGTTGTTTGGTAGTCTCGACACGTCTGCCTCCTTAGCAGATACCATCTCCCCTAAGCCATGGTCTTTTCAGGCCTGGTACACCTTGTACCAGTGGGGAGCCAAGGACCTGCCGAAGACAGGCCCGTTTTTATTCTATTCAGCTTGGCCTACTGCTAGGCCTCGAGACGCAGGACCTTCTTGAGGTTGGCGAACTTGTTGGTGCTGAACTTGCTCTGGTTGGAGGGCTGCTGCTTGCGCATCTGGAGCATGGCCCACTTGCGCGCCACGTCACGCATGTTGTGGATGCAGGCGGTGGGGTTCATCGCCATGAGCTCGTCGAGCTTCTTCTGCTGCAGGCTCTTCTGCGTCTCGTACGTGAAGGTGCTGTCCTTCTGGGCAACCTGCTTGGTGACCTTGCCCTTTTGCTTGGGACGACGGGTGGGCTTGCTGTTGTCGCGGTTCTTCTTGTTGTTCTCGGCCTTCTGCTCTTTCTTGCTCTTCTTAGCCATGACGGCCTCCTTGTGTTGGGGCTGACACATCAGCTAGCACCCCATGGTTTCGTCAATTAAGCTAGGACAGGGTACAAGGCCCCCTGTTATGGCCATGTCGCTACTTGTTGTAGTCTCGATAGATGCCCTTCTTTGCAGCCTCCTTAGCCTCGCGTCGAGTCGGGAAGGTGTAAGGCACAAGATCCTGAGTCCACACACCGTTCACATCACAGTCCCGCTTGTACACCACGACCTTACCGTCACGACGGCGCACCACAGTCCAGCCGAACTCAGCCTTCATGTCTGTCTCCTTGTGCCCGTACGTGGGCCTTGCCCCCCATCAGACAGGGGAGGACGTGTATACACACCATGTGCATACATGCAGGGTGCACTTGTATAGCACCCACCCCTTGGTGCTGTGTGTACTACGAGCCTACCTTGCTCTGTACCAGGCTGATCTCGTACCTCAGGTCACGGATGCGCTTGTCCATGGCCTCGTACTGTGCTGGGTGCATACCATGCTGATTGTTGACGAACTGCATGGTGAGAGTACGGAACTCCTCCTGCAGTGCCTCGAACTGGGCAGTGTACTGATCTAGTACACTCAGCTCAGGGTAGGGCATGACAGCATGCAGCTCAGGGTAGGGCCCGACAGCATGGTCTCGACGCCCAACTGCGGTGTCAGCCCAGGGGTCAACCACGGTGTCAGCGGTGAGGGTGTGCAGCTGGGACTGGATGTGGACCAGGTCCACCAGTCCCCAACACAGCAGACACAGGGCAGTGGGTACGCCCACGAACAGGAAGACGAGGAAGAGTACGGCCAAGATGGACTCGAACATGACTGCCTCCTAAGCAGTGTGAGAGGGGACATTCCCTCTACTAGTACCACTAGTACACCATGCACTAGTGATGCTAGGAGAAGGATGTACTCCCCTCCCTCCTGGCATGGGAGAGGAGTACTGTAGTGGCTATTAGATGACCATCATGCTGATGATCTGATCTTCCTCCTCATCGGTGAGGGGAGGAGCAATCGTACCATCAGCATTCTTACGATCAGTAGCAAGGTCCAGCAGGTCGTCGAACAGCCTGTCCAACTCACGACCTTTCTTGCTTTTCGGATCGTACTGACTGATCCTGCGATTGAACCGCTGGAATTCCCAGCTCAGTTTCCTCGAGAGAGCCATAACCTTTCTCCTTCCTCTCCAATCCTAGCCAGGAATCAGACTGGAAGGTGAACGAGTGACAGACTCCAGATGCTACCCGGGGGTCCGTTAGGAAGGGACTCCATATCCCTTCTTTTACTACACATAGGAGCCCTCCCAAAAAGTTTAAGTACCTAAGCTATATATGTGAAAATTTCTGAGATTTGCCTTCAATAGGATTCTTGTGCTATTGTGTGTGAATGCATGAAAAGTGGTTAAATATTGATTGGACTAAAAGTAATGGACAGATTGCGCGGGAAGTGGGTGTTTCGACTTCTACTGTTTCTCGTTATCGTTCTCGGAATAAAATTCCACCTTCTACTCATACAAGAAATCTTACTCCGAAGCTTTATACTTATTCTTCGGCCACTAAGCCTATTCGTGATCTTGATTATGAGTTTGTCGCTCAAATTCGTCCTGATGGGCGTCGTAAGTCTAATGGGTCTTATCGTCGTGCTGTGATTGCTACTCATGGTGAGGCATGTATGGTTTGTGGTTATTATCGTCCTCCTGTCTCTAATCATGTCCATCATATTGTACCTTTGTCAGAAGGTGGGAAGAATACTATTAGAAATGGAATTGTTCTTTGTTCTCGCTGTCATGACGAAGTACATGCTGGTATACTCGATCTTTCTGAAAGGAGCTTTGATGCCTCTCGACCAACAACTCATCCTTGATCTCGAGCAGCTTAGAAAATTCTTGAACGCACTTCACTCAGACCTCAATTCTTCTGGAGTCGAGCGGACTGCTCACTTTCTTACTTTTGTGGGGAAGGATTGTGCCTACTTCAAGAAGTCCATGGAATTTTTCCTAGCTGAGGACTATGATACACTGAAGGCTATCATTAGAGATCTCTCTGATCTCTTCGACCTCATTGACGGGAGACGCAATGACCAAAAAGAAGGATCCTAAAGACTCTAAAAATACTACTACTGAATCGCGGGAACCCAAGGAGATCATTACTCTTGGTGGCACTGCCATTACTGGTGCTGGTAAACTGACTAGGTCTAACTTCTTCCGTTTCATCGGACACAACCTCGATGACTATGATGATGTAAAGCTTTCCAAGGACGAGGCTGTACGTATTCATCACCACATCCAGAAGCTTTCTACTGGCTCTGCTGCTATGATTCCCATGTACTGCGGCGGGCCAAGATGTCCCTTTGCAGATCGTTGTCCACTACAAGCCATAGGGAAAGCTCCTCTTGGTAAGCAATGCTTGATAGAGGTACAGCTCATGAAAGAGTGGATCATTCGCTATTTTGATGAATACGATATTGATCCCAATAACTTTACTGAAATCAGTATGATTAACGAGCTAGCCGAGATAGAAGTAATGCTCATGAGGCTCAATATGAACCTAGCCAAAAGAGAAAACTCAGAGCTGGTAATAGATCAAGTAGTAGGCATAGCCAATGATGGACAGACTCCATTGGTACAAAAGAACGTATCTCCCTTTATGGAATTGAAGGATAGGCTACAATCTAGGAAGAGCAAGATTATTAAGCTAATGGTAGGAGATAGGCAAGAGAAGTACAAGAAGGAAGCGGCCCTCAAGGTAAAGATAGACTCAGATCCATCATCCAAGATGTCCGCAATGAGGTCCAAATTGGATGAACTATCTAGAGAGGTGGATGCTTTCCAAAAGGGGGAAGAATCTCAGCAATCTTCAGGGCTCTCTCCTCAGAGCATTATTGATGCTGAATTCGAAGATGAATAATGGCCAAGAAACCTCCTATTCTATTCTTTGACATAGAAGCCGGAGGATTGAATCTCAGAGAATCTCCGGTAATGTCCATCTCCTATTCTCGAGGAGCTGCCGGGAAAGTACGTACCTACTATATGCCTCCAAGCCAAGGGACTACTCTGTCCCGATGGTCAGCAAGAACCGTATGGGAGCCTCTGAAGAAGCAAGCTGCCGCTGGAGAAATGACAGCAGTAGTCTCAGAGAAGAGGGGATTAGAGAGGTTCCTCAAAGTACTGGAAACCCATGCTCGTACTCCTGGAGCTACAATTGCTGGCTGGAATATTGGCTACGAGGCTACCGCCCAAAGGGCAGGTGTGTCTGGCTTTGATATCCCGGGTATCATGACTGCTGCAGAGCGTCATGGTCTCGCTGATCGCTTCAGGAAGGTTTTCAATAGGCTACAGATAAGAGACCTTGGTAGAGAGTATGCCTACTCTATTTCCAAGAAGCTGGCTATGTCTGAGTTGGGACAGGTTGTAGATCCAGATCTACTTTCTCAGGCTCGAACCTATGCTACTCAAGGCTTCAGGTATGAGAATCAGCCAGAACATCAGATAGCAAGGAAGATCTCTGAGAGGAACTACTATTTCTCTGGTTGGAAGCAGGAGCTGGTCTATCAGATGAGTACAGGCCAAGAGATGGCTCGAGCTCATGAATCAGCTGCTGACGTTCAGGCTCTTAAGGAGATCCACAGAAAGCCTTGGGCTATGGGGACAGTAGAGGAAGCTAGGGCTTATAACAAGCTTGCTGTCAGGAATAAGCTTCTCTCTCGAGTTCGCAAGGGTGGACTAACTGTTGAGCAGGCTATTGCTTCTGCTAGGAGTCAGGGGATTGAAGGGCAGTTTGTCCGTGCTCTAGACTCAGAGTTGGCAGCTCACGGGGTAACTAGGGCAGAGGTAGCAGCCTTCGGCGGGATTGAGGAAAAATTCTTCAAAGTAGGTGTGGGAGAGGCTCTAGAGGAAGTTGTCCAAGAAGGGGGAAGGGGTGGGGGCAAATTAGCCCGCGAGCCTGCGGCTCCCTTTGTAAGGAGAGCTCTCTCATATCTAAAGAGACATCCATTGGCTCTCGGCATGGGTCTTGGTGTTGCTGGATTGATAGCTCTGAAACCTCTACGTTTCTTCTCTGGTCGTGATGACGACTATAATACTATCGAAGGCCTTGCTCATGGTGGGATGACTGACCGAGCTGACTTTGGTTCAGGGTGGTTAGGTCTTTGGGGAAGAGATGATAAAAAGAGAAGGGGCTACTACAAGAGAAGGGGCCATACTAGACGCGGTTACTGGTACAAGGGTAGATGGGTAGAGAAGAAGTGGATTAAGGATCATTTTGTTAAGCAGAATGAGCATGCATTTGAAGCTTTGGTTGATAGGGGTGTTGCAGGCTCCACAAGAAGAGAGAATACTGACTTTGGTTCTGGATTCAGAGCATTAGACTTCGGAGGTCTGGTTTCTCAGCAAACTGCTGATCAGAAGGTCACAGAGGACGAATGGAGAAAAATGTTACGCGCTGTGCGTCTTGCACAGGACCAGGAACTAGTCCTCGAGATTCTAGATCGCAACGAAGCAAGAAGAGCGTTCAACAAGCAGCTAAGATGGCGTGACCAAGCAAAGGCTGCGAAAATAAAGAATTATCTGGTGGAGCGTGAGTCGCTCGGAGCCTTCGGCTCGTTCAACCCAAGTGCCAATGTCCTGAAAGTAGGGGCTTATGTCGATCCTCGTGATCTTGTTGCACAAGGTTTTCTTCCTGTAGAGCTTGCTGACAGTGATCGCCAGGAACGAGCTATTGGTGAGACTCTTTATAATTGGTTGAATCCTAAGCGTGTCGAAGAGACTATTCTCCATGAAGGTCTTCATGCGATTTGGTCCAATAATATTGATCCGGTTCATAAGGCTAGGTTTATTGCTGAGGCTGAAGAGCAACTGGGTGGATGGTTCGATAGTAGAGGACCTGATGTACAGGCACTTGCCGAGAAAGCTCCAACTTATGCTCAGGTAATTCGTGCAGCTGAAGCTACTGGAAAGCCCGAATATACTGAGTGGGTTGCGAATGAAATGTTTGCCCACCGTGGTGCTGCTCTGGCCTACTCAGATCTCGGATATACCTTTGGTAAGAATCCTGCTCTAGATCGCATTGCAAGGGAGTATGTGCAACCAGGCCCTAGGAAGACCATAGGAGCCCGCTTTGAAAAGTTTGACCCCGAGATCGCACTGCAGGAGTATTTCGGACGCACAGAGTATTCTCGTGCGTTAGAGGAGCAAAAAAAGACTATCCTACCAAAGGGAGCTGGAGTCCAATTTTCGCGGGAGCGCCAAGGGGATCTACCTACTGCTCTCATGGGCATCCCAATTGATCCAAGAATTCTCGAGTTCCGCAGGAGAATGGACCAACCCGGGGAACGGTCACGTATCCGTAAGTATATTGAGGAAGAATCTGCTAAGTCTCAGGCTAAGTTGGGAGAGCTCAGTACTTCTGACTTCAGTCGTGAGGATATTGGGCGTATTGAGGCTATCAATCGTAAGCGCTCTGACCTGAGATCCGTCAATCTAGATAGATTCAAGATGGAGGTAGAGGACGCTGACACTATTGTTCTCAAGCGCAAGGGCTTTATTCCTAGGCTGAAGTCTCTGTTCGGTTATGGCGATATTTATGTTCGCTTGGCTGGTATCGATGCTCCTGAGGTTGAAGCTCACCAGGGAGACCCTCTAGCTCCATTCCGTATTTGGCAAGATCAGCCAGCAGGAACAAAGGCATCTTGGGCTCTCAAGGCCTTGCTCGAGCAGCAGGATAGAGTAAGTCTGATTGTTTCTGAGGACCAGAAGACCTATGGTCGTTATCTTGGTGTACTAGCTAATGAAGAAGGCACGAATATTAATATGGAGCTCCTTAGGGGAGGAGCTGTATCTGCTCTGCCATTTGGTGAAAGAAAGACAGATATCCTACTTAGAGAGCAGGCTAGGGCAGCTGAGGAGACTGCGCGGATCCACAGAAGGGGAATGTGGAGTTATGCTCGCTACCAGGCTACCCACATTGCACAGCGCTACATTGGCAGAACTATTACCCATAATACTCTCACAAGACTAGATAAGCTCTCTGGGAATCTGACTCTTGGAACCTATGCCTCCTTCTTGAATAGCTTTGGAGATCAGAAGAGAGAATTGACCTTTGCTGAGATTGCTCAAGCTAGAAGGGTTGGTAAGGCCCTTAGGAAGACTCATGGACCAGCTCCTATTGGAGGCAAAAGGTTTTCTGGTAAAGATGATACTCATTTACAGATAGAAGGCCTTGGGCATGAAGGTCTTGCTTGGCAAATGCGCCAGGCTTTGACTGAATTCGGATCTGGCTGGAATGCTCTACGTGGTCTTGTAAAGGCTGGCGAATCTTTTGAGAAAATGCTTGCTAGCAAGGAATTTAAGCTTGCTCTTGAGGGAGCAACTAAAGGCAAGCAGCTAGGAGATCCTGGTTCAGTTGGTAGTGTGTTTGAGATGACCGGAGTCTTTCGCGGTCAGGAGTTCAAATTTGCTAGAAAAATTGGTGCTATTAGCGAAGTTGAGGCTCAAGCACAAAGAGCAGCTGCTCCTCATTTTGCCCCAGATGTTTATGGCTTCCGTCCTCGCCCAGATATTGAGATTCCTCTAAAGCGTATCAGAGGCCCAATGGGCGAGATCAAGTTCACTGGCGGTGAGCTAGATATGGAGCTCTTTGAGGGTTCTACTCTTAGGAGTATGGCAGATTCTGGTAGATTAGCGAATGAACAGGTCAATATGATACGTCGGCAGGCTGAAAAGCTTTATGAGCAGAGTATGCCTGCTTGGCAGAATCCAGATATAAATCCAAGTAATATTATGCTGGTTCCACAAGGCAAGAACCAGTTTCGCCTTGGAATTATCGACTATGGCCAGGCTCGTCCTGTTCCTGGTGTTTCTCGTGCAGTTCCTTCTCCTCTTCCTTCTTTGGGAACTGTTGAGGTCGAGCTAGGCTTGATGCGAACCAAAGAGAATGCTCTTGCCTCTTTAGATCCAAAAACTCCTTTTGCTAAGAGAATGCAAGCTAAGCTTCTAAAGAAGCAGCAGGCAGAGGCTGTTCCGGGCTTCCAGACCGAGAATACTATTAAGGGTATCTCAGAAGGTACAGAAGCCAAGAAAATGCGCAAGATTCTCAAGGTTCCATTTGAATCTGCGTGGATTAAGGCTGCTCTCAAGAAGGGTGTTTCTCCTGACAAGATTCTCCAAGGCATGGAAAGACTTGGGACTCTTCCGGTTGCTGCAGATATAGGCTGGATGGAAGAAGTTCTCGGCGCTGCGGTTAAGACCAAGGCTCCAAAGGGACTGGCAGCTAAAGGAACAGAGCTCGGCAGTCTACTAGCTGGAGCTCGACGTGAAGCTGGTATTGAAATGGGAGGGGAGTTCTGGGTTAAGGGCTCTTATCTTGGTGAAGGTGGTGCTGGTAAGGTTACTCAAGTATTTGGCCAGCGGTCAGGAAGAGTTGGTGTGCTGAAAGAGCCTTCTGCACAAGGAATGCAGTTTCAAAAAGCTCTAGAGGCAACAGACGGGAAGCCTATGATATCCCCACCTCTAGGTGACCTAGAAAGGCAGTTTGCTAAACAACAATTTGAACATAGCCAGCGATTTGGGTCGAAAATTAAGAAGCTGTTTGGAATGGGTGCTGAGGCTCCTGGAGCACAAGAACTTGCCGCAATTGACGAATATTCAAAGATGTATATGGAGGTCATGAGAGGCGAAGGAAAGGGACTACATTATCTAGCATATGAAGCAGAGATGCAGAAAGCAGCTAGAAAGGCATACGGTGATATTGTCCCTGAGGTCTTTGCTACTGGAGAATCGTCATTTATTCAAGAGTATGCTGGCAAACAGCTTGGATTTACTACTGAAGGTCAAAGCAAGTTTCTGTTGAATTCCAGAGAGACGCTTATGTCTTCTAACTCTCCTGTCTTTCACCTTGACTTGCATCCAGGCCAAATTTTGCGCCGAGGGGCTAGATACCAGGTTGGTGACTGGGGCTTAGCTATTCCTAAGGCTGAGCTATCAGGAGCAGGTAGAGAACTTCATAAGCAAGCTATCCAAACTCAAATAAGTGTTTGGGGTGAAATGGGTCGTCTCCATAGACTCGAGTCTGGAACAACAAAAGCTCTATCTAATCAAGCAACCAAACAGGCTGCTCGAGAGAGTGCAGTACATAAAGAGCTAATGGGTAGACTTGAAAAGATGAGAAAGAGAAAGGGGCTGCATATGCAGGCTATGCAGGATGCATCCAAAAACGCAAAAGACTCTGCTCGTAGGCATAGGAAATTTGCCACAAAGGGGCAGTAATTGTAGGATAAAGCTATGGGATTTCTTGGACTAGCATTAGGTGGAGCAAAGGCTCTTGGTAAAGGAGCTATGACGGGCGGATTTGCAGCTCGTGCTGCTATTGGTGCAGGCGTTGGGGGTATGGCAGGAGCCATTGAGGGAGACTATGCTAACCCTAATGCTCGTATTGAAAACATAGCTAAGGGCGCTGTCCTTGGTTTAGCTGTAGGTGGTGCCCTTGGTCTAAATACGTCCTTGGGTCGCGCAATAGCTGCAAGGAACAGACGTACAGCTATTTCTACTGTTGGTGAGCATACTATCAAGAAACAGCTGGCAAGGTATCCAGAATTTGCGAAAGAGTGGTCTAGAGCTACTACGCCTTGGAGAAATACTCCAACCTCTCTGATGTTTAAAGACATGTTTGCTGGAACAGGGAAAAGTAGTCCTGGATTTCTGCAGAGAAATATGGCCGCTGGTAGACAGCGTGCAATGGCAGAACTTTCTCCAGTTGTTGGTACTCACTTGGTTGAGCAACAAATTCAAAATGTTCCTGCTTTTCGTAGAGAATTTGAACGTAGGGCCGCTGCTCTTTCTCCTATAGGAAAGACCTTTAACACTGGACTTCAGGCTGTTACCGGCATGATCAAACATCCATTTATCACCCTTGGTGTTGCTGGTGGAGCAGCTGGAGCCTACGCAATGTCACAACAGTCTTCTTCTCCAACATTGCGGGGAGATATACAGAGAGCACAGCAGGGTCTAACGTCAAACATGAGAATAGATTACAATACCCAGATGTTAGCTGCTGAGACTATGAGGGAGTCTGGTGTTGCTCCTATGGGAACGCTAGGAACTGTTCCTCAAATGATGGGTCCAATGCAGAAGACATTCCAGAATAGTGCTACTGGAATTGTTCAAGGTCTACATAGAGGGAGGCACGGCTAATGCCAGCACAGCAAGGTAAGTTTTCTAGAGTAAAAGCTGGAGCTAAGGGTTTTGGCGAGGGAATGCGCCATGTTGGTGATCTAGGTTTAGCTGGGACAGGAAGTGTGCGTCAGGCCTGGAGAGGTATGGCAAGCAATGCTTATGGTGGAGCCTTTAGGGCTGGCGTTGCTGAGGCATTTGGTTTTCAGTATGCTGGGCCTAATCATGGAACCTATCGTGGTTTCCTCGGTTGGAAAGATACTCCTGTTGCTGAGGCAATCGGCGAATCAAGAAAATCTTCGCATCAAGCATATCGTCTTGCTCGTAAACATCGTCTTAGTCAGGCTGCAAGTAGAAAGTTAGCCAAAGAGTCATTCCGCGCAGGAGTCAAAAGAAACATTGCAAAGGGCGGTGTTAAGATGCTTGGTCGAACGGCCGGGGCAATGGCTGGTCGAGCTATCTTTCCTGCATTTACTGCTTATAGTATATACGAGGGTTATCAAAGTGGTGGCATAATTGGTGCTGCTAAAGCAGGAGCTACAGAAGCTGCTATATGGGGAGGCTTTAAATTAGCTGGAGCTGTTCTTGGTGGAGCATCAACGACTATAGTTGGTGCTGCAGCTGCAGGTCTTGCTGGATATTACGCTGTAGGAGAAGCAGCACAAGCTCATGTGAAAGGCCTAAGAAGTCTTGAAATGGGAGCTCCGGTAAAAGACCCTTATGGAACAGGAGCAACACTAAGGGCTCGTTCAATGCAAGCGTTGAATAGTTCAGCAGTTAACGGTAGAATGGCTATGGGTAACGAGGCGCTATTAATGCATGACAGTGCTTATAGTCCTGGCCTCAGGAGGTAAAAATGCCTGGTTTCTTTACTACTATGGGGAAGGCTAGCAATTATGTTAGTTCAACTCTTTCTAAGGTTGGCCGTGGACTGAGTGCTGCTGGCGAGTATATAGGCGGTGCTTGGATGGGAGCAACCGGAGGAGCTGGAGTTCGCACACTTAGCGAAGCCGGCAAGACTGGTTATATCCACGGAACTGAAGCGGCTGCTGGATTAGGTTGGGGCTCTCATATGGCTCAGCGTTATGGAGCTCGAGGTTATGACTATACTCGAGCAAACAGTCCTGGGTTCATTAGCGATATGCATGGTGCCTTGGGTGGTGCTTTAGGAACTACTGGGAGAAATGCTGTCTATGGTGCAGCTGCAGGTGCTGGTTGGGGCATGATGTCTGACGACACCAGTGTTCTCGGTGGTGCTATAATGGGTGCTGGTGTTGGTGCAGTTGGTGGAAGATATGGTGGAGCTGCTTATAAGGAATACAAAAATGTTATTGGTAAGCAGTTTTATCGAAAGGGAGCACATGGTGCGATGTATCAAAGAACTGCTACTCGTGGTGATGCACTAACACATGCACTAAGAAGAGCCAGAAGAGAGGTTTCTTTAGATGCTAACAGGGCCTTCAATGCAGTTGGTAGCACTCTTAGCTGGAGAATGCCATAAAGGATTTTTATGCCTTTAGATCTTAATCAATGCGACAAGGCATGTATAACTTGTATCAAAGGGTACAAGAAAAAGCACAACCTGGTCGCTGGTCAGACATTCGATATTTCTTGCACTGGTATTCCCAAATTTGACGAACACATTAATATGCTAGGCTCGATTCCTGCAGCTCAGCAGGATACGGCTTTGGCAATTCTTGATCCAGTAACTTGGGCAGCACAGACTTTAGACTGGCATTGTTTAGATCCAGATGGAGCCGTGTGGATGCGCAGGGATCCTGGCGAATATACAAAATGGAGAGAAAGTAATCCAGACGTAAATATTCTAGGGAAGTCTCGCTATCATCGTCCTTATCAGGCAGACATGCTTAGATGTTCAGCTCAGTTCAAGGCATTCCGCATTGGACGTCAGGCTGGTAAGACTGAGGCAATCGTTGTCTCAATGCTGTATCATATGTTCGTTAAGCCTGGTATCCCGGAGGACGAGGGCTTTAAAATTGTAGTCATCGCTCCATATCAGGCACAAATTGACCTAATCTTTAGTCGGTTAGCTCAGCTAATTAGAAGCAATCCTGTTACACAGAATTCTCTGCGCCGTAATGTAAAGGCTCCTGTATATACGATTGAGCTTTACAATGGCTCAAGAGTAATGGGATTCACTGCAGGTACAAAGTCAGGTGGAAACGCAGACTCTGTTCGTGGTCAGCATGCGCACATGCTAGTCTTCGATGAGGCTGACTATTTGTCTCCAAAGGATCTTGAGTCTGCTCTGTCAATTATTACCAACCATCCAAATGCTAGTGTGTGGATGAGCTCCACACCGTCTGGTAAGCGCGAGAAGTTCTTCCAGGTATGCAGCTCAAAGGAATGGAAAGAGTTTCATTATACGTCTCGTGTCAATCCGATGTGGGACGACAAAAAGGAAGCTCTGTTCAGAAGTACACTAACTGATCTTGCCTTCCAGCATGAAATTCTTGCTGAGTTTGGAGAACAAGAGGAAGGTGTATTCCAAAATGTTTTGGTACAAGCAGCCAAGGAGAAGTATAACTACGGCGACATTCCTCATATGAATACTTGGACGTATACTATTGGTGTAGACTGGAATGATACTAAGAATGGTACATGTATTGTCGTATTGGGGTTCGATCCCAGGAGGCAAGTCTTTGTTATAGTTGATCGGTACACGGTTTCCAGAGAAGGGTGGACCCAGACCCTTGCTATGCAGAAGATAGTTGAGCTCAATAGAATATGGAAGCCAATCTGTGTCTATATTGATTCGGGATTTGGTGGTACACAGTGGGAAATGCTCAGAAAGTTTGGCTATGACTCACTAGCAGATCCTTCTAAGGGACCAGCACACCCTGACTCTAGACTAAGGGAGATTGTCAAGAAATACGAATTTGGTAGCAGCATAGAGGTCTATGATCTCTTTACGAAGCAGCCAATCAAGAAACCAGCTAAGTCTTTCTTGGTTGAGAGTACAGTACGTAGATTCGAAGCTGGAGATATAAAGTTTCCCGAAACAGACGAAGTGCTCGAGGCTCAGCTGCTTGGCTATATTGTTGATCGTATTACTGCTACTGGAACCCCTGTGTATAAGGCTAATGATGAGTCCTGTGGAGATCACGTCCTGGATGCGTTGATGTGTGCTGTAATTGGCGTTACTATGGAGGTCTCTCCATTGGGTAAGCCAAAGTATAGCAGCAAGATTACCATCACGCCTTATTTTGGAGAAAAGGTTGATCCGGATATTTATTCTGGTGATACTGTGGTCAACCACCAGGATCCTAAGCGCAAGGAAAAGGAAAGTCGTGAAAAGGCTAGACCTTCCATGAAGAGGACAGATGGAGTTGAACAAACTTCTGTCTTTGGCAAAGAAGATGGTCTTCCAGCGCGAAATCTAAAAGATAGCCAGGTAAGGCCATGGGCAAATCCTGGTTTCTTAAGAGATGAGCCAGCGCCTAGGGTACGTACGTTGAGTGAGGCAATAGACGAGGCCTATAGGCGGCAAGGTTTGAGAAAACCTACTAGAAAACCACGCCGTAAAAATATATAGTGTATCCGAGGTACCACAATGGCTCTGAATGTTTATCAAACGGCAGATCCTAGTTCTGCATTCAGTAAAGATGGAACATTTTCTAATCCGCTATCCGTAGCATTAAATGGCTCTTTAGGCGATGTCTACGAACAGCGGCTCTATGTTCGCAATGATGATGTTGCTCGAGTCTACACAGATATTACTGTGACTCCTATTGATGGAGGCGACGATATTGTTGACGGAAGCACTGGATTTAGTTGGAAGGTTTTATCTGGCGACCAAAAGCCACTAGAAGAACAATGGGATTTACAAACTGCTGGAGCTGGTGTAAATCTCGGTAATCTAACTGATACTAATACATATCTGCCATTCTGGATTCGTGTCCAGGTTCCTGAAGGAGCTGATGTCACGTCTTATCAGGGTGTAAAGCTACAAGTAGAAGCAACAGAATCCTAAGGAGAGATAGATGTCCAGGAGGCTGGATGACACAAGTCGGAACATCCTAGAGTTTCGACCTCAGATTGAGTTTGTTGAGCCTGATATAGAACAGGGTCCTATTACTCCTGCGGTCGATCCAATTAAGGTCAAAGATGTTTTAGCAAAGGCAGACGAGACTCGAAAGCTGGCTAAGGCTGTAGATACTCTTGCTGCTGCTCTGCAAAACAAGGCTGATCTGCGTGCCAAGAATATGGTCATTAAGCTAGATCCAAATGTTGATGCTCCGACCATCCAGGCTATGCGACGAGCTCATCCTGGAGCAGATCCAACTAAGATTACTTATCCACAATATGCAGCTTGTAAAGATCGCCAGCTCGAGAAAGGGCTAGCTTTAGCAAAGCAAGGGCTTGTATCTCCAGAGGAGATTGAAAAGGCAAGACAGAATCTAGACACAACGAGTGGTTTTGATTCTTTGTTTAATAGCGAGGCTGCAAAGACTGGTGGTCTGCGTCCAGAGCTGAATACTAAGAATCAGATAGTTCAGCCAATTAATATGGAAGATTTTCAGCAGACTCTTCTTGAGATGCTTGTAAATTTTCTTTGGAAGACATTCATCAAGCCAATTATTCCGCTACCAGGTCTTCCTGATGAGATTGCTGGGAATTCAGACCAGGATCCTTCTCAATATGCGAAGCAGATAGACAAGGTATCAGACTCGGCAGTTACCCAGGCAGAGAACTTCCCAAATGCTGAAAAGGCTGCCCAGAAGGCTGCTGCTGATGCTGGTACTCTTAAGGTCTCTTCTAATCCAACTGAAAAAGCGATTGCCGATGCTGCTCGAGCTGCTGTTGGTGATGCAGCTCCAGGATTAACCAATCCACTAGCTCTGCAGGACTGCTATGCAATCACAACTACTTTTGAGCGTGGTGCTGCATATTCTACTACCGAAGAGTCTGTCTTCGCGATGATGAGACCGTCTTTGAACAGTATCCGAATTATGGCTGGTTCTCAGGAATTTAGGTCTCTTGCAGATGAGACAATTCGTGACGGGGCTCTTGGCATTGACACAGATGCCGATGAGGAAACCACAGGAGATGATCCTGGAGTAAATCTCAATGCCTCAGCTTCTGCAATTATTGAGGATGCAGGAGGAACTGGAGCCAAGGCTAAAAGGAGCCTAACGGAACACTTTACCGATTGGCTAAAGGATTGTTTCCCATGTGATTTCAGAATCAGCTCGGCTGCTGATTTTGCTGTTAAATTTCAGACTAACCTAGAGGAAGCTCTGCTTCAGTACTTGCGCTGGTATCAGCACTTTCTTAGACAACTCGAGGCTCTTGCAAACTTGTTTAACGTAAACAGTAGGTTTGCAGAGATATGTGCCATCATTAAAGCGATTACCAGCTTTGTCTGTCTTCCTGACCTAAGAAGGATTATCGCAATCTTAATGTTGCTCCTTATGCGCATCGCATTTTCGATTAACGGACTGTTTAGCTTCATTTTGAACCTTGTTGCGCCCCTTATTCTTCCGTTTTTGTCCGGTATTGCCGACACGATGGAGAAGTTTCTTTTAGCAATTGTGAAGCCTATCGAATGTATTATTGACGGTCTTGTCAATATGATTGAAAAGTTTAACTATAATGCGATCTTCCAGAAGGGGAATATTAGAGATCTGATGGTAAATGTTGGACCGCAAGGAAGAGAGTTTAAATCTGATGGTATTAGCCTTAGAGCGGTGGAACCTCCTCGTATTAAGCTAGATATGCCAGGAGAGGCTTTGGACGTAGATGTGCGCCCAGAGGCTCTAAGTATAGAAGAACGACAGCTAGGTAGTGCTACAACCTACAAAGGTGCTGAGTGGGGAACTTCGTTCAACTTTGCAGAAGATACCTTTGTTGGCGACATTATGAGAGAAGACGAACAAGCTGTCCGTGAAGCAAATGAAGAACTAGAAGCAATTAGAGCCAGAAGAGCAGAAGTTGACTTTGAGGACGAACAGGCAAGGAGAGCATATTTAGCTGAGCTTGAGGCTGCCAGGAAGAAACGAAATGATGCTGTAGACAAACAAGATACTGTTTTGCCTCAGCGCCTCCGGGGATTTCTGGAAGGCTTCAAGCGAGATATGCGTTCGATCATTATATCTATCTCTAGATATCTAAGAGAGGCTATTGATGCCGTAACTGCTCTTGTTGCTGCAATTGTAGGTGAATTTAGAGCTCTTATGGCTTCGCTTCTGGGTGATGGAGACCTAGTTATCTCGCTACAGTTTGAGAAGCTAGAGATCATTCAAATTATTGCAATGATGGTTTCTTTTATTGCCTGGCTTGCTGCTGGAGCAAGTTGTGATGACCCTGACGAGAGCGAAATAGATGTCTCTAAATTTATTCCAACTAATTCGGATGCTCGTATTATCCAAACCAACGACGATGGATCTATCACTATTACTGAGAATCCGGCTCTAATCGAAGAGGCAGTTAATAATCTAGCTAGCAGTGTAGGGCCTGTTCCAGCTGGTTCTGATGAACCTGGAGCGGAAGTGGTTGGAACTCCAGCGGATCGGTCTAGGCAGAGACTAAAGTCTCTGGTAGAATTTACTGGCAATCCGGTGCTGGATACTGAAATCGCTAGAGTTGTGGATTCAATTACTACTCCGGCCAAAGAAACGTTTAAGTGTCCTCTACAGACCTCCGTGGCGCAAGCTGAGCAGGTCAATACATGGATGAGAGAGCTGAACGACGCTATATAAGGAGATCAGTCTCTTGAAGATTTTCGGCGTAGAAATATTCAAACGAGGACAGTTCTTAGTCAAGGACGCAGTCCCAGATATTAAGGCTCCAGTCCCACAGACCAAAAGACCAGCTTTGATGCGCCCAGTTAGAGACCCAGTAATGAGGTATCGAACTACACGCTCAGTTGGTAGAGGTGCCTTCAATCCTGCCGAGTATGACCTAGCTGAGATTGGCCGTATCGAGGATACAGATAGTTACGTAAGGCAGGCCTTTGATAAGAAGGTTGCTCTTATGTTCAAAGAAGGCTGGGATATTACCGGCAAGAACCTCAAGACCATCCGGTACATCAAGACTCGTTTTGCGCAGATTGCTCGTGCTTCTGGTGTTCCTACTAGGGCCCTTTTTCGATCTATTGGATCTAGCCTTATTCGTAAGTCAAATGCCTTTGTGATCAAGGTACGTAACATAGATGCTTCTGGTGGCGAAGTAAGACGAGAGCCAGGCAAGAAGACTACTATGAAGCCAGTAGCAGGTTACTTTATTGCTCCTGCCGAAACTATGCACTATCAGCAGAATGGTCACAAGATCACTAAGTGGCGTCAGAAGATGCCGAATGGTGAGTACAAAGATTATTCTCCCAAAGATATTATCCACATCCACTACGATCGCAAGGACGGTTTTGTTTTTGGCACGCCTACTCTAGTTCCCGTTATCGATGACATCAGGGCCCTTCGTAAGATCGAAGAGAACATCGAGATGCTTGTTTATCAGCATCTGTTCCCGCTGTTCCAATACAAGGTTGGCACAGATGACCGTCCAGCTGGTGTTACTGAGGATGGACAGCTAGAGGTAGATATTGTTCGAAGAGAAATTCAATTCATGCCATCTGAGGGTGGTATCGTTACTCCCGAACGTCATGAGATTAAGGTAATTGGGGCTGAGGGTAGAGCTCTCAGAGCAGAAGCATATCTTGAGCACTTTAAGAAGAGGGTGCTCTCTGGACTGTCTGTCTCAACTGTAGACATGGGTGAAGGCCATACAGCCAACCGTGCTACTGCCGACAATATGTCTCGTAACCTAATCGATGCCGTGAAGGATTTTCAACAGGTTCTAGAAACCTTTATTAACGAGTACATCATTAACGAGCTTCTCCTAGAGTCAACTTTTGGTTCAGATGTTCTAGACGAAGAAAACATCTGCCATATGAAGTTCAAGGAGATAGATGTAGATGCTCAGATTAAGAAAGAAAATCATTATGCAGACTTGTTCGAAAAGGACATTATAGATCATGATGAGGCCCGTCGTGGTGCAGGTTTGGAGCCACTAGAGATTCCAACCCGTGAAGAGATTGAGTCTGAGGAAGACACAGCTCTCAAATATCCACAATGGCATAGAATGAGATGGAAGCTGTTTCAGGAGCCAACTCTACTCATTCAGTCTCTTGATGAACCTTGGTCTGCTGTGGCTAGGGCTGTGGCCAAGAACAGTCTTCTTGAATTGAGTCAGAAAGATGTAGAGGAAGTAGGACAAGCTCAGAGTGATCAAGAAGTGGCACTCGAGAAGGAGCGCTCAAAGGCTAAGGTCGCTGTTGCTAAGGCTAAGCCATCTGGTGGTAAGGCAACTAATGTAGGGACACGCCCATCGCGTCCAAAGAGAGTTCAGAATGGTTATCTGCAACAAGCTTACTTGAGGCTTACTCAGGATGTTGTGTCTAGAGTTTCCCAGGAACAGAAATTAGATCATGACTGGGCTGCTCAGATGGTGCGAGCTGAACTCGATACAACAATCCAAAGGTTGATTGCAGAGCAGGTTCTTTCTTTCCGCAGTGGCTATTCGTCTCAGTCTAATATTACCCCGACATTTGCTAATAAAGTAACTACAGCTCGAGGGATTTTTACTGATAGGGCGAATCACTACGTCTCTAGACTAGCCAACCATGTAGTTTCTTCTCTTAAGCGCCGAGTAAACAATGATACAGATCCTGCCGAGATTGCCAGAGCTACTAGAGCTGTTCTAGAATCTTTCCGATATCGCACAGACTTTATTGAGGATGTTGAGATTAGGAAGGCATACAGCCTAGGAGTGGCATATGGACTCAGAGCTCAGCAGGTGGATGAGATATATAGTGTTGCCAGGAAAGAGGCTTGCTCTGCTTGCAAATCACATCATGCGCAACCAATAGAGCTCGAGCACGTAGTAATGGACGACGTGCCTCCTTATCATGCGTCTTGTAGCTGTGCCCTGACACAGTATAAAGAGATGACCCAATTGCGGGATGCTACAGTGCTAGACGCAGAGGGCTCGTTGCCTCCTCCTAAGGGAGTGAAGATGAGTGAGGAGCCTGCAGACAAGCCTCTGCCTGACACAGGTGGACATGCAAAATGCCCAAAGTGTGGTAAAACAGCTATTAAGAAGAAAGACACTCCAGACATCTATATTTGTAGGGCATGCAAGACTTCGTTTCGGGTAGTGACTGACGTAGAGGATGCCGCTTCTCAGGTTGGTCCAAGGACTAAGCGAGCAGGTTTTTTAAAATGTGTTGCTAGGGCTAAGGCTAGACTGAGATCTCAGCATCCTGACTGGGATGAAGGCCGTATAGAAATCGCAGCAGAAGTTGCATGTGATCATCACCTACAAGACGAAGAAGAAGTAGAGAATCTAACGGATGGAGAAAAGATGGACCGTTGTGTATCAAGGGTAAAGGCTCGACTCAGGAAGAAGAATCCAAATATGAGTGAGGAGAAAGCTACCTCCTCTGCCTTTGCTATCTGTAACAGTCAACTAAAGGGGAAGTAAGGTGAGTGGCAACAGACTAAAATTCCGAGAAGCTGTCCGGTTTTCCCTTACCGATCAGGCCTTAGTAAAAGTCCAGGACGATTATGCTGGTGCCTTTAAGCCCCCTGCCGAGGGAGCTCAGCATGAGAGTGGTCTAGGAACTACTGACCAGCAACAGCTACAAAGTGGTCTGCTGGTACGTATTGCTGCTACCCATGCAGGTATCATCACTCGTAACAATGGATTCTATCTGCCTGACAAGATGAAGAAGGGCGCGAATACGTTCACCCAGAACTATAAAAAGCCCGTGCTCCTTCACCATCAAGACGGCAACGACCCAGTGGGTCGTATTGTTGATGCCCAATATATGGATACCTCGGGCGCTATTCAAGATGCTTATAACCTAGCCGAGGGCCTTCGTGTCATAGACAGGATGGGCAAAGAAAAGGGAATTATCACTGATGTCCTCCTCAAGGACTTTATTGGAGGCAAGATGCCATTTGGCATGCAGGTAGATACAATCTGCAGCCTTCTAAGAGATAGTCTTCTTGAGGATGAGGGATATCAGGGATTGGGCTATATTTCTATCGTAGCCCAAATTGCTAATAGAGATGCGATTGAGAAGCTACTAGATGGTCGTTATCTTACTGGTTCTGTTGGTGCAACTACCGACAAAGCCGTATGTTCTATTTGTCGTCAGGATTGGACTGATGCAGGGAAGTGCGAGCATAAGCCAGGTGCCATTTATGATGGAGCCAAGTGCTTTATCATTGCTGGTAACCTTGACTATGACGAGTATTCCTTTGTCAACGTCCCAGCTGATAGACATTCCAAGGTTTTAGAGCTACACTATAACGGCATTCAAGATAGTATTGAAATCGCTGAAGAATATTCGGGCAGAATCTATGAGGTGCGTCTGGGATTTCCTCAGTATGATTCTGCTGCTAAGGAGGATGAAGGAATGGCCGACAAAGAGAAGGATCCTAAGGATCAAGAGGCCACCATCAAGGATGAGGTAATCACCGATTCTGACACTCCTGAGTCAGCTGAACAGAAGACTGAGGAGAACGCAGATGTACAGCCTGATGTCGAAATTACAGATTCTGCATCAGCTGATGAGACTGGTGATGTTGAAGACGCCTCTAGTGAGGGCGACGACGTAAGCAGCTCTGTAGACGAAGAGGTTGAGGATGCTTCTAATAAGAAGAAAAAGAAAGGCAAGACAATGAAAAGTAAGTGTAATGCAGACACAGAGGAGGGCAGTCTAGAAGACGCTGTTACTGCTTTCATGGATGCAGAGGAGCTTACCGACGAGGATCTAGATAAGTTTTACGACGAAGTATTCTGGCCAGAAGTTGAAGCTGCATTCGAGGATGAAGAATTTACACTAGCTCAAGCTGGAATCACAAAGCTAGAGGAAGCTAAGCTCAGCTCTGAAAAGAGAAAGAAGCTTGCTAAGTCTACCTTCTGTGGTCCAGATCGTTCATTCCCTGTTCCAGATTGCGCACATGTGACTGCTGCACGCAGGCTGATTGGTCGCTATAAGGGTGGCGGGGATAAAAGTAAGATTCTTGCATGTGTATCGCGTAAAGCTAAGGCTATGGGATGTGGATCTTCTTCTAAGAAGAAGGATGCGGTTGAGAAGCCTGTTGGGGCGGAACAACAGCAAGACAGCCTAGAGCATGGCCGTGTGATGCATATGGTGATTGCTGCCCTCGAGGAAGCACAACATTTCTCAAAGGAAGCAGTCCTTGATGAAAGCGAAGTCAAGATGCTTCAAGGTATTCTAAAGAGACTAGCAGCTATGGTAGGTAAGGATTCATTCCTGAATGCTGCCGTAGCTGAGGAGCTAGCCTCAAATCCAGAATGCGAGCAAGCTCTTGCTGATGAAGTTGAGAAGCTTGAGGATACAGTTGGTGATTTGAGAGATCAACTGGATGCTCTCCGCAAGGAGTACTCAAGTCTATTCTCAGATATGGAAACACTACAAGATGCACTAACCGAAGCTACAGCCGCAAACAGAGCCTCTAAGGAAGAAAAGCTGTCTATGCTTAGAACTCTGCGCGATGGCAAGACTGAAGAAGAAACTAGCTTTACTGAGATGTCGGATTCCGACCTGCAAGCGGAGATCGACACAGTGTTGAAGCAAGTTGACATGACTAAGATTGTTGATAAGCTTGGGGATGGGATGGCAAGAGAGCCACAGGGAACTGTGGAAGATCCTAATGCAATCCAGGACGATGACGGTAACCAGAAGAGTCCTACCTCTAACCTAGCAACCGGCGATGAACTCGTAAAGATTCAAGAACATGTGCAACAGCTCATGTTTACTCCGGGTGGTAGAGAAAAGGCAGGAGCCTACGTCAGGCGTCTACAGGCGGAAGGAAAACTTCCGCTAGACAGCGAGACTAATTAAGGAGGAAGCATCAGATGGCTTTCGATAGTCTGGGAAGATATAACCCAACGCACAAGACATGGGATCATGTAGGAAATATTATCCCTGTTGTTGAGCATTCAGAGGGTATCCGACCACACGGCGAATTCAGGCCAGCGTCATGGCTTCCAGTTCAATTCTACGATAAGTTCTTCGAGGATTGGTTTGTTGCAATGCCTGGAAAGATCTTGGCATTCGACAATAACGGACATCTCGTACCAGCTCAGTATGGGCTTGGTAGCGCAACAATTACCTATACAGCTCAGGATGTTGAGGCTGGTGTAATTGATGTTCGTACTGGTGCGCCACTACTAACCGCTGCTATTGGAACTTTCAATGTTTCGGCAGTAACTGCCTTCATGGGTCAGACTGGCGTAGCATTGGCGGTATCCGCACCGGTCGGAGTAGCCCCATATGCCTATTGGCAGTGGGCTGGTGATGCAAGTGATTATGATGATGGTTTCAACCCATCGGGTCTACGTCGTCATAACTACAACCTGCAGCACCGAACTGCCGTGCTTTGCGACTATGTTCTAGAGCTACCTTTGGTTCCAGCTACTGAAACCACTCCGGAAGCTCTGACAGAGGATAGCAATGCAAATAACGTTTCTACAATGGTTGCATTGAGCAACACACCAGTTGCCAAGAATACCGTCCGTACTCCAATTACCTTCTCTGAGGGTGCTGGAGCTCCTGGCGACGTAGCAACCAAGTTTGCTGTAGAAAAGGCTTCAGCAGCTGATGTTGTAGCCGCAGGTGACTGGCACATTGATCTCACCACTGGCGTTATCACTGTGTACAGCACAGGTGCTATCGGTGCTACTGACTATGAGGTAGTTTATAGTCACTATGCATCAGCACCAGCATCAGTATCTAAGTTTGCCTGCGCAGTAGGTAACCTAGTTGCTGGTGATTTCGTAATGTGCGACGCTAACTCTAACTACACCGCAGCATCTACCGAGGATTTCAAGGATATCATCGGTCAGGTCATTGAGGTGGAAGATGTTTGGGGTAAGGACGCACTAGATAGAGTACGTACTGCTTATCCAAGTCTCAGCACCAGCGCAGCTGGTTCTCTGCCAGGCTATGCCGGTCAGATGGATCAGATGCCAGGTTCTGCGAATGGTGGTGTAAGTGATAAGATTCACTTTGCCGGAGCAGCGAATCTAGTTGTAAGGATCAACCTGATCTCGAGATAAGGCAAGGAGGTAACCGATTAATGTCTCTCGAAATTAAAGATGCCAAGCAACTCGAATATCTGTGGAAAAATAACGGAAGATTCGAGGATGGCCAGTTTTCAATCGAGGACGCCCTTTCGGTACCCAATGCGCCCATGCTCATGCCGAAGGTAATCTCCAACATCGTGAAGGAAGCTGTAGAGCCCCTTCTAGTTGGAACTAGCCTGCTACAGAGAATTAATTATTCTTATGGGCAGACTATCACCTTCCCAGCAGTGGGAGCTCTGGTAGCAGCAGATATTGCTGAAGGAATGGAATACCCAGAGCGCAGCTTGCAGATGGGTGGAGCAACAGTGACAGCGAGCATCGGAAAGTCTGGTATTGCCGTTAAGGTAACTGACGAGATGATCCGATACTCACAGTTTGATGTCATTGGTATGCATCTACGCGCTGCAGGTCGTGCATTGGCCCGTCATAAGGAGATGAAAATCTTCGACTATATTAGAAGTATGGGCGTTCCAGTATTCGACAATGTGAATCCAACCAAGTCGTTCAAGGGTGTAACCACTGGACGTAATTTGGCTGGTGCAGGAAACGGTTCTGTGACTATGGATGATATCTTCGACGCATATGCGCAGATCATCACACAGGGCTTCTTCCCCAACACACTGTTGATGCACCCACTCACTTGGACCATGTTCGTTAAGGACGCAACCCTACGCTATTTTGTTCTGCAAAATGGTGGAGGAACCTTCTTTGCGACTTGGACAGGTAATCCTGCAGGACGTGCTCCTTGGGATAACAGTTCTCAGGGTGGACTAGGTGTTTCTGGTGGACAGTTGATTACTCCTCCGAACTCAGCTTCGGGCGACCAACCGTCTCCACTAACAGATCATCCACAGACCCTGAACTCTGGTCCTCAGTTGCCAGGCTACATGAACATTCCATTCCGTATCATTGTTAGCCCATTTGTACCATACGACCCACGTCGTAAGCTTACTGACATCTACATGTTTGATTCAAGCGAGCTTGGTGTTCTCATCGTTGATGAGGATGTCATGACCGAAGAGTTTGATGACCCACGCGTAGATATCCGTAAGATCAAGCTGCGTGAGCGCTATGGTATCGGCATTCTGAATGAAGGAAAGGCAATTGCCGTTCTGAAGAACGTACATGTTGTACCGAACGAGGTGGTACTACCAGCACGTGCAAGTATTGACGTAAGTGGTAGCATTGCAGCAATCGACCCAACATCTAATGTTCTTGGCTAATCCTAGCGGATTAGAAGGCAAGTTAGTATAATGGAAGGGGAGGGCAACCTCCCCTTCTTTTTATCAGGAAAGGACGAAACATGAATATCCAAGTAGCACTAGCAAACAGAGATAGACAATCAATGCTGTTTTTAGGTGAGCCCTTGAACTTCACCTATGATACTCCAGGTCCTGTAGAGGTAGATCTGGACCAGCTAACCCCCACACAAAAGAATCAGCTCATGTATAACTGCAGAATCGGGGCTCTAGCCGTTTCTGACAAAGAAGCGCTTCTAGAGGCCTGTTCAGCTCTTCCAGCTGCTTCTCCCACATTTACTACAGGGCACGAGCAGCCTGTGGCTCAGACAGCTCCAAAAGACGCTATGGACGATGCCAAGGAAGAGCTAAATAAGCTAAAAGAGCTCTTGGACGCCCACCATTCTACCGTAAAGAAGAATGTGGGGCTTCTAAGGCCAGCTCAAGTACGACAGCTATTAGAGCTCGAGCAAGCGGGGAAAAAGAGAAAGTCTGTACTGAAGGTTCTTCAGGAGATTGTGTCTAAGCATTCTGATAGTGTGACTAGCCAGTTTGTTCAAGGCGGTGATCTTATGGACTCGCCCAGGAATCAGGTTTTTCAGGAAGATCCCGGAGCGCGT